>Ga0209490_10002838_pt1 | contig 16324 bp, 15 predicted proteins | sample MAT06_FD_187209 | JGI IMG/M metagenome (GOLD analysis project Ga0209490, IMG submission 187209) | Freshwater microbial communities from Lake Fryxell liftoff mats and glacier meltwater in Antarctica - MAT-06 (SPAdes) (version 2) | ecosystem: Environmental > Aquatic > Freshwater > Ice > Liftoff...
CGATCGCAATTTTGGCTTTCCGGGCATCTTTCTACGCCCATCCAGAGAAACCACTTCAGCCTCCGAGCTCTCCCTAGCCACCCGAATCAGCAGCCCCGACAACAAAAAACTCGCCACCATTGATGAGCCCCCATAACTAAAAAACGGCAGTGGCAAACCCGTAGTCGGCAAAACCCCCGTCGCCACCCCAATATTCAACAGCGACTGTCCCACCATCAACACCGTCGCCCCAATTGCCACCAACTGACTCTCAATATTCCGAGCCCTCATCGCCACCCTCAAAGCCACAGTAGTGTAAGCCGCCAACATCAGCAACAGCGATAAACCTCCCACCAAACCAAACTCCTCAGCAAACACAGCAAAAATAAAATCGCTGTACTGAATCGGTAAATAAAATAACTTTTGCTGCGACATCCCCAAACCGACGCCCCAAATGCCGCCCGAACCTACAGCCAGCAGACTTTGAATCAACTGATAGCCATCCTGCATCGGATCGGCCCAAGGATTCAGAAAAGACATAATCCGGCGGCGCTGATATTCCCGAAAACTAATACTTAAAATTGCCAACAGCATTCCGCCTAAAGCCGTTGCGCCCAACTGCAAGTAAGGCAAGCCAGCCGCCAAAGCCACCAACCACAAAGTCATCCCGCACAAAGCCGTGGTGCTCAAATTTGGCTGCAACAAAATTCCCAACAGCATCGCACCAAAAATTCCGAGCCAACTCAGGCGAACTTTATTCGTCAACCGCGGCCAGTTGCCGAAAATGCGGGCGCTTTGGAGTACGAAAAACGGCTTAATCAACTCCGAAGGTTGAATAATCGGAACTGGGCCCAGAGATATCCAGCGAGTCGCCCCGTTGATGGTGGTTCCGACTCCCGGAACTAAGGTCAACCAAAGCACTCCCAGTAGCAACAAAATTCCCAACTGAGCTGTTTTGATCAGGTAACGGACGGGGGAGTATACGATCAAGTTAAAGCCGGCTAGCCCGATCGCCACTGCGATTAGCTGTCGTTTCATATAATAAAGCCCGTCTCCAAATTCGGAATTGGCGATCGGATAGGAAGCCGAAAACAGTGCCGTCAACCCGACAAACAACCAGAGAAAAGTCAGCCACCTGAGCCAGCGGGCTTCAGGAGCCCATTCAGATACAGTGGGGTCAAAAAACGGAATGAAGCGTCGAATATCAGCAGCCATAGGATTTTAGAATGATTTCAATAAACTCTAACAAAGATGGCTAAAGTACCAGATTGGTTAATTTACGCATTAATTTGTTCACTACTATATGGTTTGTGGGGATTTTTTGGCAATTTAGCCACGAAATATGTTAACTACAAAACTGCTTTTGTTTATGAAGCAATAGGTGCTATTTTAACTACTTTATTTATTCTTGTCCAAACTAATAATTTGAGTTTGGAGGGAGATGTTAGGGGAATTTTGTTTGCGGTAATAGTTGGCGTTTGTGGGACTGTGGCATCATTAGTTTTTTTTATGGCCCTTGCCAAAGGTGAAGTTGCCAATGTAGTCAGCGTTACGTCTATCTATCCGCTGATTACTATAGTTTTGTCGTCTTTATTCCTGAAAGAAGCTATTACCTTACCACAAATGCTTGCTGTTTTGTTAGCAATCATCGCAGTGATACTTTCGGCTTATTAAAATACTTCCGACTCCTGAGTGTTGGGTGTCGTTCCTCAAGACACGACACTATCAAGCTAGTTGCATCTGACTTCTTTTTGCTAACAAAAAAGTTGCTAACAAAAAAGAGGTCGCGATCGCAACCTCTTAACCCTACACTAATCCAGCATCGGATCTTAAAGTAGACCAGTATTAGCTCCGGGCTTACCGGTAGCCAATTGCACTTTAATAATTCTGCCGCCCATTTTCATAATTCTTTGTTGTTCCCGGAACCAGTTATCGTAGGGAACCAACTTAGTAAAATAGGTATTTTGCAATTCGCGCTGAGTGCGGATGCGTGTTTGGCTGGGGACACAAGCAGTCACTTTAAACATTCTCATGGGAAACAAACTCCTGAGTAGGTTTACGGATTTTTAGATGGATTTTTTAAAGATTGAAGTCAGGGAGTTAGGAGTCAAAACTAGCTCATTAAAACTCATCCAGCGTTCTCGATAAGCCTTTGACGGTCTAGCAATCACTCATAACTTCCCTGACCTCTTTCAAAGTTAAAGGTAACAAGTCCAAAGTTAAAGGTTTACAGTTAAAAGTTAAAAGTTAAAAGTTAAAAGTTAAAAGTTAAAAGTTAAAAGAGGCAAGAAATAAATCTTTTTCCTTCTTCCTTCTTCCTTCTTCCTTCTTCCTTCTTCTTCCTTCTTCCTTCTTCCTTCTTCCTTCTTCCTTCTTCCTTCTTCCTTCTTCCTTCGATTTAGCTCAAGCCAGAGCAGATGTAGTCGAAATAGACGCCCATTTCTTTACCAGCGTCAGAACCGACCAAACCGGCGGTGACTTCTTTCATTGCTTGGATGGCTTGTACGGTAGAACCGATGGGCACGCCCAAGGAGTTGTAGGTTTCTTTCAAACCGTTGAGCACGCGCTCATCGAGGATGGAAGGGTCGCCAGCTAGCATTGCGTAGGTGGCGTAGCGCAGGTAGTAGTCCAAGTCGCGAATGCAAGCTGCATAACGACGAGTGGTGTACATATTGCCGCCGGGACGTGTTACGTCAGAGTACAACAGAGACTTAGCAACTGCTTCTTTGACGATTGTGGCTGCATTGGCGCTGATGGCTGTAGCGGCGCGGACGCGCAGTTCGCCAGATGCGAAGTAGTTCTTGAGCTTGTCTAGTGCGCTGATGTCCAGGTACTTACCTTGAACGTCAGAGGAATTGATAACGGCGGTAATTGCGTCTTGCATGATAGTCTTGTTTCCTAGAAAGTGGCTGAGTTCAGTCCAATTTTGTAGCTGGGATTTGGGATTTGGGATTTTCGATTTATCTGTGGTTTGTTATCTGCAAAAGCTTTGGGCTTAGTGCCGGCAACTCCCTATTCTGCAATCAAAAATCTAAAATCTAAAATCTTTACTGCATCGCACCGATAACGTAGTCGAAGTAAGAGGAAGCTTCGGAAGCATCTTCTCCAGAAAGCAACGAAGAAGCTGCATTCTTCATAGCGCGAATTCCTTCGGCTACGGCTTCAATCGGGGTTCCCAAGGATTTGTACATTTCGCGGACGCCGACAATACCGATTTCTTCGATCGGGGTAATGTCGCCAGCTACGATTCCGTAGGTGATCAAACGCAGGTAGTAATCCATGTCGCGCAAGCAAGTTGCGGTCATTTCTTCGCCGTAAGCGTTGCCGCCGGGAGAAACTACGTCAGGGCGTTTTTGGAAAAGTTGGTCGCCGGCTTGCTTGACGATACGTTCGCGGGATTCGCTCAAAATTTGGGCGATGCGGACGCGACGTTCACCAGATGTGACGAAGCTTTTGATCCGGTCAAGTTCGCCTGGGCTCAGGTAACGAGCTTCAGCGTCTGCATTGACGATTGACTTTGTGACGATACTCATCTTGTGTGTACCCGCTGGATATTTTGCTATAGGAACTACTCCGCGCTAGCCAGAGCGACGGCGGGCGCACCCGTCTCGTACCTCTGGCTGGCAGCAGGAGCTTGAACGATTTGGGGAGCCTAATCCAGCAACTGTTTAAGAGTTGTTGGCCGACTACCTTGGGCGTTCTTGGGCGTTTGACGACGCTGGTTTTTTACGCCGGTGCGCTCGATCGGTGCTCGCACTAAGCCTGTCGCTTAGAATACCACAAATGACTGATGCGATCTTTAATCTACGATCGAGATTGCAGTAGACCATTTAGTGGCGATCGAGAGACTGTCGGGCAGTTGGTAAGGATATTGCTTTTCTGACACAACTACCTCTGGCAAGTATTTTGAGGCATTGTGTTCACATTCTGAGTGTTACTGTAATAGATTGTAACATTCGTTTTCATTTTTGGGCCCAGTTTGGGTGTTTTTCGTTAAAATCTCACAGTTAAAAAAATCGCTAAAATTATTTAGCAGCAATGGTTGCAGGGGATTAATCGTTGAGGCTTTTCGGGCGGGCGACGGCGCGAGGCTCAAAAAAAATTCGCTGAGAGGGAGACAAGCCGAAGATGGGGAGGCAGGCCCGGAGATAGATGTGCGTGCGATCGGAAATAGTGACTTTCTTTCTTGTAGTCAACTTTTGCTGTAATTTTCCACTAGGTGCGCCGTGAAAAGAAATCTATCAGCCATTAAAAAAGCTTTGCAGTTTGGTGTTAGCGGTGCCGTCGGCGGTTTTGTGGGTAATCTCCTCACGGAACCTTTCATGCACCGACTCAATGATTCACAATCTGTTTTGGATAATGTATTTTCTACAGCTCGCTGGTTTGGATTGGTAGGCGGTGGGATTGCTACAGCTATCATGTTCGGCTACTATTACTATATCAGAGGTAAGCCTCAAATTAAACAGGCTTTGAAAAATGGCGGATTGTTTGGTTTAATCGCAGGAGCTATCTCTGGGGCGATCGCTGAAGTTGTTTTTAGCGGGATTGGCGATGGCGAAAACGAGCTATTACGAGTATTTTGCTGGGGAATTGCTGGATGTTTGTTAGGACTTGGACTTTCCAAACGAATTCCTAATTTAGGAATGCTTCGTGGCGCAGGAGGCGGCGGTGTTGGAGGCGTGTTGGGTGGCTGTTTGTTTATTCTGTTTGCTTATACTTTATCCGGTGCGGCGGGCCGTTTAGCTGGCTGTGGGGCGATCGGCTTTTGGATTGGAATTATGCTAGTTGTGGCTGAAACTTTGTTCAACAAAGCTTGGCTGGTGATTAGTGACGATGCTGGAACAAATCGAACTCTGACTATTGGCGCCGAACCGGTGACTTTTGGTAGCGATGATAATTTGTCTATTATCTGTATTCCAAATGTTTCGCCCCTGGCTATGCGCTTTCAGTTGGAGGCTGGTCAAATTGTCTGCGAAAATTTTGATAGTGGGGCGGTGAGTTATTTGCGATCGGGCGATCAAAAGAGAATCGGTAATTGTACAATTACAGTAGGAAACTCTGACTTGCCCGATCAAAGTGAGACTAAAGTTCCACCTACCTTTATATCAGCTAAGCCCGCAATAAATTCTTTTGCCAGCAGTCAATTTTCCCTGAAATTAGGAAGTCGAATTATTCCTTTGAATGCGGGAACTCAGCTATTGACCTCTGACATACCGAGTTTAAAAGCTACGGCCTCTAATGCTGTTGTAGCTGGCATCAATTCTCATTCAAAAGATGAGTTTTCGTTAGGATTGACCAATTTGGGCGATCGGGCTTGGTGGGCCACAGACATTCAAGGCGACATAAAAATGATTGAACCTGAAAGCACCCTAACTTTAGAATTGGGAACTAAAATCGAATTCGGTGAAATCGAGGGCGAGATTGTCAGAAGCTGACATCGTGACGAATACGGCTATTTTTGAGGCGAGGCGTTGCACAGACAAAATTGCACTCATTCGCCTTTCTATCTTAAAATCATCTGCGTTTATCTCCGTTAATCTGCCTGACATCTGCGGTTGTTCCATGATCATTACTAAAAAGGTTTTAAACACTTGTCTAAAAAATACGTGGCAGCGATCGATCAAGGAACCACCAGCACCCGGTTTATCATATTCGATCGCCTGGGACAGATAATTTGCAGCAACCAACAAGAACATCAACAGATTTATCCGCAGCCTGGATGGGTTGAACACAATCCCGAGGAAATTTGGCAGTGCACCCAAAGTGCGATCGCAAATGCACTCGAAATCGGAAATATCGACCCAAAAAATATTGCTGCACTCGGTATTGCCAACCAGCGCGAAACAGCAATTGTTTGGAATAAGCAAACGGGAAAATCTTACGGGAATGCGATTGTTTGGCAAGATACCCGCACTCATGAAATATGCGACAAGTTAGCTGGAATCGACGGCAAAGATAGATTTAGAGAAAAGTGCGGTTTGCCGCTAGCTACTTATTTTAGCGGGCCGAAAATCAAGTGGATGCTGGACAATATTGCAGGATTACGGGAAGCTGCAATTCGAGGAGATGCGATTTTTGGAAATGTCGATACTTTTCTAATTTGGAATTTAACCGGTGGTATCCACATCACGGATGTTACCAACGCCAGTCGCACAATGCTGATGGATTTGCAAACCCTTGATTGGGATGCGGAAAACTTGGAAATAATGGGAATTACCCGGCAAATGCTGCCAGAAATTTGCCCTTCTAGTCAAGTTTTTGGAACTGCAAAAGGATTGTTAGATGGTGTTCCAATTGCTGCTGCTTTGGGCGATCAGCAAGCGGCTCTGGTTGGGCAAACTTGTTTCAATGTTGGGGAGGCGAAAAATACTTACGGTACGGGCTGTTTTATGCTGATGAATACGGGTGAGGCGATCGTCCCTTCAAACCACGGATTGCTGACAACAGTTGCCTACAAGCTCGGAGAATCGCCCGCTGTGTATGCTCTAGAAGGCAGTATTGCGATCGCCGGAGCATTAGTCCAATGGTTGCGGGACAATTTGGGCATAATTTCCACATCTGCGGAAGTAGAAACATTAGCAAAAACAGTTGAAGATAGCGCCGGAGTTTACTTTGTCCCGGCCTTTTCTGGACTCTACGCACCCTATTGGAAAGACAGCGCCCGGGGAGTAATTGCAGGTTTAACTCGCTACGTGACGAAGGCACACATTGCCCGCGCCGTATTGGAAGCGACAGCATGGCAAACACGAGAAGTATTGGATGCGATGAATCAAGATTCTGGTGTCAAACTTTTGTCTTTGAAAGTAGACGGAGGAATGGTGGTAAATCACACGTTGATGCAGTTTCAAAGCGATGTTTTGGGAGTACCTGTGGTGCGGCCTGTGGTAGCTGAAACTACTGCACTCGGCGCGGCTTATGCGGCTGGTTTGGCGGTGGGTTTTTGGAGTCAGTTAGCCGAATTGCGGGACAATTGGGCGGTGGATTGTACTTGGGAACCGAAAATGTCGATCGCACTTCGCGAGCAAAAGTATAATTTGTGGAAAAAAGCAGTTACCCGCACCTTCGACTGGGAAGAATGAATATAAAGCATTCAGGGGCGGGCTCGCGTGCCCACCCCACAAGTAGAATAAAAATTAACTCTTTGTGGAACAGGCATCTTGCCTGTTCCAATATTGTATTTAGTGGTATCATCAAATTAAGCACTGTTTTTCAAGCTGCAAATAAATGATTTCGCTAATTAACTTGAAAAAAAATCTCATCGTCGCTCTATTGATACTAACACTGGCATTTGTAGAAATCGCCACTAATTCCCAAATTGCGATCGCAGATACAGCCGCAACTTCCGCAACCGCAACCCCAGCCGAAGTCTTCAGCACCAACTGTGCAGGTTGTCACATCAACGGCGGCAACATTATCAGGCGTGGTAAAAACTTGCAACAAAAAGCCTTAAAAAAATACGGCATGGACTCCATCGCCAATATTTCCAACTTAGTAACCAACGGCAAAGGTATTATGCCTGCTTACAAAGCTCGTTTGTCCGAACAACAAATTATCGAGGTTTCAGCTTACGTTTTATTGCAAGCTGAAACTGATTGGAAATAGTATTTGTAGGGTGTGTCGCCCTGAAAAATGCCTGCATTCAATCGACAATTTCACGGCGACGCACCTGAGTATTTGTAGGGTGTGTCGCCCTGAAAAATGCCTGCATTCAATCGACAATTTCACGGCGACGCACCTTACACATGGGGCCCGTGAAAACAAAGTCGTTTTTGTTAGCAAGACTTTTTCTAAATGGCATCATTTATTTGGTTTGTTTGCATAACCTCGCAATTATGCAGGTGCGTCGCTATGAGATTGTCTATATTTAGTTATCAATTTTTCATGGCGACACACCCTACAACTTCTCGGATCAAAATAAGCAAAGTAATTGTGAATAATGGAGGTATTGCAAATTGAAAAACTATACTTGTTGGCGTAAAACCTTAACTATCATTAGCTTGTGCTTATATCTAATCTTCGTCAACAGCCCGCCTGCCTTTGCCTCGATTCACAAATATCCAGAGGGCGCTGACAGAGTAATGTTTCGATCCGTACAAAGCCTGCGAGATACTGACGATAAGGCGTGGCAAGTTGTTTTGTACAAGCGAGTAAAGTCGGGAGTAGTTAACTCTTTCAACCTGAGATTGGTCGGATTTCCTGGAACAGAATTACAGCACCCTATGCCGCTGAAAGTTGCGGCGGGAAATCAGGAAATTGGTAAGGCAAATGATATTTGGAGCGAGTCAGATTTGCCGCTCAATGTCGGAGAATACGATTTCAAATCAATAATTACACAATTGGAAAGCAATCGACCTTTACGGTTAGATTTGCCCGTGAAAGGTGAAAAAGAAACAGAATTACTGGTTCCTCCTTTTTCAGTCAGAGAATGGCGGGTGTTGTTAGATACAAACTAAATCTGGGTACATCTCAATTTTGAAAGGGCGAAGATATTTGAAAAAATGAGATGTACTCCTAAATCTCCCAATTCGATCACACTGTATAGTTAAAATCGATACAGTTTACAGTTTTATGTATCAAAAATAACTGTATTTAAATATGCCTTAAGGTAGATTTAACCTGTTTTAAGGCAATTATGAAACAAACTAAAAGTGGAGTTAGTCTAGTTATAAAACTCCATTGTTTCAACGTGCGTGTCTTCAGGGTGAATTACTATGACTTTAATCAGTACAATTGTCGAAAAAGCTTTGGCAAGCGGTTATTTAACTGTTGAGGCCGAAGAACAGTTGCGACATCAGTTGCAGATGACTAAGTACGGTTTAGAAGATTTTGAGGCTTTTATTACTTTGCAAACAGAGGTGATGGAAGGTAGGGTAAAACAGCAAGCTTTGGAATTGTTGCGAAGTAGCAGATGTTCTGTGACTGCCTGAATAAAGTTCGTAGGCGCAAGCCGGGGCGTAGCCATCGCCCTTTTGGATAAAAAAGCCCAGTATCTTCTATTTTATCCCTAATTTGAAATTTGTAGCGCGATGGCTACGCCCCGGCTTGCGCCTACGAACTTGACAAAAATACCCAAATCAGCAATAATTGTAGGTTGTCTGTCTAAATCCTGCTCGGATCAGGTCGAGACATTCCAAAAGCTGGAGAGCATTCAGCAGTCAAAAGTCCCGAACGACCAATGACTAATGACTAACCAGCTACCTGTACGGCAATCTCAACAACCATCCCATGACTTACGCAATTATTGAAACCGGCGGCAAACAATTTCGGGTAGAACCAGGCCGCTTCTACGACATCGAACTGCTTCACGTCGAAGCTGAATCACAAGTCATCATTGACAAAGTATTTCTGGTACAGCACGAAGACGACGTTCACATCGGCCAGCCTCTACTGGAAAATGCGACTGTAGAAGGAACCGTGCTCCGGCATTTCCGGGGGCGGAAAATCCTCGTCTACAAGATGAAGCCGAAAAAGAAAACTCGGAAGAAAAAAGGACACCGTCAAGAAACAACTCGGTTTATGATTGACTCTATTACCGTCAATGGTGTTGTTTTGGCATCGAGAGATTTAACTCAAGAAGTTGTTGAAGCTCCCCAAACCGGCGAAATTGAATCAGAATAAACAATAGTAAATAAAGTTGAGGACATTATGGCCCACAAGAAAGGTACAGGTAGTACACGTAACGGACGCGATTCTAATTCCCAGCGTCTTGGTGTCAAAAAGTACGGCGGTCAAGTTGTCAGAGCTGGCAACATTTTGATCCGTCAACGCGGCACGAAGGTTCACCCTGGTAATAATGTTGGTATCGGCAGAGATGATACTTTGTTTGCCATGATTGATGGTGTGGTGACTTTTGAAAGAAAGGGCAAAACTCGCAAGAAACTCAGCGTTTATCCTGTGGTTGCACCTGTGGCTGAAGCTGTGGCTGAAGCTGTCGCAGTTTAATTATATGCGTTCCTGGGTTCTGCCTGGGAATTCATATAATTGGGGATATGTTTCCTGATTTCATATCTCAATATACCCATATCCTCGACTTCTTAAAGAAGTCGGGGATATAAGGTTTGGCAGACAAGTTTTGTGAGAAATAACCAATGATAAATAGCCTTGAACTCAAGAACTTTGGACCCATCCATCAGTTCAAGTGCGAGAAATTAGGTAATATTAATTTGATTATCGGTGGCAATGGAACCGGTAAAACCATTCTGCTCAAAGCGCTTTATAGTGCTATGCGAACCTTAGAAGAGTATAAACGGGGCAACGAACCACGCAATGCTTCCGAAATTCTCGCAGATAAACTTTATTGGACTTTTGAGATAGAGAAAATCGGCGACCTCGTGAGCAAAGGAGCAGATGAACCACTATCTTTCAAGCTTAGATTTGATGGTCAAGATTTTTATTATAGATTTGGTAAAGACACCACCAAAAGTATCCAAATTCTAGAAAATCATGTTTTGCCCCGAAGTAGTAACTCGATTTTTTTACCTACAAAAGAAGTTCTCTCCCTGCATCATATCATTCTACAATCCCGCGAACTGAGCAAGACCTTCGGCTTCGATGATACCTATCTCGATTTAGCACGAGCACTGCGCCAGCCTCCCACAGGTGGCAGAAATTACCAGCAGTTTGCTATGTCGAGAAAGAACCTCAGCGAGATTCTAGAAGGAAAGGTTGAATATGATGAAAAGTTGGGGCGTTGGCAATTCAAGAAGGGAAATCAAAAGTTTCCTATTGGCGTAACAGCAGAAGGTATTAAGAAGATTTCTATTCTTGACACTTTATTAGGGAACCGTTATCTTGACCAAAATTCGGTAATATTCATTGATGAGCCAGAATCAGCACTACATCCAGCCGCAATTTCCAAGTTTCTCGATATTATTGCCATGTTAGCTGAGTTTGGAATCCAGTTTTTCATGGCAAGTCACTCCTATTTTGTCATCAAAAAACTGTTTCTCATAGCACAGAAGAAGGAGAGACTCTCAATTCCAATAATTTCTGTAAAAGATGGTCGTTGGGATATTGCAAATCTCCGGGAAGGGTTGCCAGACAACCCAATTATAGACGAATCAATCCAGCTTTATAAAGAAGAGGTGGAGCTGGCATTGCAATGACGAGTGAGCCAATTATTGAGTCGGGGATGACATTTGGCCCTTACCCAGAAGGACATTGTTTCTACATTGAGAAGAGCGAAACTTACCGAAAAATTCAGGAGGGCGTGAAGATAGCGGAGTTCTTACTGCTCCATTCTCAAGATGATTCTATAGTATGGATTGTGGAGGCAAAGCAGAGTTCCCCACGTCGTGAAAGCCCGCCGAATTTCGATGCTTTTATCCTAGAAATTCAACAGAAGTTGACCAACGCGCTAACGTTGACTGTGGCGACTTGCCTAAAGCGCCATTATAACTTTGAAGAATTGCCTAATTCCTTTCAAACTCTCGATCTAAAAAAAGCCAGTTTTCGCTTAATACTGGTGATTAAGGGACATCAAGAGGCATGGCTACCACCGCTACAGGATGCGCTCAAAAAAGCACTCAACCCTACGATCAAAACTTGGAATTTATCCGCGACTTCTGTAGTGGTGCTGAATGACGCAATGGCTAGAGAACAAGGATTGATTAGCTAATTTGTGGCTAGCCTCCTCCGACAATTGTGACAATTTCTAAGATGTCGCCTTCTTGCATCTGCGTGGTTTCCCAAAATTGTTTGTGCAGAATTTCGCCGTTGTACTCTACAGCTACTAAGCGCGGGTTTAATCCCAGTTGTTCTAGTAATTCTGGTAGAGGGGTTTCGGTGGCACAATTGCGATTTTCTCCGTTAACTTGCAGCGCAATTTGATTGATCATTAGTAGAATATCAGTTTTCAGGGCGGGTTTAGTAACAAAATTATATTTCAATACGCGATTGATAAGAAGACTCGGCGGTTGAAACCGCTTCTACACAAACCAAACCCGCCGACGCGGGTTGAAGATAATAAGACTCGGCGGTTGAAACCGCGTCTACACAAACCAAACCCGCCGACGCGGGTTGAAGAAGACTCGGCGGTTGAAACCGCTTCTACACAAACCAAACCCGCCGACGCGGGTTGAAGATAATAAGACTCGGCGGTTGAAACCGCGTCTACACAAACCAAACCCGCCGACGCGGGTTGAAGAAGACTCGGCGGTTGAAACCGCGTCTACACAAACCAAACCCGCCGACGCGGGTTGAAGAAGACTCGGCGGTTGAAACCGCGTCTACACAAACCAAACCCGCCGACGCGGGTTGAAGAAGACTCGGCGGTTGAAACCGCGTCTACACAAACCAAACCCGCCGACGCGGGTTGAAGAAGACTCGGCGGTTGAAACCGCGTCTACACAAACCAAACCCGCCGACGCGGGTTGAAGATAATAAGACTCGGCGGTTGAAACCGTACGTCCTATCGAAACCCGCCCGACAAATCGCCAATCAATCTAAGTTTTCCCATGCAGAGCTTTCTGAGCTTTCAGACTCTGCATCCGAATCAACTGGGAGATGAAAAACTGGGTGACTAAAGTAGGCTGTTCTGCTTCCATAATCGATCGTACTGTAGCAACTCTTTGAGCTCCGGCATTCAATACTTGATCGAGGTTGTTGATATCAATGCCGCCGATCGCAAACCAAGGAATCGGCGACTTACTAGCAGCATACCGCACATAGTCCAAACCCGCCGCCGGCTTGTTTGCCTTCGTGGGAGTTTCGTAAACTGGCCCAACTCCAATATAATCGGCTCCCGCATCAATGGCTCGCTGCATTTCCTCGCCATTCGTCGTCGAACAGCCGATAATCCGTCCCGGGCCCAGCAACTTGCGTGCTTCCGCCACAGGCAAATCTTCCTGTCCTAAGTGTACGCCATCGGCATCCGCGGCGATCGCCAAATCTACGCGATCGTTCACAATCAGCAAAGCATCGTAGCGGTGACAAAGTTCGCACAGTTTCCGCACATTTGCCAACTTTACGCCATCGTCCGAGGTTTTGTCGCGGTACTGCACCAAAGTCAGTCCGCCTTGCAAAGCAGCTTCCACAACTGCTAACAAGTTGTCTCTGGGTGAAGTTACGAGGTATAACTGCGATCGAAGTAACTGCTGGTAGCGCCGATAAGCCAGTAAATTGCTTTCGAGAGTATACACCCGATAGCGCATCTGCTTAAAAGCCTTGCCCATATTCTGATCGTAAATTTTGCCGTACTCTTCCAGTACCCGCAGAGCTTCCTCCACCCGACAAAAATTCGCCTCCAGTAGCTGCTGAATGCTCGAACGCTGCTCTTCCTGCGGGTGAGTCAAGTCCGTACCCGGATCGGCGGGGGTATCCCTAGCACTGCGCAATTCTGCGGTGTGCCAAGCAGCCAATTCTTGACGCAGTTGCTTGCACACGAGGGCTAAATCGGCGCTGTTGATACCAAACCTGCACCATTCTTCAATAATTCTTAACCCTTCGCGCGATCGATCGAGATTTGCATCTAAAATCCGGCAGAGGGCTGACTGTGCCGGTAAAGTTCTGTTTTGTTTCTCGGTCATCAGAACCACCTTTCTTAAAATAATCCTAGCAGTCTACCCGCTACATTCTCCCATGCCGTCAAGATTGTGGCAAAAGCGATCGACCTAATTTTGCCATCAACCGATCTAAATTTGACAAATTTTTAAGTTTTATTGAATTTGAAGAAAACAAAGCATAATGGATCAAACTTGATCAAAGTGGAATCGTTAAGCTGCATACCACACTTCGGAGGAGAGCCGTGAGGTTAGCAGAACAAAACAAAACATTAACAGCAGAAAACCCCAGCAGGCGGGTGAAATTAAACTGCGATCGCGAAAACCCGACACGAAACACGGGATGCGAAATTTGGCTCAAAGATAAATTGTGTTTTTTTATGATCCTAAATTCCAAACAGACCAAGTACCCAAAAAATCGTAGCTTGCGGGGCGGAACGCCATCGCCCAGGAAAGCTTCAAGTTCTTGCCTGCTGCTCGTCTTTGCCAGCACCGCCTTTTGCAACCCTCAAGCCTCAGTTATTGCTGCCGAGACGGGCTCCGTTCAGCTACTTTCCCAAGCGCCCCAGAGCGAAATTAACATACTCTACGTGAGTTCTAACGGTGGTAGCGACACGGGAGGTAATGGGAGCGATCGAGCTCCGTTCAAAACCCTGACTTACGCCTTAAGCGTGGCCCCGCCCAAAACAGCAATTTTACTAGCGCCCGGTACTTACAGCGCTCAAAGCGGCGAAAAATTTCCATTAATGCTCAGGCCCAGCGTGACTGTTCAGGGAAATCCCAGCACTCGCGGGCAGAATATTGTGATCAAAGGTGGAGGAGACTTTCTCAGTCCGACTTCGGCGGGTCAAAATATCGCGATTTTAGGCGCAGACGGGGCGGGACTCAGCGGGGTGACGGTGACAAATACCAACTATCGCGGTTACGCTTTGTGGATCGAATCGAGTTCTCCGACGGTTGTTAACAATACTTTTTCCGGTAGCACTCACGACGGAATTTCGGTAGTCGGTACTGGAAGGCCGACGATTGGCGGAAATTTTTTCTCGAAAAATGGAGCTAACGGGATTACGATTTTTGGCAGTTCCCGCCCGGAAGTTCGAGATAATGTGTTTGAAAACACGGGATTTGGGATAAATGTAGCGCAGAACGCTTCGCCTTTGTTGATCGGCAACAAAATTACTCGGAATAAGGACGGCGTGGTGGTGCAAGCTGATGCTAGACCGGTGCTGCGTAACAATTATATCGAGAGTAATCAGCGGGATGGAATTGTGGCGATTACTAGAGCTCTGCCGGATTTGGGAACTTCTGCCGAACCGGGGGGAAATGTGATTCGTAATAATGGTCAATATGATGTGAATAATGCGGCGAAAGGTCAAGTAATCCCGGCTTACGGTAATCAATTGTTGAGCAATAGGACGACTGGATTGGTTGATGTGGCGGGAACTTTTAGCCCGCCTCCACCCCTTGGAAGAACTGCTTTGCAGCTAAGGGTCGATCGACCTTCGAGTATCGGCGGCCCAGAAAGTTCTCTCCCTGCTTACACTCCTGGGCGGCTAACTCCCAGAGTTGAAAGAGCGCCAATTTCGCCACCAGCGCCCGTTTCCAGGCGACCTGTGCCAAATCGACTTGCACCGCAAAATGTTCAGTTGCAGCCTCTGCTGGCTCCGAGGAGTGTCGCTGCTTCACCGGAAGTCCCAGCGCCGATCGCCATTCCCGTCCCCGATCCTGATTCTCGATCTGTTCCCGAAATCTCAGTGCGCCAGCCAATTCTCCCTCCCAATTTTGATAGTGCTAGTTCAGTTTCTTCCGAGGGTAAATTGCCGGTTCCAGGTCGTAATATTCCTGTAGGAAGAGGCGGCTATGTACCTGCTGATTTAGGGGGGAATTCTTTGCCAGATTCCGAGAATTCGCCGAGGCTCGATCGAGCTAAAGCTTTGGGTTTCCGGTATCGAGTTGTGGTGGATGCCAATAGTTCGGGCGATCGACAAAAAATGCTATCCTTAGTTCCCGATGCTTTTCGGACTTTTACCAACGGGCGATCGGTGATTCAAGCGGGTGCTTTTCAAGAACGCGAACAAGCTGAGGAATTGCTACAAATTCTCAACACTAATGGTTTGAATGCTCGGATTGAAGACATTAAATGAAATGGTCATCGATCAAATATCAAACGGCGGTTTAAACCGCCCGGTCTACATCAAAAATTTTAGGCCTAGCATATCGGATGCCAGACCCTAAAACATTTGTGAGTTCAGTTGATTCAAGTGGGTTTTTAGCTTTGCTGAGATTCAGCAAACAGCTACTACTAAGGTGGACTTTTTGGCAACTACTCTGATGGCGAGTTAGCTATTAGCGGAGCCTATTCAGACTTCTGTGTTTGATTGTGCGATCGCCATTCTAACTTGATAACTGTCGATTTCTCAAATCGCCTCAAGCTATTTCACGAATTTCGAGCGCAATGTCAACCTTTCCTTGCTAATAAACTAGACGATTCAGGCGTTACCTGCGAACTAGAGTCGATCGGGACAAATACTCTAATTCCAAAATTTTATCCAAGTTTTTTGTGCTGCTTGGTTTCTGCCCCTCATGTATTTAGACTAACACCAACCGCGCGCCTGACACTACTTTGTTTACCAAACTTGACACTTTTTGACGCACCGAAATACTTCCCAAAGCGATTATTAACAATTTGTACGATCGCCCGTTAGCGCAATGTGCATATCCGGCAATATTCGCCTGCTGTCACCGCAGCAGGGCTTCCCAAGTAGCGGGGCCGACAATGCCGTCTGCTGGTAGCTGATATTTTCGCTGAGCGGCTTTGACAGCAGCTTGAGTTTCCGGGCCGAATA
>Ga0209490_10002840_pt1 | contig 16320 bp, 14 predicted proteins | sample MAT06_FD_187209 | JGI IMG/M metagenome (GOLD analysis project Ga0209490, IMG submission 187209) | Freshwater microbial communities from Lake Fryxell liftoff mats and glacier meltwater in Antarctica - MAT-06 (SPAdes) (version 2) | ecosystem: Environmental > Aquatic > Freshwater > Ice > Liftoff...
ATCTCCCATTCGTCGAACGGGTCCGACAGTTCCCTCCAACCCGTCGGTCCGAGATCCATTTCGCGATCCGTCAGCAAGCAGGCATCGAGTTGCTGGGTGAGAACGTCGCGGTCCATCCCGATGCCGATGAAAACGATTTGCTGCATCCGATCGCCGAACTCCGGCAACCAGTCCTTTTCGACCTCGGCTCGCTCTTCGGGGTCGTCGGGCCACTCTTCCGGAGGAACGGCGGCCCACCACATTCCGCTCGGCTCCAGGCGGCTCGATCCGCCGGCCTGAGACCACTGTCCGATCACGTCGTGCCGAGTCGCAAGCCAGAGAAAGCCCTTGCTTCGCAGAACCGAGGTCCAGTCAGCCGCTTCCAGAAACCGACCGAATCGTTCCGGATGAAAGGGTCGGCGCGCTTCGTAAACGAAGCTGGAGATGCCGTATTCTTCGCTCTCGGATAGGTGTTCGCCGCGGGCTTCTTTGAGCCAGCCGGGGGATTGGCGCGCTCGATCGAAGTCGAATCGATCCGTGTTGAGCAACTCCCGCAGCGGAACGATCCCAAAGTCACTCCGAACGATTTTCGCATCTGGATTGAGAGTGTGCAAAATCGCTTCGAGTCGGTTCGCATCGCCCTCGGTCACGAGATCGATTTTGTTGAGCACGAGGAGGTCCGCGAACTCGACTTGGTCCACGAGCAGATCGACGACGGTGCGGTCGTCCTCGTCGTTCAAGGCGGCGCCGCGGTCTCGGAGGTCGTCCGCCCGTTCGTATTCGCTCAAGAAGTTGGCCGCATCCACGACCGTGACCATCGTGTCCAGTCGGGAAATGTCTCCGAGCGAAACGCCCTGATCGTCCGTAAACGTGAACGTCTCCGCGACGGGCAGCGGTTCGGAGATGCCCGTCGATTCGATTAGGAGATAATCGAAGCGGCCATCCTTGGCCATTCGGGCTACCTCCTGTAGCAAGTCCTCGCGCAGCGTGCAGCAGATGCACCCGTTGGACATCTCGACGAGTTTTTCGTCCACTCGGCTCAGCGGAGCCGCACCTCTCGCGATGAGTTTCGCGTCGATGTTCACCTCGCTCATGTCGTTCACGATGATGGCGACGCGCAGCCCTTCGCGGTTCGCGAGCACGTGGTTCAAAAGGGTCGTCTTGCCGGCTCCGAGGAAGCCCGACAGGACGGTAACCGGCAAACGCTGGGTTCGTTCCATATCCCGATTATTCCGGTGCGGTTCGAGGAGGGGTCGGGTATCGCAGTCGCGCTTGCGCGGGTTGAGCGGCCGCCGAGCGCAGCCGTCCGAGGATTCGCCCCCACGGCCCGATCGGGGCCGGTTCCGCCAATCGCAGCCGCGCGCATTTCTTGGCCACCCGCTCCCAGGCACCGGCCATCTCGTGGCCGGGAACCAAGGCGGGTTTGTTGCGAGCCATCAGGCTTCGCTCGCGGTATTCCGCCCCGAAGTTTTCGGCGACCCAGTGCTCGTAAGCCGCGAGCCAGCGTACGAGGGACGGCAGGAGGTGCCGCACGCACGCTAGTTCGGACGCACTCGTCGGCCGGAACAAATCGCGAAACTGTGCGGGGTTATGGACACCGCTTGGGGATTCCACCGAAGTCAGGCGAGGGTCGAAGTCGTAGCGGCGAACGAACGCGCTGCCGAAGCCGGGTTCGCCGTAGAGCATCCCGAACCCCCAGAGGCTGATCATTCCCCCCTCGACTGCGGTCGCCGAGTACATCGAACTGCCACGATTCGGATCCGCGGACCGGTAGCGGCACATGCCGAGATCGAGGAGGAGATTGCCGTTCGGCCGGATAATATCGCGCCCGAAGCACCACATCTGCTGATCGAACAACCCGGCTGCCCACCGGCGAAAGCCGAGTGTGGACCGACTTTTCTCACCGCGAATGCCATTCACGTTGCAACCTCCGCCGCGGCCCAGCGCTCGAAGCGGTGCCGGTCGAATCGCTCCGGCAACGGCAGCATTTGCCCCGCTGCATGGCAGGCGGCCGCCCAACCGATCAAGGCCTCGTAAGTCTCGGGACCTTCGAGTTCGCCCAACCAAATCTGTTCGTCCGGGGTCAACACCAGCGTGACGTTCGATTTGTCGCACGGCCCCAAACAGCCGGAAATTGCGAGTTGTACCGTCCGATTCAATTTCCCGGCCTTCCACGCAGACTTGAGGCGATCGACCGGAAGTTCCGGCCGCTCGCGGTCCGTTCGACCGCAGCAGCAGCCTTGGCAAAATACGAGTTGACCGAGCGCATCGACGCGCGATGGGGCGATGCGATCGCTCGACTCGGAATCGCGGTACGGCGGCATGCGTTCGTCCTGGAATCATCGCGATTGCACTGTATAAACATGTTATACTACGCACGCTCTTAGTTCAAGTTCAACCGCTTTTGATTTCGGGGCGAGATGAGCCGACGAACGAAACCGAAGCAAGTGTCTTTCGCGGTCGATGAGGAATTGGCCGAATTCCTGGTCCAGTTGCCGAATCGCTCCGACTTTATCCGCGGAGCAGTGCTAGCGGCCCTGCGCATGCGCTGCCCGCTCTGCCGTGGGTCGGGGTTAGTCGGCATCGGCATCGGCGAGCATTACGTGGCCGTGTTGTCCTGCCATCCTCCGCAAGGGGGCGATCCCGTGGAGCACGCCGACCCCGTGCCATCCCCAAGTGCGGTTTAATCCGACAGCTACCGGAGGCCGCGGCTCTGGATAACGGCGTCGGCGAACTGGAAGAACTGGTAGAACGTCGGCCCGAGCGTTGCCACGAAGAGGCCGGGTAAAAAACAAATCACCAGCGGGAAGAGCAGCTTCACGGGAAGCGCATTCGCTAACGCCAACGCGCGTTCGCGGCGTCGGCTGCGGGCATCTTCCGCCTGACGCCGCAGGACATCCGCCACGCCGGCGCCCACTTGCTCGGCCTGAACGAGGGCGGAAATCAAGATCGTGAGCGAGAGCACGTCCGCACGGGCCGCAACTCGCCGCAAGGCTTGCACCCGCGGCACGCCGGCCAGGGCATCGCGCTGGAATTGCCGGAACTCGGCAACGAGCGGTCGGTCGGTCGGTTGGGCTGCGAGGATGCGATCGAGCGCCGCATCGAACCCGAGGCCCGCTTCGCCAAGCGTAGCGAGGAGTTCAAGAATCAACGGTAAATCCTGTTCGATCTGCGTCAATCGCTCGCGTCGCGCCGAGCGCACGACCAGCCAGGGAGCGAGTGTCACAATGAGGAGAATAATCCACGGCGCGGCATAAACGGCCGGGATGAAAATCTCCCCGACCCCGCCCGGGAAAGAACTAAGCGTCGCCGATCCCGATTGCACCAATCCGGACCGCCAGAATGCGATCGCTCCAGCGAGACCGAGCACGAACCCGATCACAGTCAGCGCAGCAAACGTCATAGCCGCGGCCGGGGAGCGGTATCCGGAAACGATCAACCATCGCGTCAGTAGCCCGGCCGGTTCGTCCGCGACCGTCGTCGGCGAGCCATCGTTCGCCGTCGGGGCAAAGACCCGCTCGCGGATCAGCCGACGACGGCGACTCGTCAGGAGCAGCACGGCGACGAGCCCGAGCCCGAGCGCCCAGGCGGCGATGACCCACACGACGTTCGGATTGCCGTTCAGCGTCGAACCTCCCAGAGTTGAGACTCAATACCGAATTCGACTCGCGGCGGCGGACCAGACGATCCCGACCGCTTGCATCAACACCGCGAAGGCTACGAGGTAGGCGCCGATCTGAGTGTTCAGAAACCCCGCCATGCGCTCGGGGTTGTTCCGCCAGATGACGACCGCGATGAAATACGTGGCGAGTAAAACCGCCACCACCGACGCCCGGGCCTGCGCCGTGAGCGAGTTGATGCGACGTGCCAGTTCGATGCGATCGCGAATCGCCTTGCCGACCGTCGAGAGCGTGGGAGCCAGGCTGCCGCCGACTTCCCAGTGGACCGAGAGCGTCGTGGCGAAGAGCACGAAGTTTTCGAGGGGCACGCGGCGAGTGAGGCCGCGAAGGACGGCTTGCGGGTCGTCCCCGAGGCGAATCCGGCCGAGGACTTCCGCCAGTTGCGGTTGCAGCGGCCATCGCGTTTCTCGCGTCGCGCTTTCAATGGCCGCAGTCACCCCGGCCCCCGCCTGAAGGGCGCCGACCATCAGATCGATGGCGTCCGCGAGTTGCGACTCGATTCGGGCTTCTATGCGCAACACTCGCTGCCGTTCGACTTCGCCTCCGAGCAGGCCGATGAGGAACCCCGGGGCGATGGCGTAGGCGGGGGCCAATCTCAAACCGAAGTAGAGCACAGCGGTGACGAGCAAGCCGATGAGCCACGGCGCCCAGAGATATTTCCGGGCGAATCGTCCTTCTGAGCCGGAGATCGTTTGGGCCGGATCTTCCAATTGCGCCGCGTCGGGCACGTCCAGGCGATCCCGGACGCGCGCTCGCAACGCATCGCGCCTCCACCAAACGAATGCGACCAGGAGTGCCCCGAAGGCGGCCCCCACCGCCGCCAGCCAAACGCCGTCACGCATGGCCGGTTCCCTTCGGCTTGCGAAACAAGTCGAGCGGGATCTCGATGTCCTGATCCTTCAACTCGTCCGCCAGTCGGGGGACGATCCCCGTGGCTAGGAAGTCCCCGAGGACGGCTTTGCCTTTGCGTCCGCGGCGTTCGAAGCGGAACAATTCTTGAAGCTGCGGCGTTTGCCCTTCCATGCCGAGGACTTCGCTGACGGCCTGCACCCTGCGGACGCCGTCTTCGTAGCGGCGCACAGCCACGACGTAGTGCAGGGCCGAGACCATCTGCTCGCGAATCGCCCGGCTCGGCAGGTCGAGACCCGCCATGAGGACCATCGTTTCTAGGCGGGACAAAGCATCCCGCGGCGTGTTCGCGTGGACCGTGGTCAAGGAGCCTTCGTGCCCGGTGTTCATCGCCTGGAGCATGTCGAGCGCTTCCGGGCCGCGGACTTCGCCGACGACGATTCGGTCCGGCCGCATCCGCAAGGCATTCACCACGAGCTCGCGGGCCGCGATCCGGCCCTGCCCTTCCACGTTTGCCGGACGGGTTTCCATACGGACGACGTGCGGTTGATCGAGCACCAGTTCCGCCGCGTCTTCGATGGTGATGATCCGATCGGTCGAGGGGATCGACTCCGCGAGCGCCCCGAGAAACGTGGACTTTCCGCTGCCCGTGCCGCCGGAGATCAGGATGTTCTTGCGGACGCGGACGGCGATTTCCAAGAATGCGGCGATCTGCGGCGAGAACATGCCGAGTTGTTGCAGGTCGGCCCAGCGCAGTCGCCGTCGGCCAAAGCGCCGAATCGAGAGCGTCGGGCCGTCGATGGTGACCGGGGGCAAAGTCGCATTCACCCGCGAGCCGTCGGGCAGCCGTGCATCGACCATCGGGGAGGATTCGTCCACCCGTCGACCGACGCGGGTCGCGATCCGCTGAATGATCCGCACGAGGTGCTCGGCGTTGCGGAAGCGGACGGGCGTCTTCTCCAACTTGCCGAAGCGCTCGATGTAAACGTTGTCCGGGCCGTTCACGAGAATGTCCGTCACCGCCGGGTCGGCCATTAGCGGGGCCAATGGACCAACCCCCAAAGTTTCTTCCAAGAGGTCGTCGGTGAGTTGGTCGCGTTCGCCGTCGCTGAGGGGGAAATCTTCCGTTTCCAAAACCCGGGTCACGAACGAGCGGACGGCCTCCCCCAATTCTATCTCGGTGCTTCCGAGCATCTTCTGGTCGTCGAGTTCGTTCAACAGCCGCTGGTGCAGGGCCGCTTTTACCGCGAGGAAACTGGTGAGCCCCGCGGGAGTGAGGGGGACGTACCCGGCGGAGCGATCCGCGGACGCGGGAGTGGCCACGCCGGCGGGTTTGGCCCGGGCCAGCCGGTCCGTCGGCAATCGCAGGTCGGTGCCGCTGAGCCGATCGCGGGAGGTCGTATCGGGCGGGGTCATCGGCTCGCCTTGCGGTCTGCGGGGCGGGTTTCGGAGGCCATCGCGGTCATCGTGTCGAGGTCATCCACCAGAAGGTTCAGCGCTTTTCCGAAGCCCCACCACGTGGGGGCCCGCAAGGCATACGGCTCGCCCAGGTTCGCGGCGGCGATCAATTTCCGGCTGTAGGGAATGATGTAATCCACCGTCCGCCCGAGCCGGGCGGCGACATCGTCAGGGCGGGGGCCGCCGAGCCCCGAGTCGTAGCGATTAAGCACCAAGCGAAGTCGAGAGGCCGAGTAGCCGAGGCGGTCGAACAACTTCAACAGGTGGACGGCCCCAAGCACCGTCGGGACGACGCTTTCGACGACCACGAACGACCGATCCGAAAGGTCGAGAGCGGCCAGAATGACCTTGTCGAGCAAGGGGAACGTGTCGATCACTACGAAGTCGTAAGTCCGGCGAGCGAGCGTAACGACGCGGCTGAGGACTTGATCGTCGATCGCCGCGGCTTCCTCGGCGTCCGCTGGGCACGCGAGTAGGTGCAGCCCGCATTCGTGCCGAACGGCGAGGCGTCGCAGCAGCGATTCGTCGAGCCGGTCCCATTCGCGAACGCAATCGGTCAGCGTCGTCGGCGGTTGGAGGTTCAGCAGCACTGAACAGACACCCATTTGCAAAGAAGCGTCGATGAGTAACACGCGGTCCGGATGGCGAGTCGCCAAGACGCACGCGGTCGATACGGCAAGCGTAGATTTTCCGACACCACCCTTGTTGCTGGCGAACGTTACGACTTTGCCGGTCCGTTGGCGCTTGGCCATCGCGGGTCGGCGGAGCCGGCCGAGGAGTTGACCGAGGTCGGCACTCGACAGCGGCCGGCGGAGAAAGTCGCGTGCCCCGGCCCGAGTGGCTTCGACGAAGAACGACGACTCGGACACCTCCGGCCCGAATAGTTCCGGCCGAAACGCGGCTGCGACCGTCGTCCCCGGCGCGGCCGCGTGGAGTTCTTCCACCAAGTGGCGAAGGTCTTTCAAATCCCCCGTTTGATCGACCACGATCAGCCCGGGGTTGATCGCCCGGGCCGCTTCCGCGGCCGCTGTGGGAGTCGAGGCGAAATGCGGCACCGCCGAGGCGTCCGGCACGCCGGCAAGCGCGTCGGCGAACTCGCCTCGCAAGTTCGGATCGGCCCCGGCAACGAGGATCGTCAAAGTCTCGGGCACGCGAGTCTCGGCGGAGGTTAGCGAACGAGTACGGGGGCGAGGACGATGGAGGGGGCGATTCGGAGGTTCGCATTCGCCGAAAAAACCGCGTCCAGTTGCGGGCTCAGCGCCGGGTCGGACAGGTCGTTCCCTGCCCCTTGAAGCACCGCGGCGGAGACGTTTCGCAACGGAATCGCCGCAGACGGAAATGCCGTCCCCCGCGGGAGTCGGTCGAAGGTCGGTGGTGAGAGGGATTCGATGCGGACCAGGCCAAAGCCTATGAGACGATCCCCTGCGGCGCCGAACGTGTCGTAAATGGGAACGTAGTTCGCCAAGGCGAGTTCGGTCGGGGCGAGCGCTGGAGGCCCGGGGATTGCGAATGGGGCAATCATTGAACGACCGACGGTAACGACCCGCGTGGAATCCACACACTGGCCGATCGTCGCACCGCCGATGGTCAGCCGACCGTCCGCTTCGACGGTGATCGGCCCGGCTATCGGGGTTGTCCAGTAGGTCAATGTGAGTGCGAACGGCGCGAGCCCTTCCGTTCCCGTGTTTGCCTCGAACGGTCCGGCCGTTTTCGCGGGCACGGCTTGGGCAATCGCAGTCGCGCGGACAGTGATGCCATCGGTCCGCGGATTGTATCCGCTGGTGCTCGGTTGGATCAGGCTGCCGCGAGCGAAGAGAAACGGCAGCGTCGGTCCGGACGAACTCACTCCGGCTTCGCGGGCCAGTGGGTCGCGGACGGAGTCCGAGCGTCGTAATCGAACGAGTAAAGCATCGCCGGTCGCGCTCGGGACGAACCCATCGTTTCGCGTGTAGTCCGCGTCTTCGACCGGCCCGCTGGTTGCTTGATACGCGTAGTTCCCGGCGACGATGTCGCCCTCTTTGAGGTTCGCCCCGCGGTTCCGTTCGAGCCGGGGTCGAGAGACGCGGTCGGCCGGGGCGGGCAATCGCAGGGTTTGGGCCGCGGCCAGTTCGGGGGGGCCGAAGCCGCTTTCGTCCAGAATGTAAACGGGTCCGGCACCGTAGCGGATCGTTCGGCCGTCGCCGAGGTCCGCGTCGGTAAATGACTTCGAGACCGATGCCGCGGCGATCGTTCGACAATCGGGTGCGTCGTCGTCCGGGTCCACGTCCGGCGTCACCGTCGCATCCCGAAACCGCATCCCTTCCATCGCCGCCGAATCGGCGGCGCTTTGCATGACGACTTGCGTGTGGCGCGCGGAGCCGAGGTCGATGACGACGCCCGCGATTCCGCAGATGCCGAAGAACAGCAGCGCGTAGAGGATTTGAACGGTGCCCCGGCGCGACCGGAGCGACGAGCGGACGTGCATCCGTGTTCTCCGGTTAAAGGGTGCGACCGGCCTTGGCCGGGCGGGGAAATGGTGCGAGTTCCGGCGGTGCCGGCGCGGCGGGCTCCTCCCGACTCGTCGGCGGTTCGGCAAAGCTGTGGACCTGCCGTTGCCCGTTGACGATCGTTTCGATGAAAGTGATCTTCTGTTCGGGGGTCGATGGCGTCGCCGTCATCGCCGGCTCCGGCGCGGCCATCGGTTGGCCCGACCGGGCCACGCACGTCAGCAGTGCCTCCACGGCCATCGCTTCGGATAGAATGCCGACCTCATCCGGGTCGATGGCGATGGTGATCTCTTGCACCGGCCGCGTTTTGTACTGCGTTCCCGTGGTCAATCCGGACGAACTGTACGGCACTTGCCGCGTTTGCACCGCGGTGAGCACGACGCCATTCTGGACGACTGGGCGGACGTTCGCCTTCTTGACCAAGCTCGCGGTAGGCGTGCCGAACTGTCCAATGACACCGGTTCTGTTGGCGTTCTTCGGATCGAACGATTGACTCGCGACCACGTCGAAGTGGTCCCCCGGACGAAGCGATTGGATGCCGCGAACCTTTTCCGCTTCGAAGACGAACGACCGCTTGCCCGGCGGGATCGCGGCCGTAATCCCCGGCGTCGTGCCGATGGGGTGGAACTCTTTTTCCGTGAAGACGTAGCCCGCGCGTTTATCGGTCTTCGTCACGCGCCCGAGGATCAGGTTGAAGTCGCGAATCATCTCGGGTCGGATGTCTTGCGGGCGAAGCCACTGCACGGTGAATGATTGCGTTTTCGCATCGAAGATGTCGTCGCGGGTGACGCGGGTGTTGGCCGGGATCGGCCGCGCGGCGACGAGCACCGGAATCTGCCCCTCGCGATTCGGCCCCGCGATGGCCTCCGCTGGCTTGCTCAAGAACGGCAACTCCACGCCGAGCGCGTAGAGCGTGCCGAGCACACCGGCCGCGCCGATGATCAGCAACACGACGCCGAAAAACAGCGTGGCGCCGAACGACCGACCGCGGCGCGGAACGTACGCAGGCATGGTCAACTCACGGTGTTGGAGACTGAAACACTTCTCGCCGAGCGAACGCCTGAGCGGTGAGTACCTTCCGGTAGGGGCGAACTTCCTTGCCCATCGCGGTCAGTCGGCCGAGGCCATCGGTTCCTGCGTTCGGACCGAACCGCGGGTCCGCCGCATCCGGATCGGCAACCACTTCTTGGTTCACGTTCGGCTCGGGGGGATAATTCGGTTGCGGCGGGTAGGCCACCATCGCCGCGGCCTGGTACGGGTAGTTGATCCGCAAGGCGACCATGCCGCGCTGCCATTCGGGAACGCTCGCCGCGTTCACGCGAAACGGGCCTTCGGGTTGGCCGGTCGGCTTCACTTCTTCAAACACCTGCACGGTCGGGCCGAGCGTTTCCGTCCCGTCTGCGGCAATCGCGACGAGCGGAATCTCGACGTACCAGTGGCCGGAGTTCGCTTCCGCATTGGGGTAAATCACCGCACTCGCATGCGGGTAGGGGTTCCGCACTAAACGCCCCGGATAGCGGAGGAGCGTCGTCGTATCGTCGATGTGATCGACAATCATGATTGGCAATAGCATCCGATTGACGACAGGGGCGTTCTTACGGGCGAGGTATTCTGTTACCGTTTCGCCGGCCTGCAACTGCGATTCGAGTTCGGTGAGATTGAGCACCAAGTAGTCTTCGCTGTAGACTTGGTTGCGAACCGTCTCGTGGGCGAGCGCTTCCTCGAACGTCATCCCCGCGGGCAGCGGCGTCTTGGAGAGTTCGCGCGCTCCCACATCGGCCGCTTGCTGCGTGGCCTGCGCGGAGTACATGATCCGGCCGAATTCGATGGTCACTGCCAAAAGGAGATAGAGCACCAACGCAATGATGGCGAACTCGACGAGCACACTCCCGCGACGCGGTCGAACGGAGCGACGCATACCGGGCTCCACTGAGAACGTCGTATCTGGGCTTATCATAGTACAGGAATTGAGTTATCCCCGATGTGCCAAACGGCAAACCGGGGATAGGATAGCTTTGTTATTTTGTAACTGCCGATTACGGAGTCGGTTCCAAGACCAGCCCACCGAAGCCATCTCCCGCACCGCCGACACCGGTCACATTGTTTCCGAGTCGGGGCGTGTTGGTGTTGGTGTTGATCGTGGCCGTGTCGAGTGCAATTCCCGTGGTGGTCGTCGGCGCGGTCGTTTCGATGATCTTACCGGAGACGATCGGGCCGTTGTCGTCCAAGTGAGCCCCGGGCAGCACGGTCGCGACGGCGGCGACGAGGTCCGAGGTTTTATGGCCGAAGATGGAGATGGCGGCGGCGCTGATGAGCGCGACGCCCGCGATCAACAGGGCGTACTCGACCAGGGCTGCCCCGCGACGCTTTTTGCTACCGCGAACTTGAACCAGCATGATGCACTCCGAAACAGAGGGGAGACAGAAAACCGCAACGGCACGTACCGCGTGGTAAGTCCGCGCCTGGAGCATCGCGGCTCCAAGCTGACCGACGAACAAGTTCAATCAGTCCACAGCATCGTTTTATATTGTTAGACCGCGTCCGCAAGATCAGTCCTCAATTTTTTGCCATTTTCTCAAGCTGAGGAGAAAGGGTCGAGAACGAGTTCCGCAGCTGTCCCATATCGCCAACTCTTCCAAAAGAAGGCGGTGCAATCGCTACGAAGGTAAAATCTGGTTAAACCTTTCCGGCTTGCCGAGACGAAAAGGTCGTTAGCGAACACGATGAGATCCGTCACCGCCTGGAAGACGAGACTATGCAAACGCGCGTGACTTTGGGCTGGCTTTCGCTTTGCGTTCTCGCCGTCATCGGTCTGAATGCGACCGCCGCCGATCCCGTGCCGGCGAGATCGATCTTCGGCCCTCGCCCCGTGGGGTTTCCGTCGAGCCCATCGCGAGAAGCGGCCTCCCCGGGGAAACCCGCGGGGAAAACCGAACCCATCTTGCCGGTTCGAGCGGTGCCGCCCTTGGCCATCCCACCGGCCGAGTCCTCCCCCAAACCACTCATTGTCGAACTCCCGCAAGGGTTCGATTTGGCCCAGTATGCGGTGCAACCCCCTGGGCCGCCGGGCGAACTTCCAAAGCTCCCCTCGGCTCCGCAGCCGTTACCCCTGGTTCGGCCCACCGATCCACCAGCCGAGGAACGTCGCCTGAACGCCTTGGCCGCCCCGGTCGGCGCGACACCGCAACCGAATGCCGAGACCCGCGCTCGCTATCAAAAGTATCTGGAGCAGATCGTCGACCCAGATAACACCCTCGACCTCGTACTCAACCGGGACCGCTTGCTTCGATTCAAGGACGCTCCGAAGCGAGTTCAACTCGGCGACACGGGCATCGCGAACCTCACGATCATCGCCCCCAAGGAAGTCACCCTGACGGGGAAGCGAATCGGGACCACGGTGCTGACGCTCTGGTTTACCGACCCGAAGGACGCGACCAAGCAAGAAGTCTTGAGCTACCTCGTGCGGGTACTCCCCGACCCCGAGTACAAGGAACGGCTGGAGCGGGTATACGAGGCACTCGCCGGAGAAATCAACAAAGCGTTCCCGGATAGCGTGGTGAAATTGCAACTCGTCGGGGACAAGTTGGTCCTCAGTGGGACCGCGAAAGATATCAGCGACGCTTATCAGATCGTCCGCGTGGTCCGGGCGAACGCTCCCCGAGGAACGTCCCCGGAGAACCTGCCGGTGGGGCAGGTGAACTTGAACGTCTCCGCGGACGCGGTCGCCGCGGCGGCGACGGACCCGGAGGGCGAAGGGGCCGGGCTGCAAAACTACCTGGTGGCGGGCGGGCCGAACGTCATCAACCTGATGCGCGTCGGCGGAGAACACCAGGTCATGCTCAAGGTCTGCGTGGCCGAGGTCAACCGTGCCGGGGCGCGCAGCGTCGGCGTGAACTTCGACGTCGCTCGAACGGACGGACTCGTCGTGTTCGCCAACCTGACGGGCAATCTCGGAGTGCGGGGAGCCATCGCCGCGGGATCGGCCTCGGGTAACGTGGGGCTGAACAACTTGCCGATCTTGCTCGGTGGCGGTCAGGTCGCGGCGGCGGTGAATGCTCTGAAGTCGCTGAACCTCGCCCGTTCGTTGGCCGAGCCGAACCTGGTGACCATGAACGGCCGACCCGCGTCGTTCCAGGCCGGCGGCCAATTCCCCGTGCCGGTCGTGACCGGGTTTACCTCGGGAGGCCTTCAAGGCGTCACCTTCGTTCCGTTCGGCGTGAGCCTGAATTTCACGCCGACGATTACCGATGGTGATCGGATTCGTTTGGCGGTCAATGCGGAGGTGAGCACCCGGGATCTGGCAACGGCCCAAACGAACATCGGCGGGGCGAATGTCCCTTCATTGAGTTCGCGGAACTTCCAAACGACGGTGGAACTGCGAGCTGGCGAGACGCTCGCCGTCGCCGGGTTGATGCAAAACAACATGTCGTCCGATGCGACGCGGGTTCCCTTCGTCGGGGAGGTTCCCGTGCTCGGCCGGCTCTTCGCGTTCGACCGAACTTCGACCAGCGATCAGGAACTGGTCGTGCTCATTACGCCGTACCTGGTCCACGCCTTCAACAAGAACGAGCCGAAACCACCGTTGCCCGGGGCCGATCTCGCCCCGCCGACGGACTGCGACTTTTACCTGTTGGGCCGACTGCAGAATTACGGCAACGATCCGGTTCTGCGGAAGCGGGCGCTCGCATGCGAGCAGAACTTGCTCGTCGGGCCAGTTGGGTATGCCCCCATTAAGTAAAACACGCGAGGATCGAGCATGAACCGCAGGATTTTTACGGCCCGCAGCCGGGCCGTCGTGATGGGGACGGTGATCGGTTCTGGCAGTTGGCTCGCAGCCGGCGAACCGAACTCGGGCGGACCCCCGGTCGTCCTGACGAACCCGACTGCGGTGCCCTCAGTTCAACCGCCCACGACGATCGCAACGCCGAGTAGTTACCCGAACCCTCACATTGAGTGCGGCCCACGACTCGGGCCGTTTCAGCGGGCCTGGGTGGAACTCTGCCGGCCAGCCCCCACTCCTCCACCGCATGGCTTCTATGTCAGCCAGTGGACCGCCACGCAAATCGCGAAGGGCGAGCAACAGCAGCTTTACATTGCGGCGTTCGAATGGTTCTCCGGAGGCACCACCCTCGGACCCGCCGGGCGGCGGCACCTCGACCGACTCGCACGGGGCTTGCTCGATGGCACGGGGTCGATCTACCTCGAACCCGCCGACGACGCGAAATTGAACGAGGTCCGGCGGCTTTCGATCATCGCACATTTGAAACAGTACGGTGTGGCCGACCCCGAGCGGCGCGTCGCGATGGCCTATCCATCCGGAGAAGGGTTATTCGGCGACGAAGCGGTCCGAATCTTTCCGCGATTGCTCTTCACCCGCGGAGGAGCCGGGGGCGGAATGGGCGGTGGGGGTGGTGGCTCGGGCGGCGGAGGCGGTTTGGGCGGTGGCGCGCTGGGTGGCGGTGGTCTGGGTGGCGGCGCCGGCGTTCCGAGAGGGTATTAACATGCGATCGATGGTCCTCGCAGCAGCTACCGTGGCCCTGGTCTCGACCGGTTGTATGACGGTGAAATCGGGAGAAGCGAAGCTAAAAGCGATGCTCCCCGAAATGACCCTGCCGACGGTCGGCGGGAACGCCGCGACTCCCGGGGCCAAAGGGGACGCCGAACTCCCCCCCGACCAAGCCGTCAAGGCTTGCTTGAAAACGGCCGAGGAACTCGAAAAGGGTGGGTTCGATGCGGACGCGGCCGCACAGTACGAGCGAGCCCGCCAACTCGATCCGAACGTCGCCGTGTCGCGCCGCCTTGCCGTCCTCTACGACCGCTCGGGTCAGGACGCCCGCGCTGCGAAAGAATTCGAGGCCGCGCTTAAGAAGGCGCCCAACGACCCGGGGCTGTTGAACGACGCTGGATACTTTCGCGCCTGTCGAGGGGAATGGGCCATCGCCGAGCGCCATCTGAATCAAGCCATTCGTATCGACCGCGAATTTGCCCCGGCCTGGACGAATCTGGGAGTGCTCTACGCCAAGACCGGTCGAACCGACGAGGCCCTCCGTGCGTTCGGCCAATCAATGTCCCCCGCAGATGCCGCCGCGAACGTGAGTGTCCTCTTGGCCGGACAAGGTAAGCACGACGAAGCTCGATCGGCGATCCACAGAGCGATCGTTCAAGAGCCCTCCCCCTCGCGGCTGCAAGAATTGAGGGCTCATTTCAAGCAGGCTTCGGAACGAGTCGTCCCGACATCACCTTCTGGCAAGTAGCCTGTTAATGGATGAACGAGCATCGCCGCCTTCGTTACGTTCATCGTTCCAATCCCTGTTTTTCGGAGCGTCCCGGTCGCCGAGTGACATGATGATCGGGCAGCTCACGACCGGGCCGTCCCCGTGCAAGAATCTAGGAGGTCGACCAGGGTCTCGCGCACCGCGAGCAGGTCGTAGCCCCTGGCCTCCATGTCGGCGATCGTTCCGGCCGCCCGTTCGCGAACTTCCGCACGCCGCACACCCAAGTTCCCGCGTAGGGTGAGCAGATCGCGGATCTCGTTGAGGGTGAACCCGATCTGCTGGGCCCGACGGATGAATTACAACCGTTCGACCGCCTCGGCGTCGCACTGCCGATACCCGGCGGCCTTCCTGAGTGGGCGTCGAGCAATCCCGACCGTTTGTAAACCCGTACCGTCTTGACGCCCACGCTCGCCTCCTTCGCTAACCGGCCGATGCTGACCGTCTGCATGATCGTTACCTCCACACGCAGTCTTCGGCTCGTAACTTGGTAGAAGGGTCAACATGGAACCAGTCGAACTTCTCCTCGTCGCCTACGAAAGGTTCACGGCTCGCAGTCGCAAGGCGTTGGTCACGACCGAGACGGAACGCAGGCTCATGGTCGCGGCGGCGACCATCGGGTTCAACAGGAGGTGTTCGGAGATCGGGTAGAGAACTCCCGCCGCGACGGGCACTCCGAGGGCGTCGTAGAAGAAGGCGAAGAACAGGTTCTGGCGGATGTTTCGCATCGTGCGGCGACCGAGGTTGATTGCACGGACGATGCCCCGCAGGTTGCCCTTCACCAGCGTGACGCCGGAGGACTCGATCGCCACGTCCTTGCCGGTGCCCATCGCGATACCGACGTCGGCCTCGGCCAGGGCCGGGGCGTCATTGATGCCATCGCCCGCCATCGCCACCCGGCGGCCTTCAGCCCTCAGCGCCTTGATCCTTGCGTGCTTGTCCTCCGGACGAACACAGGCCTGGAACTCGGTAATCCCGAGCGATTCGGCGACGGTCCGGGCGGTCCGCTCATTGTCGCCGGTCAACATGATGACTCGTATCCCGAGGCCGCGGAGCGATCGTAGGGCTTCGGGAGTCGATACCTTGATCGGGTCGGACACGGCCACGAGTCCGGCGAGCCTCCCGCCGACCGCGACATACATCACGGTGCGTCCTCGTCGCTGCAACGCTTCGGCCCGCCCGTCCAGTGCGCTGAACTCTGCGACAGCACTGCTTTCGAGGAGGGACCGCTGTCCGACCAGGACGGCCTTGCCTTCGACCGTGCCGCGGACCCCGCCGCCGGTCACGGATTCGAATTCGCTCACGGATGGCGTGGTGACGCCGCGGTCTTTCGTCCCTTGGAGGACGGCTCGGGCGAGCGGGTGTTCGCTAGTGCCACATCGCGGAACCGGCCTTTCACGGAACTCGGAAATATCGTATCTCTCCCGGTCTCTCGATTCTGAGGAGATTAACCCATGGCAGGGACGGCCGCGAAGATCGTTATCTGTCCCTTAGGGTGCAGTCTCTCTCGTGCGCCGATTATGCGGCGAGTGCGGGCTTACTTTCAACGGAATCACCCTGACCCCACACTTGAGGTTGCTTTCGATCTTCGAGAAC
>Ga0209490_10002845_pt1 | contig 16301 bp, 15 predicted proteins | sample MAT06_FD_187209 | JGI IMG/M metagenome (GOLD analysis project Ga0209490, IMG submission 187209) | Freshwater microbial communities from Lake Fryxell liftoff mats and glacier meltwater in Antarctica - MAT-06 (SPAdes) (version 2) | ecosystem: Environmental > Aquatic > Freshwater > Ice > Liftoff...
GGTTGTGGTCGCCATGCACCCCGAAGACCGGCATCCAGACTCGCTCGCGGCCAGTCTGCTGGTCGAAAATGCGGCTTACCTCGCCGGCCTTAGCGGTCTCGATAACTATCTGATGGCCCACTCTACCGGCCGCGTCGTCTTTGCCAGCGCCAGCGTCCCGGCCCTGCCGTCATTTGTGGTCGACGTGAGTCCATACTTTGAGCAGAAAATGGCAGCACTCAAGTCCTACAGCACTTTATTTGCCGATCCGGCTGAAGTTCTGGCCCGCGTCGAGCGAGAAGCACGGCGCTTTGGAGATCTGATCGGTGTCCGTTACGGCGAACCCTTTACCCAGAGGCAAGCCCTCGCGGGCGACCTTCTTTGAACCCTCGCGACGAGTTCTGGATGCGTCATGCCCTCAAGCTGGCCAAAGCTGGTGAATTGAGGGGGGAAGTTCCAGTCGGAGCTGTAATTGTCGATTCCCGTGGCGAAGTCCTCGCCGAAGGCTCGAACGCCCCGATTGAGCTCAATGACCCTACCGCACACGCCGAAATCATCGCATTGCGCAAGGCCGCTGCCAAACTGGGCAGTTACCGTCTGGACGGCACCACCCTCTATTGCACCCTCGAGCCCTGCCCGATGTGTGCCGGTGCGCTTGTACACTCCCGCATTGCCCGCTTGGTCTTTGGTGCCAGAGACTTACGCTTTGGCGGCGTCCGAAGTAAGTTCCAGATCGCGGATTCCGGCTTACTGAACCACTCCGTCGAGATAAGCGAGGGAATTTTGGGCGCGGAATGCACAGAGATTCTCGTGGAGTTTTTCAAAATGCGCCGGTAGGTGTATACTATGGTTGAGAGTTCTTTTACCTATTGAGTGGGCGCAAGCCCACTTTTTTATTGGTCTCTTTGTAGGCTCTGATTCTAATGAAATCAACAACTTTGGAACAAGTTCGCGAAATCGTCGAGCGAATCGTCGAAACAGAAGGCCTGGAGTTAGTCGAAGCCCAGTTGCTGGGCGGAGGCATTCACCGGGTTTTTCGTATTTTCCTCGATAAGCCCGCAGGCGTAACGCATGACGATTGTGAAAAAGTTTCGCGACTCGTTAGCGAAGCTATCGACGCAGGCGACCTGATCCCCGGGGGAGCTTACACACTTGAGGTGAGCAGTCCCGGCGTTGAGCGAGCTTTGATCAAGCCGAAGGATTACGAGCGATTTCTTGGCAGTAAAGTCAAGATTGAGCTTAAGGAAGCCATCGAAAAGAGCCGCCGTTTCACGGGAAAGCTGGCGGCGTTTGATGGCCAAAAGGTCACGCTGGAACTGGAGCCGGGCAAGACGCTGGTCTTTCCCTTTGAAGGAATCCAGAAGGCAAATTTGAAGTACGAGTGGTAGCCGGGATATTTGACTGAGGTGAATCACATTGGGCACGATCTATCAATCCATTGAAATGCTGGCCAAAGAGAAGGGCATCGAGGCGACGATCATTTTTGACGCCGTCAAGGACGCCATCATTCTCGCTGCGCGCAAGCAGTTCAAAAACGTAGGCGAAATGGTCGCTGAAGTGGACCAAAAAAAGGGAATCCAGGTTTTTGCCTTGCGCAAAATCGTCGAGACCGTAGCCGACCCGGCCAACGAGTGGACGATGGACGAGGCCAAGAAGAACAAGCTTCCCGGCGCGATCGGCGACGAGATTCGCCAGGAATTGCCGATGGACGCTCTCGGTCGCATCTCGGCCCAGATCGCCAAACAAGTGATTCTGCAGAAGGTACGTGAGGCGGAGCGCGAAAACGTTTATGGAGAATTCGCCGGCCGCGTTGGCGAACTCGTGAATTGCGTCATCAAACGCATTGAGACCCGAGACCTGGTTGTGGACCTCGGCAAGACCGAAGCGCGCTTGCCCGCTAAGGAACAATCTAAGCTTGAGAGCTTCTCGATCGGAGATCGTGTTCGTGTTGTCATTAAGGCCGTCGAAAAGACGGGCAAGAACGCGGGCGTCGTAGTATCGCGCGCTGCAGGCGAACTTGTGATGCGCCTTTTCGAGCAGGAAGTGCCGGAAATTTATGACAACACCGTTGTGATCAAGAGTTGTGCCCGCGAAGCTGGCGAGCGAACCAAGATTGCCGTTTCAAGCCGCGATCGCGATGTGGATAGTGTTGGCGCCTGCGTCGGCATGAAGGGCATGCGCGTTCAAAGCATCATCCGGGAATTGCGAGGCGAAAAGATCGATATCATCCAGTTCAGTGAGAACCCGGTGGAGTTTGCCACACATGCCCTGAGCCCGGCTAAGATCGCACGTGTTTCCATCATCAACGCAGATGAGAAGCATATGGAAGTTATTGTCGATGACACCCAGTTGTCGTTGGCCATCGGCAAGCGCGGCCAGAATGTTCGTCTTGCAGCCAGATTGCTCGGCTGGAAGATTGACATCAAGAGTGAAGAAGAGAAGCGGCAGGAAGTTGAGACACAATTGTCTGAACTCATCCCCGCTGGTACTCCGATCTCTGTACTGGCTGACTATGGTCTGCCCGAAGCGCTGATCGACTCGCTGGTTGGTGCTGGAGTTGGCACCGTCGAGCAACTCGGTTCGCTCACCCCCGAAGAGCTCGAGCAATTGCCGGGCGTTGGTGAGGAGTCGATCCAATCGCTTTATAACTCGATCAATGGATTCTATGCCCAGTTTGAAGCGGCTGCACCTGAAGCTGCCGAAGCTGTGGTCGAAGAGGCTGAAACCTCCGAAGCAGTAGCCGATTCCGATGAGAAGGTATCTGCAGAAACTGAAGTAGTTATGACAGCGGCTGAGCCTGATGCTCCAGCCGAAACCGCCGAAGCAGTTGCCGAATTCGATGAGACGGCATCTGCGGAAGCTGAAGTAGTTATGACAGCGGCTGAGCCTGATGCTCCAGCCGAAACCGCCGAAGAAGTCGCCCCTAAAGCTGTGCCTGAATCCATCGATTCGGATAAGCCCTAGGGATTTGTTACGATAAGAAGGTTCTGCTTCAACTCTTGGAATCTTCGACCGTGGGCACGACTGGCAACCGTATTACGGCTGAACGCAATCATTTTGATTGAAAGCGCCAAGCCATGGATTAAGAAGAACAGTACCGTTGAGAGGGATTCGACCTAGCGTCACCATATGATTCGCATTAACGAGCTGGCCAGGGAGCTTGAAGTCAAGCCAAAGGCAATTCTGGACCTGCTGCCTGATTTGGGAGTATCGGAAAAAAAGACGCATTCGAGTTCCATCGAGGCGGATGTGGCAGTTATCGTCAAGCAGAAATTGCTTGCCGAAGCCGCTGCCCAAGGTCCAAAGAAAAATCGGGGAGCCAAGGCCCAACCGGAAGACGATTCCGTTGGCCGCGACGTCCATTCGAGTGATCACGAAGATCATGCTGAACCGGCACAGCAGATGAGTCTGCTTGAGGCTGCCCAACCGACTGCGGCCCCGGTCATTCAGGAAGCATCTGCAAAGGCCACGCAGGTGCCTGCGGTTGAGACTCCTTCGCCGGCGAGCGCGGCACCTGCCGCTGCGGCGCTTGCTGCTCCAGCAGTACCGGCCGAGCCCCCCAAGCCGCAGCCACTTGCGCCACCCCTTCGATCGCCGTTGATGCCGCCTTTGGCTGCAAACGCAGGCAACAAGGGTGCGCCTTCGATGCCCATTCGGCCCGTCTTCGCCGCGCCGAGCCAGGTTGCACCACCAGTGGTCGCTTCAGCTCCAACGATCGCACCGCCTCTTTCAGCCGCTCCTGCACCGGCCATGCCAGCAACGCCGGCTCCGGCTCTTCCTTCTCCTGCGGTGCCAAGTCCTTCTTCACCTATGCAGCAAGCGCCATCTATGCAGGTTGCCCCTGGGCCGGCTATGCCGGTGCCGGTTCGGCCTGCAGCTCCGCGCCCTGGTTCTGTAATGCCCGCCTCTCAGATTGCTCCTGGCACGCCACTTCGCGCTGCTCCTTCTGCACCGCAGGCTCCGCGCCCTCCACAGGCATTTCCGCTTGCACCTCGCCCCGGTCAAATCATCCCGCCCCAGCGTAGTGCTGCTGCTCCGGGTGCGCCCTCTGCGCCTCCGGCCTCAACAGCCGGCGCCCCTGGTATGCCGATGCCCCGCCCTCAAGCCAATCAGCCTCTGGCGGGCAATCGCGCCGGAGTTACTCCTGGTGCTCCTTCGATGCCCCGGCCTCCGCAGCAGAGCCGCCCGCCCATGCAGGGTAGTGGCCAAAGCTTCGGTCCTCCCAAGCCTCAAACCAGCCGGCCCATCGTGCCGCCCGATCCTAAACTCGCTGAACGAATTGCTCAATCGCAAGCTCGTCAGCAGCAGCCAGCCATGGGCACTCGCCCGGGCGCGCCGCTGCGTCCCCCAGGTCCTGCCATGCCGGGTCGTCCCCAGCCGCCTCGGGCTATGCCCGGTGCAGTTCAAGCGCGTGGCCCCGGTGGTTACGGCGGTGGTGGTTATGCCGGTGGCGGTGGTGGTTATGCCGGTGGTGGTTATGCCGGTGGCGGTTACAATGCTGGCCGTCCGCCTTTGCGCACCGGCAAGCATCCGACTTCGCCTACACCCTTGCGTCCTGAAGCTTCTGTGCTCCCATCGACCGAACCCGGTCGTCGCCACGCAGTTAAACCGACCAAGTCCAAAGAACAGATTCGGCGCGAGAAAGAACTCGAGCAAGAGGGTAAACTCCTCTTCGCCCAGCGCAAGCGCGAAGAAGAAGTGTCGATGGCGGCCAACAAGGAAATTACGATTTCCGAAGGCATTACCGTCAAGGAACTTTCTGAAAAGCTTGGCATCCGCACCAATCTCGTTATCAAGAAGCTGGTAGAGAAGAAGATCTTTGCCACCATCAATCAGCCTCTAGACGTCAAAATGGCCGAAGAGTTGGCTGCCAATTTCGGTGCCACCGCTACCCAGATGAGCTTCGAAGAAGAATCCACCTGGGACATCGAAATGGCCGAAGACAACGGCGTGCTGGTTCGACGTGCACCTGTTGTTACCGTCATGGGTCACGTTGACCACGGTAAGACTTCGCTTCTCGACGCCATCCGCAGTGCCAATGTTGCCAGCGGCGAAGCCGGCGGTATCACTCAGCACATCGGCGCTTATGCCGTCACTCACAACGCCCGCAAGATCGTCTTCATCGATACTCCGGGTCACGAAGCCTTCACTCGCATGCGTGCCCGGGGTGCCAAAGTCACCGACATTGTCATTCTTTGCGTAGCCGCAGATGACGGTGTCATGCCACAAACGATTGAGGCAATCGATCATGCCAGGGCCGCTGGTGTTCCGATCCTCGTTGCCATCAACAAAATCGATAAGCCCGACGCCCAGATCGACCGCATCAAGCAACAACTGAACGATCGAGGCCTCCTGGCCGAAGATTGGGGTGGTGACACGGTGATGGTGCCGGTTTCGGCCAAGCAGCGTATCAATATCGACTTGCTGCTCGAAATGATTCTCCTCATGGCTGACGTCAACGAAGCAAAGCTTCGCGCCAATCCTTCGCGTCCAGCCCTTGCCACGGTTCTCGAAGCCCAGCTCGACAAGGGTCGCGGCTCGGTAGCTACCGTTCTCGTCCGTAACGGCACACTCCGTGTCGGCGACTTCTTTATCTGCGGTTCTGTCTTTGGTAAGGTCCGCGCCCTGTTTGACGATCTCGGTCGCCCCGTTCGTGAAGCCGAACCGGCAACGCCCGTCGAAGTCCTCGGGCTCGAACAAATGCCCGAAGTGGGCGACACCTTCCAGGTTGTTACCGATACTTCCAAGGCCAAGCAGATCGTGCTTTATCGTGAAGCCAAGGCCCGCGATATCGCCATGGCTCGCACCCGCATCAGTCTCGATGCCCTTCATCAGCAGCTTAAAGAGGGCGAGATCAAGGATCTCAACCTCATCCTCAAGTCTGATGTGGGCGGCTCGGCTGAGGTGCTGGCCGAGACCCTGCTCAAACTCTCGAACGAAAAAGTTCGTATCCGTGTTCTCCATACCGGTGTCGGTGCCATCACCGAAACCGATGTGCTCCTCGCCTCGGCCTCAAACGCCATCATCATCGGCTTTAACGTTCGTCCGGATCGCAGTGCGACCCAGACGGCTGACGCTGAAAAAGTCGACATTCGTCTGCACACGATCATCTACGAGGTGGTCGACCAGATCAAGAAGGCCATGGTTGGCATGCTCGATCCTGTGTACAAGGAAGTCTTCCGTGGACGGGCCGAAGTACGAGATGTTTTCCGCATTACCAAGGTGGGCACCGTCGCCGGTTGCTACGTCACCGAAGGTACCTTCTCTCGCGACTGCAGCGTAAGGTTGCTGCGCGACGGCGCAGTCGTCCATACCGGCAAACTTGATACCCTGAAGCGCTTCAAGAACGATGTTTCTGAAGTAAAGACGGGCTTTGAATGCGGTATCGCTATCGCCAACTACCAGGACATCCGCCCCGGAGACCAGATGGAAGCCTTCGTGAACGAACGAGTGGCTGTCGAAGCTCTGATGGACTAAGTCCAGTCACCCAGAAATGCCTTCGATCGGTGTATTAACCCTCGAGCTCCATATTGTCGACGCACAGTCTCTTAAGGACAAGCGTCACTGGGTAACAGGTTTGAAAGCAAGACTCCGCAACCGCCATAACGTGGCGGTTGCGGAGATTGACTTTCAGGATGTGTGGAAGCGCGGTGTAGTTGCTGCCGTTACGATCTCAAACAGCCGTGCGCATTGTGAGCAAATGCTTGAGGCCGTAGAGCGAACGGCATCCGATTTCCTTGGGCCGCTGCTTGTCGATGTAATTTACGAGTATCTCTAAAACTCAAGATCACTTTAAAAAGAAGAACTCGATTCTAGAAGGAGTCAGGCTTTTGCCTAGAACTCCTCGAAGCTGTCGTCCATCGGGAAGGGGTCTTTCTTGTCCATGACTCCAACATTCGAGCTTTGGCCTGAGTGGAAGCTGGGCTGATACTTATTTGTTGAGGCACCAAGCTTGGTTGGCCGTGAGCTCTCGTACCGGCTGCTGGTGGAACTTGTTTTGCCTGGAGGTGCGACTGGCTTTCGCACAGGTGCCTTTGGCTGCAATGGGTCTTGTCCTACCAGCGCCTGGAGTGAATCGACGGTGCGGCCGACGGTTGTTGCGTGTTTGCGGAGTTCCTCTCCGGCTGCTGCGCCTTCTTCGGCGTTGGCTGCGATTTGTTGCGTGACCCGCTCCATCTGGCTCACCGCCTTGGCGATTTGTTCGATGCCGCGTTCCTGCTCTTCGCTACCCAGCCTGACTTCCTGAACCAGGCTGCCTACGGCCTTCACCAGATCGTTTACGCTGGCGCTGGCTCGTGCTACCTGATCCAACTTGTTCTTGCCGCTGGTGGCGCTCTGGATCGATTCCTCGATCAGTTGTGTCGTATCTTTGGCCGCCTGGGCAGAGCGTTGCGCCAGGTTGCGTACTTCATCTGCCACCACTGCAAAGCCCATGCCAGCTTCCCCAGCCCGCGCAGCTTCCACTGCTGCATTGAGCGCCAGAATATTGGTTTGGAAGGCGATTTCGTCGATGACCTTGATGATCTTCGAGATCTTGCTCGATGAGGTGCTGATCTCATTCATGCTGTTGACCATCTCGGCCAATGCACTATTGGCTTCCTCCACCTTCTGGGCTGCCTCTTGCATCCGCGAGGCGGCTTGTTTGGAGTTATCTGCATTGCTGCGGGTCATCGAGTGGATTTCTTCAGTCGAGGCCGAAGTCTCTTCGAGTGAAGCTGCCTGGTCGCTTGCCGATTTCGACAGGGACATACTATAGCTGCCTACCTCGGACGAAGTGTTGCTCAATTGCTGCGCGCTGTTACTCAACTCGGAAACAGTATCCCGAAGTGTCGCAGTCAACTTCTTGACCATCATGAACACAGCGGCTCCAACGGCAAAGGCTACAAGATTCAGAATGAGTACAATCCAGAATCCGGCTGAGCTTGTTGAGGCCGCGCTCTGCCCGAGTTGCTCGATTTGAGCTGTCTGGTATTCGGCCAGTTTTTTTGCAGATTCACTCAATCCCGAGAGTTGAGGCAACAGCTTTTCATTGAGGAGCGCAATTGCAAGATCCATCTTCTGCTGCTCCATCATTCCGCGCAATTCCTCGTGCATGCGTCGCGAGGTTTCAAAGGTGGAAATCAGGTTGTTCACCTCAGCCGCCGCCGGTGTATTCTTTACTCCGGCTGCGTATTCGCCAGCCGCGCGCTGAAAGCCCTCTTGCGCTTTAGCGAACCGGGCTCGCATCGCATCTGCCTGCTGAGTCTGTTGCAGCATCATCGAGAATGCCAGCCCGCGCTCGGAGGCCACCATCTCGGTGGCCTCCTGCCCGATCTTGGCCGCCGAATCCCGCAGTTTCGCCTTGACGGTTATCGCCTCGTTCAATAAGTCGCCGAGTCGATAGTTCACCATCAGAGCTCCTCCGCCTACGACGAGGGCCAGAGCTATCAGCAGTCCTACGCTGCCAATCAGTTTTTTACTTGCGCTTGTTTCCATTGCCTTCTTATCAACCTCCCTGTTGTCTCTCTTGCCCGCTTCTCAGTGGGCCCTTACTGCTTGAACGTGAACCGCAGATTTGCCACTACCGGTGCCGGCTTTCCGTCTTCGCTAAAGGGGGTGAACTTCCATTCCTTCATCGCCTTTACCACCGTCGCTGAAAGCATCGGGTTTCCGGTTACTACCTTCACATCCGATACATCGCCACTCTCAGAAATCTTCACTTCTACCTCCACCTCGCCCTGGATCCGCATCTGCTTGGCCATAGGGCTGTATTCGGGATTGGTACGCTTTACCGCATTCTTGACGGCCTCCGCGTGATTCACCTTCATCTCGGCTGCGGCTGGCAGGGCCAGGAGGCAGACTGCAAATAGTTGATTGTATAAATTCATAGTTCTCCTCTCTTCTCTCAACCCATTCGGGTCACTCACTCGTATCGGTCCAGATTGTCTTCCTTTGAGAAGAAATCTAAATGGCCGAGGATTTCTGGTAAGGCAGTGCAACCGAGGCCACCGCCCTGCGCGGCTTCTTGAGGCCCTCGTCGATCGCAGCAGAAACGCGGCTCAGGCTGACGGATTCCTCTACGCCATTGGCCTTCACAGCCTCTCGAGGCATGCCGTAGACAACACAACTTGCTTCGTCCTGAGCGATCGTCCAGCCCCCTGCATCCCGGATCCGCTTCATCCCGAGTGCACCATCGCTTCCCATGCCAGTCAAAATCACTGCCACACTGTCGGGCCCGGCGGCTTGTGCAACCGATCCAAACAGCACATCCACGCTCGGACGCTGATAACAAACCAGCGGGCCGTCTTTCACCATCACCGCATATGCTCCGCCCTGCTTCTTGAGCAGCATGTGAAAATTGCCAGGGGCAATCAGTACCCTGCCGGCCGCCAGAGTGTCGCCGTCCTCGGCTTCCTTCACTTCCATCGGCAAGATCTCGTTGAGCCGCTTGGCGAATGCCCGGCTGAAGCCCGCCGGGATGTGCTGGGCGATGAGAATTGGTGGGCAATCCGCCCCAAACCCCTGCAATACCGTCTCAACTGCCTGCGTGCCCCCTGTCGATGATCCAATTGCAACCAGATGCCGGCACCAGGTACCCGACGCGCCTCTTGGCGGCGGGCTGGCCAGCCCTGTTTCTCTCCGGGCTGACGGGTCGCGCCGCACCTGAGCCGCCGCTGCAAGACGTACTTTCCCGGCCAGTTGCGAACTCAGCTCGCCTACAGAATAAGGGCCATGCGGCTTTCCCAAAACATCCACTGCCCCAAGCCGCAGCGCCTCAACCGAGGCCGAACATCCCGCCTGCCCAAGTGAGCTAATGATGATTACCGGCATCGGCTGGTAGTGCATCACCCGCTTGAGGAAGCTCAGTCCATTCATCCGCGGCATTTCGATGTCGAGTGTCAGGACGTCCGGACTCAACTCGAGAATTTTGTCCCTTGCAACAAAGGGATCGGGGGCCGTACCTACGACTTCTATATCCGGCTGGCCGGACAATGCTTCGCTCAGCAATCTCCGCACCACCGCCGAGTCATCCACGATCAGGACGCGAATGGGCCGACCGGTCTGATTTGCTGACAGTGACATTTACTGAGCTTCCAACCTTGAATCTGATTCCCGCAGCGAAAAGGCTAGCCGGAGCAGGCCATCTTCGAGGGTCAGGTCCCTAACGATCTCTCCCGTTACCTCCACGCCAGGCTCCAGTTGCTTTGGCGTATCGAGACAAAAAATCGAGTTCCGGTCCAGGTGACTCAGCATCGCACCACAAACCATGTTCGTCAGTTCGACCATCACGGATTGGCTGTCTTCCTCTGGTCCCCCGTCGCCGACTCCGCCAAAGAAATTGGAAGCCAATCCCTCGGCTGCAGCCCGGTCCAGCGACAGGGTAAGGCACCCGGCGCAAGCCCCATGAAAGTCGAGTGAGGCACCGATCCGGTCTCCCGCCGGAACCCCGGCCTCGCCGTCCGCTGTTTCTACAGATGCGAAGAACATCGTCTCCAGCACCTCTGTTGCCGCCATCGTAAGCTGCTCGCTCAACAAGGGCCGATCAAAAACTAAACTCATCATCGCCTCCATCCATGCCTATCCCGGCTCCGACGAGTGCCCCTTCCGGGGTCACCCCAAGAACGTTCTCAATTTCCCTTCGCAGTCTCTCCGGGGCAAATGGTTTGGTCACATACCCTTGTGCGCCCAATTGAGAGAGCCTGCCGATTCGTGCCTCAGTGGCATCCGTCGAGATGACAATGATCGGAATCGCGAGCAGGTGATCCTGCTTCCGCATTTCTGCAACCAGCTGCTCCCCATCCATGCGCGGCATGTTGATGTCGGTCAATACGACGTCTACCCATTCGTGCTCCAACTGCGCCAGGGCTTCTTCTCCGTTGCCGGCCTCAAGATAACGCCCCACACTAAAGCCCGATACTTCGATGACGCGGCGGATAAAGCGGCGCATCGCGGGAGAATCGTCGACAATCATTACGTCGAATGCCATTAGAGTCGTTTCCTTTCTTTACTGGTTGGCTCACCTTTGTATTGCTTCATTTGATTAGGCGCAGCGCTGAAGACCCAGCTCGCGCGCTGCCTCCCCGGCTTCCTGCAGAAGTAGCTTTCCCGTCCCGACCTCAAGGCGCAGAGTTCTTGAAATGTTGCTGCCCACCTCTTCGGCGTGGATCATTACTCCGGCCTTCCAAAAGATCTTTTTCATCGCCAGGTAATTGCGCTTTCCGATCTTGAAAACTCCGTCCCCATCGAGCAGCTGTGCCCCCCCAGCCACCCTCACCAGCAGCCTCTTCTTGTCTGCACCCAACTGATAGGCACTTTTGAAGAGCAAGGGAATTCCGGTGTCTGCATAAAGCGCAGGATGGTCCTTGGCCTTGACTGGATCGTTCTGTGATTCCGGCAACATAAAATGCAGCAGTCCGCCCACCCTGCTTACCGGGTCCCAGATCGTAACTCCAATGCACGAGCCAAGACCATAGGTCACCAGGGTTTCTTCTTGTTTGGCGCTCACCTTCATGTCTCCAACGCCAACGGCTAGCATAGGCTCTCCCCTCTACCACTCAGACTCGTCATGCTCTACGATCCTCCAGTTGTCCAGTCTTTTTGTAAATGGCCACCTGTACATGATCAAGCTCATGCGAAATTCCATTCAAACTCTCCGAATGCCCCACAAAGAGGTATCCCCCGGGCTCGAGCTTTGCCGTCATCGCCGAGACCACGCGCTCCTGCGTTGGCCGGTCGAAATAGATCATGATGTTGCGCAAAAAGATCAACGGAAAAGGCCCTTCGGCTGGAAGCGGCTCCATCAGGTTGATCCGTTCAAAGTGAATCATCCTGCGGATCTCGGGCCGAAACCGGAACTTGCCCTCCTGTGCCCCAGTCCCACGCAAAAGATAGCGGCTTCGCCAATTCTGGTCGAGGCTACTAAAGCGTTCTTCTGAATAAATCCCGGCTTCGGCACTTCGCAGTACTTTGGTAGAAATGTCGCTCGCCCGAATCTTTGCCTGGCGCAAGGCAGCCTCACCCAGAGTCTCAATCAACGTAACGGCGATCGAATAAGGTTCCTCACCACTGGAACTCGCCGCCGTCCAGATCGTGAACTGATTGCGCCCACGCAGCTTGGGCAGAATCTGATTCCGCAAAAAATCAAAGTGCGCCGGCTCCCTGAAAAAGCTCGTGAAATTGGTCGTCAGCGCATCGATCAAATCTACTTGCAGATCCCCACTTTTATCCCTCGACACGGCTTCAAAGTAATCGTCAGCCGAATCATAGCCCAAGGCTCGCGCCCGCTTCCATACCCTCGCCGCAACCATCTCCTGCTTGCCGTCGTGCAGCTCAATGCCCGCTGTGCGGTAAGCGTAATCTCTTACCGCATCAAAGAGCTTCGGGCTTAGCCGGGTTGCCTGATACTGGCTGGGCGATTCCTTTAGCATGCAGCCAGCACGCTTTCTTTGATGATTTCGGCCCTTGAGCTCCGCTCGACATAAATAGCTTCGAGGTCGAGGATGAGTCCCACCCGGCCGTCACCCAGGATGGCACCGCCAGCGACCCCAGGAGTGTTCTTGATGCTCGCCCCCAGACTCTTGATCACTACCTCCTGCTTGCCGATAAACTCATCTACCATCAACACGAAGCGCCGTCCTTCGGTCTCGGCAACAATCAGCAGCGTCTGCAACACATCTTCGTTCTTGGGCCTTACACCGAGGGATCGATGCAGGCGAATCAGCGGCAGCAACTGATTGCGAACCATTACCATCTCGCCTCGGCCCTGTACCGTTGAGACCTGGTTCTCCATCGGCCGGAACATCTCGTGCACCGAGTAAATGGGCAGAATATAGCGTTCTCTCCCCACTCCAACCACCAAGCCATCCACAATGGCCAGGGTCAGCGGCAACTTGAGATAGAACGTCGTTCCCTGGCCTTGTGTCGACTGAATTTCGATCTTTCCGCGCAGCTTTTGAATCTGCTTCTTCACGACATCCATCCCTACGCCGCGGCCTGATATGTCAGTCACCTTCTCGGCGGTCGAGAAACCTGGCTCAAAAATCAACTGGAAGATCTCAGAGTCAGTCAGATGCACCGTGTCTCCGATCAGGCCGCGCTCGCGAGCCTTGGCCAGGATTTTGTCCTTGTTTAAGCCACGCCCGTCGTCGACAATCTCAATCTGGATGTGATCGGCCTGGCGATAGGCCTTCAATTGCACCCGGCCCGATTGCGGTTTTCCGGCCTTGATCCGGTCTGCAGGAGCTTCAATGCCGTGGTCGATCGAGTTGCGCACCATGTGCATGATCGGGTCGGTCAGTTCTTCGATAATCGTCTTGTCAAGCTGCGTATCTTCGCCTACCAGCTCAACCTCTGCCATCTTGCCGGCTTTTCGCGAGGTATCGCGTACCAGACGGTTCACCCGCTGGAACAAGGTTCCTACCGGGATCAGACGTGTCGCCATCGCCACCTTCTGCACTTCTGCGGTCACCCGGCGCAATTGATTCAGATTTCTCTGTAACCGCGTATTCTTGGTTCCACTCAAATCCGGATCGAGGCGCACCATCGATTCGGCGATCACCATTTCTCCCACCATGTCGAGCAGGTAATCGAGCTTGGCAGTATCCACTCGAATCGCGTGTGTGTCGGTGGTAACCGCCTTCTTCGACTTTGCATCGAGGCTCGCCACCTCAGCTAAGGGCACCGATTCTTCTACTGCCTTTGCCGCGATCTCAGGTTGCCGGGCTTCCGGTAACGGCTCGTGTGTCTGTGCCTTTTCAGCTTTGACGGGAACGTCAACGGTCAAGGCGGGTGCCGAGTGGTCGCCACCAATTACTTTCCTCACCCGATCGAGCAACGACCAAGGGTCTTGTTCCTCACCCGGGTCCTGCCCGTGAAGCTGCGACTCAATCCGCAATACTTCCTTGCCCACAAAATCTGCACTCTCCAGCGTCAAATCCACCACATTCGGGCTCAGCACCAACTGCCCGGTTCGAGCCAGATCGAGAATCGTCTCCACTTCGTGAGCCACGGCCTGGATATGCGCGAATTCAAGAAAGCCAGCCAGCCCCTTGATCGTGTGGAAGCTTCGGAAAACCGCATTCAGCGTTTCGGGATTCGTGGGCTCTTTTTCGAGAACCAGAAGCCCGGATTCCACCGTTTGCAGATGCTCGCGCGCTTCAAGAATGAAATCGCCCACCAGTTCTGGATCCTGATTGAGCGCGCTCGAGGTAGCTTGCGCTGGTGTTGCTACCCGCGGTATTGCAACATCGATACCCTTGGCCGAATCCAACAGAATCTGCCTTAAGCGGTCCAGCCCCTGCTCGACCCGCGCCCGGCTCGATTCATCCTCCCACTGGTTCTCTTCCGAGACGTGCTCCCTGGCAACGGCGTGTAATTCCACAACCAACTGCATCGCCTCAGCCGGAATTGAGATGCTGCTCAAGAGCGCAAGCGTGGCGACTGTCTCGGCATTCTCGCCCAACATGATTTGCGTTGCCGCACGCTCCAGTAGTTCTTCTACTTCAGTCGAATTCATTCCAGATTCTTCTTTCCTCATGCATGTGGTGTCCGGTCGCGCTTTTTTCGAGTGACCTCGCCTAGCTCAATAAATTGCCCAGGTCATTGAGGTCCTGATGGGTCATGACATGGTCAATGTCGAGCAGGATCTTCACCTTCCCCTTCACCTTGGCCATCCCAAGCAACCCAGTCGTAGCGACTTCACCACCAAAATCCGGGGTGTCTTCAATGTCAGCTACCGCCAGATTCAGCACTTCACTCACCCCGTCGACCACCGCACCAATCATCATCGGCCCGGATTCCCCCTCAACTTCGGTCACGATGATGCAGGTCCTCTGCGTATAAGCTACTTCAGGCATCCCGAACTTCAGCCGCAAGTCCACAACTGGAATCACCTTTCCGCGCAGGTTGATTACCCCCTTGGTATGTAGTGGAGTATGCGGGACTGCGGTAATTTCCTGGATGCCCATGATTTCACGCACCTTCAAGACCTGAATCCCGAATTCTTCCGGGCCAAGGTGAAAAGCCAGATACTTGCCAGCCCGCTCTTCTTTTGTCCGTGTGGGGATTGCCAATACTGCCGTAGACATAGTGAAATTCCTTTTCCTCTCCAGATCAAGGCCGAGTGTGGATTCTCCCGGATGTAACTGGGTGATTCAGCCGCCGCAAACCAGCGCACATTCTGCTTCTTTTGCCTTATCGAGTTGGCGGCCGAAAGTCTTAAGTTCTTTTGAGAGCGGGATGGGAAATGAAAAAAGCGACCCTTTCGAGGGTCGCTTTTAATTTTTGGTGCGGAGGAGGGGACTTGAACCCCTACGGTGTTACCCGCTAGCACCTCAAGCTAGTGCGTCTGCCAATTCCGCCACCTCCGCAGGTGACAGCCTTCAGTTTACTACGATGGCCTGAGGTGAGCCATCAACTTAAGACCTTATTTCTTTACCGGGGGCGGAACAGGCGTCTTGACATCGTTACCTTGGGAGTCGACAGGAATTTCCTTGCCAATCTTCACAGGAATCGGCTTGCCATCAGCGCCCTTGGCCCCGTCCTTAGGTATTTCGACTTCAAACTTTTTCTGAACTTTGCCTTGTTCGTCTACCAGTTCCACGGCAGGCTGCTGCGACGGAGCCTGCTTTTCGACTTGCGCGGGAGGCGCTGGCAAATTCGTTCTCTCCAGCACCGTGCCACCACCAGCAGATCCAGATCCACCACGTGTTGCCAAAATAGCCAGCGTCAGACTAGTGACCATGAACAAACCGGCCGAGGCCGTAGTCACTTTCGCCAAAACCGTTGCTGCCGTGCGAGGGCCAAAAGTCGTCTGCGACCCCATGCCGCCGAAAGCACCGGCAAGATCGGCTGCCTTGCCGCTCTGCAATAGAACGACACCGATCAGAATAAGGCAAACAATAACGTGGATGATTGTAACGAGGATGACCATAAAAATACTCCCCAAGGGCGTCGCCTTAGGGCACTTTTCCGAGTATACGACATTTCCACCAGCTTTTTCGTGCCAACCCGTCTAGCTCTTGCCGCTCCCGTTTACACTATAGGTTTCTATCCCAAATAATCCTCTGAAGGAGATTTCATGGCAAAAAGGCGAATCGGAATTCTGACAGGCGGTGGCGACGTCCCCGGCCTCAATTCCGTGATCAAAAGTGTGACTTACCGAGGTGCCGAACTCGGTATCGAAGTTGTCGGTATCCGGCGTGGTTGGGAAGGGCTGACCCACCTCAACCTCGAAGATCCGGCCAGCCGCACCCGCTACGTCATGGACCTCAACCGCGAAAACACGCGCACCATTGACCGTACCGGCGGAACATTCCTGCATTCCAGCCGCACCAACCCCTCCA
>Ga0209490_10002853_pt1 | contig 16284 bp, 13 predicted proteins | sample MAT06_FD_187209 | JGI IMG/M metagenome (GOLD analysis project Ga0209490, IMG submission 187209) | Freshwater microbial communities from Lake Fryxell liftoff mats and glacier meltwater in Antarctica - MAT-06 (SPAdes) (version 2) | ecosystem: Environmental > Aquatic > Freshwater > Ice > Liftoff...
GACGGAGTCAGTGTTGCCGTCGACGTCGACGAAAGTATTTTCGTAGGCACGCATAAAGCCGCCAATTTCGTCGACGACGGCGCGGGAATCCGCCGTGATGGTGGCGGAGCCGGTTTCAAAGTAAATGGCACGGCGCTGGGTGGCGAAGGGCGTGGCGCTCTTGCCGGGTTGTTGATACTCGACGGCTGTCTCGGTGGACTTCGACGAGAACTTATCGGACATGGCATCGACATAGCGGCGGTCGACAGAGGCTTCTAAGTCAGGCGAACCCTTGACGAGGCGTAACTCGCGGTACATTTCGGTGGCCATCTTCATGACGTTCTGATAGTCGGAGTCCGCACCTCGGGTGCCGAAGAAGTTCTTGTTATCGGCGTAGTCGGCAAGGCGGACGCCGTCGAGCATGGTTTTGGCCAGGTCGGCGGGAATGTTGAAGTCTTTGATGGTGCCGATGAGCGTGTGGGCCCGGCTGGGTTGTTGATTGATGAACTGGACGCCTTCGAGCCAGCCTTCGAGTAACTTAGAGAGGGTCTCCGGATTCTTGGCGGCGAAGCTATCGCTAACGACTAAAATATCGGCGATGAGGCGATTGGCGACTTTGGTGTCGTAGATCTTGCGTGAGCCGGGGCGCTTGGCGACGGCGTCGCTCATGTCAGGGTCCCAAGCGACGGCGGCGGCCACTTTCTGCTGGGCGAAGAGTGTGGCCGGCTCGATGCCGTCCTTGGTGTGGACGGCCTTGGCGAAGATCTCATTGCGCTGTTCCGTGGTGAGGCCGGAGTTCTTGAGGCCGTTATAAAGCAGGAAGTGAGAAGGGGTAAATTGGGCAAAGGCGACCGTCTTGCCGGCTAAGTCCTCAATGCTTTTGATGCCTTGGCTGCCGATAACGCCATCGGCGCCACGCGACCAATCGACTAGGTAGACGGCGCGGGCATTGAAGCCTTTCTCGCGGAATTGGCCATAGTCCTTGGCCCAGACGTCGGCAGTAGTCAGCATGACGTCGACGTTGTCGGTGGCGAGGGCGGTGGAGCCTTCGGTCCAGTCGTCAATGATCTTGAAGGAGACCTTCAAGCCCTTCTTGTCGTAAATAGAGCCGGCGGCCGTATCGAGGCCCCCGTTGGCGACTAAGCCGCCGACGCAGCCCACCCAGATATTCACGCGGACGCGGACGTTATTCGTGTCCGACTTACCGGAACTCGATTTGAGAGGATAAGTGGGATCTACTTGCTGGGTGACTTCAGTGGCTTTCTTACTGCCGCCTATTAACTCGCTAAAGTTAAAGACGCCGTAGCGATCGAGGGCGTAGCCGACTAAGCCAGCGCCGACCGCAAAAATGGTAACCCAACCGCCTTTTTCTATTCTGACTGCCATATATGTTCCTTGCCCTGATTAGAGGGTCTTTTCGCCTTCCCGGCCACCAATGGTTTTGTCGGGCGTGGCGCTGCCGGCTTGCGGCGTCACCATACCCATTTCAATTTTGAATTGTTTGAGTAATTCGCTGGCTTGGAGCTTTTCGGCTTCTTTTTCGATTTCAAAGCGCTGCTGGTCGACGTTACTGAGGGCCATATCCATGCGAGCTTCGTTCACCGCGGTCTGCTCTTCGATCTTGCGGACCATCTCATCGTGGGTCTGGCTGATGCCGGCGACCTCGAATTGTTCCATAGCGTCGGCAACCTTCTTTTGCCACTGGGAGCGGCGGTTATCGCGGATGGCCTGCATGGCTTCGCGGGTTTTGCGTTCCTTCTCCTGCATGAAGGCCTGTTTGACGAGCATGGCTTTGTCGTAGGCGGCCTTGGCATTGCCGAGCTGGCCTTGGGTACGGGCCAAGGCGGAGCGCATTTGTTCGAGCTGGGCGGCGAAGGAGGCTGCGATATCGTCACGGCCGGCTTGGATAGCGGCCTTGGTTTTCGAGGTGAGCTGGGTGAGCTCCGCCTTGTACTTGGCTTCTTCTTTTTCGAGCAGGGTGGCGTTGGCGCGCACCATGGCGATGGATTCGTTCATGCGCGGAACCTGATCGTTCATGTCGCGGATGTTTTGTTCGAGAATAATTTCCGGATTCTCGGCGATCGAGATGAAGAAGCCGAAGAAGGAGCGAAATACGCGCGAGAGGCGTGGCCACATGTGGTGTTTACCCTTTCCCTAAGTGTTGCAGACTGAGACCCTTCCCCAAGGGTCTTTTATGGTTTGGACGCGGAGCCTGGATCGGGCGCCGACGGTGCTTGCGCCGGTGCTTGCGAAGGGGCCGGCGACGTGGGCCGGGGACGCGAGGCGGTGCTGATGGGATTTTCGGTCACGAAGTAAGCTACGCAATCGGCGATTTTTTGTTCCTCCTGTTGTTTCAACATGCGCCAGGAGTAGAAATCCTCCTTCTGTTTGGCGACCTCATCCAGGTTGGCCTGGAGTTTGGCCTTCTGCTCGGCGGCGAAACGGTCGAGTTCGGCCTGGATTTTGGCGTTGTCCTCGAGTTTGCGAGCTTCGAGGTCTTCGACGGACTTGAGGCGGACGCGCTCGAAGCCGTCGAGCGCCTGGTCCCGCCGGACGGCGTCTTCAATGACGGACTGGATCTTGACCCCGGCGGCGTCGAGCGCGACCAGGATCGAACTGCGTTTCACCTCGGCGGGCAACTGTTTGATGTGCTCGCTTGAGAGCATGTCATGCACCTTCATGATGGTGTAGCCGTTGGGGGGCGGCTGGATGCCGGCGGCGGCGTAGATTTCTTCGAAGGTGGTGAGATGGGCGACGGGCTTTGAGAACTGGACCGGAGGCGCGGGGGCGACGGCAGCAGCGATTTGGGCGATCGACTGGGCGGCGTCCTGCGGCGGGGCAGTTTCGCCAGCTTGCCCTTCGACGGAAACAAAGTACTCGTACCATTTCTTGGCCATAGCACCTGCTATTGTGGCACGGAACGGGGTGCCGGGTCGCAGTCTTTGCAACGAAGCGGGCGTTGCTGAGAACCCAAGGAACCCAAGAGGCCGAAACGTTTGTTTTTAAAGAGATCGCCGGGTTCATTTTCGGAAAGAATGTTTTTTGCGGGTGACGTTAGGCGGCTCTTGACGGCGCAGCCGGATTCGCGCAACAGCGTTTGACTTGAGGCCGCTACGGCAGGGGCAGGAGCGTTGCGGCCGACCGCGATGGGATCCTTCGCTGGTGCGACTTGGCTGAGGATGGTTTAGAGTCGATTTCGTCGAGCTTCACCTCTTCGACCGTGACTTCGAGATGGGTAGGGCGATCGTGAGGGCGTTGAGATTCGACGAGTTTGACGATTTCCAGAGCGGCCTTGAGGCGATTGGCAGGTGAGGCGTTCTGGTCAGTCAAAAGGTGTCGAAAAATATTGATTGCGAGTTCGGCCAAATCCCCGAGCTCGTCAATGAGGCGATCGGCCTTATCCTGCCGGGCGGCGAGGAGGGCTTGGGTGAAGGGGGCGTGTTGGCGGGTCCAGAGATGGACGGTGGTCCGGTGGACGCCGGCGTCTGGGCGGCGGCAGTGATGGATTGGCCTGCGATTAGGGCTTGGATCACTTGCTGCTGAACGGCAGAAAGCGTGCTGAGGAGTGTCGAATCGGCTGTGCTGGGCAAGAGATTTTCCCTAATTCCAGGTTACTCCCGTGCGCCAAATTTCACAGGGGCTATTCTGGGCTAAGTGTTTTGCTTACAGATATATATAGTCAGAAATTGACGTGACTCGCTGGACGACCCTCCTTCCTGTCACCGCCCAAAAAATGGCGAAGGGAAGGTGAATTTGGGAAGTTCACCGTCCCCGCCTCCCAAACCTGAAAGCACTTTTTTTGGCAAAACAACCCTGGCTGCACAAAACAAACCTTCCCAGCCCCGCTCAGCCTATCCCCGAACCTCCGGGGCGGGTCGGGCAGCTTGCCACGGTATTGGTCGATGACGGCGCGGGCGGCGCGGTGGATGGCTTTGAAGACCTCCGGGTGGGGGGCGGAGGCGCTCCAAGATGGCTTGGCCGGCGCGGCGGGGATGAGAATTATTTTGTGATCGGGTTGAGCGGCGAGGAACTCTTTTCCGCGCGCGGCAGCGGCGACCGCTTGGCGTTCAGCGTCGATGGGCGAGACGACAATCCAGTGCTCGTCAAGGGTCAGGTCCGCGGCAAGGCAATCCACGGCAGGGAATGAGTCGTACTCGATGGGATCGGAATAAAGGGGATAGGATTCAGGCGTTTCCGAGGCTACTGTATCAGCCGTCTCCCCGGTTTTTTGTAGATCTCGCTGATTCCATTGGCGAATTTTCCTGTGATCTCCGATTCGCCTGACTGGCAAAAACGCGGAAAGGGTGTAGCGAACTGTAGAGTCAGGACCGTGAATGCGGCCTGGACCGGCAGACCCAAATTCGCGACTCGGCCCGGTGGGGCACAAGTAGGTCGGCCCGGCTGGCAATGGTTGGCACGTTGGTTCAGATGATCGATTTCACGGCGCATTTCTGCTTAAAAAATTGAGCAAAAAATGGGTAGGGGGACGAGGAGTAGGTGCGGGGATAGGGGGGAATGCCCGGCAAACCCAGATGCCGGCCGAGCCGGTCCGGGTTTATGTCGATGATCGAGTGGGGGCGTGAAGCTTGGCGAACTGCGGACGGACCTCCGCCGAGGCGAAGTGGTGATGGCGCCGCCGTCCTCGTCCCGGTCTGGTTCCTCCGCCTCCTCCTCTACAAGACCCGAAATCATTAGCGGGAGCCGGCGTTGCTCCCGTTAAATGTATGAATTCTTTTCGGCCCAAGAAATATTTTAAAAATATCTTAAAACCCTGAAGGTAATCTCCGATAAGGGAATTGGATGAAGGTCAATAGACATGGATCAAAGGGGATCGGTGACATCCTCAAAGGGCTCGGGGAGCTGGTTGAAAAACTCACGGATGTCGAGGCGCAAGTTGAGGAGCGTTACCGAAAGAGCGAGGACGGCCCGGGGCAGCCAGAATCGGCGCAGCCAGAATCGGGGCAACAGGAATCGGAATTCCGTAGTCGCGATGGGCGTTTGCGTGGCGTCTACGGCATAAACGTCAAAGTCGGTCTCGACGGCAAGGAGGTGGAGTTCGAACCCTTTGGCCATGTACGTCGTACGCCAGCCAGTCCCCGCGGCAAAGCGGGCAAAGAGGCCGTCGTCGAAGAACTGCGCGAGCCACTGGTAGATGTCTTTGAAGAGCCGGACCGGACCATCATCGTTGCCGAAATGCCGGGAGTTGCCGCCGCCGATGTGAAGCTCAGCGTGGAGGGGGATCTGTTGATACTTGAGGCCCGCCGGGCCGACCGGCGCTACCAGAAAGAAATTCAATTGCCCGGCCCGGTGGACCCCACCCAAGCCACGGTTCATGCCAACAACGGGGTGATTGAAATCAGTTTGCCGACTTTGAGGTCCGCTTGAAGCGAGGGAAATAGCGATGCAGGAATTGCGCTTGCGAGTTGCGGAAGCCGCGACGAAGGACGTTGGCCGCGCACTGGCCCGGATCGATCCCGAAGACATGCGGAAGCTGCGTCTTGATACCGGCGACATCGTCGAGATCATTGCTGGCGCCAGGGCTGCGGCAAAAGTCATGCCCTCCCACTCCTTGCTTCGGGGACATTCACGGCTTGCCCTCGATGGCCTTACCCGAGAGCAGGCCAAGGCGGGAATCGATGATTTGGTGGAAATCCGCAAGGCAGAAGCCAAAACGGCCGAGCGCGTCGAGGTCATCCCGATCGGAGTTGAGCCTACCAGGCGGGACTTTGACTATATCGGTCGACTGCTCGATGGCCTCGTTGTGCGCCAAGGCGCCCGTATCCGGGCCACGCTTTTTGCCGGGCGCTCCGCCGAATTCCTGGTCACCTCCACCATGCCTCCCGGCAATGTCATTCTTCATCCCGTCACCAAGCTCACTATCCTCGCCGCCAAGGGCGAAACGGCAGACGGCGCCTCAGCCAGTCCGCGGGGTGGGGAAGCCCCCGCCCTTACCTATGAGGACATTGGCGGTCTCAAACCACAAGTACAGCGCATCCGGGAAATGATCGAGTGGCCGCTCAAACATCCCGAATTATTCACTCGCCTGGGCATTGACCCCCCGCGAGGCGTGTTGTTGCACGGCCCTCCCGGCACTGGCAAGACACTCATCGCCCGGGCGATTGCGCAGGAGGCGGGCGCGCGCTTCTTCTCCATTTCTGGCCCGGAAATCATCCACAAATTCTATGGGGAGAGCGAAGCCCAATTACGCCGCATCTTCGATGAGGCTGGCCGCGGTGGCTCGGGCATTATCTTCATCGATGAGATCGATTCCATCGCCCCGCGCCGCGACAAGGCTCAAGGTGAAGTGGAAAAGCGCGTCGTGGCCCAATTGTTGAGCCTCATGGATGGCCTGAAGCGCCGCAATAATGTCATTGTGATCGCGGCCACGAATCTCCCGGACTCCCTCGACCCCGCTCTGCGCCGCCCCGGCCGCTTCGATCGCGAAATCGAAATCCCTCCTCCGGACCGCACCGGCCGCCGCGAGATTCTCGATATCCATACCAACGGCATGCCGCTTGAGCCGGACGTCGATTTGGACTTGCTCGCCGCGCGCACGCATGGCTTCGTTGGCGCGGATCTGGAAAGCCTGGCCAGGGAGGCCGCCATGCGTTGTTTGCGCCGGGTATCGACCGGCGTTCAATTCGAGCACGGCGCCAATGGTCCCACACCTTCTCCAGCCGCTTCCCCATCTTCATCGTGGTCGGTGGAAGATTTAGAGGCCCTGCGAATCTGTGCCTCTGACTTCGAGGCCGCACTGGAGGAAATCCAACCCTCAGCCTTGCGGGACTGCGCGGTCGATGTTTCTCCCGTCCGCTGGGCCGATGTCGGGGGTTTAGGCCCGATCCGCACGCGCCTGGAGGAGGCCGTGCTTTGGCCTCTTTCACGCCCGGAACTCTTTGCCCAGGCCGGCATTCGGCCCTCCCGCGGTCTGTTGCTGGTCGGGCCTCCGGGTTGTGGCAAGACGATGCTGGCGCGGGCCCTCGCTACGGAAAGCGAGGTAAATTTCCTCTCCGTCAAGGGCCCCGAACTGCTGAGCAAGTATGTCGGAGAATCCGAACTGGCTTTGCGTGAGCTGTTCCGCAAGGCTCGTCGCGCTGCTCCCGCCATTCTGTTCTTTGACGAAATCGACGCTCTCGCTCCGGCTCGCGGTCATGGGCAGGATCCGGTCGCCGATCGGGTCCTGGCCCAACTGCTGACCGAGATGGATGGCATAGAGGAAAGGCTCGGAGTCTTTGTCCTCGCCGCGACCAACCGTCGGGATCGCCTGGATGCCGCACTCCTCCGCCCAGGCCGCTTCGACGCCGTCGTGGAGATCCCGCTCCCCGATAAAGAAGCCCGACGCGTAATTCTCGAAATTCACTTCCGCTCCAAGCCCCTGGCCGGTGAGCTCGACTTTCTCGAACTCGCCCGCCAATCCTCCGGCGCAAGCGGCGCTCAATTGGCGGCCTGGGCTGCGGCCGCGGCCATGGAGGCCCTTCGCCGGGCATGGTCCGGCGGGCCTCTGGTGATCACGACGCTGGACATCGCCGATGCCTGGGAGCAACTCGGCCTTGGATCTGGGAATGGCCGTAAAAATGCTACGAAGGATCTTGAGAAATTGAAATGACCGTCATTTACGTTTACGGAATTGCAGCTCTTGCCAACCTCCCGCCTTCAAGCGCCGGAGCGCCAGCCGGCATAGAGGGCTCCCCGGTGGTGATCCTTTCACTCGGCGCGACCCTGGCCGCGGTGGCAGGCTGGCTGGAGGAATCCTCGATCGCGGGCGAGGCCCTGCTCGATCCTGTTGCCGCCGCCGAGGCCGCCTTGGCGCATCACTCGGTCCTCGAATGGGCGCACTCCCACTCCACGATAATTCCGTTGGCGTTCGGCTCTGCGTTCGGTACCATGTTGGAACTGCAATCCCAGATTGGTGGGGCAAGGGAACCAGCTTGGCTGGCGCTCCTGTCCCGGCTTGAGGGCTGTGAAGAGGTGGAAGTGCGCTTGTCGATCGATGAGGATCGCCTGCGTGAGTCTCTGCTCGCTCAACGCATCGCCGCACGGTTAGAATCCATGCCGACAGAATCCATGATGGCCGAATCCATGACGACCGGCCGGCGCTACCTTCTCGAACGTGCTGTCGATCGCGATTTGCCCGAACTTTTGAACACGGCCACCCTTGAGGCATGGAGCCGTTGGGAGCAGGCTTTTGCGCAAGCCTCCTCTCGAGGATTACTCACCGAAGTTCGGGGAGCGGCAATCCGTCCCAACGAAGCGCGAGTTTATTTGCAAGAAAGATCGAGTCAAGCCTTGGCAAATTTGGCCGAAGAGTTAAGTGAGATGGAGTTGGGCATTCACTTCGAGATTCCGCATCCCTGGCCTCCTTACAGTTTTGCCGCGGCCATGCCTGCGACGCAGAACCAAGACGGTCAAGGTACGGCATCCGCAGTAACGGCAAAGTCTCAAAGTTTCGCCTCGCTTGGGAGTGATTGGGCGACGGGTTAGCTCGCCTGCCCCATTTCCTTTCCGACGGGGATGATTCGCACACCAATAGAACTAAGTCCGGATTAGGAGAACAAAAATGGCACAAATTAGAAAATCGACCGATTCCTCGGGCCTCGCCGAAGTCATCGATCGCATCCTCGACAAGGGTATCGTCATCGATGCCTGGGTCAAAGTATCGCTCGTTGGGATCGAACTGCTCTCGATTGAAGCGCGCATCGTCATCGCCAGCGTCGAGACGTACCTGAAGTACGCCGAAGCGATCGGCCTGACCAGCACCGCCGCAATGCCTGCCTAAGCACCACGCTTCGATAGCAAGCGTGTGCTGAGCCATCGAGTCGCTCCTTGGCCCGCAGTCAACCCTGGCTTTACCGATCGGGCTGTGCCGTTCGAAGCCTTAGTCCGGCCGAAGTGCCGATCAACTCTGGCGGCGCCTTAAGTAGTCTTTCAGGCGCCGCACTTACCGATTCCGGGTGGTTGGGCTTTCTCCCTCAACCCTCCAATCGGTTCATGATGGATAAGCTGCGTGTTGCCTCTCACGCTTTGCTCCAATCAGCGCCCGTGGTTCGTTTCGGCTCCACCCGTGCATTGGACAGCTATTCACTCGAGCGGGAGCGTACGAACCAATGCCAAAGCAAACCGCGCCTCAGCCAGGCGCAATGCAATCCAACTCCACTGAAGAATTACGGAAACAACGTCGCGATTTGCTTCACGAATTGACCCGCCAGGGCGAGATCCGCAAGCAGGAAGTTCGACAAATGCTGAAGCAGTCGGCCGAATCTAGAGAAAAAGAATCCACCGAGCTCCGCACTTCCCGTCTTGAGACCCTCCAGAAGATATCCACGGAATTGTCGCTACAACGCGCCGATGCCCGTAGCGCCACACAATCTCCTGCCCCCAAGGCGACTCCGCCCGTGTCCCCGGCCCCCGAGCCACCCTCGATTGCCGTACGGCGTTGGACCCCGGGGCAGTGGACCCCGGGGCAGTGGACACCCTCGCGCTCCAAGATCTCACCAGGCAATATCACCCCATCCCCGGCTACCCCATCCCCGGCCACCCCATCCCCGGCCAAAGATGTTTCCCCCATTCCTCCAATTGGTTCAGCCGATGGAACTCGGGCACCTGCTTCAGCCCAAGGTCCACTCCCCGCTCCATCCCCAGCGCCACCTCCGGCCCCCGCGCTTGCCAACGCCCAATTCGACAACCGGCTCCTCGCCCTTGAGGAGCGTTACTCTAAGCTCATCTCCGCCCTTCAGGATCAATTCGACCTCACCACGCGCATCGAAGCGCTCGCCTCCCAGCTCGACCGTGAGATGCCAGAACGGCTTGACCGCAAACTCGCCGCCGAGGCCGAGTTGTTGTCGAAGGCACTCACCTCCCAGTGGCAAGCCGATATCTCGGTTGCCGTGGCGCAGACGCCCGCTACGAACACCGACATTTCGGACATCGAGATCCTCGTCGAAAAGCTTGCGGCGGAATTCCAATCCTTCGCCACGGAGTTTACTACCCGGCTGGCTACCTTCGACGCCCAAACAGCGGGCTACCAAACGCTCCAGCGCCGCGTCGACTGGTGGGATGAGCTACTGACCATAGAAGATCAAACTGCGGGCTCGCAAACGCTCCAGCGCCGGGTCGCCAAGCTCGAAGTCATGCTCACTGAATATGACACGGCCTTTGGGGGCACCCGAACTGAAGTTGTCGCCCTTCAAGCTCGCCTGGGCCGTGCCGAGTCCAATGTGGTGAGCGCTATCGATATTTTGCAACACTCGGGTTCGCCAGAAATTATCGAGGCAATGCAAGCCCGCCTGGAGAAGATCGAGGCTGGCCTGACTGGCCTCATCGAATCACTCCAAAGCCAGCCGTCTCCTCTGGCCGGCGTCAACCACCCAGATCCCTCCTCCAATCAGTCGCTCTCGAGTCTGTCCCGGCTGATGAGCGGTCTTCGCCAAGCCCAAGCTGAGCGTCGATCCGAATTTCACTCTGCCCCCTAAAAGAAAATCTGAAAGAAAATAGCTCGTCCAATGAAACCCAATCCCATGCGTCCGCAGGAATCTCTCCCCGCCCATAGCGTCATGACTTCAGACGATAACGTCTGCCTGGAGGCGGGCGCCGAGTTCGTCACCACCCCCGAGATTGACCAAATCATAGAACGGGCGCTCACCTATCTTGCCATCGGCTCGGCGGTCCACTTCTCGGGTCCCGCTGGCATAGGTAAAACCACGCTCGCCTTCCATTTGGCCGCCCAACTTGGCCGTCCCGTGATGCTGATGCACGGTGACGACGAATTCGGAAGCTCCGATCTGGTCGGTCGCGACTCGGGGTTCAGTCGCTCCAAGGTGGTAGACAACTACATTCATTCCGTCGTCCGCACGGAGGAACGTGTCAATTCCGTCTGGTCGGATAACCGCCTCACGACCGCCTGCCAACTCGGCTGCACGCTCATTTACGACGAGTTCACGCGCTCCCGTGCCGAGGCCAATAACCCTTTGCTGAGCGTGCTTGAAGAACGCATTCTCGATGTCCCTCGCTTGCGTCGCCGGGGAGAAAGCTATATCCGCGTTCACCCGGAGTTCCGCGCCATTTTCACCTCCAACCCGGAGGAGTACGCCGGCGTCCACCGCGGGCAGGATGCTTTGATGGACCGCATGGTCACCATCCAGATTGGCGAGTTCGATCTGGAAACCGAAATTGCCGTCGTGGCTTCCAAAACGGGACTCGCTCCGCAGCAGAGCCGCAAAGTCGTCAACCTGGTTCGCACATTGCGCACGGCAAGTGAATCCGGCCACCAGCCCAGTATTCGGGCCTGTTTTGCTATCGCCAAGGTGCTCGCTTTGCGTGGCGCCGAAGCCCGCCTGGAGGACGAAACATTCCGCTGGGTCTGCCGTGACGTGCTTGGCACCTCGATCGCCAAGGTCACTCGCGAGGGCCACGCGCTACCGGCGCAAGTCGTAGACGAAATCGTAGTCCGTTTTTATCAGGAAGCCGTGCTCGCCGCCGGCTCGATTTCTGGCTTCAACAACTAGCCGCCTTCATCAAGGAGACCCAGACCATGCTTCGCGGACTCAGAAACCTTAGCCGAACTTCATTGAAATCCTCCTCCGGCAAGGCGACGCGCGCCGGCGCCAATCGCAGCTACAAGGATCATGAACTATTCATGCAAATCACTTGCCTCGAAATGGAAAAGGCCCGAAAAATCGTCGAGCGCCAAGCCGCCCTAACCCGTATCTCTGAAATCGATGCCCGCCTCTCGGGGGTCGAGTCAGAACGGGTAGCGCTGCTCCGCCAACTCGCCGACCGTGGAGCCATCGCCTCTCAATCAGAGCTCGCTGCGGTAGTTCCGGAGTCGGAGGCCTTGGCCCCCCGTAATGCCGTGGCTAGCTCCCCCGGCGGATTCCGCATTCGCTACTGATCGCAATTCCCAATCCATCGTTGACAAGGATCATTTCCCATGGGCTATTACCTCTACGCCGTCATTGCCGCATCCGATAGCGTACCCATTGGCCTCACCGGCCTGAATGGCGCTCCCGTTTTCCCCCTCGTTGAAGGGAACCTCGCGGCAGTGGTGAGTGAGATCTCCGAGCGCCGCCTGCGCCCCGAGCGCCGCCTGCTTACCGCGCATCAGGGCGTCTTGCGTCAATTGCTCGAATCCACCACGCCCCTCCCCGTCAGCTTCGGAATCGTCTCCGATGATGAGACCTCTTCGCGTTTGCTTCTAAAGCATTATAAAGAAGATTTGCAGGAGCAACTCGAGCGCGTCGGCGGAGCCGTCGAAATGGGGCTCCGCGTGCGGTGGGACGTCGAAAATATTTTCGATTTCCTGCTTTCCCGCAACCCGGAGCTGACCGAACTGCGCGACCAGATCCGTGATAACGAAGCCTCCTCCGGCCCACAGCATCAATCCCGGATTGAGCTCGGACGCATGTTCGAGCGCATTCTCGAGGCCGAGCGGGAACAGGTCGACGATCAAGTCAGCGCGGTGCTGGGGCGCGCCTGCCGCGAGATCCATCGCTCCACGCCCCGCGCGGAAAACGACATTCTCAATCTTGCTTGCCTCGTCGATCGCGCCCGGCAGGAAGAGTTTGCCTCCCGCATTGTGGAAGCGGCCAGCGGATTCGATGTCAACTTCGCGTTCGACTACAATGGCCCTTGGGCACCTCACAATTTCGTTCGCCTCAACCTCGAAGAAGTCACCCAGTAATCCTACCTAAGCCGTCATCGTAAACGGATACCGCACCTCGATGTCCGTTGCCAAGTGCGGTGGCAAATCATGCAGCATCCCCAAAAATACAATTCCCACCTCTCCGGCTTGCAGCGTTTCGTCAATTCGCGCCGCAATGTAGCGGTCCCGCTCCAGTCCCAATTGCCTTAGCCGCTCGGCGCGCTCCGGCCCCCTCTCGATTCCTATCCCCTGCCGGACCAGCCTGAACTCTTCAAGCAGTAATTCGACCGACTCTGTCCCCTCCACTCGTGCCCCACGCCGCATCAGCATTCGCAGCAGCCGGAAGTTAGCACTCCCACTCCGAGCCACTTCCTCAACGATCTGCACTTCGCGTCCACACTCGGGCAAACTGTCCTGATACACCCGCACCTGGCGAAAGTCCACCTCCAGACGCAGCACATGATTCTGCAACTGATCCCAAAAATCCTCGATCAAGCCCGTAGCATCTGGTGCCCGTGCCGCCGCCACCTGCGGCGCCAGCGACCCCATATCGGCCAGCGTATGGACGATCGGCACAATCCATACTTGGCGTGCTGCCAGCAACACTTTATCCTCCACCAGCAAAAGGGAATGCCGGCCTCCCGGACGGGAAAAGCCGGCATGAAAACAACAGGAAAAATTCGGAAGACTCGAGGTCCAGTCTCAGGCCCGCTTTACGAACACCCAGACGCTGTCGCCCTGAGTGGACTTCTTCATCTGAATGGTCACACGAGTCGGCTTCATATTGTAGTCAAAAGTGTAATCAAACATCGCCATGGTTTTTGCTCCGCTGGCAACTTCATCGAACCGCCCCTTGAACTCGGGCCGATTCGTGCATGGGGCAACTTCCCGGAAGAAGTTCTTGCCAGTCATACCGACCGCACTCCGGTTGCAGATATCTGCTTCTGCTTGGTTGTAGAAGAGGATTCCGCCATTGCGATCTAGTTCAACTCCCCCGTAAGGCAAGTTTGCAATCTCATTGCGGTCCAGACGACTCATTACTTCGTCAATATTGTGTTTTTCGATGACAGCCATTTTGTGTAACCTTCGATTTTAGATTTGCGAGTCTTCCCGACTCTCTATTCATTTCGGATAAACTGCCTAATTCTTGAGACCGCATCGGTACTCGGTGTTACCTCACGTCTACTTTGTGCCGGCCATGAGGGTGTGACCTGCGAGATTGGGATCGGAGGGTAGCCTGCTGCGGATTCCGATGATGGCGATCACTCATTCCGACGCGATGGCGATCAGCAAACGGAGCTTAGCGACGCAAGCTTTTTCATTGTGAGAGAGTGATCGACATCCGTCAAGGGTTTCGTGCTTTCTTCCTCTCGTGAATCGTTCCGGGGGAGGGTTTTCGGCGGGGGCCGGAGTGGAGCCCGTCACCGCCGGCAGGCGGTGCGCCGCAGGCGAGGGCGAAGCGCAGGCTCCCGCCGAAAACAGCCGGGTTCCTACCCCTGGGCATCGGTTTTTCCCCCTCTTCCGTGCTTGGTTTTCCGGAGTGATTCACCTTGCAGTTCGATCCGATGGGCGGTGTGCACCAGACGATCGAGGATGCTGTCGGCGATGGTGGGATCACCGATCTGGCCATGCCACTTAGACACCGGATATTGGCTCGTCAGTAAAGTCGCCCGCGTCTGGTAGCGGGCATCGCAGATCTCCAGAAAAGCCCGCCGCTCGGGTTCCGTCATCGCCGTCATCGCCCAGTCATCTACTAACAACGCATCCACCTGACTCAGACTCCGGAGTATCTTCCGGTAACTCCCGTCGGCTCGAGCCATCTCCAGATCCCGAAACAGTTGCGCCGTCGTGGTGAAGTAAGCCGTGAACCCGTCGCGGCAGGCCTTCTGCCCAAACGCTTTCGCCAAATAGGTCTTGCCGAGGCCCGTGGCGCCGGTCAGAAAAATAGGTTGATGCCGGCGGACCCAGTCCGAGTCGTGCAACAGGGAACGCACCAATTGCCGGTCCAATCCCCGGGCCGCGTGGAAGTCGATGTCTTCCACGCAGGCTGGCCCGCCAAGGCGTCCCTCTTTGAGCCGCCGCTCCAGCGCCCGGTTCTGACGCCAGTTCCATTGTTGATCCACCAGCAGCGCGAAGCGTTCTTCGAAACAAAGCTGGCGGTACTGCGGATCTTGCTGTTGTTGGGCAAAGCCTTCGGCCATGCCGCGCAGACGCAGGGCATGCAGTTTCTCGACCATTGGTTGGTTGAGCATGTTAGTTTCTCCTATAGGGGTTGGGATTGAATAAGTCAGCCGGGAAGTTAGTTAAGTGCCCGGCGGTAAGTCGTAATAATCGGCGCCGCGCACGTTGTCGTGCTCGACGGGGAAAGGTGACACGGCCGGATCTTGCGGGGCTAACGGTAACTGATCCAGGCTGTTTCTGAGGATCGATTCGAGACTTTGGAAGGAGTAGGCTCGCGCGCGCAAGGCGCGTTCGGCCGCCGCTTCCAGGCGTGCGGCGGGATACTGGCCCGCCAAGCGCAAGATGCCCAGGCAGGCGCGATAACCCTGCTCCGGATGACGCTTCGCCGCCAGAATCGCCTCCACCAAAGAGGCGGTCGTGGGGCCGGTCAGGCGTGCCTCCTCGATCAACCGCGAGGGGGTGCGGTCGAGGTATTTCTGATGCGCTTTCGGGCGATGTTCGGCCGAAGTGGTGGCTTTCCCTGGTTCTGCTGAACGAAGGTGGGAGGCCACGCGCACCCCCCGCCGGAAAATCTCCACCGTCGTCGCCGTCGAACGTATGTCCACCGGTTGATGCACCAGCGCGTGGGGCACGCTGTAGTGGTGCCGGTCGGCCTCCACGTGATAGTCGAGGTTCACGCGCGCCGTTTTCCATTCGCCCATCTCGTAACGCTGGGCCGGCAGCGGTTGCAGCGCGGGCCGGTCCAGTTGCTCGAACAATTCCGCTCGCGTGCCGGGACGTTTGCGAAATCGCCGCTGGTTTAGTTGCGCCAGCAGTTTCGCGATGGCCGCGTTGAGTTCTCCCAACGCGAAGAAACGTTGCAGGCGTAGCGCCATGACGATCCAGCGCTGCACGATCTGCACGCCTACTTCCACCTTGGCTTTATCGCGAGGGCGATAGGGTCGCGCGGGCAGAATCGCCGTGCCGTAATGGTCCCCCATCTCTTCGTAAGTGCGGTTCAACTGCGGCTCGTAGTAACTCGGCTTGGTCACCGCCGACTTCAGATTATCCGGCACCGTCAACGCGGTGACGCCGCCAAAGAACTCGAAGGCGCGAAGGTGCGAGCCGATCCAACTGGCTAAGTCCTGGCCAACGGACGCCTCCGCGAAGGTGTAACTGCTAGCGCCCAAGACGGCCACAAAGATTGCGGCCTCAAACTCGATCTCACCGCTGCTTGCTTTGTGGATCGGGATCGTCGAACCGGCGTAGTCGACGAACATCTTTTCACCGGCCCGATGTTCGTGGCGCAGAACCAGGTCCAGCTTCTGCAACCAGTTCCGGTAGAGCTCGCAGAACCGGCTGTAACTGTAACCGGTGTCGTTGATCCGGTATTCTTCCCAGACTAACTGCAAGGTTAGTTCTTTGCGGCTTAGTAAGTCGCGTTGAATGCTGAGCCAGTCGGGCCGATGGTGTTTACGCCAAAACTCCGGCGCGGGTTGGCGCGGATA
>Ga0209490_10002856_pt1 | contig 16273 bp, 8 predicted proteins | sample MAT06_FD_187209 | JGI IMG/M metagenome (GOLD analysis project Ga0209490, IMG submission 187209) | Freshwater microbial communities from Lake Fryxell liftoff mats and glacier meltwater in Antarctica - MAT-06 (SPAdes) (version 2) | ecosystem: Environmental > Aquatic > Freshwater > Ice > Liftoff...
GTCCAATGTCTATATGTGCCGCATAGGCATTGGACACCTTCTAAAGTAAGTAAACTCGAACGAATTTCTAGCCGAAACTGAATCAGAACTTGCGTTCTACTATTGTATGATGCTTCTTGCTGTTTGAATTCTATTACAACAGGAGGAGTATTCATGAACACTACGCTGGTCAAGTCAGTACATCAGTTTATTGCCAAGTACCTCACGGAAAATGAGGGACTGTCACCGACCTTCCGTGAGATTGCGAATGGCTGCCATATGCATCTCTCGACTGCTGCACACTGTGTCGACGTGTTGGAAGCACAAGGGCGTGTGACCCGTCGTCGAAATACCTCACGAAGTATTCGTTTAGTGTCGCCAGACTACAGCAAGGAATAGAACATAAGTTCAGTCATATGTACCGACAAATGATACACACTGCACAGAACTTGTGTGCTAAATTGAGCGTACTTGATGCTTACGAGAAGCACAAGTGCCAAAATATTTCTTTCATACTTAGATTTATTTCCCGTTCGTCTTTGCCTGATGCACGTTTCTGGTTACCTCACAGAGATTGTTGCAGCAGTTCCAGCGCAAAAGACGATCCCAGCTTTCCCGCAACTTTATTGAGGATGCTGGCGTTCGAGGTCAGGTCACGCGGGTTTCGAGGTGCGGTGTCGTTCAACACTTGAATACACCGTATCCGAAATCCGTGGTGATCCGAACGTTATCAGGGATAACTCTAGGTTCAAACACGAGGAGGATACGCCATGTAACCAAACCCAAACGAACAGCCAAAATCACATTTTTTTGAAGAGGAGAGCAAGAAGATGACACAAACGTTTACAGATAATGTTTTGATTGATGGCGTACAAGACATCGACCAACTGCGTGTGCAAGGACACAGCACGCAAACGCAGTCGCTCCAGACATGGGAGAACAGTGCCGCAGTAGTGCTTGCTGAGATGACGGGTGATGGGCGCTTGGTCTTGGGTGATGATTTAGGGGCTGCAACCCCTGACTCCCTGATTGAGGCACATCGCAGTGAAACTCAAACTGCTAAACCCAAACGCGGGTTTCACGCACTTGGACGATTCAGCAACGCGCTGACGGATGCTGCTCAATGGATCGTCCAGGAACTTGAAGTCAGGGGTACAAACCCCTTGAGCGCGCTGCAAACGGCACTGCGCGTCCGTGCTGCAAACATGAACACCGGTACACCGGCTGGGGGTGAGGTGCGCGGTATCGATGTTGAAGTTATCAATGATGTCACAGCGGGAGCGGCTGCACTCCCCAAAGCAACAGGGATATACGTAGGTGTGACCAATGCAGCGGGGAAAACAGTTACCCAAGCAACGGGTTTGCACGTGAAGATGAACAACTCCGGAACGATTACCACCCCTTACGCGATTTACACAGAGGGTGCAGGTGTCGTTCACTTCGACGATTACGTCGAAGTTAAACGCCCGTCAGTCATTCCCGGTACGCCCGGTACCGACTATATCCGCATCTATCCCAAGTCAGACGGCAAGTTGTATGCAAAGAACTGGAGTGGCACGGAATTCGACTTGACCGCTGTGGGAGGTGGTGGCGGTAGCGTCATCCCAAGTCTTTGCAACGGTCGCTTGACATTGACCGGTGGCACGCCGATCACGACGAGTGATGTGACAGCGGCAACAACCTTGTACTTTACACCGTTTCAAGGCAATCAGGTTGCGTTATTCAACGGCTCCAGTTGGACTTTCTTTGCGTTCAGTGAGCGCAACTTAAGTCTGTCGGGGTTGGTAGCCAATCGCAATCACGACATTTTTCTCTACGATAATGCCGGAACGCTCACGCTTGAAGCGGTTGCATGGACGAATGATACCACCCGTTCCACAGTACTAGCGCTGCAAGACGGCATTTATGTGAAAAGCGGTGCAACGGCTCGTCGTTACCTGGGTACCCTTCGCACCACCAATGCCGGGCAAACGGAGGACAGCGTTAAAAAGCGGTTTGTATACAACGAAGCAAATCCAGTTGCACGTAAGCTGGTGATCAAGGAAACGGCGAGTTCTTGGACATACAGCACTGCCGCTTGGCGAGCTGCAAACAACAATACGGCTAATCGCGTCGAGGTTGTGGTGGGGAATATCGGTTCGATCATCGATATAAATCTAGCGTGTCGAATGGACGGTGGTGGCGCAGGTTCCAACCAAAGCATTGCTTATGACACGACTACCAGCGCCATCGGTGATTTGTTCATGACGTGTAACAACAACGGCAACATTTCCGCACATTTAGTCCATAACCCTGCGATTGGATATCACTACTACCAATGGGTCGAAAATGGACGCGGGTCGTCTTCCACTTACTACGGCACTGCTGGAGCAGATGGTTGGCAATCAGGTTTGAACGGATACGTAGTGCTCTAGGGAGAGATGAGAAATGCAGATTAACGTAACAAAATTACACCGCGAACTCGTTGAAGCAGGCATTCCGATTGAAGGTGTCGCGGCAACCGAACCGCCGCGTATCGATTTTCTTGTAGAAGCGACGGACGAACAGCGGGTACTCGCCGAAGAAATTCTGGAAGCTCATGTGCCTAAGGACGATCGGGAGAAGCGCCAACAAGCGTACCTCGAAGCCGGTGTTACACCTGAAGCGATGATTGCTGCCCTGTGGGAGCGGATGGTAGAAGGACGCTCAGAAGCATCTGAAGCGTTGCAAGCAATTCGCGAAGCAGTACAGCAACAGTTTCCAAACGTGATGGATGAGCAAGTCTCGGAAAAATAGAAAATTTTTGTTGAACCCGTGGGACTGACTTAAAGGGTCAGTTCCACATTAAAACGTTTCTTGAAAAGGATATAAAATGACTGTTAAATCTATGAAGTTCAACCCTAGGATCGGTTCAACGGATAAATGGGTGGACACGGGCATTGATGTAGTTGCTGGCGAACGCATCCGCATTACTGCCAGCGGAAAAATCAGTGCGTATGCAGATGGTAGTATTGCCAGTTCGTTTAATGATGAAGAATGGGATGATCCAAATGGTTCATCGCCTCATCGCTTACCTTGTGGTGTGATTGCTTCAAATCTTCCCGACATGATGTTGATTGGCAAAATTGGAGCAAGTGGATCGATTTTTGGCGTGGGGCGGCGTTACCTGCAAACTGCTGCCACCCCTGGGCGCTTGTACTTGACGGTGAACGACTGCACTCCTGCTTTTGGTGATAACCGGGGTTATTTTAACATCAAAATCGTCACGGGGATGCCAGGGCGACCAAAGCTCAATGCTTCATGTCCGCTGGGGAACGATCAAAAACAGCGCTCGAAGAATCCCATTGAGCTTGCCGACGGCAACAAAGTGCTGACCGTGACCGATTTTTCGCTTCAGACGGCGGCGGGTGGAATGACATTCGAGCGTGAATACAATCAGGCACAGCGGAGCAATGCTCGGTATCAGTTCATGGGGATGGGCTGGTCGCATAACCACCAATATACGTTGGTTTTAACTGGTACTTCTCCCAATCGTACAGCGGATGTCTTTCTCCCGAATGGTGGGGTGTTGAAGCTCAATGAAAACGGTGTCGGTCAGTTTGTCGCTCAAGCAGGCTCCAGCGCGTCATTGAGCGTATCCGGGGCAAACTATCTTTTGACAGCTCAGGATAACAGTATTTATGAATTTGAGCCTACGTCGATCACGAACCAGTTTCGCCTGAAAAGTCGGACATGGCCGACGACGGAAGCATGGATATACACCTATACCAGCGACAAACTGACCTTGATCGACGATAGTTACGGTCGTCAGCTCAAGTTCAGCTATGTGGTACCGGCTGGTTACGACAATGGGCAGCTGTGGCGCGTGGGCGATCAAACGGCAGCAGGGCTTGATACTACTACGCCCAGTGGACGCTACATTGAATTTGGCTATACTCCGGAAAAGAACAATGGCGTGACGATCAGCAGTCCAAAACCGCTACTGGCAAGCGTACGCGATGTTCGGACATACATCTGGACGTACAATTACTATGGTCAAGTTAGTGGCGAGAGCAATACCACGTTGCTCAACCTGATGACCAAGCGTGTTTCCCCTTCCGTCGATGTCACTGGAGATGGCACAGCCGATGGCACGCTAATCCTTGAAGAACTCACCTACACGTATTCCGGGGCGACCCTCTCGCAAGTAGTTCAAAAGCGCGGTAATGCCCTCCTTGAAACCACCTTTGATATCCGCCTGAACGGTCGCCCTGAAACGCGCGAGAGTGTTGTAGGTATTCCGCAAACCCACATCTTCACCGAGGAGAGCGGCGAAAATGGCGCGTATCTGGGTGTTGAGCTGAGCGGCACTGTGCCGGTTAATCATCCGGTTGATGACTCAATGTCCGATCTCGGCGCGCCTGACCTCAACTTCCGTCTGCAGGGGCAGATCGATGGTCAAGGGAACGTCACAACGATGGATTGGAGCGCTGATGGTAAACGGTTAAATAGCGTGACCGATGCCTTAAACCACCAGACCGCCTTTACCTACAATGCGGATTACACGTTGAAAGACAGCACCGATGCCGAAGGACGGAAAACCGAATATACCTATGGGGGTTCAAGCAACTCGCGTCTACCAATCCGCATTAAGGTAGTGGCAGTGGGCGGCGGATCGGTATTACGCTGGCAGGAATTAACCTACGACTCGAAAGGACGAACACTTACAGAAGAGCTTCGTACGCCAACCGTGGCTGACGGTTTACCCGTTTTGCAGCGTACATCGCGCACCTACGGCACAAGCGGTACCGCCAATGGGCTGCTGACAAGTATCACCCAAGAGGATCTGCTTCAGCCAGCGAACAACTCGACCACGCTTTACACCTATGACAGTGCGGGTAGGGTCGTCAAAACGCAGAAAACCAGCCTGTTTGGTACCTGTGAGTTTTCTTACACAGTGTACGACCCGGCAGGCAATGTCTTAGCCACCGTGTGTGGTCCACAAAACGTCACGGCACCGACCACGGTCGCGTCTGCCATTGCCATTTATACCGCAAATAACGAGAACAAAGTCACGACCTACGCCTATGACTCTTTGGGACGGCGCATCAACGTGACGAATAATGCCGGCGCAGCGTTTGCACAAACCAGCCTCACTTTCTACGATGCGTTGGATCGGGTTATCCGAACGATCGCCCGTTATGTCAATCAAAGTGGCGGAACTGCTGAAAACCCGGCGTTGTGGGTATGGAACACGGTCAATAGGCGATGGGAAAAGAGTTTGAGCAATACTACTCCCATCTCGCATGGAACTGAAAATACACAAAATATCATTGCCGATACGGCGTACAATGCACGGAACTTGGTGCGTTTTCAGAGAGGCACAGAGGGTCATGTGGTTCTCTACGGCTATGATAAGGCTGGACGGCTGATCAAAACCGTTCAGAGCGCTAGCGTGCCTGGTTACAACAATGACTATGTGGGCGGCAGCCCTGATCCGACCTTGAGCAGTTACGCAGCAAGTGCACAAGTCGATCAGGACATTACGGTCACGAATGAATACGATGCGGCCGGCAATCTGGTCAAGACGGTGGACGCGCTCAATCGGGTTACGTATACCATTTACGATGCGCTCAATCGACCCGTCAAGACCGTGCGTCATGCCAAAGATGCAGCCACGATCCTCATCTATGACAATGATCCAGCCTATGTCGCTGCCAATGATCCGCGCTCGATCGACTATATACCGAGTACAGACCCCGATCTGGATGTCGTTGAAACCACTGAATACGACCCAATGGGACGCGTCGTACAGACACGCGACACATTGGGTCGCAAATCACGTTTCGTTTATGATGCTCTGGGTCGCCAAGTCAAAACGATCACCAATTTCATCCATCAGGTTGAAGCCCCTGAGCTATGGGTCTGGAGTTCGGCGAACAATCGCTGGCAGATGAGCAGCGGAGCGGCAGTCGATCATGGGTCGAAAAACGATCAAAATATCGTCAGCGCGACGACTTACAATACGAAGGGTCAAGTCGAAGAAACGCGCGATGTATTGGGACGGGTCACGCGCAGCATTTATGATGGCATGGGGCGATTAGTTCGCGCCGTCACCAACTACATCCCACAGGGAACGACAGATCCAAAGGATTGGATTTATCAGTCGGGCTGGAAGCAGGTCGCAGGCGGAGCAGCAGTCGCGCATGGTGCTGATAGCGATGAAAATCAGCTTTCGTCCACTGCCTACAATAGTGATGGTCTTCTTGAAGAGACGATTGATCACCGCAACAATGTCACCCGCCATGTGTATGATGCGAGCGGGCGCGAGATAATGACGATCGTCAACTATGTTCCGCAAGGTGGCAGCAGTCCGGCAAACTGGATATGGAGTACGACGAACAATCGGTGGGAAGATGGTGCAGGGAACGGCATCAGCTTCGGTGCGGATAAAGATCAGAATCGGATCAGCGCGACCCAATACGATACACAGGGACGGGTGAGTCAAACCCGTGACGCGGCAGGTGTCGAAGTACGCTTCACCTACGATCAGCTCGGTCGCCGCTTGACGACGATCGCCAATTATGTTGATGGAATGTTCAACACCAATGCACCTGATGAAGACTTGTTGAGCAGCACAGAATATGATCTTGCCGGGCGAGTGACAAAGTCTATTGACGTGCGCGGCACACAAACCACTTTCACCTACGATAAATTGGGGCGACGACTGACGGTCACGCAGGCGGCAACCAGCCCGCTGGCGAGTACAATCTATACCTGCTATGACAAGGTGGGACGTGTTTTACGGACAATCGCTAACTGGACGAATGACGTGCTGCAACCGCATCCAGATGCACGCGACATAATCACTGGAGCATGGCTGTTCAACCCGGCGCATAACGGACAGATGAACGACCGTGACCTTATCACGGAATATGTGCATGACCGCTTGAATCGTCAGACAAAAGTGACAAGCCCCGTTGGTGACGTTACGCTGACGAGCTATTTCAAAGATGGGCAGGTCAACACGATCACTGATCCCGCAGAAGTGACAACGCGCTATTTGTATGATCAGGTTCGTCGCCGCTACCGTGTGGTTCAGTCGTATAAGCCGCAGTCGATTTCACAGCGGATTGCCTTCACCTATGATCTTCTAAATCGACAGATTCGGCTGATCAACCCAGACGGTTCGAACAATGTTCAGCTGACTAATCAGCCGGAAATTCATTCAGACCCGGCATGGTCACCCGATGGCAGCAGGATCGCTTATGCGTTCAACGTGAGTGGTGGAACTAATATTCAGACCATCAAGCTGGATGGTACGGGCGTTCAGCAGCTCACCAGCACGGGTTATGGGCAAAACCCGACCTGGTCACCAGATGGACGTTATATTACGTTCCGATTCGGTCCGACGGCACTTGCATTCACACCGCACATCATGAACGCGGACGGCACGAATATCCGGCAGATCATCAACACTTCTATCTTCGAGGGCATGAATTGGTCACCGGATGGTCAGCGGTTGTTATTCCGAAACGCAAGCAATATTCTGCACATCATGAACGTGGATGGCACCGAATTACGCCCTTTCAAAGAGTCGAATGGCAGCAGCATCACGGGGTATTCACTAACGTGGTCGCCGGATGGAATGAAGATTGCTTACGATAATGCCAGCCAAATCTTCGTCATTAATGCCGACGGAACTAACAAGATTGCGCTAGCAAGCGGTACAAATGCATCATGGTCGCCGGATGGCAGCAAAATCACTTACATGCTGAACTCCGGGGGAGTGAACGAAATTTACATTATGAACGCCAATGGGACTGGAGTCACCCGTCTGACCAATAACATGGTTGACGACTCCTATCCTGCTTGGTCACCCGGTGTCATCGATCCGGCTCTCTGGTTCTGGAACGGCACGAGCAGCCGCTGGGAATACAGCACTAATCTGCCGATTGATCACGGGGTCAATAAAGACCAGAACGTGATCGTCGACGTCGTCTACGACCGCGCCGGGCGGGTGACGAGTCAGCGTGAGCCGCGTGGGAACGTGACGACCTACGCCTATGATAAACTCAACCGCCGCAAGTCGCTGACCAACCCCCTCAATAAGACATGGGCGACGGCGTATGCCAGCCTGACCAATGGCAAGACGCAGACCACCATGACTATGCCGGGCATCACCGGATCGACCAATTATGCGGTCGTGCGCGAATTCGACCGTTTGGGGCGACCGCTCAATATCAACTATGGCGCGCCTGCGGTCACGCCTGATGTGACGTTTATATACGACAATGCGGGCAATCGTACCAAGATGAGCGAGTTCAGCGCGGCGGGCTTCACCAGCCGCATCCGCGAGACCACGTTCGGCTATGATGATATGCACCGCCTGGCGAGCGTCGGCTTCGACAATGACGGGAACGGCACGGTTGACCAGACGGTGAGCTACCAGTACGACGCAGGCGGCTTGCGGACGCGCCTGACCCTGCCGGGTGGCTTAAATGTCACGTATACGTATGATAAGAAAGGACAACTGGTCTCGTTGACTGACTGGGATAACCAGAAATCGGGGTTTGCGTATGACAATGCGGGGCGACATGTAGCGACCGAACGCGCCAATGGGTTACTCTCGCGCTATCAACACGATGCCGGTGGAAGGTTACGCCTCTTGCGCCACAGCAAAGACAGCAAAGTGTTGGCAAACTTCGCTTACGAGATCGATAAGCGGGGTAATCGCACCCAAGCGACCGAGATGTTGACGCACCCCACGACGACGAACGATGTTACGATCATCAGCAGCGACAAGGGGATCATTACGAACGGCGCGTGGACGGACGTGAGCGGCTTTAAGGAGACGAGCGCGGTCACGGCATCGCTGCTGGTCGGCTTTGTGGGCGATGAAGCTACACTGACAATGGGGACGGGACCGGATCACGGCTTCTACGATGTCTACATCGGCGGCTCACTGTGGCAGTCGTTCGACGGCTACGCAGCGAGCGCGGGGCAGCGCGACATCCTGATCCCGCTGGGTATCGACAGCCGCAAACTGGCGCACGAAGGACCGCACATGCTAGAAATCCGTGTGCGTGCTGAACGGCATCCGTCGGCAAGCGGGAACAAAGTGCGCTTCAAGCAGGTCGTGATCCTGGATCGCGGCTACACGCTGCACACCATCCGCTACAGCTATGACTCACTGGCGCGACTGCGCGAAGCCCGCTACGCGCCGGGAGTGACGGGCGGTGCGGCGGATGCCGACCTACTGCGGCGCTATCAGTACGCCTTCGACCTGAGCGGCAATCGAACGCAGCAGATCACCACGATTGCGGGCAGCACGACGACCACTAACTACGGCTACAACGCTGCCAACCAGATGACGAGCGCGGTTGGGGCGACGCTGACTTATGACAACAATGGTAACCTGACCAACGACGGCACGACCGCCTACACATGGGATCGGGCGAACCGGATGCTTTCAGCGGGCGGCACGAGCTACGCCTATGAGGGGATGGGCAATCGTGTCAAACAAACTGTTGCTGCAATGGTGAACGAGTTTTTGCTCGATCTTCAGCCGAGTCTTGCGGTTGTCCTCAGCAACACAAGTGCGGGAACCACTAGCCGATTTGTTCACATGCCTCGTGGCATCCATGCTCAGAAGGATACAACCAACAACTGGGAATGGATGCTGCAAGACGGGTTGGGCAGCGTGCGCGGCGTGGTGGATAATGGAAGTGCAATGCTGTGGAGTACGAACTACGATCCCTTCGGCACAGGCTTCGGCGCGATCGGAACAACCCAGACAAGCTATGGCTTCACTGGTGAGCAGTACGATAACACAAACGATTTGCTGTACCTGCGCGCGCGGTATTACATGCCGGGCTTGGGAGTGTTCACCGCGCTTGATCCACTAGAAAACCTTTATCCATATGCTTATGTATTAGGTAATCCGATTAACCTTGTTGATCCAATTGGGCTTTTTGGTGGGAGTCCAGAAATTTGGTCCGGTTGTAATAGCAATGATTCTATGTGCTGTGGTCCTGATGTTAGTGAATGGATGTTAGGAGAGCTTCAGGAACATGGGCGTTTTATGGATGACCTCAACGCTTTATCACGGCAAACACCTTATCTACTGGAGAGAGTTGTAGGTGAAGCGGTATTGTTTGCAACTTTTCGAGCATATGCAGCCGCTATTCCACATAAATGGATGCAGTTTAGTTTACCTGGGCTTTCGTGTCCAAATCACTCTAAATGTATGAGAGGAGTTACACTGTGTGGAAAATGTATTGACCGCTCAGAACTCGGAAATATAATTTTTGGATATTCAGGTGGTAAACTAGCAATTGAGCAAGAGACTTTACTTTCACTTGCTGTGACTGTGGGCGGTGCTTTGAGAGGCATTGCTGAACTTGCAACTGCTCGAATAGGATATCGTTTAAGCTCAAGAACATTTAACGACGCAAATACTCTTTGTAGGGAGATTACAGAATACGTAGATTACACAGATGCACCGTTCGGGTGGAACTATTGGAATTACGCTGATTTTGGACAAGATCCTGATGTTTCGGAATGTACACCATGTACAGTTCCTTTACCAAGTTGGTTTCCGCATACTACGCCACGAAATGGGATACAAATAAATGGTGTATCAATATCGATTGATGCTGCAGGTACAAGTGTGTGGGCTAATAGTAGTACTGGTCAAGGAGATCCAAATGAGCGATTTTACGTGGCTCAGATAGCTGGTTTGCAATTCTTGTCTCCAGAGCTTTGCAGTGAAGTTGATGGACTTCCAAATTACATTGCAAACTTCATTTGTGGCAGTGGAAGTTTGAATAGCTTTCGGTAAGGTGTAAACCAAACACTGGGGGCATCATTGGTACTTTGATGCCCCTTTACCACAATTTTTAACCATGGAGATAATCAGTATGAAACTTATCAGTAGTCTCGGCTGTTTTGTATTGTTATACATAACAATCTCAACTTCATTATGGATAATATTTTTTATTGTATCGCTATTTTTCGTTAGGGTACAACAACTTGATGGACCTGGAGCAGGTTTACCTGCTTTATACATTAGCCTAATTTTAGCAATTATATTATCATTTCCTGTAAGCGTAATTGCAATATTTAGAAAGCAAAAAAGTTAATCAGAGATTGTCTGCTTTCCAATACTGTGTTCATCCTGATCGACAACAAGGTGCGCTTCAAGCAGCTTGTGATCGCGGATCGCGGCTACACACTGCACACGATCCGCTACAGCTATGACTCACTGGCGCGACTGCGCGAAGCCCGCTACGCGCCGGGAGTGACGGGCGGTGCGGCGGATGCCGACCTACTGCGGCGCTATCAGTACGCCTTCGACCTGAGCGGCAATCGAACGCAGCAGATCACCACGATTGCGGGCAGCACGACGACCACTAACTACGGCTACAACGCTGCCAACCAGATGACGAGCGCGGTTGGGGCGACGCTGACTTATGACAACAATGGTAACCTGACCAACGACGGCACGACCGCCTACACATGGGATCGGGCGAACCGGATGCTTTCAGCGGGCGGCACGAGCTACGCCTATGAGGGGATGGGCAATCGTGTCAAACAAACTGTTGCTGCAATGGTGAACGAGTTTTTGCTCGATCTTCAGCCGAGTCTTGCGGTTGTCCTCAGCAACACAAGTGCGGGAACCACTAGCCGATTTGTTCACATGCCTCGTGGCATCCATGCTCAGAAGGATACAACCAACAACTGGGAATGGATGCTGCAAGATGGTTTGGGAAGCGTGCGCGGCATGGTGGATAACGCGAATGCGGTGCTGTGGAGCGGCAGCTACGATCCGTTTGGAACCAGCTTTGGCGCTACCGGGACCGCGCAGACGACCTATGGTTTCACAGGAGAACGCTATGATGCCGCGACTGATCTACTCTATCTGCGAGCGCGGCACTACAAACCGGGCGCGGGCGTATTCACCAGCCTTGATCCGTTTGAGGGGATGACGCAGCGTCCTATGAGCTTGAATGGGTATGGGTGGGTAGAAGGGAATGTGATCAACCGAGTCGATCCTTCAGGCTTGACTTGGGATTTAGCTAAAAATATAAACACTGGGTTTTGCAAACCAGTATCCCAAGGTCAGTCAAGTTGCGCTTGTTATGGCAGTATCGCCTACTTGTGTCTAAATGGACAACTTCCGCCGTGTGCAACACCAGCACTTAGTCCAACTGTTACACCAGTTCAGACTGTAACAATCTATTTTGGGGGTAGGGGTTATACTGATATTCAGCAAAGTAATCCAGGACTGTATGCAACGCCGTTAGATTTTACTATAGCTCAAGCGCCTACTTGGAGCGACTTAGCTGATATTATTAATATATTTCCTAATGAAACAACGAAGGCGGAGCAGGCAAGTGCAGCTTTGAATAGGGATTACTCGGGTGTAAATGTGCGAGTTATTGGATATAGCGCTGGCGCGGATGCTGCTGTTTTGTTTGCAGATCAGTTTACGCGACAGGGCGGACAGATTACAGACCTTGCTGTATTGGGAGGGACTATGACAGCTCAAGGTACTAATCTTGAAACAGACTGGCGTATCATGTTTCAGAATCTTCTCACCTTAGGGGTAGATATATATGTTCTTGATGATAGCGCTGGCGACGATCCTGTTTGGAGTTCTTTTAATGGCACGCAATTTGGTCCAGGAAGTTACATATTAGATCAAAGTGGTGAACCGCATATCGATTATAACTTTAGTGTGGAAGGATCTGGTGTAAATAACAATCGAGCAATTATGGACAGGGTTTTAACTTGGCTTGACAACAATTAGAGTAAAGCAATGCTGATTTTGTGGTAGCATATTCTGGCGAGGGTTTACGGTTAAAATCCTCGCCAGCTTGAACGTTTGTATGGAATCGCAAATAACGAAATTTTTTTCAAGGGGAAACCCATGAAGAACATGATACGAATAGTACTATGGATGCTAACGCTTTTTGTTTCGAGTATGTGGGTTGAGGAAAATGCCGCACAGAACGCTTCCGTGTCTTTCCAGGTTGGGCGGTGTATACAATCATTTGACGCTTTTGCTTTCCATTCATCAAATCCGAGTTCGCAAGAAACTGCGTCACGTTTTTCGGACTGGCAAATTGAAGCAGAACTACCTCGTGAAGAATCGTTGGAAGATGTTATTATTCATTATTACCAAAATATTAATATTTCATTGTCGCGTTTATATAACGGACAACAAGAAATTTGGATTACCGGACACATTTACATGGACCTGCAATTTACCCCTCTAATTATCATTTTCCGACCGGACTCGCAAAGCTGGGATTTTTTAACAGCTAATATTGGCGACACAGAATTATATGTAAATGATTTATATGTTGATAACAGAAATGTAATTTGGGGTAGAACAACATGGCCAACAATCTTGCAGGAACGTAGTGAATTAGATAGCGTCCCTGTTCTAAGCCGCTATAATGAAATCACACAACGCTTTGAAGTGGCAGAGGGTGTATTGGAAATTCCACTGCCACAAGAGGAAATTGGGGTGAGTACATCTGTTCATCAAACTATAATATTGCTGGATAATAATAATATTTTTTGGATTTTTGCTCAGGGTGACGGTCTGTATCGTTATAATCCAACTACTCAAATAACCGAACAACAAGCCCAGCTTTCAGACATCTTTGTGGACTCCATAGCAGTGTCTCCTGATGGAATTATCTACTTTTCAACCTATGGTAATCGTGTTGGGCTTACGATAGCAGAGATATTTACTTCAAGAGAGTCATTTACATTAGCAGAGGGAAATTTGCTGCGATTTATCCCGCAAACAGGTGAAATTGAGTCCCTGCCCACGCCTAATGAGACTTGGCCTATGTTTTCTGGGATGCTTTTTGATCGTCAGGGTAGGTTATGGCTGGGATCGGTTGGTTACCTTGAATCAAATGGAACTTGGCATTTAATACACCCTGATCCAGAAGAATACTTCGAAAATGTAGCAGATTATACCTGGCGATTACCCGTGCCAATTCTTGAAAGTACGGACGGGTTGCTCTGGTTTAACAAATTTTTGGATACAGGCGGACAAGGGGAAGGCACGGCTTGGTATGATCCACAAACCGCCGAGGGTTGCTTGGTAACAACCTATCCTACAAACATCGTAGAGGATGCAAATCAACAGTTATGGATGGTTGTTCACGGCGCATTATACCGATATTCAATAAATGCTGATTGATCTGATTTAGTGTAGTGAATGTAATTTAATAGTGTGAAAGTAAAGTGCGCTTCAAGCATCTCGTGATCCTGGATCGCGGCTACACGCTGCACACCATCCGTTACAGCTATGACTCACTGGCGCGACTGCGCGAGGCACGCTACGCGCCGGGGATCAACGCCAACGCACCCGATGCTGATTTACTACGGCGCTACCAGTACGCCTTCGACCTGAGCGGCAACCGCACACAGCAAATCGCCACCATCGCCGGCAGCGCGACGACGAATTACGGCTACAACGCTGCCAACCAGATGACGAGCGCGGGCGCGGCGACGCTGACCTATGACAACAACGGCAACCTGATCAACGATGGGACAACCGCCTACACATGGGATCGTGCCAACAGAATGCTGTCGGCAGGCGGTACAAACTACGGCTACGAGGGTATGGGCAACCGCATCAAGCAGACTGTCGGCGCGAATGTGACGCAGTATTTGCTCGACCTTCAGCCAGGACTTGCGGTTGTTCTGAGCCAAACAACAGGCGTAAACACGGATCGGTACGTTCACGCGCCGCGTGGAATTCATGCTCAGAAAGATGCAGGAAATAACTGGGAATGGATGCTGCAAGACGGGTTGGGCAGCGTATGCGGCGTGGCGGATAACGGGAGTGGGATGCTGTGGAGCGGTAGCTACGACCCGTTTGGAAACGGTTTCAGCGCGACCGGCACGAGCCAGACGAGCTTTGGCTTCACGGGCGAACAGTATGATGTCACAACCGATTTGCTATATCTGCGAGCGCGTCACTACAAACCGGGCTTGGGGCAATTTACGGCACTTGATCCGTTTGAGGGGACGGCTCAGCGAGTGATGAGTTTGAATGGGTATAGTTGGGTTGAGGGGAATGTATCGAATGCGGTTGATCCAAGTGGTAAATGTCTATATAGAAATCTAACTGATTTACAAAATGGAACACAAGCTTCGCAGCAGGAAATTGACACCTGCAAAAGTAATGTATCTGTTTTGCAATCGCGCTACGGTATCACTCTAACACAGGAGGATAATCTTGAATTTGACACTGTATGGACCATCTCGCAAGTGGCAAACTTTTTTCAAGCGTCAACAATTATCAATGAGCGTTATAGTGCAAGTGGTTTGGCATTTAGCGATGTTTTTGGTGGTACAAGTATGACGTTAAGACAAGGTGGCTCAACGAGTTATTGTGGTAGTACACCAAGTACAGATAACATTAGTTGGTATCCTTGTTCTGGTTTCAATGATCCCTATTCAGTCGACAATATTATCCACGAATTAGGGCATATTCTTCAGAATCGTGCTGGTAATATTGACGGCAAGTCGATGGCTGAAATGTGGGATCTGGCTGAGAGACGTTCAGGGCTGGGGTCTCAAATAAGTGGTAACTCGGGTTTAGGATTTGAGAACCCGGATTTTCGACAGAACGCCAGAGCTCAGCAATTGAACCCCGGAGATAGGTTATTTGAAGAAATTTCTGATATGTACCTATTCTGGGTACGCGGTTACCCTTTTTCAATACGTGCGCTTCCAGGTTCGGCAGAGCGGAGGGTAGGAACACTTCGTCGCCAGTTTACAGTCGGTGGAACATACCTTTTTGCTGAAGCAAATGGTGGTCCGTACGATTTTCCAAGTATAATTGACTGGAGTAGACTGGCTGCGGGTATATCTTCATCCTATACACCCGCGGCAATGCCTGTGTTGTTAAGAGACACATGCGAGGAAATGTTTATGGTATAAGCATTTTTAGTCGATTGGTGCAGAGAGCAACGTTGCTCTCTGCACCAACTGTGGATTAACGATTAAAAGAGATAACAGCTCGGGCTAGTGAGATGCCTCGCTGCATATCAAATACGTGTGGCTGAAGAGTTCAGGATTAAAATTGTGATAAAGCTAGCTGTGACTATTCTGGTTCTTCTTAATTCTTGTTCATGGAATCTACAATTTCTAGAGTACCCAACTTTATTAGATACACAAAACCAGCCTGTTGAACATTTAAACGCTGTTTTTCAAGGAAGAGATACTTGTATGCTTCCGTGTTTCGCGGATCTTACAGCAGGGTTATCCCCCTATTCGGACGTAATGGACGTTCTGGATG
>Ga0209490_10002860_pt1 | contig 16255 bp, 12 predicted proteins | sample MAT06_FD_187209 | JGI IMG/M metagenome (GOLD analysis project Ga0209490, IMG submission 187209) | Freshwater microbial communities from Lake Fryxell liftoff mats and glacier meltwater in Antarctica - MAT-06 (SPAdes) (version 2) | ecosystem: Environmental > Aquatic > Freshwater > Ice > Liftoff...
CTTTCTCATCAGCATGCAACACGTGTCGCTCTTCAGCATGGGTTTGAACTGTGCATTGGGGGCGGCGCAAATGCGCCCGTACTTGGAAGTGATCGCCGAGCAAGCCACATGTCGCACCAGCGTGTACCCCAATGCGGGCCTGCCAGACCAGATGGGCGAGTACCGCGAATCACCGGAAGTGACCGCCAAGCTCGTCGGCGAATTCATGGCCAGCGGTTGGGTGAATGTGGTTGGTGGGTGTTGTGGTACGACACCGGAGCACATTGCGGCATTGGCGGCTGAGGCGGTAAAGCATCAGCCACGGCCCATGTCAATAGGGGCAGGGCTTTGAACCGCGACGACGCGACGACGCAACGGTAACGCAACGCGAACGGCACTGATGGATAATGTGATCAAACGGATGATCGAAGAAAGTCCGGCAATCAAGATGGGGACGCTCGCCTATTCCGACAATTTCATGTTGACGAATGGCGGAGTGTTGAACATCTACAATGATCTGACCGAAGCGGACTGCCTATCCATAACCTCAGCAAGCCAGTTGAAGCAGATACTGTTCGCGAGGTCTTTCAATGTGGTTGATGATACGTTCAGCCTGATCAATAGCCGGTTGTTGCCGTCGAGCAAGAATCCGACGTTCCATGTAATTATGAACGGACACGATGCTGTGCAGGATTTGAAGTGTTTAAGGCTTCTGACAAACCTGAAGTCCTTGACCGTCGATATGTTCAAGAGCGATCAACTGAAGGAGCTGAATCTATATGCCAAGCTGGAAGCACTAGGGCTTGGAGGGCATGGAATTTCGGTAAAGCCTATAACCCAACAAACGAGCCTCGAAGAACTCTTCCTGTTCGGGAAGCTTAAAGATGTTGAGTCCATTTCCTCAATGAAGGGGTTGAAGAAGGTCACGTTCTCTCAGATCAGCCTGAAGAACTTGGACTTCCTCACCGAGCTTGATGAGTTGCGTGAGTTGAACTTCATGTTGGGGAGCGCCTCGAATTATGAGCAGCTTCCGAACATTGGGAGGATTGAACACTTGTCATTTGGACGGGTAAGACATCTGACGATTGACCACCTCTTGCCGATAAACCGGATGAAGTACCTGAAGAAATTGAGCTTCCATACCCAAGCCCATTTGACCGACCTTGATTGGTTGACGGATAAAACGATCCAGACAGAGGTGATCAACTGCATGAGTTTTAGAAGCTGAGGAAGTCGCCAGATATTCCACCGGAGCCCCTTTAGCAACAACGCATTCAGCATGCCCTCGCACGACAGCGTCCAAGTCTCGAATTCGTTGCGTCGTTGCGGTCAATAGCATTTGTATTCCATGAGCATCCCAACCTACTCCGGCCTCGAGCCACTCCGCATTTTCAAGGAAAGCAACTTCGTCAACATCGGCGAGCGTACGAACGTGACCGGCAGCGCGGCCTTCCGCAAGCTGATCAAGGACGGCAACTACGACGAAGCCGTGAACGTGGCCCGCCAGCAGGTGGAGAACGGCGCGCAGGTCATCGACGTGAACATGGACGAGGGCCTGATCGACGGCGTGCAGGCCATGACGAAATTGCTCAACCTGATCGCCGCCGAACCCGACATCGCACGTGTGCCGGTGATGGTGGATAGCAGCAAGTTCAGCGTGATCGAAGCGGGTTTGAAATGCCTGCAAGGCAAGGGTATTGCCAACAGCATCAGCTTAAAGGAAGGGGAGGAGGAATTCCTGCGCCAGGCCAAGATCGTGCGCCGCCTAGGTGCCGCTGTGGTCGTGATGTGCTTCGATGAGCAAGGCCAGGCCGACAACTTCGAACGCCGCATCGCCATCGCGCAGCGGGTGGTGAAGCTGCTCACCGAGCAGGCCGGTTTCCCGCCGCACGATATCATCATCGATCCCAACATCCTCACGGTGGCCACGGGGATGAGCGAACACGATCGCTACGCCATCGACTACATCGAGGCCGTGCGCTGGATCAAACAGAACCTTCCGGGTGTGTTGGTGAGCGGCGGCGTGAGCAACGTGAGCTTTAGTTTCCGTGGCAACGAACCGGTGCGCGAAGCGATCCATACGGCTTTCCTGTACCACGCTATTCAAGCGGGCATGGACATGGGTATTGTCAACGCCGGGCAGATCGGTGTGTACGATGATATCCCTAAAGACCTGCTCGAACATGTGGAGGATGTCCTGCTCGCACGTCGTCCGGATGCGACCGAGCGCATGGTCACCTTCGCCGAGAAATTCAAAGGAGCGCCCTCCGCAGAAGTGATCGCGCAGCAAGCCGCTTGGCGCGAAGGCACCGTGGAAGAGCGCTTGAAACACGCGTTGGTGCATGGTGTAACGGAGTTCATCGAGGCCGACACCGAAGAAGCCCGTGTGAAATACCACGAACCGGTGCTGGTGATCGAAGGCCCGCTTATGGCCGGCATGACGGTGGTCGGTGACCTCTTCGGTGCAGGAAAAATGTTCTTACCCCAAGTGGTGAAGAGCGCGCGTGTGATGAAACGCTCGGTCGCTTATTTGGAGCCGTTCCTCGAAGAGAAGAAGGCCACACAGGTCCTGGGCACGCAACGAGAAGGGGCGAAGAAGGTGTTGCTCGCGACCGTGAAAGGTGACGTACACGACATCGGCAAGAACATCGTGGGGGTGATCCTCGCGTGCAACGGCTGGCAGGTGATCGACCTCGGCGTGATGGTGCAAAGCGCCACCATCCTGAAGGCTGCCCGTGAAATGAAAGTGGACATCATCGGCCTCAGCGGCTTGATCACGCCTTCCCTGGACGAGATGGTACACGTGGCGAAGGAAATGGAGCGCGAAGGATTCGAAACGCCACTTCTGATCGGCGGTGCCACAACTAGCCGCGTGCATACCGCCGTGCGCATCGCCCCGCATTACAGCAAGCCTGTGGTCCATGTGATCGATGCCAGCCGCAGTGTACCGGTGGTCAACAACCTCTTCAGCGATAACGAGCGCGAGAAGTTCGAAGCATCCATCAAGGATGAGTACGCCAAGGTGCGCACGCATTACGAAAACCAGCAGCGCGAGAAGGAATACGTGCCGCTGGTCGAAGCGCGCGAGAAGAAGTTCAGCATCGACTGGTCTGCAGAGCCACCTGTAGCGCCCAAGAGCACGGGCACCTTCACCTACCGCAATTACCCGTTGGAGAAATTGGTGCCCTACATCGACTGGACGCCCTTCTTCATGGCCTGGGAATTGGCAGGCAAATTCCCGGCTATCCTTACCGACAACGTGGTGGGTGTTGAAGCAACCCAACTGCACAACGACGCGCTGAAGATGTTGGACCGGATCGTCAAGGAGCAGTGGTTGCAAGCGCACGGCGTTGCAGCGATCTGGCCTGCGAACTCGGTTGACGACGACGACATCGAGCTATACGGCGATGCTTCGCGCAGCACGGTGATCGGTCGTTTCCAGACCATGCGGCAGCAAAGCAAGAAAGCACCCGGTGTTCCGTACAACGCTTTAGCCGACTTCATCGCACCCAAAGGCACCACTGACTTCCTCGGTGGCTTTGCGGTGACGACAGGTCATGGCGTGGACGAGCGCGTGAAGAAGTTCGAGGACAAGCAGGACGACTACAGCGCCATCTTGCTGAAAGCGCTTGCCGATCGTTTGGCGGAAGCCTTTGCCGAGAAGCTGCACGAGGTGGTGCGCAAGGAGCTCTGGGGCTATGCCTCTAACGAGACCCTGAACAACGAGCAATTGATCAAGGAAGCCTACGATGGCATCCGTCCGGCACCAGGCTACCCAGCCTGCCCGGACCATACCGAGAAGCCAGAGATCTTCCGCTTGATGGAGGCGGAAAAGCACACCGGCATCACGCTCACGGAAGGCTTGGCCATGTACCCCACAGCAGCGGTAAGTGGCTTCTACTTCGCACATCCCAAGAGCAAATACTTCGGTATCGGCCGCGTAGCCAAGGACCAGATCCACGACATGGCTCGCCGTAAAGGACAGAACGTAGCTTGGATGGAACGCTGGTTGGGCAGCAATATGGGGTACGAACCCTGATCAGCGTTCCTGCGTATGAACGGGCCGAGATGATCCGTTCTCTACTTTCCCTGGCAACGGTCGTACTGTGCTTGCCGTTGTGGTCGCAACAGGCCGCGCAGTACACGCAGGACAATGGCGATTGCACGGGGGCCATCTTCATCACCGACTCGGTGTACCACACCGATCAAGCGGTCCGTGGCTTCGGCAACAAGCTGGAGATCAAGGAGAATCCTGCTGAGGACCACCAGTGGTTCGAGCGGGAGCACCATACGACGTGGTATAAGTTCCGGGTGCCGGTGAAGTGCAACCTCACCTTCGACATCATTCCCATGGTGGAAGAGGATGACATTGACTTCATCGTCTTCGAGGGGGCCATTCCGGGCATCTGCGACAAGATCGCCAGCAAGCAGGTCACACCCATCCGCTCCAACATCTCGCGCAACGATGTCTCGCTGAAGTCCCGCTGTGGCTTGAGCAAAGAGGCACTGGACAACTACGTGCGCTCCGGCGTTGGTGCCAGTTACAGCCATTCCATGGAGGCGGAGGCCGGGCAACTCTTCTACCTCGTGATCGATCACCAGGACCGGCCTCGTTCCGGCTACACCATCCGGTTCCATTACGATCCGCCGCCACCACCACCGCCCGTGGAGAAGGAGGTGAAGGAGAAACAGCACGTGGCCATCAGCATCATCGACGCGAATACCGGAAAACCGGTGAACGCCACGCTGACCATTGACGGTATGGAGTTCGACAAGGTGGTGGAGGCCAAAGGCAAGAGCAGCTACACCTACGACATGGACATGTACCGCAACCTGAAGATCGGCTGCACGCACAAGGGGTACATGTTCACAACGGTTCGGGTGAAGGGGAGCACGGAGCCATCTGTGAGCGTGGAGATCAAGTTGGCGCCGATCGTCGCCGGTGAACACGTGGTCTTGGACGATATCCGCTTCGTAGGTAACGAGGACAAGGTGATGCGCTCTTCAGAAGCTTCATTGCTCTTGTTGCTGCGTTTCATGCAGGAGAACACCAAGGTCCGTATCGAGGTGCAAGGGCATGTGAATGGGCCCACCTTCAAGAACAAGAAGGAATTCATCGACCTGAGCACCTCGCGCGCCAAAACCGTTTACGACTTCCTACTTGTGAACGAGGTGGAACCCGAGCGGATCTCCTACCAAGGGTTGGGCAACTCCCAAATGCTCTTTCCCGAGCCCAAGAACAAGGAGCAAAGCGAAGCCAATCGGCGGGTAGAAGTGAAGGTGTTGGGGCTTTGATCCAGAAGCGGCTTCACCACCCGCCCCGCACATCCACCGTTCGTCATAAGCGCCATCGCGGGCACCGTGGCACCGGTACTTTTGGGGTGCTTGGCCTGCATTGTCCAAGCTCCAATTGCCATGGTACGAAAGGTCCTCGTTTTCTTCGCGCTATCGACTGCCACCGGCTATGCCCAACAAACGTGGACCTTGGCCCAGTGCCTGGCACGGGCAGAGGAGAAGAACATCGCTGTGCTCAACGCCGGCTTGGATGCTTCCTTGGCCGATGAGAACCTCGACCGCACCCGCTGGGACCTGCTGCCCAACTTGAATGGCGCCGCAACGCATGGGTACAACTACGGGCGGGTAGTGGATCGATTCACCAACACCTTCGCCAACGATCGGGTACGGACCAACAACTTCTTCCTGAGCAGTCAGGTGGATCTGTTCCGTGGCCTGAGCAAGCAGAACTCCATGAAGCAGGCTGGCTTTGATGCCGAAGCGGCCCAGCGTGGTATAGAGGCTGCCCGTAACGACGTACGCATCGCCGTGGTGCAGTCCTACTTGAACGTGCTGGGTTTGCGCGAACGGGCCACAGCCTCGGAGGCACAAGCGGCCAACACACGGGAACAGATCGCCCGCACCACCTTGCTGGTTGACGCAGGCCGTTTGGCCAGAGCTGAATTGCTCACGCTGGAGTCGCAACTCGCGCAAGAAGAATTCACCGTAGTGGATCTGAAGAACCAGCAAGACCAGGAAATGCTCACCCTTGGCCGCACCATGCAATTGGAACCGCAGGAGATGATGGTCTTCGAGATCGATGCACCGTCGGTTGCCGGTATCCAGGTAGTAGCACCCAGCGCAGCGCCAGAGCAGGTCTTGGAGAATGTGTTGAAGACACATCCGGCCTATGCACAAGGCGAATTGCAACTTCAAAGTGCAGAACGCTCCATCGCGATCGCGCGTGCGGGTACCCTGCCTTCGCTCTCGTTGAGCGGCTCACTGGGTACGGGTTACTCCGGACGGGATGTGCGCGCGGTGGGCGAACCCGTGGTGGGAGCGCCCGTTTTGATCGGTACCACTTCCGGCGGCGAAGGGGTGCTCGCTTCGAATGTTTCATTCAACACAGAGCTGGTGCCTTTCAAAGACCAATTCGATCAGAACTTGAACCAGTCCATCGCCTTCACCTTGAACGTGCCGCTATTCAACAACATGCAGAACCGCTACGCCACGGATCAAGCGCGCGTGCAGCACGAGAAAGCGCGCAACGGTTTGGTCGGCTTGCGGAACGACCTACAGAAGAACGTTCTGGATGCGATCGTGCAGCAACGGTCGGCCCATCGCCAGTTCGTGGCCGCCACCAAGGCGGTTGAAGCCGCACAACTCGCCTTGGAATATGCGCAAGAGCGTTTCGCGCAAGGTGTGATCGCATCCATCGACCTGAATACGGCCAAGATCACGCTGAACCGCTCCACGGCCGACTTGATCAACTCCAAGTACCAATACCTGCTCGCCAGCAAGTACCTGGATATCCTGCAAGGCATTCCGGTAACGCTATAAGGGAAGCGATGGATCGGTCGATCTTCGCGCCGTGCCCTTGATCCTCGCCATAGAGACCGCCACCAAGTTGTGTTCCGTTGCACTTGCGCGCGATGGTGTTGTGCTGGCACAGCGCGATCTCGAAAGCGAAAAGCATATCCATGCCGAGAAGGTGAACGTCTTCATCGCCGAGGTCATGGAAGAAGCGGGCCTTCCATTGACCTCCCTGAATGCGGTCGCGGTCGGCATCGGTCCGGGTTCGTACACGGGGTTGCGCATTGGTCTCAGCGCAGCGAAAGGGCTGTGTTACGGGCTGGACATTCCCATCATCGGACTAAGCACGTTGGGCACCTTGCTCTCTGCCGCACGAGCCGCACACGCTGGCGCAGGGGCCTGGTGGCCCATGATCGATGCACGGCGCATGGAGGTATTCACTCAGCCTCACGATGCATACGGGCATTCCATGGCCCCGGCTACGCCCTTGGTGATCGATGCGCACTGGGTCGATTCTGCGGGTGAATGCATCGTCTTTGGCGATGGCGCGGATAAGGCTACAGAGTTCTGGTCGGTCTCGTCCGCGATCACGCACCTTCCGGGTATTCGACCCCATGCGAGGGCCATGGTCCAAGAGGCTACACACCGAGCCGCACAGAACCAATTCGATGACCTGGCATACCTGGTCCCAGACTACGGCAAGCCAGCGAATGTGACGCAGCCGAAGAAGCGGGTGTGATCAATGCCCTGCCAGGATCGCCATCAGCGCGATCATGGGCACCTCGCCTTGTACATTGAAGATCGCCTCGGTCTTGTTGCAGAAAGGCCCTTCGGCAAGAAAGATCAGGTTGCCATCCAGTACGAACGCACCTTCTGCCTTGGTGCAGAAAGGACCATCCGCGCGGAACACCTTCTGTTTCTCCATGATCAAGGCACAACTCGCTTTGGTGCAAAAGCCGCCCTGGCAATGGTATAGCTTATCCCCTTCTGCGCGAAAGGCCCCTTGGCCCTTGGTGCCGAAGGCATCTGCCGTGTGGTACACCTCTTCATCGGTGAACGCATAGAGGCACGGTCCTTTGGTGCCGAACGGCCCGCTGGCCTGATAGATGCGGTTGTTCTCCACGATATAAGCCGCATCGCCCAAGGTGCCGAACGGACCATAGGCGAATTGGATCACGGCCCGTTGCGCGCGGCCGGTGAAGGAAGCGATCAGCGTGAGGGTCAGGAGCAACGTGCGCATCATCGGCGTTCGGTGGTGAAGCGCACCACGTGGATCACACCCGATGCCAGGTCCTTGGTCAGGCGGGCTTTCAAGACCATGGTATGCTCGTCGTAGAGGTACTCTTCACGTTGTATCTGCCGATCATCGTGCCATAGCTCACCTTCTATCACATTGCCGGCGGGGTCGTAGCGCCAAACACGTTTCATCGTCCGCGGTTGTTCCAGGTCCGGTTGTTCAATGCGTTCGGCCAATCGCCCTTTTTGGTCATAACGAAAGCGGATCCTGGAGCGGCGGTTGCTGATCAGGTAGCGATCGTCGATCTGTTTCAAATAGCCCAGATGGTCCTTGCTGAAGAGCTGCTCACGGAATGGTAGGCCATGGTTGTTGGCGAAGCGTTTTTTGGTCGTGCTGTCGTTCACGGTCTCATAGCGGAATTGTTCGTCGCTGATCTCGGTGACCACGCCGGGGATCAGGTTGTAGCGGTCGGTGCCGAGATTCTCGATCCGCGTGTAGGTTTCGCGAACGATGTTGCCTTCTTCGTCCAGCTTGTTCTCGTAGGCGAAGTGACCGGTAAGATCGTTGCGTAGGCGGCGCATGATGCGGCCACTGGTGTCGTAGGTATAGGTGGTGCTGGCCGTATCGCGCCCGCTGCCAGGTTGCCCGAACGAATTGTTGCTGTATACCGGAAGACCAGCACTATTGAAACGGTAGAGGTACTTCTCCTTCTTGGGTCGCATGGGTTCACCATCACGTTTTACCAACTGCTCTCCAATGATGGTGGTGATCCCGTTGCGCTGAATGAACAACGGGTTGAAATGGAATTCGTGCGCATCAGTGCTCTCGGCTACGATCAATAGCGCTTGGGCGTTGGCAGCAGGGGCGAGGCTGCATACAAATAGAAGGAACAGGACAGGCTTCATGGGATCTGCTTCACGGCTTCGGCAACGGTCGTTACGGGAAGTTTACAGGCTTTGTCCACGCATACAAAGATCATGCTGCCCGTGTTGTGTTTTTCCATCAACAAGGGTAGGGCACTGGGTGTAGTGCTGCCAAGGAAGATGCGATTAGGCAGGTAGAACGGCGCAAAGCCACGCCGTAGTGCCAAGGCTTCCGGCCCGGTGATGGCGATCTCGGGATAGGGGTGGACATGCGCTAACAGGAGCTGCGCCCAGTTGGAGTGTCCGGTGGGGTAAGATGCCATGCGCGCGGTCATAAGGCCCAATAGGCGGTTTGCGATGGCGAGGTAGCGGTCATCATCGAACAACTGGCCCAGTTGGAACAAGCCTTTGGCCATGCTGCTGTTGGACGCCGGGATCACGTTGTCGTGCAGTTCCGTGGGCCGGGCGATCAATGCGGGATCCAGGTCGCTGGTGAAGTGGAAGATGCCGCTGGCGGGATGAAGGAAATGCCGGATCGCGTGATCGGCCAACACGCGGGCCTCGGTCAACCAGCGTTCATCGAAGGTGATGCCATAGAGGGCCACGAGGGCTTCGATCATGAAGCAATAGTCCTCCAGGTATCCGTTGATGCTGGCCTTGCCATCCTTGTACAAGTGCCAAAGCCCACCGTTGCTGCGGTGGCATTTGGCAAGCAACAGATCCATGCAGCGCACGGCCCGATCGCGCAGTGCCACTTCACCCAGCACCTCGTAGGCATCGCAATAGCCCTTCACCATCAACGCGTTCCACGAAGTGAGTGATTTGTCGTCCAAACCCGGTCGCTCCCGTTGGTCGCGGGCTGCGAGCAACAGACCATTGATGGCTTGGATCCGCGTCTGGAGTTCTGCCAGAGCGATACCGCATTCGGCAGCGAAGGCAGGGTCATCCACCTGACGCAAGAGGATGTAACGGTCGTGCTCCCAGAGCCCTTTCGCGTGTACATTATAGTAGGCTGCTGCGAGGTCGTACTCCGCACCAAGCAGGCGTTGTAGTTCGTCCTTCTCCCACACATAGAAGCGCCCCTCTTCGCCCTCGGTATCGGCATCCAAGGCGCTATAGAACGCCCCTTCAGCAGAGGTCATTTCACGTTCGATGAAGGCCAGGGTGCGCTCTACCGTGGTCTTGTACAAGGGTTTGCCAAAAGCTTGATAGGCTTGGCTGTAGAGCGAAACGAGCTGCGCATTGTCATACAGCATTTTCTCGAAATGCGGTGCCTTCCAAAGGGCATCGGTGCTGTAGCGGGAGAAACCGCCACCCACCTGATCGTAAATACCACCAAGGGCCATCTTGTCCAAGGTCAGCTCCACATGCTTTTTCAGATCGGCATCGTCGGTGATCCAGGCATAGCGGAGCAGGAACTCATAGTTGTTCGGCATCGGGAACTTGGGTGCCTTGTCCGGACCGCCATCCACGTGGTCCATCTGCAAGCGCCAGGCCTCCACCATGGTGTTCAGATCGGCGCGTTGGAATTCGGTGTCTTCGTCCGCCGCTTCAACAATGCTTTGCGCTACAACGCCTTGGTGAAGGAGCGTGGCGTGCTCCGCCACTTTGTTCGGATCGCGCTGCCAGGTGTTGTGCAGTTCGTTCAACACCTGTAGCCACTGTTGTTGTGGAAAGTAGGTACCGCCGTATACGGGCCTTCCATCGGCGAGGGCGAAGCAGTTCAACGGCCAACCGCCGCGACCGGTCATCAGTTGCACGGCGCTCATGTAAACCTGGTCCACATCGGGCCGCTCTTCGCGATCCACTTTGATGCAGACGAAGTTGGCGTTCATCACGGCCGCTACATCCTCGTTCTCGAAGCACTCGCGCTCCATCACATGGCACCAATGGCAACTGCTGTATCCAATGCTCACCAGCATTAGTTTGTTCTCTGCCCTCGCTTTCGCAAAGGCCTCTTCGCCCCACGGATACCAGTCAACGGGGTTGTGGGCGTGCTGCAGCAAATACGGGCTGCTTTCCTGGGCGAGACGATTGGTATGGGCGGGCATGGTATCTTGGTTCGGCACCTGAGCATTGCTGGCACGGTGTGGCGAGCATCCCCACGCTACGCATACGCCGGCCAGAACACGCAATAGCACAAGCGAAGAGAAGGACATGCCCCATCAAAGGAACACCATACCAGCGCGTTACCGGGCACCCCGTGGTACGCAGCATCAACAGCGGTCCGTGGAAGGCCAACCCACGAAGGCGGGGCAGGTCGTGCGCGATCAGAGCTGGCCGGGAACCCTCATGGTTCTGGGCATCTTCACGCTCGTTATCTCATTTTGGTGGGTGGGCTCGAAGACCTTCATCACCTACACCGCCATGGGGCGTTGGTTCGCCCTTTTCGCTTTTGTCGGCAACATGGTATCCTATAAACACGCTGGCCTGCGCCTGGGGATGGAGCGGTTGGAATGGTTCCTCTTCAACCTGCTTGCTGTGGGGCCCATCGTGTTCAGTCTGGCGCTTTGGGTGAATTTGGAAGCCCATGGTCCAGAGACACTGCGGCTGGTACACATGAATGCGCCGCACGACCACGTGCGACGCTATTGGCTGGAAAATGAAGCGCTACCGCCCAACACGCTGATCGATCCCCAGCTCATAGGCACTGCGCACGATCCGTTGCGCAACATACCGCTAGGCTCGCACCTCCTGGGCACTGCGCGCGGCCTGCTCGGTTACGAGGTGATCGTGCGGTGGGAGGCGCAGGGGACAGCCGTATCGGAACAACCGTAGTGCTACCGCTGTATCGTCAACCGAGTTGTGTATATCGGTTCGTAGCCCCGTGTGCAGACGATCACGTACGAACCCGGTGCTAAGGCTGAAAGATCCAACTGCACGGGTAAGTGTTTGGCGTTGATCGGATAGGTGCGCACCGTCCTACCGGTGGCATCCAAAAATGCAAGGTTCAGGTCTTCGCTTGTGCTCTTTCCAGTCGCCATAAGTGTAACGTTGGCGTCGGCCGGGTTGGGATATAGGGCAAAGGGGTGCTTGTGCTCCACCTCGGGCTCCAAAGCCGTAGGCGTATCGGGCCCATACAACCTGCTCACAAAACGTTGCAGGGTATCGTTGGTCGTGCCATCGTTATAGCCGTGGTAGGTGCCCCAGATGTAGGCCATGCCGTCGTCCGTCTCCAGGTAGCCTGCTATGAAAGCAGTATGGAATCCTTGATAAGAAAAAATGTCAACACTGCAATTGTCGAAATGCTCGGTAACAGTGCCGGTGCTATCCACAATGCAAATGCTACCACGCGGCAGGTCGTTCACGGATTGAAAAACACCCAAGACCAACATTCTGCCGTTGCGCCACGGCTGTATGCGATAAACAAAGGGTTGGCCGTCGTTCCCAGGTATAGTACCTCTGTCGAAGTCTATAGCATTGTCGAATGTTGTATCGAGATCTCCATTAGGTAGGAATCGCGCGAGGCGAATGGTGCCCGACACCCCGACTTTGTTGAAGGACCCTGTTGCGTAGAAACGCCCGTCATCTAGTGGCAGCAGGCTCTTGACTGTTCCGGTTACCCGCGACTGTAGGGTTGTATCCAACGCACCATCCGCATTGATGCGAAAGATGCGCCCATTGGTGATCTGCCCTTCGTACTCGTTACCTGTGTAGAAACATAGGAACTGCCCATCGGGCTCCATTTGGATCAGTTCCACCACACCGCTGCATGCGCGTGGCGTGCGGGTGGTATCCACATAGCCACTATCGGTGAACCAGATCAGGTTGTAAAAGCCCCACGTGCCATCGGTACGCCGCACTTGGTGCCACCCGGTCATAAGCACACGCCCATCAGGATAGACGTGGTAGTCACCACCCGCAGCCGATGTGAAGATGGGGTCGTCGTTCATACGGATGAAGGAAGGGTCTAGGAGACCGCTGCCCAGCAAGCGGCGTACGGTTGCTCCGGTTGCCACATAGATCTTATCCCCCCAGCGGGTCAGTTCTCCGCCGCCTGAGCTGAAGGGGGGGCCGGGAAAACTATTGACGCGCCCTCCATTGTGATCAACTTTCACTGATCCACGGAACGTGAAGGTGAGCGTTTCCGGATAACGGATCTGCCCCGAAAGCAGGATGGTGCCATCATCCAAGGGTAGAATGGAATTCACGTTCTGATCGTTGAACCCGCACCGGAAGGTGGTGTCAAGAGCCAATGGGGCCTGCGCCAAGAGGGGGGCTATACCAGCGCCCCACAACACGCAGTGGATCAACTGTGCCCAACACCTTCTCATTGCACAATAAGTTTATCCACCTGCTCCACCGCCCCCGCGTTGCTGTAGCGTACCGTGTAGACACCGCTGCCCAGTTGCCGTGTATCCAACACAAGCTGCCCCTGTTCGTTGGGCATGGTTAGCTGTGCTACCTCTTTACCTACCGCATCTTGCACATTGATATAGGCATTCTTCGGAGCCGCGCGGAAGGTGTAGGTAAAGGTGACCTGCTCGCTAGCCGGGTTGGGGAACAACCCGAAGGCCCGCTCTTTTTGGGTTGGTGGCTTTACGATGGCAGGCGTATCAGGCCCATACAAACGTGTTACAAAACGTTGCAGGGTATCGTTGGTGGTGCCATCGTCATAGCCGTGGTAGGCGCCATACACGTACAGGTGCCCAAAGCCATCAGGCAGAACACCAGAAACCCACGAACTGCTCAAACCTTGATACACAAAAGACCCAACACCGCATCCATCGAAGGGGTCGAGTAACGCCCCAGTGCTGTCCAGAACACAAATGCTGTTTCGAGGCTCGCCGTAAACGGTTCGGAACTCGCCAGAAAGAAGGATATTACCATTGCCCCAAGGCTGGATATTACCTAGGCCAGCCCCAAGGCCATAGTCGGGTAAATTGTCCAACCCGAATTCAATATGGTTATTGAACGTGGGGTCCAGATCGCCGTTAGGCAGAAAGCGCACCAATCGGAGCGTATCGGCCAGGTTGTTCTCTCGCAGAAAGACACCGCTGGCATAGAACCGGCCATCGGGTAAGGGTAAAAAAGACCACACTAAACCACCCGTGATACGGGTGTGCAAGGTGGTATCCAAGCTGCCGTCCGCATGGATGCGGAATACGCGGTCAACAGGTTGCCCTCCGTAGAGTGTACCGTTGCCAAAAACCAAGAATTGGCCATTGGCCAAGGGTTCCATCTCATCGGTGGTACGGGAGTCGCTAGTGGTGTAAGCGCGGTGGGTCTTGGTAGTATCCAAGTGTCCGGTGTTGGTGAACCAGATCAGGTTGTACCAGCCCACAAAGCCACGGGCAGAGTCCAACAGGCGATGGCCCCCGCTCAAGAGCACCCTCCCGTCCGGGTAGATGTGGTAGTCCCCACCAGCTAGTGCGTCGAAAAGCGGGTCTTCGTAAAGCTGCTGGAACGAACTGTCCACCAGTCCTTCGGCATCTAGTCTAGCGACTACCGCGCCCGTTTTCACATAGATCTTATCTTGCCATGGAGTGTAGTTCCCACCGCCACGAGTGTAGGGAAAGCCGGGGAACGAGGCGATCCGGGTGCCATCTTGCCCAACCTTTACGGACGCTCTGAAGAAGGGTTCCCCATCTAGTTGAATAGCGCCGGAAAGCAAGATCGTACCATCGGCCAATGGGAGAACGTCTGATACGCCTTTACGCTCGAATGTCGATCTAAATGCAGTGTCCAGCGAGTAGGGTTGTTGCGCGAAACTCCTTGCTCCCAATAAAGAGAAGCTCACCATACCGATGTACGTTAGAATGTTGTGCATGGTCACTGCACGATCAAACGGTCCAAGTGCAGAACAACGCCATCCTGGGTATAGTGTACTGTATACAAGCCTTTGGCCAAGTCTCTGGTGTCCAGCACAAGTTGCCCCTCTGTATTGCGCATGGGCAGCGTGGATACCCCGCGACCAACGGCATCGCGAACCAGTACAAAGGCATGGTCAGAAGGCGCCAACAGGCTGTATGTGAATGTTACCTGCTCGCTAGCCGGGTTGGGGAACAGCCCAAAGGCCCGCTCTTGCTGGGTTGGTGGCTTTACGATGGTAGGCGTATCAGGCCCATACAAACGTGTTACAAAACGTTGCAGGGTATCGTTGGTGGTGCCATCGTTATAGCCGTGGTAGGCGCCATACACGTACAGGTGCCCAAAGCCATCAGGCAGAACACCAGAAACCCACGAACTGCTCAAACCTTGATACACAAAAGACCCAACACCGCATCCATCGAAGGGGTCGAGTAACGCCCCAGTGCTGTCCAGAACACAAATGCTGTTTCGAGGCTCGCCGTAAACGGTTCGGAACTCGCCAGAAAGAAGGATATTACCATTGCCCCAAGGCTGGATATTACCTAGGCCAGCCCCAAGGCCATAGTCGGGTAAATTGTCCAACCCGAATTCAATATGGTTATTGAACGTGGGGTCCAGATCGCCGTTAGGCAGAAAGCGCACCAATCGGAGCGTATCGGCCAGGTTGTTCTCTCGCAGAAAGACACCGCTGGCATAGAACCGGCCATCGGGTAAGGGTAAAAAAGACCACACTAAACCACCCGTGATACGGGTGTGCAAGGTGGTATCCAAGCTGCCGTCCGCATGGATGCGGAATACGCGGTCAACAGGTTGCCCTCCGTAGAGTGTACCGTTGCCAAAAACCAAGAATTGGCCATTGGCCAAGGGTTCCATCTCATCGGTGGTACGGGAGTCGCTAGTGGTGTAAGCGCGGTGGGTCTTGGTAGTATCCAAGTGTCCGGTGTTGGTGAACCAGATCAGGTTGTACCAGCCCACAAAGCCACGGGCAGAGTCCAACAGGCGATGGCCCCCGCTCAAGAGCACCCTCCCGTCCGGGTAGATGTGGTAGTCCCCACCAGCTAGTGCGTCGAAAAGCGGGTCGGAGTTCATCTCAATGAATGTTGGGTCGAGGTAGCCGGTTATCATCAACCTCCGCACTGCATTTGTACCGACATAGAATCGATCTTGCCAGGGGGTAATGTTTCCACCGCCTAGCCCGCTGCGATAGAAAGTATTATCCGGAGTGCCGTCGGGATCAAAGCGCGCCATGGAAGAGAAGACGAGTTCCCCTGGAAATTTCAGAGCCCCAGAGACAATGATCTTTCCATCTGCTTGCAGTAGGATGCCACTAATTCCTTTCTGTTGAATGGAGATCCGAAAGGCCGTATCCAAGGAAAGAGGTTGCTGCGCGAAGCTGCTTGCTCCCAACAGGGAGAAGCTCACCATACCGATGTACGTTAGAAAGTTGTGCATGGTCACTGCACGATCAACCGGTCCAAGTGCAGCACAACGCCATCCTGGGTATAGTGTACTGTATACAAGCCTTTGGCCAAGTCTCTGGTGTCCAGCACAAGTTGCC
>Ga0209490_10002862_pt1 | contig 16250 bp, 11 predicted proteins | sample MAT06_FD_187209 | JGI IMG/M metagenome (GOLD analysis project Ga0209490, IMG submission 187209) | Freshwater microbial communities from Lake Fryxell liftoff mats and glacier meltwater in Antarctica - MAT-06 (SPAdes) (version 2) | ecosystem: Environmental > Aquatic > Freshwater > Ice > Liftoff...
GCTGGCGCTGGTGGCGCTGGGCTGGCGTGGCAGGTTGCGGCCAGCACTGACGCTGCCCACGGCGTCGAACTGCGGCAACCCGGCAGCGCCGGCCGCCACTCGTGTGGCGCGCGCCCGTTCGATGCGCGCCGCAGCCGTTGCCAACGTGGGGCTGGCGGCCTGCGCCGCTTCAACCAGCGTCGGCAGCGCGGGGTCTGAGAAGCTCGTCCACCAACGCGCGAGGTCGGTGGCAACACCGCCGTGCGGCAGCGGGGCCTGCCAGGCGGCGGGCGTGGTCAGCGGGGGTGCAGCGCCGGGCGGTGCCGTGCTCGCACAGCCCGCCAGCCCGGCTGCCAACAGCAGAGCTGCCGCGCTCAGTCCGGGCCAGGGCCGAGGCAGACAACAAGACCGGGTGAACAGCTTCATCGCGCGTCTCCATGTGGCTGGGCAGGTGCTTGGGCGGCACGGCGGCGCGCTTCGACCTGCACCAGCGCCAACGCAAACTCGACGAGGCGGTCCGACCATGTGTCGAGGTTCTGATCGCCTTCGCTGATGCCGGGCGCCAGCACGTCGTTGATGTCGTGGCCGACGTGCAAGTGCACGCCGAGGCCGGCGATGCAGATGGCCAGGCGCTGCAGGTCGAGGTCGCCGGCTACCGTGGACTTCTGCAGCCCGAGATGACGGCACAGCACGGCCAGCAAAGCTTCGTGCATGTCGCGAATGCCGAAACTGGGGTCGGCGGCCCACAGGCCCGTGGGCTCCAGCATTTCGCGCAGGTGCAGCTTCATGCACAGGCGCGAGACATCGCCTTGCTTCAAGGGCTCGAGGAAGCCGGCATAGAAGCCGCGAAGCGCATCGGGCAGCGACAGGTTGTCGCCGTTGTAGCGGGCAAGGTCGTCTTCCGGCGCGCCCATCGGCTCGCAGAAGGCGGCGCGGTACAAGCCGGCCTTGTCGCCAAAGTAGTAGCTGATGGCCGCGACGTTGACGCCCGCCGCCTCTGCCACTTCGCGCGTGGATGTCTTGCTGTAACCCTGGGCTGCAAACAGCCGCAACCCGCTGTGCAGCAGGCGGTGGCGCGGCTCTTCGGCGGCACGGACAGGTGCGGGCTGCGCTGCTGGCCCTCCAGGCGCGAGGGGCGCTGGGGGCGCTGGGGTCGCTGTTGCAGGCAACGGCTTCGTACGGCGTGAATTCACGGCGCCGACTCTAGCCGACTTAATCAAACGTTTGTTTAACTCACTCGGCTCTAGGGTTAACGCGATCCTGGAGCGACCGCTGCGGGCCCTGCAGAAGGCGTCAAGCCGGCAGCGTCACCCTGGCGTAGCGCGCCACCAGGCCCAGCAGTTCGTCTTCCGAATACGGCTTGCCGAGATAGTGGTCGACGCCCAGCTGTTCGGCATAGTCGCGATGCTTCTGCGCGGTGCGCGAGGTGATCATCACCACCGGCAACCCGACCAGGCGAGCATCGGCACGCACGTTTCGCAAGAGATCGAAACCGTCCATGCGCGGCATCTCGATGTCCGACAGCAGCACCATCGGCCGTTCTTCGGCCAGGCGCTCCAGGGCTTCCAGCCCGTCCTTCGCGGTGACGACGCGGTAGCCCTCGCGCACCAGCAGGCGCTGCGTGACACGGCGCACCGTCAGTGAATCGTCCACCACCATCACCATGGGTGCACGCTTCACCTCGGGCTCGGCCACGGCTTCGGCTGGCAGCGTGGGGGCAGCGCCGGCACCGCTGGCACCGCTGGCACCGCCCGCACCGCCGGCCTTCAGCATGCCCGCGCGGGCCTCGTCACCGTACAGCGCAGCCAGCGCCACCGGGTTGTAGATCAGCGAGACAGCGCCTGAAGGCAGCAGCGTGACGCCGGCCAGGCCGGGCAGGCGCGACAGCTGCGGCCCGATGTTCTTGACCACGACTTCCTGGTTGCCCACCACTTCGTCGACGTGCACCGCCACGCGCTGCGTGGCGCTGCGAATGACGACCACGATCTGCGTGCGCCCGGCCATCTCGCTGCGTGTGCTGCTGCGCAGCAGGGCCCCGAGCCAGAAGAAGGGCACGTCTTCGTCGGCATATCTCAAGTGAAGGTCGCGGTAAGCGCGCGCAACCTCGTCGGTCGGCACACGGCGCACGGTCTCGATCAACGGAGACGGCACAGCCGCCAGTAGCTCGCCGCAGCGCATCATCACCACCTGCGTGACGGCTGTGGTCAGCGGCAGCAGCAGCTTGAAGCGGCTGCCGGCGCCGGGCTGGCTGTGCGTTTCGATGCGGCCGCCTATCGCATTGACTTCGGCGCGCACCACGTCCAGGCCGACACCCCGGCCGGCGATCTCGGTCACGGTCTCTGCGGTACTGAAGCCGGGCTTGAAGATCATCTGCGCGAGTTCGGCGTCGCTCGCGGCTTCGCCGTCGCGCAAGAGCCCGCGCTCCAGCGCCCGCTGGCGAATGCGCGGCAGGTCGAGGCCAGCGCCGTCATCGGCAAACTCCACCGCCACTTCGTTGCCCGCCTGGGCCACGGTGACGGTGATCAAGCCGCTGGCGTCCTTGCCGGCCGCAGCGCGCGCCGCCGGCGCTTCCACGCCATGGGCCACGCTGTTGCGCAGCAGGTGTTCGAAAGAACCTGCCATGCGCTCGAGCACACCGCGGTCGATTTCGATCGCGCCGCCGACGATTTCCAACCGCGCCTGCTTGCCGGTCTCACGCGCGGCCTGGCGCGCCGTGCGCTGCAAGCGTTCGGCCATGCTCTCGAATTCGACCATGCGCGTGCGCAGCAGGTCGTCCTGCAGTTCACGCGTCAGCCGCGCCTGCATCGCCAGTTCGTCTTCGCTGCTCTGCAGCGTGCGCTGCAGGCTGCGCTGCAGCGTGGCCACGTCGTTCACCGACTCGGCCATGAACCGCGTGAGCTCCTGGAAGCGCGTGAAGCGGTCCATCTCCAGCGGGTCGAAGGTCTGCGACGCAGCCTTGGCGGCCTCGATGCGCGTGGTGATCTGCGTTTCAGCCTGCAGCTCGATGTCGCGCAGCTGTTTGCGCAAACGGTCCAGGCTGTCGGTCAGGTCGTTCAGCGAGCCTTGCAGCACCTTCACGTCGGCGTCGATGCGCGCCCGCGTGATGCTCACCTCGCCCGCCTGGTTCACCAATCGGTCCAGCAGGCTGGCGCGCACACGCACCACGGCGTTGCCGGCGGCGGCCCGTTCCGGATTGGCCGCCTCGGTGGTTTCGCCCAGCGTGAAGCGCGCCCAATCGATTTCGGGCAGCGCGGCCGCTGGTTCGGCAACGGCTGTGCTTTCAGCGGCCGCCGCTTCGGGTGCGGCGCCCAGCCCCAACTCGGCCAGTGCGGCGATGGCCGACGCATCCTCAGCCGTGAGCTCAAGCGCAGCCTCAGGCTCGGCATCTGGCTCCGAAAACGACGCTGCCTCGCCGGGCTGGCCGGTCTCGGCAGCTCGCGTTTCGACAAGCGGCGATTCCTCGGGCGGCAATTCTTCACGCGGCACCTTTTCGTGCGGCATTTCTTCGCGCAGTGCTTCTTCCTGCGGTGCTTCTTCCGGCAGTGGCTCTTGCAACGCGGCTTCTTCGAAAGACGCTGCAGGCGCAGAGGCCGCAGAAGGCGCAGAAGGCGCCGGCGCGCCGTGCTCGCGCAGGCGCTCGAAGAGCACGCTCATGGCATCGGCGCGGGCCATCAGCGGGTCGATGTCCTGCGCCGTGATGTCGCCGAAACCGGCCAGTGCCTCGATGTCGGTTTCCAGCCTGTGCGCCATCTCGCCCAGTTGCATGGCGCCGGCCAGGCGCGCGCCACCCTTCAAGGTGTGCAGCGTGCGCATGCAGGCCATGGGCGCATCGGCGTCGCCGGGGTTGTCGAGCCAGTCGCGCAGGCGCGATTGCAGCTGCGGCAGCAGTTCCTCGGCCTCTTCCTCGAAGATCGGCAGCAGTTCTTCGTCGATGACGTCGACCAGGCTGTCGTCTGCAGCAGGCGTGCTGGCGGCTTCCAGCCCGCCATCCTGTTCATCGTCCAGATCGTCAGCCGTGACTTCGGGCGGCGGCAGCCGCTCGTGGGCGGCCAGCCGCTCCATCAGCGTCGGCTCAACCGCGCGCAAGAAGCCCGCGGCGAACTGGTGCAGCAGGCGGCGAATTTCCTCTGCGGCATCGCAGAACAGCGCCGGCTCGCCTTCGCGGCCGCGGCCGGCGTCGTGCGAGCGCATCAAGGCGTGTTCCAGCGCGCGCGCCAGCGCCGAGAGGTCGGCATAACCCACCGTGGCAGAACTGCCGGCCAGCGAATGGGCCAAGGCCACGCTGCTTTCAGGCACCGCGTGGCGTTGACTCTCCAGCGCCCACTCGGCCAGCTCGGTGACGAGACGGCGCGAGAGTTCATCGGCCTCGTTGAGGTAGATGTTGAAGAGAGGGATGCTGATGCGCAGCGGCCCGATCAACTTGACCTGCTCGTCCTCGCCCTGCGCATCGTGGTCTGCTTCGAGCGGTGCCTGGACCTCTGCCGCAACGTCCTGATGTTCAGTCAGCGCCGCAGCCTGCGACGGCATGCCCTCGCTTTGGGGTGTGTCAAGCGCGTCGCCCAGGTCGAGCTCGAAATTCAGCGGCAGATCCAGCGCGCCGGGTTCTGCGGCGGCAGTGGCTGCGTCCTCGGACGGCGGCAGCCGCACGGTGTCCATCACCGGGTCGAATTCTGGCGCGACCGCGGGGGCCGACGGCGCTGCCGAGGCATCGGCGAAGAGCGCGCTCATGTCCTCGAGCTCGATTTCCAGCGCCTCACCTTCGGGCATGGCGTCCGGTATGGCGTCCTGCACGGCGTCCGGCTCGGCCCGTCCGCCCAGGTCGAGGTCGGCCGCGCTGGGCAGCTCGGGCACGCGCTGCGACAGCGGCTGCACCGGTTGACGGAAAGTGTGGCCGGGCTCCTCAAACTCCGGCAGCTCGAAATCGAAATCTTCCAGCTCCAACGCAGAGCCTGCAGGCACGGCAGCCGCCGCCTCGCCGCCCTCGACCTCGTCCTCGGGCGGGTCGAAAGTCAGCTCCATCAACTCGCCCACCGAAGGCGCAGGCGCGGGCGCGGCGGGAGGGCTGTCTGTCAGCGCGAAGTCGAAATTCAGCGCCGCTTCGGCGGCCGCGGGCGCGGGCACCAGCACGGGCGCAGGCGGCACAGCCACAGCAGAACCGTCGGGGCGCTGCGGCAAGGCAACGGCCAAGAGTTCACCGTTCAGGCGAAGCGCGTCGGCCGCGCGCGCGACATCGGCGGCCTGGTGGCCGTGGTCTTCGCCCACGGCGATGGCCTCGGTCCAGTCGGCGAGGTAGATCAGCGCCTCGGAGCTGAACTGCCGCAGCATGCTGTCCAGCCGCGGCGCATGCGCCAGGCGGTCGTTGTAGAGCTGTTCGCAGGCCCAGCCGGCTTCGCCGAATTCTTTCAGCCCGACCATGCGCGAGCTGCCCTTGAGCGTGTGGAAGGCCCGCCGCACGTGGGTGAGGTCGGTGCCGTTCTCGGGCGCTTCACCCAGGCGCGCGAGTGCCGCGTGCGCGTCGGCGATGACCTCGCGCGCTTCCTCGATGAAGATGTCGCGCATCTCCACGTCGTCTTCCAGGCCGGTGCCGCCCGCCGGCGCGGGTGTCGGCGCAGGCACCGGGGCCGACGCCGGCACTGGCGGCGCGCCCGGCGGCGACAGCGCGGCCACGGCCTCGGCCAGCTCGCGGCGCACGGTTCGGCGCGCATCGGGGTCGATGGCAGTGCGCAGCGTGTTCTGGGCGCCGGCCAGCAGCCGCGCCAGCTCGGGCTGCTCGGCCGCATAGGCCAGCTGCGCCAGCGGCTCCAGCCGGTGTGCGATGTCTTCATCGGCCACACCGGGCAGCGCGGCCAGGCTGGCCAGTTCACGCAGCTGCTCCAGCAGCGGCACCGCAGGGGCTTGCCGCGCGGCAGCCGCCAAGTCGGCGCCAGAGTTGCTGTCGTCGAAGGCGGCGAAGGCAGACACGCGCTCGGTCTGGCCCATCACGGCGCTCAGGCTGCCCGTTTCGGGATCAAAGCGGAACAGGTTCTTGGCCAGCGCCGGCTGCACCGCCAGCATGTCGATGAGAAAGCTTAAAGCGCCCAGGTTGTCGGCCAGGCGGTCGAAGGTGCCGGCCTGCACGGCGCGGGCGGGGTCGACCTCGGTCTGCGCCAAAGCGTCGACGTCGTCTCGCATGTGCAGCGCTGCAGCCGAGGCCTGTTCGAGGCCCAGCACCGACAGCACGCCGCGCATTGAAGACAGCTGCGCCGGCACCGGAATCAGCAACTGCCGCTGCGAGGGGTCGCGGAAATACTGGTCGATCTGCTTTTCGATTTCGGACAGCGAGGCGCGCAGTTCCTGCACCACGCTGCCCATCGTCTGGCGGTCGCTGACACGGCGGTACAGCTCCTCCATCCACACTTCAAGCGGCTGCGGCTCGGCGCCCTGGCGCACGGCGTCGATGCGCGACGCCAGATGCAGCACGCGCGGCGCGAGCTCGGGATAGTCGAACTCGCCGTCTTCCAAAGAAGCATCGAGGTAGAGGATGGCGGTAGCCACTTCCATGGCCAGCGTGGGCGACGGCGCCTCGCCGGAATTGACGGTGGTGGCCACGGCGGACTGCAAGGCCTGCGCCAGCTGCTCACCATGCGGCAGCAGGCGCTGCAGCGATTCACCGACCAGCGAGAACTGCTCGGGCAGCGCTGTCATGCGGTGCAGTTCACCGCCGGCCACCGCCGACCAGGAGTCTTTGGCTGCCGCCACGCGCTTGCGCGCCAAGGCCAGCACGGCAGGGTCGAAGCGGCCCAGGCGCGGCGTTTCGTAGTCGGCCGAAGCCTGGACATCGAGCTTCCAGGCCTTGCGCACGGCCGCCAGGCGCGTGGCCTCGTGGCCAGCCATGGGGGTCTTGGCCTGGCTGCAGAAGAACAGCAGGTCTTGCGCCAGGCGGTCCGACAGCGCGGTCTGGCCTCGCACCGAGGCGCGCAGCTGCGACAGCAGCCGCGAAGCCAGACGCTTGACGTAGACGTCACCCACCAGCAGGCCTGCCGCCTGGGCCTGGAACACCGCGGCCGCCAGCTGCCAGAAGGTGCCCAGCTGCGCGCCGCCCTCGCGTGCCATGCGCGCACCCGCACCCAGATCGGCGCAGAGATCGCTCATGCGGTCCAGCGGACCGCGTGCCGTGCTGCCGGGCGCCTGACGCATGACGGCGAGCGTCAGGGTTTCCATCTCGCCGCGCGTGGCGTCGTCGGCGGTGCGCGGCGTGGCCGTGGCGTCGTGGGACAACTCGCGCCACTGCCATTCCTGTTTCCACAGATCGGCCGGGTGCACGCGGTCGGCGCCGGCCAGCTGCAGCACCGCGCGGTATTGCGGGAACAGCATCACCGGCGACACCGGCTTGCCGGCCAGCTGCCGGGCCAGGAAATCGAGCACCGCGAAGGACACCTTCTCGACCGTGTCGACGGCCGCGGCCGTCACCAGCGCCGGCCTGGCGGCCATGCGCTGCACCGCCGCTTCGCTGGCGCGCAGCACATCGGCCACCGCCGGCTGGCCTACCAGTTCGAGCGCACCCACGCCCTGATGCAGCTGCGAACGTGCGCTGCGCAGCACCGAGGGGTCGACCGCATCCAGGTCGCCGCCGCGTGCGGCCTCGGCCTCTTTCAGAAAGCGACGCAGCGCCTTGTTGGCCGCTTCCAGCGAACGGCGCAACTCGCCATTTACCCAAGCCAGGGCGCTGAGATCGTCTTGCACGGGCAGATCAGTCACTTCACGAACTCCCGCTCATCACCCAACCAGGTCTTGCACGAAACCGGCTTTGCCGGGCCGCCGCAAAAACCCCGTCAGAGGTCAGCGACCGAAGGAAGCGTTTCAGTTTCATGCGATCTTGAAGCGCGCCACCGATGCCTTCAACTCTTCAGCCGTGCGCGACAGTTCACGCACCATCTGCGCCGTGCTGCGCGTGCCTTCAGAAGTCTGCTCGGTGACCGCGAAGATGTGCTGGATGTTGGCCGCCACCACGTTGGCCGATTCGGCTTCACGCAACGCCTCTTGCGAGATGCGCTGGATCAGCGCGGACAGCTCACGCGTGACGCGGTCGATGTCGCCCAGTGCGGCGCCGGCGGCGTCGGACAGGCGCGCCCCTTCCACCACACCCTGGGTGCTGCGTTCCATGGCGCCCACGGCGTCCTGGGTGTCGGTCTGGATGGTGCGCACGATGGCAGCGATCTGCCGCGTCGCGTCGCCTGAACGTTCGGCCAGGCGCTGCACTTCCTCGGCCACCACGCTGAAGCCCCGGCCGGCGTCACCGGCACTCGCGGCCTGGATGGCGGCGTTCAGCGCCAGCACGTTGGTCTGCTCGGTAATGTCAGAGATCAACTCGGTGATTTCGCCGATCTCCTGGGAGCTTTCGCCCAGACGCTTGATGCGCTTGGAGGTGTCCTGGATCTGGTCGCGGATGGCGTTCATGCCGCCAATGGCGTTCTGCACCGCGCCGAGGCCGGTTTCGGCAGCGCGCAGCGACTGGCGCGCCACCTGTGCCGTTTCTTGCGCCTGAGCCGACACGTCGTTGATGCGGCCGGCCATCTGCAGCACCGAGTCGCCCGTGTTGCGAATTTCGCGCAGCTGCTCGGTCGATGCGGCCAGCAGCTCGGTGGAAGTCTGCTCAACCTGCTGCGTGGTTTCGGTCACGCGGCCCACCGTGTCCTGCACCTGTGCGACCAGGCTGCGCAACTCTTCCACGGTGTAGTTCACCGAATCGGCAATGGCCCCGGTGATGTCTTCCGTCACCGTGGCCTGTTGCGTCAGGTCGCCTTCGGCCACCGTCTGCAGTTCGTTCATCAGGCGAAGAATGGCCGCCTGGTTGGCGTCGTTCACGCGCTTGGCTTCCTGCTCCTGACGCTCGGCCTCCTGGCGCTGGCTGTCGGCCGCGCGCGAGCGGCCGGTCTGGTCGATGACGAAGAGGCGCAGCAAGCCAAAACCGCCGGCCCCCATCAGCGCCAGCGCCAACAGCAACCCCACCAGCCGCATGCCGCCGAAACCGGCCGAATCGGCCAGGGCTTTCTGCAGGCCGTCCAGCCCCACACGCAGCGTCTCCGAGTCGGCCACGATGGCGGTCTGCGCTTCACGCGCGGACACCAGGCCCTGCAGGTTACCGAGGATGGCGTTGGCCTCGGTGCGGGTCTGCTCGTACTGCGCCAGCAACTGCGTCAACTTCTCCTTCGTCTCGGGGTCGCGCGTGCCGGGCAGGCGCAGGTCCGCGTTGCCGTTGATCACGCCTTGAGCAATCTCGCGGAACGAATTCAGGTCTTTGCCGAGCAGAAAAACCGCCTCGGCGCTGACGCCCTCGGTAGTGAGGAATTCGTTGGCGCTCTTGCCGATGCGCTGCGTCAGCATGACGAGCTGGCCCACGGCCGACAACTCGGCCGCCGACGCGCCGCTCTGCAGCTTCAGCGACGACACCGTCTCGGCGGTTTCCAGCAGGTCGGCGCTCTGGCGGTTGATGGCGCGCAGCGACTGCCCCACCTGGGTCAGCGTCTTCTGCTGGCCGATGACGAGAGCGGCGTTCTTCTCGGCCTTGTCGACCAGCGGCACCAGCGTGTCCAGCGAGCCTTGCAGCGAAGCGGGCACCGCCGCCACGTCGCCTTCGCCGGTATTCAGGCTGCGCACGTTGCGCACCAGAATGCTGATGCTGTCCAGCACTTCGGGGAAAGCGGCGGTGTTTCCCACCAGGGCCTGAGACACCGATTTGGCCAGGCGCTGTGACTGCGTCGTGGCCTGACCGGCGGCGCCAAGCTGCTCTGCGCTGCGGTTGCTGGCCAACAACGCAAGAACGGCCACCAACACCAGCAACGCGAAGCCCGCCGCGAAAAGTCCAAGCATCGCACGCTGCTGGCGCGCCAGCGGCCATGCACCCACCACCGGCAAGCCGGTGGTGAACCCGTTGGTGTCGGTGCCCGGGTGGCGACTTTCGGGAAAGTCGGCCGCCATTTCCGACGGCGCTGCCTCGGAGATGATGGACGAGTCTTCGTTGTCGCGCCGGCTCGGTTCCATGCCCATCGTGCTTTGCCCCAGACGCAGCGTGGCTTCCATGGGGTTGTCCGGCTGCGCCAATTCGTCGTAGGGCGCTGTAAGCGGGCCTACCGTGCTCTGAGCTTCGGTTTTGCGGCCGTTGCCTTTGATCCTGTCAAGGAAGCTCATGTCGTCCTCGTGATTGCGGGGGGGCGCACCAGCGGCTGAAGCCGGGGCTGCGCGAAAAAATGGAGGGGCAGGCCGCGAACCGTCATATCACTCAGGCCACTCATGCCACTCAGGCCGCGATGGCCAGGAACTGGTCGTGACGGGCCAGCGCGGCCAGGTCAATCTCCTGCCACACGCGGCCGGTAACGTCGCGCCAGCGCGCCCCGGCAAACACCGGGCGCGGTGGCTGTGCATCGGCTTCCGAAGTCACTTCAACCGTCAGCTGCTCGGCGCTGCGCAAGCCGGCCAGGCGGTCGATCAAGACGGCGCAGTTCGCGCCGGTGCGCGCATTCAGTGCCAGCAGCCGCGCCTGCTCACGCACGGCGTCGCGCGCGATGGGCGCGCGCAGTCCCAGAAAGGCGGCGAGGTCGACCACACCGTGCAGGCCGCCGCGCAGGTTGGCCACGCCGAGAAACCAGCGCTGCGTGTGCGGCACCGGCAGCAGCGTGCCGACGGGAAAAATTTCGCCGGCGGTGGGCAGCGGGAAGAGCAGGCCCAGACCGCCGCATTCCACGGCCAGCCACGACAGCCCGCGCGTTTCGGTGCGCGCCTGCTGCAGCCGGTCGGCCAGCCGCGTCTGCAACTCTCGCAGGGCTTCGCGCTTGGCCATCAGTCAGCAGCGCCGCAAGCGAACATCAGTCGAAGGCCTTGATCTTGGCGAACAACTCGTCGCCGTTGACAGGCTTGACGATGTAGTCGCGCGCACCCTGTCGCATGCCCCAGACCTTGTCTGTTTCCTGGTTCTTGCTGGTGCACATGATCACCGGCACATCGGAAAACCTCGGGTCGCGGGTGATGGCACGCGTGAGCTGAAACCCGTTCTGCCCGGGCATCACCACGTCCATCAAGATGAGGTCGGGCTTCTCTTCGTCCAGGCGGCGCATGGCCTCTTCGCCGTTTTCGGCGGTGCGCACGGCATAGCCGTGCTTACCCAGCAGCTCTGACAGGTGATGCAGCTCGGTCTTCGAGTCATCGACGACGAGAATTTTCTGAATCGGCATCGCGTGGAGTTCCTTGGGCTGAGCTTGGGCTGAGTCGCTGCAGTAGCGCGCTCCTTGAACCGTATCAGGCCGCGCTGCGCCGGTATTGGTCGACGGCGCGCAAGAGCTGCTCTTTCGTGAAGGGCTTGGTGAGATAGTCTTCCGAGCCCACCATGCGCCCGCGCGCCTTGTCGAAAAGGCCGTCCTTGCTGGACAGCATGATCACCGGCACATGGGTGAACTTCGGGTTGCGCTTGATGATGGCGCAGGTCTGGTAGCCATCCAGCCTCGGCATCAAAATGTCACAGAAGATAAGTTCGGGCAGGTGGTCGTTGACCTTGGCCAGCGCATCGAACCCGTCTTCAGCCAACACCACTTCATGCCCGCCCTGGCGCAGAAAAATTTCGGCGCTGCGGCGGATGGTGTTGCTGTCGTCGATGACCAGCACCTTCGCACCACCGCCTGCGCCTGTTTCAGGACCCTGAATCTCCAAGCGCTGTTCTCCCTGAATAGCTTGGCCCAACGAGCCGCAGCCCGTGCGGTCGGCTCAGAGCCCGTGAATGAATGCAGCGCCACCGAACGGCGCGGCCTGGGGTGCACGAGCTGTAGTGCAAGCTCAATGCCGGCTCGAAGCACAGCCCTTCAGATCTCGATCATCTCGAAATCTTCCTTGCGCGCCCCGCATTCGGGGCATGTCCAGTTCATCGAGACATCGGCCCACACGGTGCCAGGCGGGATGCCGTGCTCCGGATCGCCGTCGGTTTCACTGTAGATCCAGCCGCAGATCAGGCACATCCAGGTACGGGGTTCGCTCACGTTCAGACTGTCACCTCACTACAATGGAGCGGGATTGTAGCCACGCAATTCCGGCGCTTTCCGTGGAATTGTGAGGACCTACAACCCATTCTTCAGGGTTTGCTGGAGGTTCAGCGGCGACGCTGACCGACACGATCCTTCCGCGTTACGCTCCCGCTCAGGCCGATCGCCCATGACCCCCGAAACCACACCGGCCCCGGCCCTCGAAGACCCCCACACCGAACCGCCGCCGCCGGCCTGCGTGATGTGCTTCAACGCCAGCGACCCCAGCGGCGCCGGCGGCATGGCTGGAGACGTGGCCACCATCGCGGCCATGGGCGCGCACGCGCTGCCTGTCGTCACCAGCATCGTCATGCGCGACACCGCCGACACCTTCGACCAGCACGAGATCGAGGCCGACGCCGTGGCCGAGCAGGCGCGCACCATCCTCGAAGACGTGACGCTGGCCGGCTGGAAGGTGGGCTTCCTGGGCAATGCCGACAACGTGAGCGCGGTGGCCGAGGTGCTTTCCGACTACACCGAGATCCCTCTCGTGAGCTACCTGCCCAACCTGAGCTGGATGGAAGAAGACGCACTGCAGCTCTACCTGGACGCCTTCCGCGAGCTCATCCTGCCCGCCACCGAGGTGCTGGTGGGCAGCCACAAGACGCTGCAGGACTTTCTGCTGCCCGAGTGGGACAGCGAGCGCCCACCGTCGGCGCGCGAGCTGGCGGTGGCCGCTGGCGAACACGGCACCCGGTATGTGCTGGTCACCGGCATCATGCTGGCGCCCAAGGCCGCGGCCAAGGCCGTCAAGGGCGAGGCGGCAGCGCCCCCTGAACAGTACATCGACAACGTGCTGGCCAGCCCGCAGGGCGCCATCACCGGCGAAAAGTTCGAGCGTTTCGACACCTCGTTCATGGGCGCCGGCGACACGCTGGCGGCGGCGCTGGCCGCACTGCTGGCCTCTGGCAGCGAACTGCAGCCGGCAGTGGGCGAGGCATTGAGCTTTCTGGACCAGAGCCTGGACGCCGGTTTCCGCCCCGGCATGGGCCACGTCGTGCCCGACCGCTTCTTCTGGGCCCTGCCCCCGCCCGAAGAAGGCGAGATGCCTGAAGGTGGCATGCCCGAGCCCGAACCCGAAGACCCGCAGAACAAGGGCACGCCTCGGCGTGTTCACTGACATCACCACCATGCCCTCCAACGAACAACTCTTTGCCCGCGCGCAGCGCGTCATTCCTGGCGGCGTGAACTCGCCTGTGCGAGCCTTCCGCGCAGTCGGCGGCACGCCGCGTTTCATCCGTCGCGGCCAAGGCGCTCATATCTGGGACGCCGAGGGTCAGAAGTACATCGACTACATCGGCAGCTGGGGCCCGATGATCCTGGGCCATGGCCACCCGGCGGTGGTGGATGCAGTGCAAAAGGCGATGCTGGACGGCTTCAGCTTCGGCGCGCCCACTGAACGCGAGATCGAACTGGCCGAGGCCATCATTGCCCTGGTGCCCGGTTGCGAGATGGTGCGTCTCGTCAGCAGCGGCACAGAAGCTGGCATGAGCGCGCTGCGCCTGGCGCGTGGCGCCACCGGGCGCACCAAGTTCATCAAGTTCGAGGGCTGCTACCACGGCCACGCCGACCCACTGCTGGTGAAGGCCGGCTCGGGCCTGGCCACCTTCGGCTTTCCCACCAGCGCCGGTGTGCCTGACGACGTGGTGAAGCACACGCTGGTGCTGCCCTACAACGACGTGGCCGCACTGGAAGCAGCGTTCGAGACGCATGGCAATGAACTGGCCTGCGTGATGCTGGAACCCGTCGCGGGCAACATGAACTTCGTGCGCGCCAGCGTGCCCTTCATGACGCGCCTGCGTGAGCTGTGCACGGCGCATGGCGCGATGCTGGTGTTCGACGAAGTGATGTCGGGCTTTCGCGTCGCGCTCGGCGGTGCGCACAGCCTCTACCAGCAGTTGATCCCGGGCTTCAAGGCCGATGTGTTCGTGTTCGGCAAGGTCATCGGCGGCGGCATGCCGCTGGCAGCCTTCGGCGCCAGCAAGGCCATCATGGAACACCTGGCGCCACTGGGTGCGGTTTACCAGGCCGGCACGCTGAGCGGCAACCCGGTGGCCACGGCCTGCGGGCTGGCCACGCTGAAAGAGATCACCAAACCCGGCTTCTTCGACGCCCTGGGCGCGCGCACGACCTCACTGGTGCGCGGCCTGGAAAACGTGGCGAAAGATGTCGGCGTGCCGATGATCGGCGACAGCCTCGGCGGCATGTTCGGCTTCTTCTTCGAACGTGAACTGCCGCAGAACTACAGCACCGTGATGGCCACCGACAAGGAGCGCTTCAACCGCTTCTTCCACGGCATGCTGCAACGCGGCGTCTACCTGGCGCCAGCACTGTATGAAGCCGGCTTCGTCAGCGCAGCGCACAGCGAAGAAGACATCGCGCGCACCCTGCAGGCGGCACGTGAAGCGCTGCTGGCGCTGAACGGCTGAAGGGCTGAAAACGGCCTCTGGCTTGGCGCAGCACAGCGCAGCCCCGGCCTGCAGCAACTGCGGCCAGGCGCTGCGTGTGCTGGCGCTGCAAGGGCACTACGGCCGTGCGCTGGAACTCGACCTCTGCGCGCCCTGCCACCTGGTGTGGTTCGACAGCATAGAGGCCGCGCACCTGGCGGGCCCTTCGCTGCTGAAGCTGGTGGGCGAGATGGCAGCGGCCCAGACGCTGGCCCACACGCCCATGCGGCCGCAGATGGCCTGCCTGCGCTGCCGCGGGCCGCTGCGCACGGTGCACAACCCATCGCGTTTCGGCAGCTCTTTGCAGCTGGAATGTGCGCAGCGCCATGGCGCCTGGCAGAGCTTCGGCCAGTTCCTGCAGCAAAAGGGCCTGGTGCGGCCCATGAGCTCGGTCGACCGCCACCGCGCGCTGCAGCGCGACGGCGCCATCCATTGTGTGAACTGCGGCGGCAGCCTCGGCCAGGCCGACACGCAATGCCCGTGGTGCACGTCGGTGCCCGCGGTGGTGGACGTGGCCCGCCTGGCGTTGGCGCTCGACCCCGAAGGCGCTACCCGCCAGCACGCGGTGCACCAACGGCGCGGCGATGCCGGTGCGCTGAACTGCCAGGCCTGCGGTGCGGCCCAGCCGCCAGATCATGTAAACGAGGCCCGCTGGCTGTGCAACAACTGCGGCGCGACGCTGACCGCACCGGGCCTGGCCGAAGCGCATCGACAGGTCAGCGCCCTGGGTCCGGCGCTGGCGGCCCACGCGCAGCGCCCGGCGCCGCAAGTGGTGCAGGAACGCCTGGCGCGCCAGCAACCGGCGCTGGACCGCCAACGTGAGCGGGCGCGCTCGATGCAGACCGAAGCCGACGAGCGCATGGGGCGCGTGCCGCTGCCGCAGCGTGAACGCGGAGATGCATTGGCAGACTGGCTGCAGCGCGTGGCCGGCATGGCCTTGCACGTGGCCATGCGGACGCTGCGCCGCTGGTGGGGGCGTTAGACGGGTCGTTAGAGGGGCCATTGGAGGGGCCGTTAGCGCCGCCGCTGGTGGGGCCGCTTGTGCCGCTGGTCAGACCACCCGTGGTGCGCCCGGCGATGCGCGCGCTGAATCAGGCCGGCGAAGATCGCAGCCCGTAGACCTTGCCGCCGACAAAAACATACTCGGCGCGCAGGATGGCGTCGCCCTTCTCGCCAGTGAAGGTGAAGCCCAGCAAGGCCACGCGGTCGCCGTTCTTGATCTCGGGCACCTGCCAGGCATTCATGCGCGACAGCGGCGCCAGCTCGATCTGCCAGCGGCGGTCTTTGCGCGTGGGCAGTTGCGCGGCCTTCAGCAGCGCTGCGCCGTCGACGTTGGCGCTCTGCGCCGGCAGGGCGCGGGTGGCGAGGTCAGCGGGCAGGCTCATCTCGGCCGGAACCTCCAGCTCCATCTCGGTGTGCGGGTTGGCCCAGCGCACCTTGGCCGCCGTGCCCTCCAGATAAATGGGGCGGCTCTGGTCGAAGCTGCTCCAGCCGTGGTGGGCCCAGGCCGAAGGCGTCGCCAAGGCGAGCATGGTGCTGCTGGCGATGAAAGTGCGTCTTTGCATGGTCAGTTTCCTTTCAGATGTAGGCAATCCAACGGCCGCAGATGATGGCGCCCAGCCACAACCCCAACGACAGCACGGTCTGGGCGCGCGCGAAACCGTCGTTCATGGCCAAGCCGCCACGGGTGTGGAAGAAGGCGGCGTTCAACCCCGCCAGCGACACCAGGCCCAGCTTGATGAGGAAGGCGCGGTTGGCCAGCATGTCGTTGGGGTTGGCC
>Ga0209490_10002863_pt1 | contig 16239 bp, 24 predicted proteins | sample MAT06_FD_187209 | JGI IMG/M metagenome (GOLD analysis project Ga0209490, IMG submission 187209) | Freshwater microbial communities from Lake Fryxell liftoff mats and glacier meltwater in Antarctica - MAT-06 (SPAdes) (version 2) | ecosystem: Environmental > Aquatic > Freshwater > Ice > Liftoff...
CTCGCATCTTAGTTGCATCGACTCGCACCTTAGTTGCATCGACTCGCACCTTAGTTGCATCGACTCGCATCTTAGTTGCATTGACTCGCATCTTAGTTGCATCGACTCGCACCTTAGTTGCATCGACTCGCATCTTAGTTGCATTGACTCGCATCTTAGTTGCATCTTAGTTGCATCTTAGTTGCATCGACTCGCATCTTAGTTGCATCAACCTGCAAAAAATAACTTACCCGACGTTATGCAGTAATTCTAAAAGATTTGTGTGTACACGGTAAGCGATCGCCAAGAGAGGCAAACCTGCTCCGATTCCATAAGCAACCAGTAGACAAAATGCACTTGCGACTTGATGATTAACTGCTGCTAATAGACATCTCCAGAAATTAAATATGCGTTATGCAGAACCCTTGTAGAGACGCGAAATTTCGCGTCTCTACATTCATTATCGGAGATGTCTAATGAGTTAAAACCCTAGTGTGGAGATAGCATAGACGCGATCGCGGAGCGTCTTGTCGTTAGACATCGCCCCTTTGCCGACTAACTTAGATAAAATTACTATGGTGCTACTTAACCCTAAGTCTAATGAAAAGCGATTGCCCCCTTTCCCCACCTGATCTTCAACGTCCCGAACTACTTGCGCCAGCAGATAACTGGGAATGTGCTAAAGCTGCTGTAGAAAATGGGGCAGATGCGATTTACTTCGGTTTGGATCGGTTTAACGCACGAATGCGAGCGCAAAATTTCACAGAAGCAGACTTACCCAGCTTGATGACATTTCTGCACCTCAGAGGTGTAAAGGGTTATGTCACTGTCAACACCCTAATATTTCCTAAAGAACTAGCAGAAGCGACCTGAACTTACACTGAGTGCATATAGGCGATCGCATTTGGAAAACCAGTGATCCAGAACTCGATAAACAACTGCGTCAAAGTTTTGCTGGCGAGAAGCCCCAATTTCAGCGCCCCATTGATATAGAAATTTATGGAGAAGTTGGTCAGTTATTGATTGCGATCGCCCGTGATCAACTCGGTAATATCGTACAAGGGGAAGGTTTGTCGCCGAATTTGGTGGTAAGAGAAACGTGCAAGCGATCGCCACAGCTTTGGAAAGTGCTTTAGAAGCAATTAATATTCCTGCACAAACCCTCAACCCTTGGTATTTCCCTAGTATTGCTGAGTACGCCAGTCTATTAGAACGACAAGGCTTTGATGTCATTCATGCCATACTTTTTGCTCGTCCAACTCCTTTAGCAGAAGGAGAAGCAGGTATGGCAAACTGGATTCAGATGTTCGCCACCAGTTTTTTAACAGGACTTTCTAGTGAGCAACAAATACAAGTAATTCGCGCCGTGGAAGAATATCTGAAGCCAACACTGTATCAACAAGGAACTTGGACAGCAGACTATCGAAGAATTCGCATCGTTGCGATTAAACTTTAGATTGTACGAATTTGGACTTGTATCTTAATTACGAATTAGTATTAGCTATGGATATACTCAAATTGTGCGATCGCCCTACAGCCCTTCTCTTAAAGGAGACGCTACGCGAACGGGCATTCTACGGCAGACGTTGGCGCAGTCATCGCCAGACATCATTTTCATTACTACTAACCATTAGCCTCACTACTTTATTAGTCCCGCCCTCACTAGCGCAAACGACTCCAATACCGTCGCCTTCTAGCGCACCTCTAGAACTAAACTTATTAACCAAGCCAAAAGACTATGTGATCACAGCTAACACCATTAACCCAGAACGATTAACCGTTCCCAGTTTGTGGTGGGCACAAGAAAACTCTGAGAAAAAGCTATTGGATAATTGGATAGGATATCCAGCTTTTGAGAAAGAACCTGCACGAGTAGACTTGATCGTAAATCAGCAAATTTGGAGCTTACTAGAGTATGTAGAACGCTACAACTTCGTAAATCGCTTGGGTAGTGCTGCACGGAACTTTGGTTACAATGTCCGAGTATTTAATTATCAAAAAGAATCTTTGGCAACCTACACTTGTAACTTTAGTAGAAGTCCAGCTTTATGCAGCATCCAAATGACTACTCAGAACAAGATAGGGTTACGGCGTTCAGAGTAACTGAAACTTTAAGTCTTAGGAATAAATGTAAATTTAAGTATTTGTGTTGTCTGATACTCTACCAAATTGATGCAACACGCTCCATCTAATAAATATGAATTTTCCGGGTCAATTATGTTAAGAACATCGACCGTTGTGCGTCTGAGAAGTACATCCAAGACTGAGTAGTTACCAGCCGCGATCGCACTTTCAATTTTATCTCAGGTAAAGGCGCAGAGGAAGAAAAAAGCGATGCCTTCTCTACGAGACGCTCCGCGAACGGCGGGCTTCGCCTACGCTTTTTTAACGAACCACAGAGGCACAGAGAACATAGAGGAAAGAGGGGGTGATCGCTCTTTAGGAGTTTTGGATATCGCTTTTTTGTTTCGCGCAAAGTCGCAGCAAAGCGATCGCCTACTCCAAATCTTCTATACTTGTACTATGTAAAGGTGATCAAATTCTCTATGATTACAAACACTATATACCCAAATGAATACCAGTCAATACCCATTTGCTGAAGAATTAATCACAGATACTCAAGGTAACATTCGTAAAGTAATTATAGATTTTCAAGACTATCTACGCTTATTAGAAGCGATTGAAGATGAAGGACTGATATTAGCAATCAAGGAAGTAGAGCAAGAAATACCATTAAATATTAACGAAGCATTAGCCGAATTAGAAAGAGAGTGAATACCCAGTATTTGCCCAGTTTTATTAAAGATTTAAAAGCACTCAAAAGTACACCTTACTACGAGACGATTAAAGTACTTGCTTTTGAAGAAATACCACAAATAGCTAACTTTGAAGAAATTACTAATATCAAAAAGCTGCAAGGATATGATGATATTTATCGTATTCGTATAGGTGATTATCGAATCGGGATTATATTTGATGGTGAAACACTAATATTTCAGCGTGTGCTACATCGTAAAGATATTTATCGCTATTTTCCAAAGTAAGTCAAATTAGTTATTTTGTGGAATTCAGCGATCGCTTCTTTATCTCACGTAGAGGCGCAAAGGAAGAAGAGAGCGATCGCTTGGTAGAATACATATTTTATTGCTGATGTTGCAACCAAGCCACTAAATCAGCTTCAGTGGAGAAATCTAGTAAGCCTTCGGCTAAATCCTCTAACAATGTTAAAATTATATATCCATAAAGGAGAAGATTATGAGCAATCAATCTGTTCCTAAAACAAATAGTCTCTATGCACAAGATTATCACTTGTGGTTAGAATACACTGTTGATTTATTAAAAAACAAAAAGTTTTTAGAATTAGAGTTAGAAAATTTAATTGAAGAAATTGAAAGTATGGGAAGAAGTGAGAAAAATGCTTTAAGGAGTGATCTTAGAGTGCTTTTAATGCACCTTCTCAAATACAAATTTCAACCCCAGAACCGATCTAATAGCTGGTTATATACAATCTATGAACATCGTCAAAGATTACAAGAAGCATTTGTAGATAGTCCTAGCTTAAAATACTATTACACGGAAGTTTTTGACAGTTGTTACCAACACGCTAGAAAAGAAGCATCTATTGAAACAGGTCTTCCTCTGTCTATTTTTCCTAAAGACTATCCTTTTTCTGTTGATGAAACCTTAGATTCTGATTTTTTTCCAAATTAATCATAATCGCATTATGGATATTTTGCAGGCGATCGCTTTTTTATCTCACGTAGAGACGCGGAGGAAGAGAGCGATCGCTAACTTTAGAGGGAAAAATTAGAGATTGCTCAATAATTAAGGACTTACGAGATTTTCTCTCCTAAGATGTTGGTTTGAGCTTATTATGGAACGAGGTGCAGTTTAAAATAGGAATACTTTGGGTACAAGATAATGCTAATTCAACTTACTATACAAAACTTTTTGTCTTTTAGAGATGAAGTTACCTTCAGTATGGTGGGGGTTAGCAGTGACCAACAACACATAGATCATCTTGCTGAAAATGCCGCAGGTAAAGGGCGTTCGTTGCTGCCTATTGCTGCAATTTATGGTGCAAATGCAGCCGGCAAGTCAAATCTCATAGAGGCTCTCAACTTTGTACAAAATCTGGTTGTAGAAGGTACTCGAAGTAGTAAATCCATTCCTGTTTCCCCATTTAAACTTAGTAATTATAATAAACAGCCGAGCAAGTTTGAATTTATTTTTACATATCAAGAGACTCAATATTCTTATGGATTTAAATTGAATAGAGAACAAATTTTTGAGGAATGGCTTTATGCTGTTCCTCATGGTAAGACGAAAGAAGTTATGTACTTTGAGCGGATCACTTCTATAGAAAAAGAAACGAGTCTAGACTATGGTTCAGTACTTAAAGGTAGAAGTGAGAAACGTAAACAATTTTTAGATTTTATTGCAGAAGGAACTCGTCCCAATCAACTTTTTTTAACGGAAGCAATTGAGCGTAATGTTCAAACGTTACTTCCAGTTGCTAACTGGTTTAGAAAAGTACTAACTATTATTCCAGCAGAGGCAGATTATCGAGGTATAGAAATTGGAATACTTGGTAATGAATCTTTTACAAATTTCCTCAGTGAGTTTCTTCAATTTGCTGGAACAGGAATTGATTCGATAAGTACTGAAGAAATTGATCTAGATTTTGATCAACACTTTCCAACTATGCCTAAAACTGTAAGAGAGAATTTGCTTGAAAAACTTGCAGAAGCCGATGATGACTCAGTAGCAATGATAGAAAATATAAGAGGTAAACGGTATCTCCTTTTCAAGAATGAAGGCAGTCAATTAAGCTTGATTCAATTAAAAACTCAGCATCGTCATGAAAATGGACATCTTATTGATTTTACGATTGAAGAAGAGTCAGAAGGAACTCAACGCTTGATTAATCTTGTTCCATGTCTCTTTCTCTTAAAGGAAGAAACTGAAAAGGTCATTTTTTTAGATGAACTTGATAGGCGTTTGCATCCTCTCCTATCTCGATGTTTTGTACAAGCAGCAATAGATTGTAGAGAAAAAAGTAATCAATTAATCTTTACAACTCACGATACAAACCTACTCGATTTAGATTTACTACGACGTGATGAGATTTGGTTTGTTGAGAAGAACCAGCAGGGTATGTCCAACCTTTATTCTTTAGCAGAATTCAAGATTAGACCTGACCTAAAAATTGAGAAAGGTTACTTAAATGGTCGGTTTGGAGCTATTCCTTTTTTTGGAGATCCACAAAATTTAGGATGGTTTTGTGAAACAGATAAATCTGTAGAGATGAGCCAGAAGTGATGGGAAGAATCAATCGAACTAAACTACTGGATCGTCAGCATGACCGAAGAGATGCAAAGCTTTTCATAGTAGCAACTGAGGGTAAAGAAACAGAAAAGCAATATTTTGGAATGTTTCATAGTACCCGAATCAAAGTAGAAGTATTAGCTACTGGGGATGATGGTAAATCTGCTCCCCAATACGTGTTAGAACGCTTGAATACCTTTAAGGAGCAATATGATTTAAATAAAGACGATATGCTTTGGCTTGTCCTTGACGTAGACCGTTGGGGAGAAAAGAATTTGAGTATGGTGTGTAGTCAAGCCAGACAAAAAGATTATTATTTAGCTGTCAGCAACCCGTGTTTTGAAATTTGGTTGTGTCTACACTTTGAAGATTTAAACCCTGAAGATAAAACTTGCCAGGATTTTAAATCAAGACTACGAACATTTTTAGGAAGTTATAACAGTAGTAATCTAGATTTATCTTTATACAAACCTAATATTGCAGATACGACAAATCGTGCAAAATTGTTGCACCCCAAATTTCAACAAGACTGGCCTCCTACATTAGGAACACACGTATATAGGCTTGTTGAAGTTCTTCTCCAAAGCTTGAGTAACTAATTTCAGAATAAAACACAAAAAACTTGCCTCAAAGCCTACGGCGGGCTTCGCCTACGCACAGTGGAGATTTTGCAAGCGATCGCCTTTTTTAACAAACCACAGAGGAAGAAGAGAGCGATGCCTTCGGCGGGCTTCGCCTACGCACGGTGGAGTTTTGAAGGCGATCGCTCTTTTCAACAAACCACAGAGGAAGAAGAGAGCGATGCCTTCGGCGGGCTTCGCCTACGCACGGTGGAGATTTTTCAGGCGATCGCTATTTTTAACGAATCACAGAGGCGCAGAGAATACAGAGGAGGAAGAGAGCGATGCCTTCGGCGGGCTTCGCCTACGCATGGTGGAGATTTGGCGATCGCTTTTTTACCTCATATAAAGGAAGAGGAGCGATCGCACTTTGGGAGTTTTGGATATCGCTTGCCTTAAGTAGTGTACGCTAATTAAAAATTTCTACAGTATAAGATAATACATAAATTACTTTATAAGTATCAGTAAAACAATTTTATTCTTTTCATTAATAGCTAATACTAACCAAAATGAATCACAATAAGCAGCCTGGATGTTTGTCTACTATCTTATACTTATTATTTTTCATCTGCTTTTTTTACTGTTTTTATATTAATTGGTGGGTTACTATTCTACTGGCAATATTGTCTGTGGTTATAGCTGATATTATAACTCAAGCAATAACTGGCAAAAATTCCGAGCAGGTAAAAATGGATGAAAAAGCTAAAGACCTCAGCTTAAACTTAATGGTAGTAATTTTCCTTTTAATTATAATATTTGGGGTGCTTTATGTAATGATAAATCCCAAGCAATTTGAAAAGTCTTCCTATGAAAAGTATCAAGAATGTGTGGAGAAAAATAGACAAGCACGGGCTAAACAAATGTATGGTGGTGTTCCTGATTCGCGTGAGTGTTATGAATATAGATAAATAATGTTAAATCTCATTCAGAATAAATAAATTAACTTTATTAGGTTTGGACTAAGAAAGTTTTTTATTTGTGTTACCTTTTTAATTATGTAAATTTAGTTCTAAAGTCTATAAAAAATGAGCATTACTACCAACTTCTATCCTAGTTTTCCCGTATCTGATTTTGAGCGTAGCTTGGTGTTCTATGATATTGTGATGGCAACATTTAGGGTTCCACGCTGGAATGAAATTGAAGCACAAGGTAGACGTGAGGCAGAATACGGTTTAGATGAAGATTTAAAAATGTTGTCAATTCTTGAATCTCCAGACTATTCTTCAGGAACTACCCAAATTTTTAGCAGCTCGGTTAGTTTTCGAGCAGAAAATCAGAGTGCAGTAGATGCGTTTTTTACAACTGCTATTGCAAACGGGGCTACTGAACTTGAAAAACCTGGTTTCAGAGAAGACGACTCTTATACTACTTCTGTTAAAGACCTAGATGGTCACGAGATTGGAGCTTATTGGCCTAACTCAAATTGATTACCCTAATTTACAGATTTTTTACTTGAGTAAAAAACTTGCCTTTAAATTCTCAAATCAAAAGGCAAGCCAACTCTCTACATTCTTTCTTTACTTCGCGCCCTTCGCGCCTTCTCTGCGAGACGCTTCGTGAACGCGGTTCGTTAAAGTTGCTTCACTTCCGAAACCAACTTCGCCACCATATCCTTCGCGCTACCAAAAAGCATCGTCGTTTTATCCTTGTAGAACAACTCATTATCTACACCGGCAAAACCCGTACTCATCCCGCGCTTAATCACAATCGTCTGCTTCGCCCGATCTACTTCCAAAATCGGCATTCCATAAATCGGGCTATTTTTATCACTCCGCGCCGCCGGATTTACCACATCATTTGCCCCAATTACTAAAGCCACATCTGCTTGATCAAACTGGGGATTAATATCATCCATGTCGTACAACTGGGTATAAGGCACATTTGCCTCCGCCAGCAACACATTCATGTGCCCCGGCATTCTCCCAGCAACAGGGTGAATGGCATACTTGACATCAACGCCCATTTTTTCTAACTGATCTGACAATTCCCGGACGCTATGTTGCGCTTGGGCAACTGCCATACCATAACCAGGTACAATTACCACAGAACGGGCATAACCCAACATCATCGCCCCTTCTTCAGCATCAATGCTGCGGACGGTTTGATCAGTTGCACCACCACTAGCAGCACCACCAGAACTAGAAGCTTTACCAAAAGCGCTGAACAGCACACTAAATAATGAGCGGTTCATCGCCTTACACATAATCTCGGTGAGGATTAAGCCAGATGCTCCTACCAAAGCCCCAGCGATGATTAACATATTGTTCATCACCACAAACCCAGCCGCCGCCGCCGCCACACCTGACAACGAGTTTAACAGCGAGATTACCACTGGCATATCGCCGCCACCAATGGGGATGACGAACATCACGCCCAGCACCAATGAAACGCCAACCACTCCCAAGAATATGGGTAAGCTATCTGGTGTAATGATTAAATAGACACTGCCCACTACATAAGCAGCCAGAAGCGCGAGGTTAAATGGTTGCTGGAAAGGAAATGTAATCGGGGAACCGCTAATTAAACCTTGCAATTTGGCAAAGGCTAAAAAACTACCTGTGAAGGTAACACCACCGATTAACACGTCCAATAGGATGGAAATGTTGACATCAAGGGGTATCGGCTGCGAACTATCTAATAATCGCCAGAATTCGGCAACAGCTACTAAAGCCGAAGCTGCACCGCCTAAACCGTTGAGTAAACCCACCATTTGGGGCATTTCGGTCATTTGGACTTTGTAGGCTACGATCGCACCAATCAACGATCCAATAGCCAAGCCCAACAATATCATCTCGTAGTTCAGCACATTTTGATCCAGCATTGTCGCGGCGATCGCTAGCAGCATCCCCACAGCCGCGATGAGATTGCCATTCCTCGCTGTAGCAGGTGATCCCAGCTTTTTCAAGCCCAGAATAAATAACGATGCAGCGACTAAGTACGTCAGCTGAATGCCAGTTGGTAAAAAGTCGCTCACGCCTTAATCTCCTTCTTCTTGAACATTTGCAACATTCTGTCTGTGACTAAAAACCCAGCCACAACGTTGATTGTTGCCAATACCACAGCAATCAAACCGAGAATTACTGATACATTCGTCTCTCTCGCGCCAGCAGCAACTATTGCTCCCAGTACCGCAATGCCAGAAATCGCGTTTGAGCCTGACATTAAGGGCGTATGTAGAGTCGGTGGGATTTTGTTGATGACTTCAAAGCCGATAAAAGATGCTAAAACAAATACAAACAAAGCAGCAATTAATGCCTCTGTCATGAAATCAAAACTCCTTAATGTAAATTGTCCCCCTCATCTCCCTAATTAACCGCCGGTTCTTGAGTATTCAAAGTTTGTAGTGCATCCCGCACTTGTTGATTACGAATTTCACCAGCATGGGTAACGCAAGCGGCATCAACGATGTCATCGCTAAAGTCTACCTGCAAAGCTTTGTCTTTAATTAGCAGTTGAATCAATGATGTTACATTCTTGGCATACAATTGGCTAGCATGAATTGGCATCGATGATGGAAGATTGATGGGGCCGATAATTGTCACGCCGTTCCAGACAATATCTTTGCCGGGTTCAGTGCAAGCGCAGTTACCACCCTGTTCAGCAGCCAAATCTACAATTACTGAACCTGGTTTCATTTGTGCCACCATTTCTTCTGTAACGAGCCGTGGTGCTTGTTTCCCAGGCACTTGGGCGGTGGTAATTACAACATCAGAATTTTTGACGTGTTCGGCGACAACTTCTTGAGTACGTTGTTTGCTAGCCTCAGAAATTTCCTTGGCGTAACCACCTGCGGCGACAGTTTCTTCCTCTAATTGGACTTCAACAAATTTCGCCCCTAAGCTTTGCACTTCTTCTTTAACCGCAGGACGAATATCAAAGGCTTCTACCACTGCTCCCAAGCGTCTAGCGGTGGCGATCGCTTGCAATCCGGCTACACCAGCGCCCATAATAAATACTTTGGCTGGTGCGATCGTCCCTGCGGCTGTGGTTAACATCGGGAAATATTTCGGTAATGCAGCTGCCGCAATTAATACAGCCTTGTAACCTGCTAATGAAGCTTGCGAGGACAAAGCATCCATACTTTGCGCCCTAGTAGTGCGGGGAATCATCTCCATACTCAAGGCTGTGACTTTCCGATTTGCTAGTTGCTCCACCACAACAGGATTTCCCAAAGGATTGAGGAAGCTGACTAATACAGCCCCTTCCTTTAATAAGTCAATTTCTGAGCGTCCATCCTCTCGTGCTTGTGGTGGGCTGACTTTGAGAAGAATATCTGTTTCGCCCCATAATTTGGCAGTATCGCTAATTATTGTGGCTCCTGCTGCTTCATAGTCAGGATCGCTGAAAAAAGCTCGCTCTCCTGCACCTGTTTCTACCCAGACTTCCAAACCTTGTTTTACCAATCGGGCAACAGCGTCAGGAATTAATGCTACACGACGTTCACAAACTTCAATTTCTTTAGCAACTGCTATTCTCATGAAATCTCCTGAAGATAAATACTTAATCTCTGCCAAATAAGCAATTGTCCAGATGAGGAGTGTTCCGCACTCATAGTACTTAGGTAGGAACATCAGCCATGACTTGTACTGGTAGATTAAACCTTGAACCCTTCCCCTCTCACTCTTAGCTCTCCAAGCAGAGCCTGACTTTGCCGCTCGCAGATGTCATATTTTCAGATAGTTGCAAACAAGGTTATGTATTGCACATCCTAAATTGATTCCCAAATTTTGCATCTTTATCTTCAGCTTATTTTCGGGATTGATAAATTTTGGTATTCCTTTGTAATAAAGTAATATTGACCAAATTTTGAAAGCTTGATAGTTTCCCAATCAAATTTTCAGGATTACGACTTTGATTCAAACTTATTTTAATCAGTTTATCCCAAGTTAACTGGCGATCGCTGATAGCACGCCTCAATTTTTATTACAAAATCTTCAAATTTCGATATACTTATACATATTTGGAAACACAATCTAATCCCAACTGCGTTTCTATTTAGTTCAAAATTTGACCAACTTAGTAATCAAATCATGACTCTATAACGGGAATGAAGTAAATCGACTATATGTTAAACTTATAGCTAAATAATTTTGCTGTCGCCCAAACTTCGGGAAGCATGGCACTTTTTGCTGTTATTGAACGTCAATTGTCAGGAAACCAGTAGTAAAGTTTAGTAACAAATACTAATACACAGTTATTTTTAGATAACAGATTTAGATTTTGGTAGAGGAAGCCCAATTATGCGACGTTTACTTTCTGCTTTAGCCCTGACTAGCTTTTTGGTCACTGCACTCCCATCTCTGACTTGGGCACAAAACGGATTTACGCTCTTTAGCGGCATCAAAAGGGAAAATGAACTGCCTTTTCGGTTAGATTTTGGCGGACAAGCTAATGGTTGGGATCGATACATATTGAAGATTCCAGCCAAAAAAATGAAGTTGGCAGTTGGTCAATTTGCCATTACCTACCCTGATTATTACAAAGGAACTTTTGACTCGAAAAAAATCGAAGTCAGAGTCAAAGGTAAAGCAGTTCCGCTTTCTGAGGTGAAATGGGACAAAGAAGGTAAGTTAATTAATATTTTTCCCCAAGAGCCAGTGCCAGCAGGTAGCGCAGTTGAGTTAGTCTTATCTAACGTGAGAAACCCAGCCTTCGGCGGTACTTACTATTTTAACTGTCAAGTACTCTCCCCTGGCGATGTGCCACTACTGCGTTACGTGGGAAGCTGGATTATGACCATTAGTTAAAAGTGGGAGTGAAGAAGGGAATAGGTTACAGGGTACAGATTATTCCTTATTGCCTGTCACCTCTACCCTAATTCCAATTCCCAATTTCATAATAAAGTGATAAAATTTGAGATTGTGAGTTTATATAAAAATCACCTAAGAGGAGAACAATATGCAAAGAACACTAGGCGGTACGAACCGTAAGAGAAAAAGAACCTCTGGTTTTCGCGCCAGGATGCGGACACCAGACGGTAGAAACGTGATTAGCGCCAGAAGAAGAAAGGGACGTCACCGTTTGGCTGTTTAGGGTATATCAAGCGAAAAGAGCATCTGTGGCTTTGCCCAAAGCAAATCGACTAAAATCCCGAAAGGATTTCCAGGCAGTTTTCCGAGAAGGAATTCGGCGTCATGGTTCTTATTTGACATTGAGAGCCTTAAAACCGCTATGTTCAATAAAACCTTCTTTGGACACTGCCACCCACACTAGACAAGCAACTGACTTAGCACATCTTGCCAGCACGCGAATTGGCATTTCGATTAGCACAAAAGTCAGCAAAAGGGCAGTAGTTCGCAACCGGATCAAACGGCAAATTACTGCTGCTTTGCATAATCTGTTGCCCAAATTATCACCAGGATGGCGGCTAGTGTTCGTTGTAAAACCTACAGCAGCAGAATCTAAGTGCGTAAGCCCACAATTTCTGCAAGAATTAGAGCAGTTGTTGGCACAAGCGGAGGTGTTCGATGGGCATTCGTGAAGACGTATATTATGAAGGTGGCCCCCATCTAGGGGATTTGATTATCAACCTGCTGATTGGGCTAACTGTCGTTGGAATACCATTGACAGTGGGGGCAATTGTCAGGGCATTGTGGCTGCGCTTCCGCATCACTGATCGCCGAATTACTGTAATCGGAGGTTGGCAGGGGCGCGATCGCACTGACGTAATTTATTCAGAAATTGTTAAAATCGTCAAAGTTCCCCGTGGCATTGGCTTTTGGGGAGATATGGTGATAACCCTAAAAAATGGCAGTCGTCTCGAATTGCGGGCAATTCCCAAGTTTCGGGAAGTCTATGACTACATCAATGAAAAAATTGCTGCAAAAAATCCCGAATACATCGCTGCTGCTAACAAGTGATGTGAGCAGAGGAAGAGGAGGGAGATGAACCAATGCCCCATCCCCAATGCCCCATTTGAATGTGCAGCTATCTGTAATGTAAAGATAGTCGCAGATTAAGTCATGATTTAGATAAATTAGATTAAGTCAGTTTACAGTAGCTCAGGTTAAATTCAGAATAATGGATTTTGGTATCGGCTTTCTCTCGAACAACGTGATGCTGCCCATCATAGATTTTTTCTATGATATTGTGCCTAGCTACGGATTGGCGATCGTTGCTTTGACACTGATAGTCCGCTTTGCGCTCTATCCCCTGAGTGCTGGCTCAATTCGCAATATGCGGAAAATGCGAATTGTACAACCTTTGATGCAAAAGCGGATGGCAGAAATCAAAGAGCGCCATAAGGATAATCCGCAAAAGCAGCAAGAAGAAATGGTCAATGTCCAAAAAGAATTTGGCAACCCTTTGGCAGGCTGTTTTCCATTGGTAATACAAATGCCGGTTTTATTAGCACTGTTCGCCACTTTGCGGGGTTCGCCTTTCTCGGGTGTGAACTACAGCGTTAACCTGCAAATCTTTCCCGCAGAACAAATCGAACAAATTCAACCGCAAGCCTTTGCCACTGCTCCTCAAAACATCTACGTTGCTGATGGGGAACACGTTAAAATAGCTGCAATCCTTCCCGGGGGCAACAAACTAGCGGTGGGAGAACAAACTAAAATCCAATATCAGACCGTTGAGGGCAAACCATTCCAGGTACTCTTAGCAGAACACCCAGAAAATAAGCTGATTCCTGATTGGAAAGTCACCAAAGGGGAAGATAGGGTAAAAATTGATGCCCAAGGCAATGTACAAGCCTTGCAGCCCGGAGAGGTCGCCATTCAAGGAACAATTCCTGGACTAGCAGCAGAAAAAGGTTTTCTATTTATTGATGCCTTAGGCAGGGTTGGTGCAACTGATCCAGATGGCACAATCCACTGGGATATCGTCGCCATGATTGTCTTCTTTGGACTCAGCCTTTATGTTAGCCAAATGCTTTCTGGGCAAAATTCCAGCGGTGGCAATCCGCAGCAAGATACAGTTAACAAAATCACCCCAGTCATCTTTTCTGGAATGTTTTTGTTCTTCCCCTTACCAGCTGGGGTGCTGATGTATATGGTGATTGGTAATGTTTTCCAAACTGCACAAACTTATCTTCTCTCCCGCGAACCTCTACCAGAAGAACTGCAAAAAATTGTAGAAACCCAGGAAAAAGAAGCAGCAGTTCCAGAACAAAAGGCATTGCCATTTGAACCAAAAAGTTCTAAGAAAAAGGCGACAGGGGGATCATGAGCAACATTTCAATGCAGCGAGGTCAGCAGTGGTTAAAAACGCTGCTGGAACTCACTGGAATACCTGCTGAGATTCAGGGTCATTTAGAAGCTGCCCAATCTCAAGACGGCGATTCCCCAGAACCAGATAACTACTGGTTGACAATTGACCAAACCAACTTTACATCAGAACAAATTCAGTTATTAATTGGTACTGATGGTTGTGTGCTAGATGCAATTCAGTATCTAGCAAATTCGGTTCTTAACCTCAGCCAACCCCCTGAGGAACAAGCCTCTTACACCATTGAGTTGAATGGCTACCGGGTTAAAAGAGAAGCTGAGGTTCGGGCATTAGCAGAAGCAGCAGCCGATGAAGTGCGCTTTTCTGGTAGAGAAGTGGAGATTAAATCCCTCAGTTCTGCTGAACGGCGTCAAATCCATACATTCTTGAAGGACTTTGGAGATTTGGAAACCTTCAGTCGTGGCAAAGAGCCGCATCGTCATTTAGTTGTGCGTCCGGCTTCGTTGGAAGAAGAGAGACGCGATTAATCGCGTCTGTACAAGGGTTAATTGAAAGCTCAATATAATTTCAAAATTTCTCTTGTTCCTAAAAGCTAAAATAAAGATGTAGTATCAGTATTATTGCTGGTAATGACCATTAATTTTCGTGAGGATGTCTCACAAATCCTATGGACGCAATTTATATTCCGCAGCTAACTCAAGCCCCGGAGCGGACAGAGGAAGTTCAGGTTAAAGAATTTCTGCCTGGTCTGGAAACGTTAACACCAGTTCGCGGTCATGTGCGTGTGCAGCATCATGGCAGTTACCTGGAAGTCTCTAGTCAGGCAGAGACAATTATCACTTGTACCTGCAATCGTTGTTTGCAGCAATACAATCGACGTTTAGGGCTTGATACGAAGGAAATCATCTGGTTAGACGAAACTGCAAATCAGCTAAATGACTTGCCTTTAGAAAGGGAAGTGGTTCTGGAAGAATTGCTTGAAACCCTACCGCCCGATGGTTATTTTTATCCTAGTGAATGGCTGTATGAACAGATGTGCTTGGCAGTACCTTTGCGCCAGTTATGCGATCGCAATTGTCCAGGTATTCCTGTAATTATTGATGATAGTTTTGATAGTTCTGAAACTCTAGGCGATAACCGTTGGGCTTCGCTGGAAGCACTGAAAAAGCAACTTCCGGGGTAATAGCTTATTGCTTATGCCTAAAATTCTGTGGTTTCCCGCCCGTGCGATCGCTTTCGGGAATATTAACTTGACATATATCAAGCTTGTAAGATGCGATCGCAAAGTGAAGTAATCTAATACTAAATCTATTCATTAATAGGCAAGGATTTAATCTGCCCCATTAGCTGAGAATAATCCTCCCAAATATAAATAGGATCTGGTGGATGATCTAACTTATTTATTTTGCAATATAAAATAAACAAACCTAGATTAAGCACATTTTTTTGCTGTAAATTAGGTAAGCTGTTGAAATCATTAATCATTTGGATATATTGAGGCCAGCTATCAATATGTTGATTATGCAGTTCTTCATGACTATTACCAAGCTTTTCCTCAACTCGCTTTTTGTAGTCTTCAATGTCTCTATTTATTTTTTTTACTAGTCTTCCATAAGAATCTATAACCTTCTGATAATTTATTTGATTTTGAACGGTATTAGATAAATAATAAAATTTTAAGAATTTAATTAATTTAAACAAATTGCTGTTGCTTTCATCGTCTAATTGATTCATTAAAGATGTTATAGTTTCTCTGAATAACGAGAAAAACATTTCTTTTCCTACGTTTCCTACGGAGTTAAAAATTGTTGATGGATTTGTTGATTCTTCTCCGGTTGATAGAGAGGTTGCAACAGGGATGGAGATCCGAGAATTATCACTAAGATCACTATGAACAATATCACCATTACTCCCACTAGCAAAGCTATGATTCTGCGCCCAGGAGTTGGAATTGGCTGATGGGGTATTTGAGCTTGTTCTGGCGGTAGTGTCGCCACTGAAGGTAATACTTCCGTTTTTTTTTGCGGTAATTCAACTACTAGTTTTGTAGGTTTTTCTACATTAGTTGCAAAACCTCTCCAGACACTAGCTTCGTGCAGAATAGTTCTTTTTTCTAAATTTTCTGTCAAAACAATTAAAA
>Ga0209490_10002867_pt1 | contig 16230 bp, 12 predicted proteins | sample MAT06_FD_187209 | JGI IMG/M metagenome (GOLD analysis project Ga0209490, IMG submission 187209) | Freshwater microbial communities from Lake Fryxell liftoff mats and glacier meltwater in Antarctica - MAT-06 (SPAdes) (version 2) | ecosystem: Environmental > Aquatic > Freshwater > Ice > Liftoff...
TACAGAAAGTGTAAAGCCATATGAAATTGGATACGACAAAGGTTTATACAATCAATTATTTGATTACCCTAAAAAACCTGTTTTTGAGTTTTATAGAAATAAAGCTTTTACAGAGTTTATTACAGGCAAATCTTCTAGTATAACTAATACCAAAATAGCAACTAATTTACTTCCTGCATATTCTGAAAGCTTACCCAATAACTATATTGTAGTTTTTCCTGGATCGAGAAGCATTAAAAGAATTTGGCCAATCGAAAATTTTATTGAAGTATGCAATTATCTTTATGCTGAATACCAATATACAGTTGTGTTGTGTGGCTCTGTTGGCGACAAAATATATACTGATATCTTTGCCCAAGCATATAAAAATCCTTTAGTAGATCTTACTTGTAAAACTACTTTACCTGAATTGTTAACCATATTTTCTAAAGCCAAGATGTTACTTTCAGTTGATACTGGATCTGTACATTTAGCAGCAGCAGTAAATTCTACTGTAGTTGGCATATTCAATGGATCTCAATACAAAAGATTTGCTCCTTATCCATCTGAATTAAACCAGCGTTTTATTGCAGTATATCCAGATGAAGTGGAGTTGGAATTAAACAATGAAGAACTAGCAAGCAAGAAATATGAATTTGTTGTAGATATTGCTTACAGTGATGTAAATCCAACAAAAGTGATTAATTTAATTAAACAATTTTTACTATCATAATATGAAAATCAAACCTATAAAAGCACTGAAAGTACTATTGGGCATGGACGAAACAACAATTACCTATCCTGGTGATTTTGAACAATTTCATCAATCAATTATCCAAAAAGTTAGGCCATACACCATGACGAGTAATGAGCGACTTTATGGTTTAATTGAAAGTGTACGTTATGTTGTTAATAATAATATTGAAGGTGATTTTGTAGAATGTGGTGTTTGGAAAGGCGGAAGTATGATGGCAATTGCTGCAACTTTACAAATGATGGGAGTTACTAACCGACACCTTTATTTGTACGATACTTTTGCGGGTATGACTGCTCCTACTGATAATGATATTGATCAATTAAATAGAGATGCGGCTACACAATTAACCAACGAAGCTAATGATAAAACCGAAAGTGTTGTTTGGGCTTTTTCTGGTTTAGATGAAGTTAAAAAAAATATTGCCTCAACTAATTATCCTGCAGAGTTCATTCATTTTATTGAAGGAGATGTATTAAAAACCATTCCAGCAACTATTCCTAATCAAATAGCGCTACTACGTTTAGATACAGACTGGTATGAATCTACTAAACACGAAATGGAATATCTTTTTCCAAAGCTTATTTCTAAAGGAGTAATTATAATTGATGATTATGGTTTTTGGAAAGGCTCACGAAAAGCGGTAGATGAATACTTAATTAGTAATAAAATTTCTTTACTATTACACAGAATGGATGAAACAGGTAGATCTGCAGTAAAATTTTAATTAAGCATTTGCTAAACCAAGTATTTTTTTTAATTTAAATAACCTTTTTCCAAAGCTGGTTTGCAATAATTTGTGCAAACATTTTAACCTAAATTGCCAAATTCTACATAATAGAGAATACCCAAAATAAGATTCATAAATCGATATATTTTCATCAAGGGAGTTGATATAATTGGTGGTACTAATACCTGAATCATCAAACACAGCAAGGGTTTCATTAATGTATTGATACGGCTCATCCTTTATTCTACACATCAAATCATAATCCATCCCAATCGCATATTTTAAATTAAACAACCCCACTCTATCATACACTTCCTTTTTAACAAACCAAGTAGGATGTGAAACATTTCGCATACCTCTATACAATTTATTTTTATCAAATGGCTTACCAACTACCACTCTTTCACCACCCCTTACTAATTCAATATTTCCACTAACCCATTGAACAGAATTATTTGATAAAAAAAAGACACTCACTTTTTCTATTACTTTATTTGAAGCATATGTATCACCAGCATGTAATAAATGGGTGATTGAAAAACTAGCTCTTTGTATCCCTTTATTAAATGCATCAGCTATTCCATAATCTCTTTCATTTATCCATTTACGAAACTTTGGTTGAGGAAAATCGTTTAACCAATCAGTAATTTCATTTGAGGTAGACCCATTGATTATAATATGTTCGTTTGGGAGCACAATTTGATTATCAATAGAATAGCAGGTTTTCTTTAAATCTGCCAAATTATTGAAACAAATACTTATTACTGTAACTCCAAAATTGTTCATTAATTTCTATTGAATATTTGCAAGTTTTTGTAAGAATAAATCTAATCCCTTTTTCTTATCATCGGTAAATTGATAGCTCAAATTTTCGGTATAATATTTCCTAAGATCGTAATGCTCGTATTTGACCGATTCTAACACTTCCTCAATATGATTCACCCCATAAGCATTTGCTCTATTAAATGCATCTATAAAGTCGTTATCAATTGTTTTATTAGCTACCCAAGTAGCAAATACAAATGGCAACCCAGTATAAGCTTTCCAAGCTGCACCCAAATCATATGAATATTTCGAAATTTTTTGCTGCTCAAGCGCCCTATCGCCAATTACAACCCCTGCAGTTGTTCCTCTAATCTCATTTCTATAATCGGCACCCGCATTTACCAATTTTATATTCATTTTCCAATATTCCTTAATCAGAATTTTAGCTAAATTGATGGAAGTTCGGCTTTGGTAATCTAATAGAAGTGTTTTTACCTCTTCAAGCGGAACATCACTAAAAATAGCTACAGAAGCCACTTCCCCTTCGGTACCAATACAATAATCGGTAATTAAGTAAGATTTATTCAATTTTGGAATAATAGCGACAGGCACCAAACCTATATCAATCTGGTTGTTTAAGAGTTGATCTGCAATTATTCCTGGATAAGCTTCAACCAGCCTCATTTTGTTCATCAACCCCGACCTTTTAATACCAAATAACAAAGGACGAGTATTCAAATAACTTACGGCTCCAACACTTAAACTCTTGTTCAATTCAGCTACTTTTGTACAAAGAAAACCAATTATTAGAAATGGAGCTTACAAATTTAACAGCAATCTCTCCTATCGATGGGCGTTACCGTAAAAAAACCAATCATCTCGACGAATATTTTTCAGAATATGCTCTTATCAAATACAGGGTTTTAGTAGAAATTGAGTACTTTTTCTTTTTAGCAGATCAGCGGTTTTTTAAACTACCTGCAAAGGCTCGTCTTTTCTTAAAAAATGCCCTTGAAGAATTTAACTTGGATGATGCAAGACAGATTAAACAATTAGAAGCAATAACCAATCATGATGTAAAAGCTGTTGAATATTTCTTGAAAGAATTGGCCGACAAAGCCGGAATTGCTAACTTAAAAGAATGGATTCATTTTGGTTTAACTTCTCAAGACATTAACAACACCGCCATCCCATTAAGTTGGAAGCATGCTATAGAGCATGAATACCTACCATCGATAATTAATCTTCAGAACAATATTTATCAATTAGCAGCTCAGTGGAAAGATGTTTCCATATTAGCCCGAACTCACGGTCAACCTGCTTCACCTACCAGATTAGGCAAAGAATTGATGGTGTATGTTGAAAGAATCAATAACCAAATCGAGTTGTTTAGTAGTATACCTTATTCTGCTAAGTTCGGAGGAGCAACTGGTAATTTTAATGCCCATCAAATTGCATTTCCAAAACGCAATTGGGTGCAATTAGGCAATGTATTTGTAGAAGACATACTTGGCCTACAACGTATGCAGTTTACTACTCAAATAGAACACTACGATTCTTTAGCAGCACATTTTGATGCAATTAAACGCATCAATAATATTTTAATAGATTTATGCAGAGATTTATGGACCTATATTAGCATGGATTACTTTAAGCAACAAACCAAAAAAGGAGAAGTTGGATCATCTGCAATGCCACATAAAGTAAACCCTATTGATTTTGAAAATGCTGAAGGCAACTTCGGTATTGCTAATAGTATATTAGAACATTTAAGTAGCAAATTGCCAATTAGTAGGCTACAAAGGGATCTAACGGATTCTACTGTATTAAGAAATATTGGCGTTCCAATGGCCCATATAAGTATTTCGATTCAATCGCTGCAAAATGGACTGTCGAAATTAATATTAAATGAATCTGCAATTAAAGCCGATCTTGAAAACAACTGGGCAGTAGTTGCAGAAGCCATTCAAACAATACTTAGGCGTGAACAATACCCAAATCCTTATGAAGCGCTAAAAGACCTTACAAGAGGGAAGGAAAAAATTGATAAAGCTGCTATCCATAGTTTCATTAATTCACTAAAAGTAAGTTCTAGTCTAAAAAAAGAATTAAAAGCCATTACTCCAAGCAATTATTTTGGAGTAAACCCAGATTTTTAATTACATAAATCAAAACTTTACCATTAATTCATATTTGGTAATCTATTTATATGAAAAGATCAATACTAAATTTAAATAAAAAAAAAACTGACTGAAGAAGTTCTATACCATATTATCAAGAACAATATTAATAGTAATAGCAATTATATTGTTAACGTTTTTAGCATTACAAACAGAATTTGTTCAAAATAAAATAGTTAAATTTTCGACTAATAAACTTTCAAAAGAATTAGGAACTGAAGTAAGTATTAAAAAAGTTAGTCTAGCGCTATTCAATAAATTGAATATGGAAGGGACTATGATCCGCGATAAACAAAAAGACACATTGTTATATGCTGGTCTGTTAAGAGTTAGAATTACCGACTGGTTCTTCTTAAAAGATAAAGCAGATTTAAAATTTATTGGCTTAGAAGATGGAGTAATTAAACTCAAAAGAAAAGACTCTGTATGGAATTATCAATTTATGGTTGACTATTTCAGTTCTCCAACTACCACTAAAAAAAAGAAATCAAGTTTTGTAATTGATCTAAAAAAGATAGATCTAAAAAATATCAGGTTTGAAAAAACAGATTTATGGACTGGAGACGTAATGTCTGTTCAAGTTGCTAGTTTAGCTATAGATGCCGATAAAATTGATCTTTTCAAGAATAGCTTTTCAATTAATAGCGTTGTACTGAACAAACCAATGATTATTTTACAAAGCCTAAAACCGTTACGCCCAATATCAAAATCAATAATAAAGCCGTTATTAAAAGACACTGGTTTATACTTTAATGAAGCTGGATTAGATATTAGGGTGGCTTCTTTACAAATTATTAATGGTGGATTGTTCATTGAAGGAAATACAAAAAAAGCAGGCAAAGGATTTGATGGTTCACATATAGAATTATCTCGCTTAACTGGAACAATTAATAAATTTAAATTTCAAAAAGATACACTTACTGCATTAATTAATCTTTCTGTAAAAGACAGAAGTGGCTTTGAATTAAAAAAATTAAAAACAAATTTTAAATTAACTCCACAAATAATGGAGTTATCTCAGCTAGATTTACAAACAAATAAGAGCAGATTAGGTAGTTACTATGCAATGAAATATAGCGACTTCAATAATGATTTTGGAGATTATATAGAGAAAGTAATTATGAATGCAAAATTCGAAAATTCTAAAATACACTCCGATGACCTAGCCTATTTTGCACCTGAATTAAAATCTTGGAATAAAGAAGCTCTTATATCAGGAACTTTTGTAGGAACAGTAGCCGATTTTAAAGTAAATAATTTAAGAACAACTATTGGGGTTTCTACCACCGCTAGTGGAAGTTTAAGCATGAAAGGTTTGCCAGATATTGATAAAACATTTATTGGTTTTAACAATGGAACTGTAAGTACCAATTCTTTTGATTTAGGTTTATTTATTCCAGACATAAGAAATTTTACCAACCCCGACTTTGCTGCATTAGGTCAAATTTTATTCAGAGGAAATTTTAATGGTACAGTCAACAACTTTAAAACCGCTGGAGTTATTTCTAGTAAATTGGGGGGATTAACTACTAATATAAGTTTAAAACTTCCTAAAAACGGAGAACCAGAGTATATTGGAAATATCCAATCAAATAAATTTAATATCGGCAAGTTTATTGGTGTAGCTGATTTGGGGATGATTAATTTTAAAGGAGTTATTACAGGAAGTAGTTTTAGATTAGATAGGCTAAAAACAAAATTTGATGGTGTAATATCATCTATACAGTATAACAATTATGAATACACAAATATTGTAACCAATGGAACAATACAAAAAAAGTATTTTAATGGTGAATTTAAGATCAGTGACTCCAACATGGCATTTACATCAAATGTGGAAATAGATTATAGCAAAGAGTTGCCATTATTTAATATTGTTGGTGATCTTTCGAAATTGAATTTAAAAGATTTAAATTTTGTAAAAGAAAAACTAGAAGTTGTAGGATTATTGGATGTTAACTTTACTGGAAATAATATTGACCAATTTACAGGAACAGCAAAGTTTTTAAACGCTGTAGTAAAAAGTCGAGTTACGGAAGTCCGTTTCGACTCTCTCAACATCACATCAACTTTTAAAGATTCCATAAAAACACTTCATGTAGGTAGTAATGATTTTAATGCATCGGTAATTGGAAAATTTAAAATACTAGACTTGCCGTCTAGCTTCCAAGCATTCTTATACAATTATTTCCCTGCATATATAAAACCACTAAAAGAAAAACCCAAAAATCAACAATTTGATTTTAGTATTAATACACAATATTTTGAACCATATATAAAGTTATTTGACAAAAGCATTGCCGGATTTAATGATGTTAGCATAAAAGGATCCATAGATACCAAAAACAACCTACTAAGTACCGAAGGATTTATTCCATATGCTAGATATCAAAAAAATTCGATAGTTGGACTTTCATTAATTGGTAAAGGAAATTTTGATTCCTTAGTAGTAACTACAAATATTAATTCTGTAGAAATTGGAGATAGTCTAAAGTTTCCTAATTCAATAATAAATGTATCCTCTAATAACAATCATTCTTTTGTTGCTATTAAAACCAAAACACTTAATAAACAAAATAGTGCAGAACTATTTGCAGATGTTTATACTTTAGAAGATGGAGTAAGAATTAAATTTAGACAATCGAGCTTTGTTTTAAATGAAAAAGAGTGGAACATAGAAAAATTAGGAGAATTAGAGTTTAGAAAAAACCTAATCACTGCTAAAAATGTTGCATTCACTCAAGGCTTTCAAGAAATATCAATAGAACAAGGCGAAGATTCAAAAGGATTTAAAAACAACACATCATTAAATATTAATCTGCGCAATGTTATTCTAGGAGATCTTACTTCCTTATTTATTAAAGATCAAAGATTAGAAGGAGTAGCATCAGGAACAATAAAAATATCCGATATTACTAATAATATTAACGCTAATGCCGATTTAAAAGTAGAAGAATTTAGACTCGACAAAGACTCTATTGGTTTAGTAAAAATTAATGCAGGATATAACAATCAAACAGGACTAATTCCCTTTAAAATTACGTCACCAAATGAAGGATATAATTTTTCAGCTGAAGGCTCATATAATTTAAAAGATACAACAGGAAACTCATTTACAACAACTATAGATTTAAAAAAATCGCAAATAGGAATAGTTGAGCAATTTTTATCAAGCTTATTTACAGATCTTAAAGGTGAAGCAACGGGCAACCTAACTATTAGTGGCGATTTAAATTCACCTAATCTTATTGGTGCAATTAAATTAATAAATGGCGGAATGAAGGTAAATTATACACAAGTATATTATAATATAGATTCCGTAAATATTAAGTTTGAAGATGATGGAATTGACTTTGGAAAATTCAATATAAAAGATAAATACAAAAACACTGGAACAGTATCTGGCAAATTATTTGAGCGTCAATTTAAAGATATGATTTTCGACTTTGATTTGTCAACTGAAAAGTTGTTATTAATTGATACAAAAGCAATTGATAATGAACAATTTTATGGCAATGCAATAGGTAAAGCTAGCTTGAGTTTTAAAGGACCGGAATCTGGTTGCAAAATGACCATAGTTGCTGAATCAAATGATAGTTCACATATTGTACTACCCAATTCTACAAGCAAAGAAAGCGGAGCTGCCGATTTTATAGTTTTTAAGCAATATGGTACTGAAATGCAAGAGAATAAACCAAAAAGCAATTTTAATTTATTAGTAGATCTAGATATTACTGCTAATAATAAAGTAGCTATAGACGTAGTACTAGACGATCTTACTGGAGATATTATTAAAGCAGTTGGAAATGGAAGGTTGAGAATTACTGCCGGGTCAACTGAACCTCTAACAATAAAAGGCAGGTACAATATTGAAAAAGGTAATTATGATTTTAGTTTTCAATCTTTATTAAAAAAACCATTTGAACTTCTTCCTAATGTGGGTAATTATATTGAATGGAATGGCGATCCATTAAAAGCAGAGCTGCATATAGACGCACAATACACTGCAGAAAGAGTTTCAATATCTGATCTTATTGGTAATAATTCCTTTAGTGGTTCTGTAAAGGGATACCGAGGAGATGTTTATGTAATAGCATCATTAAGAAATCAACTAAGTAAACCAGATATAAAATTTAGACTAGATTTTCCTCAATCAAGTCCAATAAAAAACGACAATGATTTTGCAGCATTTTTAGCAAGAATTGAGAGAGATGAAAATGAAATGTTGAAACAGGTTTCATTTCTGATTGTTTTTGGTTCATTTGCTCCAACTGGCCAAACTGGTGGAACTTCTTCTGGAATAAATCCATACTCGTTAACATCAATTGGATTTAATAGTTTATCACAATTACTTACTAAAGAAGTAAATAAGGCAGTATCTGGATTATTATATAAAATAACAAAAGATAAAAGCCTTCGATTCGATATTGGCTCAACTGTTTACAGTAGTTCTAGTTTTATTGGTACTAGTGGATCTGAAATACAAGCAAATAGTAATCGTCTCGACAGATCGAGAGTAAATTTAAAGCTAGGCAAAGCATTTTACAACAATAATATCATTGTAACTTTTGGAGGTGATTTAGATTTTAATTTAGGTGCTAGTTCATCTGTACAAAGTGGAAACTTGCAATGGTTGCCAGATGTAAATATAGAATTTGTTTTAACAACCGATAGAAAATTAAGAGCAATTGTTTTTAGCAAAAATAGTTTGGATATTAGTGGATCAAGTTTTGGAAGAATAAATAGACAGGGTGTAAGTATTTCTTATCGACAAGATTTTGAAAAATTATTTGGAACAAAAAAAGAAGCAATAAAAGTAGCAATTCCAATTAAAAACTCGATAGAACAATAGTAAGATGTCACTACCTTATTATTTCATCGGGTAATTTCTTGCATCCCATAAGACGGTAAATATAAAAATAACGAACTACTCCCCCATTTCTAACCTGATTAATAATTTGAACAGGTTTTATTTCAGTGAAGTAATTTCCATAAGTAAGTTTTACATCTAAAGGAAGATTAGATGGAACTATACAATATGCGTTAGCGCCAATAGCTAATTTCTTTCGATCTTTATTAAGCCAAATAAATTTATGCAAGTCTTTTAATGATCCAACTCCAATTAAAGGAATACCGCTTGGTTTACTAATATAAAATTCAATATGCCCAGCCGGGAACCATTTATTGGCAATTATTACCGATTCCTTCTTCATCAGTTTTGCATCTATGTCTTTTTTTACTATTTCATTAAATTGTATTCCAAAATCTTTCCAACCAGATAAATCTAATGTAGGACAATACTCTCCATAGTTTTGTAAATCTTGACTGCCAAAGTTTCTTGGAGAATACCGAATAATTGTAATTCCTGCAAATAATACAACAACAATAAACCCTAATGATATTTTTAACCAATTCGGAAATACTTTAAAAGTGCTTCTCTCTAAATAAACTGCAGCAATCAAAAAAATTGGGATGTAAGCTGGGCCAGACCAATGAGGTAATGTTGGGTTAAACAAAGAAATCATCCAAAAAATTATCAACATGGGTAAACTCATACAAAAAAGCCAAATAACAATTCGCTTTTGTTTGAATCTAATTTTATTGGTCAACAATGCAATCAATGAAAAAATATAAAGCACAAATAAAATAGGATTCTGATAAGCTATTTCTCCTCCAATTTCTCTTAAAAGCGACTCCCATTGAATACCAGTATTTATTACTCTTTCAGAATGAAATTTATACGTTATAAAATCATACTTAAAATTCCAATAGAAAATAGGAATTGTAAAACATAAAGTTATTAATGCAGCTAAATAAATTCTCCAATTAGTTAACCAAGCAATTCTTTTAAATATAATAAATAATCCGAACCCTGCCCACAAATAAAGCCCGTGTACTTTACATAAAGTTGCTAGTCCAATTACAATTCCTAGTAAAGCCCATACAAAAACGTTATTCTGATCATCCTTCTTTAATATTAAGTGTGCCATAATATACATAGCAGCAGTCCAAAAAGGCATTTGAGGAGAATCTGGCAAAATAAAAAATCCTGCAATAAATCCGGTATATATACATGCTGTATAAATTAATGCAGCAAACCAACCTACCCTTTCACCATCAATAAGTTTCCCTAATTTATAAATAAACCAAGTAGAAATTGCAGCACCAATAATAGCTCCAAGCCTCAAAGACAAATCGTTTGCCCACCAAAGGTTTAAAGTTGTTAATCTTATTAATAGCCCGATCATAGGAGGATGATCAAAATGGTTCCAATCTAGCTGCAACGCATAAGTCCAATAATACACTTCATCGTTACCTAATTCCAAAAAAATGGCAGCAACGCATTTAATTAAAATGGTTAACACTATCAATGTAAAAACTTTTGTTCTATATGATTGAAATTGAACCATTTATAGCTATTAACGTTTTTTTAACATGCAATTTAAGCTTTTTTAAAACGATTTTGATCTTTTGTGCGTCTATCCAATTGCAAAGCTAATTTATTCATTTAAATAATTAAATATGAAACTAAAAACAACATTAATTGCTTTATTGATCACTACAGTCATTTTTGGACAGGAAAAAAAACAGGATAAAAATGAAACTCCAAAATTAAATTTAATCGATTTTTCTATCGGTGCTGGTTCCCAACAATTTAATTTTTCGGGTTCTTTTGTACATTATTGGCAAGTAGGAAAAAAGAAAAAACTGCAACTTGGTATTGGAGGGAGGTTAACATCATCATTTGCAACCGATAAATATTATACAACGGCCAATGCCAAATTAACGAGTGGCAAAACTGGTCCTGGAGTTTTATTTGCCGATGATATTCCAGCAAACATCGATAGTTTTTTTGTAGGTAAAACTCAAATCAATTCTTTAAATATATCATTCAATAGTGAATATACTTTGTCAAAAAAATTAAGTGTTGGTTTTAATATTGATTTATTAGGTTTCAGTTTTGGAGCTAGTAAAAATGGTACTTATATCAATAATGGAAAAAATTCAATAGTTGGCTCTAAGCCAACTTCTTTTAATGTATTATTAATTAGCGACAATGATATAGGAAGTTTAAATAGTGAATTTTTTATTCGATATAAGTTAAATAACAAATGGAGTTTAAGAGGTGGAACATCTTTCTTATTTAATGAATACAAAACCAATACGAAAGTTCAACAAACTAATGGCATAAGCAATGATCGTTTTAGATACAAATCGTTATACGCACTTGTAGGAGTTTCTTACAACTTTTAGTAATAAATTAAAAAACTAATCATGAAAAATACTTTATTCATTTTACTAATATCATTTTGTTTTATTGCCTGCAGTAAAACGGATAGCACACCAGCTATGGCGGCTCCAATAACAGGGTCACTTTCAATTGATACAATTACTGCAACCAAAATTGCAACGGGATCATTCACCGGTGCTAATTCGTATATTGTTAGTGGAAGGGTTACTTGGTTTAAAAACAACACAAAACAAATTCTTTACTTAAATGATTTCAGCGCTTCATCGGGCCCAGATTTAAAAATATATTTATCTAAAGATATAGCGGCTAGTTCGTTTATTAATTTAGGTAATTTAAAAGGTTTGACGGGGAACCAAGAATATGATATCCCTGCTTCAGCTAATTTATCTGAATATAAATTTGTACTTATTTGGTGTCAGCGATTTAGTGTAAATTTTGGAACCTCAAATATTAAATAATAATAATGAAACGATTATTCTCATTTCTTTTTTGCTGATTTATTATTTTTTTTTAAAATGATCAACAACTCAAAACTAACGACATAGAAAGGAAAAAAAATCAACATTAATATTTTCGGATTAAGAACTTAAAGTGATTTAAAAGGATTAGCCCGAACAATTTTTTAAAAAATATATGAATAAGCAAAATTTCAGGTATTCCAAATCTGGTATAAATGTCTTAACCATACCAATGGCATTTATCTTTTTAATTCTACTTTTAGCATGTTCAAAAGAAAAAAACCCTGTTCCTGTTCAAACTATTCCGCCTCCTAGTGTTCCGGCACCCCCTGTTGTACCGGCACCCACTTTATTTGAAGACAGGGTATTGATCAACAATATTGCCGCGCCATGGGGCTTTACGTTTATCAATAGCAACGAAGTTCTTTTTACTGAAAAGCAAGGTAAAGCTTTCCGATTTATTATTTCTACAAATACGCTTTCCGAAATAACCGGCATACCCGCAATTTCGCAGAATGGACAAGGTGGATTATTGGATATAGCCTTGCATCCTAATTTTAGTAACAACAATTTTATTTATATTACATATGCCGTTGCAGCTACTGGTGGACAAACAACAGCATTAGGCAGAGGTAGACTTGTTGGCAACCAACTCCAAAATTTTTCAGAATTATTTAGAGCATTACCAATACGTAATGATGGCCAACATTTTGGCAGTCGTATAGTTTTTGATAGAAATAATCTACTATATATGTCTGTAGGTGATAGAGGGTTACCAGAAAATGCACAAAATAGAAATAACCATTTGGGTAAAGTATTACGCTTTAATGATGACGGAACTGTGCCTTTAAGTAATCCATTAGTTGGGGTTCCAAATACACAACCTCAAATTTTTTGTTGGGGTAACCGAAATATTCAAGGTATGGCTATGAACCCAGCAACAGGCGAAATCTACGCACATGAGCATGGACCAAGAGGTGGAGACGAACTAAATTTGATTAAACCTAACACCAACTATGGTTGGCCTTCAGTTACATTTGGTATCAATTATAATGGAACTCCTATTACGCCAGATACCACTCTCCCAGGAATGGAACTTCCGCTTACCTATTGGGTACCCTCAATTGCTCCAAGCGGAATGACCTTTATCACGAATGGACAACCAAATAATGAAGCAGATATTTTAATTGGAGCTTTAGCTGGTACTCATCTTCATTGGCTTAAGCTGAGAGACAATAAAAGAGTAGCATCATCAAGAAGCATGAACGGGTATGCTCGTTTTCGTGATGTGAGACAAGCTCCTGATGGTAAAATTTATGCAATGACCGAATCTCCAAACCGATTTGTGTTATTGCGTTAAAGCAGTTATTTAGTGTGAATTTAGGAATCTCAAATATAATATATTAATGAAACAATTATTCTCTTTGCTTTTTTTGCTAATATCTAGCTACGTAGGTATCGCACAACAACTAAAACCAGTTGATGCAGAAAGCGAAATAAATTTCAATATCAATAATTTTGGATTAACTACTAAAGGCAATTTAAAAGGGTTAACAGGAACTATTAATTGGAACAGTAAAAACACAAATGCTTGTACCTTTTTAGTTAGTGCAGACGCAACTACTATTAATACAAATATAACTTCTAGAGATAATCATTTAAAAAAAGCTGATTATTTTAATGTAGCTAAATTCCCTACAATAACAATTAAGAGCACAAAAATTATTAGTGTGGATAATATTAATTTATTTGAGATGGAAGCAGATTTAACCTTAAAAGGTGTTACAAAAAAAGTAAAAATACCTTTTACTGCAAATGCACTGACAAAAGGAATTTTATTTAATGGAAAGTTTGAGATTGATCGTAAAGATTATGGTGTGGGAGGTTCAAGCTTTTCTCTATCAAACACTGTAAAAGTTAATCTAAATGTAATTGCAAATATTCAGTAATACTTATACTTTATTATTAATTATCCAACTTACTGCTAACTCATACCCCATTAAACCCAAGCCAACAATCGTTCCTACAGAATTACTCGAAACATGCGATAATTTTCTGAATTCCTCTCTTGCATGAACGTTGCTAATATGTACTTCAATTACTGGCGCATCAATAGCTGCTAATGCATCCCCAATTGCTACAGATGTATGTGTGTATGCTGCAGGGTTTAATACTATGCCATCAACAGAATAGCCATAGTCCTGTATAGCATTTACTATTTCACCTTCTATATTAGATTGGAAGTAAATAAACTCAACAGAAGGATATAATTGTTTTAGTTTATCCAAGTAAGTTTCAAAAGATTGATTACCGTAAACATTTGTTTCACGTTTGCCCAATAAATTTAAATTGGGGCCGTTTATTACCGCGATTTTCATTCTACAAAATTACTGCATCATTTCCACAAAGCGATCAAACAAATAACGACTATCATGCGGACCAGGAGTACTTTCTGGATGATATTGTACACTAAATGCTGGACGATCTTTTAAACGAATACCTTCAATAGAATCGTCGTTTAAGTTAAGATGGGTAATTTCTACATTACTATGCTTCCTTACAGCTTTTGGATCTATACCAAAACCATGGTTTTGGGTTGTAATTTCGCATTGCCCAGTAATGATATTTTTTACTGGATGATTTAATCCTCTATGACCATGGTGCATTTTAAAAGTAGGAATATCATTTGCTAAAGCAAGTAATTGATGCCCTAAACAAATACCAAACACAGGTTTTTTCTCTGCAAGTATCTCTTTAACTGTAGTTACAGCATAAGGCATGGCAGATGGATCGCCAGGACCATTAGATATAAAATATCCTTTAGGATTAAATTCTTTTAAACGACTAAAAGAGGTTTTTGCAGGATGAACCCTTATGTGCGCACCTCTTTCAACCATACAAGCTAAAATATGTTGCTTTATACCAAAGTCAATCACCGAAATTTTAATTGGCGAATTAATATCGCCTAATTCATATTCTTCTTTAGTACTTACAGTACTTGCCAATTCCAAGCCATCCATATTAGGAACAGCGTTCAATTGACTTTTTAATTTATCAATATCCATTTCATCAGACGAAATAATACAGTTCATTGCACCTTTGGTACGAATATGAGCAACTAAAGCCCTTGTATCTATTCCGTCTATAGCTGCAATATTGTTTCTTATTAAATAGGTATTTAAATCTTCATTAGCCTGAATTCTACTGTATTGCTCTTCTAAATTTCTAGCTATTAAACCGTGAATTTTAACAGAATTGCTTTCTACATCTCTATCCTTTACACCGTAATTTCCAATATGAACATTGTTCATGATCAATACCTGTCCAGTGTAACTTGGGTCTGTAAATACCTCTTGATAACCCGTCATTCCAGTATTAAAACAAATTTCGCCGGTAGCAATTCCGATTTTTCCAAAAGACTTGCCATGAAAAATATGACCATCTGCTAAAATTAGTACAGCAGGCTTTCTAGATGAATTTGTGTTTGGCATAGATTGATTTATGATTGCAAAAGAAATTCAATTTTGTCAAAAAAACAGTTTAAGTTTTTCACAATGAATGGTATAAAAAAAGGCATCCCATTTTAAAGGGACGCCTTGATATTTAAAAATATTGAATTGCTTATTCAGCTGTTTTTTCTTCAGTAGACGTTGCTTCTGGTTCAACAGCTGCCTCAGCTTCAACTGCAGAAGCAGCTTCAGCTTTTTTAGGAGCACGACCACGACGAGTTTTCTTAGCCGGCTCACCCGCTGCTTCAACTCCCTTACCGTAAATCTCATTGAAATCAACAAGCTCAATCATTGCTTTTTCAGCATTATCACCAGGACGAATTCCCAATTTCAAAATACGTGTATATCCACCTGGGCGAGAAGCTACTTTTGGACCAACTACTGTAAAAAGTTCTTTTACAGCAATTTTATCTTGCAATTCTGCAAATACTAAACGGTGGTTATGGCTAATTTGTGCCGTAGACTCATTTTTCTTAGTTTTTGTTATCAATGGCTCAACATAAGTTCTTAAAGCTTTTGCTTTGGCTAAAGTTGTAACAATTCGCTTGTGAGTAATTAACTGACTAGCTAAGTTTTGCAATAATGCAACTCTGTGTGCCTTTT
>Ga0209490_10002868_pt1 | contig 16225 bp, 7 predicted proteins | sample MAT06_FD_187209 | JGI IMG/M metagenome (GOLD analysis project Ga0209490, IMG submission 187209) | Freshwater microbial communities from Lake Fryxell liftoff mats and glacier meltwater in Antarctica - MAT-06 (SPAdes) (version 2) | ecosystem: Environmental > Aquatic > Freshwater > Ice > Liftoff...
AAAAGCAATGGCTGGCGAAAATTGGCACCAGTTTGTACTATACTGTGTTGATCATAATTATGCTGGAGTAGAAAACTTAAGTTTAATACCAGGCAATATTGGCGCATCTCCCATGCAAAATATTGGAGCTTATGGCGTGGAAATAAAAGATGTGTTTTATGAATTAGAAGCTTATAATATTCAAGATCAACAATTAGTAACTTTTAATAAAAGCGATTGTGAATTTGGTTACAGAGAAAGTGTATTTAAAACAAAATTTAAAAACCAATTTATTATAACAAGTGTTTGTTTTCAATTACCCAAAAAGCCAATTTTAAATACCTCCTATGGAGCAATTGAAACAGCATTAGAATTAATGAATATTAGCACACCTACTATTCAAGATATTTCCAAAGCAGTAATACAAATTAGACAATCTAAATTACCTGATCCAGTTAAAATAGGCAACGCAGGTAGCTTTTTTAAAAATCCAGTAATTACAATAGAAGCATTTGAAGCGCTAAAAATAGCATTCCCAAATATCCCATCTTTCCCTAATAACCAATCTGTTAAAGTACCTGCTGGATGGCTAATTGAGGAATGTGGCTGGAAAGGATATCGAAAAAATGATGCGGGCTGTTATGCCTTACAGGCGCTTGTTCTTGTAAATTATGGCAAAGCTACTGGAGCTGAAATATTTGAACTCTCGCAAGAAATTATCAATAGTGTAAAAACTAAGTTTGATATTGAATTAGAAAGAGAGGTAAATATTATTTAAACAAATCAATTACTTCTTCGCGACTTCAACTCAAAATTCAAAGATTAATACACTACTTCCACTCTCTCCATTTTACTACTTCTGCCATCTTTATACAATACTTTAATGGCATATTTATAGGATGAAGAAGGTTTAACATCTTCATCAACAAATCGCTTTTTTGAAGATGGCAAAACACTTACCAATGAAAGTTCTTGCCCTGCGGAACTTCTATATATCCAATATTCAATAGCATCTTCCTCATTACTTTGCCAACTCAATTCTATATATTTATTTAATGTGGAAACATAGGAAACGATATTTCTTACCCCTTTTTTTATTTTTTCAGCTTTTGCAACAGAAGTAGATAAAGGGTCGGTTCGAGGACTTAAAAGTGCACCATAGTCGACGGCTTCAACTGTATAATAATAAGTAACGCCTGCAATAACATCTTTATCAATAAATGAAGTGTCTGTATTCTTAGCAACTAATATTTTTTTCCATGTTTTAGAAGTATCTGAGGATGCCATTTTATAAATATTATAACTTTCAACATCGTCACTGAAGCTTTTAATCCATTCAATATAAATTTGTTTGTTCCTTTCTTCTACAATGTCCAATCTAGGTGGTGCTGGTGGAATATGATCAGGCCGCCTGATTTCAATAATTTCAGAAGCTTTCGATTCATTGTATCTTAAATCAACAGCTGCAATTCTATAATACATAACTGAATTCAATTGATCTGTAGGCAAGGTGTCTTTGAAATTATTCGATACTTGTGGCTTTGCTTCAAGGATTACAAATTCATCCTCTTTTCGTTGGGCTCTTAATATCCTATATCCTAATAAATCGGGTTCGGTGTTAGTAGTCCATTGTAAAGAAACAACACCTAATGAGTCCGCTTTACCATTAAGGCCATCAGGTATAGCGGGGGGTATAGAATCAATTTTTTGATAAAAAAATGGAGAAGATTCAGTTACCTGTTTATTTCTTATCCCAATCGCTTTAATTTTAAAATAAGAAGACTCGTCTTTGATAATTAGTGACATTTCCTTTTGCTTATTATCACCGCCTTTAATTTGATCAATTAAATTATAAAGAGTATCTGCCACTTTGGACTTATAAATTTCATACCTATCTACAACATCATTTAATGAATCAGGTAATGTCCAAGAAATAGTTAATTTTCCATTATTAGTAGAATCTACACTTTTAATGGATGGTGCAACATCTAAATCTGGTAAACCCATTCCACTTAAAATATTAGCTGGTTCGCCAGTAAGCCCAAAAATATTAATTCCCTTGAGTCTATAATAATATTTGATTTTATTTGGAATGATATCCGTAGTCTTAAGAACTGTTGAATCTTCAGGTTGTTCATCTTTACCTGGAATTTTAATATACGGTAATCCTAATTGTTTGAATTCTATAGAATCTGTAGAACGTTCCAATAACGTGGCAAAATAATAATCATTTAATCCTTTCATATCCCAATCAAAAGAGACTTTTCTACTACCAAATATAGCGTTAAGCTTTGGCGATTGGGGCATTGGTGAATTTTCAGCAGGGATAAATGAATTATCTAATGTTTGGGTAATGGTTGTATTAGCAACCTTAACACGATACGTATAACTTTTACCTTTTTCTATAGTTGTATCAACAAAAGCCGAAGCTGATAGAACCGCTGCTTCTGTTTCATACGAAGAATTAATAAAGTAAAAGCTATATAATTGTTTGTCTTGAGCTTGAGATTGCACAACTTCCATATTAGCTAAAACGAAACTCATGGATTTGAAAACATAACTTTTTCGGTCATATTTAGACAGTTGTTCTTCTAAAATGGGTAAGATAACATTTTGATTAAGCTTAATAAATTTGTTTGAACTGCCTTCAGCCCTTTCCACAATGAATCCCTTTTTATTTGCATAGCGCCATTGTTTGGCATCGTCTAATAACCAACGAACGATTACTTTTTTTTCTGTACGAAAACCCTGTGTTGTAATGCCAATTTTGGTTACAGGGTCTTGAGCCATTAAAGAACTATTAAAAGACAAAAATAATATTGACGATATATAAATATGTAAATGTCGCATTAGTGATTTAATTTTTTCTACTTATTTATTAATTTTATCCAACTTATTAAAAAAGATATAAATCATTTTAGACTGATCCATTTCAAATCGATCTGCCATTTTATTGTGGGACTTTGGTAATGTCGACGCAATTGTTGTCATGGATTTTTTAGTAGATTCTAAACTTTTGCTAAGTTGAGATGAATCTAAATTAGGTACACCAAACCCACTTACCACATTACTTGGTTCTCCATAAAGACCAGAGAAATGTATTCCCTTTAGTCTGTAAAAGAATTTTATTTTGTTTGGAATTGAGTCCGTAGTTTTTAGAGTTATTGCATCTTCAGAACTTTCACCTTTATCCAAAATTTTAACATAAGGCGATCCCAATCGTTTAAATTCTAGAGAATCAGTAGACCGTTCGAGTATTGTTGCAAAGTAAAAATCACCTACATCTTTTATACTCCAATTAAACTTTGCTATTCTATCTCCAAAAATAGCATTGAGATTTGGCGATTTAGGTAATAAACTGATTTCAGCACCAATAATTGTTTTTCGTAATGTTTGAGCAACCTTTGTATCGGCAATCTTAACACGATATGTATAACTTTTCCCTTTTTCTATAGTAGTGTCAACAAAAGCAGAAGCTGATTGAACTGCTGCCTCTGTTTCATAAGAAGATCTTAGAAAATACACGCTATAAAATTTATTATCTTCCTCACCTCTTGAAGCTTCATTTTTAGGTCCAGTTAATAAAAAACTCATGGCTTCGAAAACAAAACTATTTGAGTCATATTTAGAAAGTTGTGCTGCTGAAATTGGTAAAATAACGTTTTTATTAAGCTGAATAAACTTATTTGAAGTGCCTTCTGCTCTTTCAATATTGAAACCCTTTTTAATGGCGTAACGCCACTGTTTAGCATCATCTAATACCCAACGAATAATTGTTTTTTTTTCTGTACGAAAGCCCAGGGTATTAATTCCAATTTTTGTTACAGGGGCTTGAGCTATTAAAGATGTATTAAACAATAATATCAGCAAACCCATCAATATTTTATATAAATTTCGAATAATTGATTTCATATTTTAATTAATTAATTCTATAATAAAAGTTGCAGAAATTATTATCTACACATCCTTGGTATCTGCCTACACAGGAATGCTTTGGCATTTTTGGCTTCTGCTTCCTTCTTTCTCCTTGCTTGATCTGCAGCTCTTTGCGCTGCCTCTTGCGCCTCTCGAACTCTTCTAGCGGCATCCGCCTGTGCTCTTCTGGCTGCATCCGCCGCAGCCGCGGCTACTTGTCTTTGTATTTCCGCTGCACGAGCGTTTGCTTGATCTTGTGCTCTTTTACGTGCAGCTGCATCCGCTTTTACCTTCTCATCAGCTAATCGTTTCACTTCAGCAGTGAAAAAATCCGCTTTGCTTTTCATTTCATCCTGTGCTTTTTTTAATGCCGCTGCTCGTTTCGCTGCCTCCTCTGCTCCTTTCTTTGATACATCAAAAGCAGCTAATACAGCATCTTTTGCATTTTTAGCATCAATTGAATCCTTTAACTTTTGTGTTTGAGCATTTATCATAACCGCATTTGTAGCAATTATAGACCGTGCTTTAAAGATTTCTTCATCTGTTTGGAAATTACAATTTTTTCCTTTTTCAAAATCTATTTTGAAATCATCTTCTAGTTTTACCTTCCCGAGATTTATCGAATAACGACCTTTAAATATCCCTTTAAAATATAACGGTTTAGGTCCTTTTACATATAATTCAGCACTAATGCTTGCACTAAAAACTTCCACTTGACCAAAACGATCAAAATACATTCCGCAGCTAGCATTTAACCAGGCTTTTAAATTACCATCACCCACCCAACCATCTAAGCCTGCTTTTTCACCATCACATAAAACGCCTGGTATATGTGCCAATTGAATATCTATTTTTACTCCACCATCAACTTTTGCATAAAAAGGGGATTTTTTATAATCAAGATCATACTGGATTGCAAAGCCCAATTTTACGCCAAAGCCGGCATCACCCAAAGTGGTTTTAAGGTCATTACCCGTCATAAAATACGCACTTCCTCCCACATTAAATGGCCCTTCTTTGTAGCGTAATTTTACTGGGGCGTCTTGAGTTCCTATATAAACATACCATTTACCACCTCCAACAAAAAATGAAGCTGTACCTGCTTTATTATTGCCTTGATCGCCAAATAATTTATTTTTTTCATTAACAAAAACATCTAGTGTTCCTGCATATGTATCATTTTGAAAATCTAAACTAATTAATACTTTACCCCAAATTTTAGCACCATTTTGTTGAGGGGCTGTGGTTGAGCCTGAAGAAAATGCTTTCAAATTTGCCGCCATTGTTGCAGCACCATTTGTTTTCTTTTCTTCAGTATACATTTTGAAATTTCCATTAATGAGCACTTGGTTTACCCCCCAATTCTTATTAAAAACAATTTCAAAGCCTGCATCAGCAGTCAATATTTTTTTCTCCACCGCATAAAACATTGTTCCTGCACGCACTCGTAAAAATGCATTATTATCTGGCTCATACAGTATGCCGCTTGGGAACGATTTACTGACTTTATTAGATGTATTCATTTTATATGACACACCACCACTAAAGCCAGTGAAAGTAATTGAACCTGCTTTTATTTCTAATCCATCTATACTACCATCAACAGAAAAATACCTATAGTCATCTTTAACTCCAAATATACCTTTAGCTTTTAATTCGAATTTATCTACATTCATTGTAAAGTCTCCTGCAAGACCATTTCCAAAAATTGGATCATTTCTAAGTATGGTTACTTCACCTCTAAATTTTGTTTTACCAAAATCGGCACTTACACCAATTTTACCAACATCAATATTTTTATACTGCCATTCAGCTTGGGCTTCATTGTAAATGGCGTTAACAGTAAAATTTGTTTTACCCCCAATTTTACCATCCATCAGTTTCATGTCAATCCCAAATTTCATAGCGATCGTTTCTGCAGTACTTCCAGAAGGAGGAGTACCTTTGGCTACCGCAACACTAAATTCTGCCTCAAAAGATGCTAGGTGTAATTTACCTGCGGCGCCCATTGCTTTTACTTTAAAGTAGGGTTTTACTGTTTGTAATGTTAGCTCCTCGAAAGTAATGCCTTCGCAACTGAACATCTTTTTCTTGTCTGATTTGGTATCACTCACTTTCTCATCTTTATTGCCATTTGTACCAAAGGACAATTTTCCTGTTAACACTGCTTTTGGCAAGAATTGTCCCTTTATAACAGACAGCGTTAATGAAGAGCTTTTATCTAAATCAAGAGTACACTTCCAAAAATCAGCTTTTATTCCATCCTTAAAACCCACTTGAATGGAGTAATCTCCATCTGTATTAATTTTACCCTTGTAAGATACTTTGTCGGCACCTGTTTTTGTTTGTATCGGAAGCACTAGATTTCCAGCTAAACTGCCTCCACCAAAAGCACTGCTTTTAATAGTAATACTTAATTCATCTACGCTAAATGGCCAATTTCCTGCAGTGCCTTGAGCTAGAGACATGATATTTTTTGCATCTACTTTAGTAGAAAATCCGGTAGCATCAATAACTGCGTAAGGAGTTGTAACAGTAAGTGCATCAGGGGAATTTTTTAGTTTAAATTCTGCAGGCAGGTAAACTTGTAAACTATTGACCACAATACCCACCCATGTATTGGGCGCATCAGGTTGAACAGTTTTTAAATAAGCACTGAACTCGGTTGGTACTGTTGTAGGATTTTTTGTATCAGATAAATCAAGTGTAGCATCTTTAATTAATAGGCCGTACCCTAATCCTTGTTTTAATGTTATTGGATTACTAAATTGTAGTTTAGGAATTATTAAATCTCCAAAAGAAGTAGCAACCATATTAACAGGTGCTGAACATCTTTGATTAGGATCGCTTAATGGTAATATCTTATTAGTTACAGGTATATATACATCTTTCGCTAATAATACCTCCCCTTTAACTCCCACCTCCACAAAACCGGAGCAATCAAATTTAAAATAAGTAAGATCATCAATTTTTCCTTGGTTTGGTGCCTCGTTACCTTTTAATACCAAGCTCCAGTTACCAGAGCTTTTTATTGCATCACTACCTATTAATGAAATCTTGCCTTCAGAAACAACACCACCTGATCTGGTTAACTCAACATTTCCTGCAAAATATAATTCCTTTTTATTTCCATCAGCATCTCTCTGAGGTAGTATAATTCTAGCAAATACTCTGGCAAATGATCCAGCACTAGAGAACTCAATATTAGCAATACCAACCTGATATTCTGAACCACCAATCTTTTTCTTTACACCAAATGGTAGTTTCACAGAAGCATTTTCGTTAAGTAAACTAACCCATGTATTAGATTTATTAATATCATCTAAAGTCTTCTTTGCAGAATCTCTTATTGATTGAGAGGCGTAGCTAGCGGCAAATTCTTCCTTTATAGCTTCGTAAGATAAATCTCCATATTGCTGAATTGCGGCATTTATACGAAATGCTTTCTCGGCTAGTTTCCTTGAATTTTCAACCGACTTTTCAGATTTGTCAAGTTTTTTGTCGCCATCACCTCCAACTTTATTAGCAAATGTTGAGATACTTGAAAAACAAAAAATCAAGACTATTACAGCGCTTCTTATAATTTTATAAAAATTAAAATTTACCATATCCATATAAAAAAGTTAGTAGGTATTAAACCATTTGTATAATTAATTATTGTTTGGGTTAATTTTCCCATCTATTACTTCGCGATCCGTGTTTATTTTAATATTTCTGAAAGCAACTGTCATTTTAAGTGCCTTACCTAACCAAACATCGACAGTTCCCTTTCCGGAAAAAATCCCGTTCTGTCCGGTTATCTCTGTAATTTGAATTGAATAGTCACCAACCATAATTATATCCTGTTCTTTCAAAGTTGCTATTAAATCTGTTTTCTTATCTTTTTTTGGTGGTCTTGTTCCGCAATTTGCGTTAACTTTCTTTAATGCAGTAGCATTATCTAAATTAGAAGTTTTGAATTCTTTAATAATGGATTCAGCATTTGATCCATCATTACATAGTGTTTTAACCTTTACTTGATAAGTAGTAAGCGGCAGCAAATCAGAGATTGATTTATTGGATTCATTTATGCCTTTTAACATAATATCCTTCCAAACCTGTTCCCCTTTTTTTCTGTATGAGAATTGAAAATTCGAGTAATCGGGCATATTAGCCCAAGAAATATCAGCAGTTGACTTTGTTATATTATCTGCACTTAATTCAGAAGGACTTTTACAAGCAGCAAAATAGCTAAAGGAGGCAAAATTACTATAACCATTGTTTTCAAAGTTAGAAATTAGACTACCCCCATTATCGTTTGTTTTTGCCAAAATACGCCAAGCATATATTTTACCAGTTAACAGCGGAGGGTTTTCTGGTCCATAATTATATCTGTTAGTAAAAGTGCTGTCTTTAAAAAAAGGTTTTGTTGTTAAAAAAGCAGAGGTTGGGTCTTGTGCATTATTAAGTAATTCTATCAATTCAAGGATATATTGAACACCATTGGGTGGTGCTGATTGCCGAGGTTGCCATTGAAATAGTACATTCTGAGTACCTTTTTCGATTATTGTAGATCTATTTTCAGGTAGAGTAGTAAAAGGTGGATAATTTACTGAATATGTAACAGAATAATTTACAATATCACTTAACTGTCTACCTGTAGTAGCATCGTATAAAATAAATCCAAATGTAACTTTAGATTGTGGGAAGATATTTTCGTATTGACTTAATGTAATTCCAGTTAAATTATTATAATTAAATAAGGGTGCAATATCTAAATTTGTTAATCTTAAAGGTGTACCTCCAGTTAAGGTGATAGGAGCCAAACCAGATATTAATGATTTAGATTGTGCAATGAAATTTTTCCCACTTATTGTTACAGCTAAATTTACATTAATAAGTTGTGCAGTTGCCGACTTATTTGTTATTGTTAACACTAAGCTAGGTGTTGTAGAAGTACTTAAATATTTTATAGAAGTTGGGTAAGGAGGGTAAATAACTGGGGTAACGCTTACTGGAAAATTACCGGTAATTTGAGCAACAAGCTTGTTACTAAACATACAAAAAATGCCCAGGATTGAATATGATAAGATATTTATTAAATATTTTTGCATGATTAGAAATTATAATTGTAAGTCAAAGTAATTAACCCAGTAGTTGTATTATTATTAATATTCTTGAATCCGTCATGTGAGGATCTCATTTGAAAAATTCCTGAAAATTTAAAGTCATGTCGTTCTTTTAGGTTGTAAGCTAAATTCGCCCTTAAATTCATTACATTTATCCTTAAGGCAGTTTCATTTGCATAAGTTGTATTATATGAAGAACCAAATTGTGTTAATAATTTCTTTTTCATTAATTTTTTACCTATTGTGAAACTTGTTCCATAAGCAGTAGTTTTAGATGTTAAACCTTGCGTAGTAAGGGTATAATTTAAACCTAGGCTATATTGGAAAGTGGTTTTTGGAAATAAGGAAGCCATTGTTATATTACCATTATGAAAATTATTAGCTTCTTCATCTATAAAAAAATCTCCACCTTTTTTTGTACCCTTTTGTAGTGAGTAAGATGCACTTATAGTTTGTTTAATATCTTTATTCGACTTTAAAATATAATTAGCATCCAGAGATAAGTTCATATTTAATAAAACCAACCTAATAGAATCTAAATAAAAAGGTATTAAATTGTTAGAATTAGCGATATTATCTAAATTTCTAAAATTTGTAATGCTTACATTATTGCTATAAGTACCATTAAAGCTTAATTTGTTTGATGGGTTATAATTAGCATTGACAGTAGTTAAAAATCTACCTCCTTTTTGGCTAGAAACAGAATCTGACAAATCATTTTGTATTCCAAAACTTGGTGCTAAAAACAATTTATTATTAAATAATGGTAAACTAAAACGCATTAAAGTATTTTCAAATCCATTTTGATTATAAAAAGCACCTAAACATTGATAACCTAGATCAACTTTTTCATATTCTAATCCCATATCTATACTTCCCAAAGTGTATCCGATTCTTACATTTCTAGCGAGTTGCCTTGCAGTTGTACCATTTACATTTAAAAAACCCGAAAACACATCTTTACCTATTTGACTCCTTAATGATGAACCTAGATCTTGTGTAATAAAGTTTTTAGCAACTTCGGCAGCTACACTTATTTTTTTAAAAACTGTAAATTTTGTATTTAGAGTTGCTACAAAATTTTCTTTTGGTTTTACTGCTAGTTCAAAAGGTATGTTTGAAGCAGATGTTGAGTCTTCTTTAGCGTGAAATAGAGAGCCCCCAACTATTAAGTCTTGCTTAATTTGGTATTCTGCGGCTACTCCTATTCCTTTTCTTTTATAAAATGGTGTAACATCTGGATTTTGATTAAAATCACCGGTACCTCGTAACAATCTTCCCGACATAAACTTAAATTTTAGTTTACCAGGTGTCAGATCAACGCCTACCCCATCGTATTGAAAACCATTCATAGAATAAGGAGACAAAGCAGTACTTGAAGTACCAATATGTAAAGTAGCCCACTTATACTTGGGATTTATTGAGAATCTATTAAAATTCATAGGTGGAGTAACGCTCACTTGTGCATTACTATACGCAAAACTTACTGGCAAACTAATTCCTGCAACAAAAAAATTAAGATTACCACCAACAACCATTGTAAAAGGATCTCTTAAATTATTTGGATCAGATGTATAATTATATAAGAGAGAAGTGTTAAGACCACCATTTAGTTTAAATAATTTGTCTTTACCAAAAAGACCCCCAAGCCCTTTTTTTTGAGCATTAACTATTTGAAATACTTGACATAAAACAAATACAATGATTAGGTATTTTTTCATAATTAGTTTTAAAAAAACAAAAAAATAAAATTGATTGGTAAGCTTATATTGATTTAATTATTTTAATTATTTTAATTTTTGATGAGAATCCGTTGTTCATAACTACCATCAGTTTGTACAACTGCGACATAGGTATTCCTCAATGAACTGCTGATATCAACTGTTTTATTAATAACACTAATTCCACTAGCTTCTGGAATAACTGTTGAGTAGGCTAAAACACCATTAATATCGAATATCCTAATTGATACCTTACCTTGCTTATTCAGCTTAATGATGAAATTGAAAATACCACTGCTAGGGTTAGGCCCTACATTTACTTCTCTAAGTAATACACTATTACTTGTATTACTTACAGCAGAATCTTTATTGCTAATAATAACAATTCCAGAATCCCTACTACTACATACATTAAGTGATGTTGTATTTAAGCCAATTTGGTATCTACCAGTAGTTGCAAATCTTAAAATAAGATTATTGTTTGACTGTGATACAACTTGAGCACCAATTGGAATGTTCCAAACAGCTGTTTGAGGTGCAGGGGTAGTTAAATTAACAGCAACAACATTATCATTTAAATATGCTTGCGCGGTTACCAACAGTTTTGCTCGTATTGCAGTATCTAAAGTATTACGTAAATTAATACTGTCTAAATAAAAACAACCGTTCTGCAAAGTGATGGTTACTCTATACAAGGCTGGATTAGTAACACTTACTGTTGGTAAAATTGATGTAAATCCGCCAGTAGAAGAGGTCCATGCATAAGTTGATGTTGATGGAACAGTTGCATCAACTATAAAACTAGTTGCTTTGCAAATCAATACATCTTTTAAGATAGGTGTTCTTGCTGGTTGAGACAAAACAGTAATACTTCTAGTATTTGTTATGCTACAATTATTTGCGTTAGTAACAACATAATTAATAGCTGTTACACCAGATGTTACTCCAAATAAATTTCCTGTATTTGTAATTGTAGCTATTGTAGTGTTTACACTACTCCATACACCACCACTAGTAGAGTTACTAAATGTTGTTGTATTTGATTGACATATTGTTGCTGCGCCCGTTATTGGTGTTAAGGCAGGTAGTGCATTTACAGTAATATCTCTTGTGACGAAATTTACACATCCACTCACATTGGTAACTGTATAACGAATAGATGCAACTCCTGATGCAATGCCTGTTATTAATCCTGTTGAACTAATTGTTGCAATAGCTGTATTGTTACTGCTCCATAGTCCACCGGTTGTTGTGCTCGCAAATAATATTGTTGAACTTACACATACTTGTTGTGTTCCTGTAATATCTGATACCGTTGGTAGAGCACTCACTGTTATTGTTCCTGTTGCATTTACACTCGAACATCCGCCCGTTAATGGTATACTATAATTAAATATTCCTGCTGCTGTTGGTGTACCACTAATTGTAATCGTGTTACTTGCCCATGCTGCTGTTACTCCTGTTGGTAATCCTGTTGCTGTTCCGATTCCTGTTGTTCCTGTTGTAGTATGGGTGATATTTGTCAATGCAGTATTGATACAAAGTGTTGGTGTTGAACTTGCTATTCCTACTGTATTAGCTGCGGATACTGTTATTGTTCCCGTTGCATTTACACTCGAACATCCGCCCGTTAATGGTATACTATAATTAAATATTCCTGCTGCTGTTGGTGTACCACTAATCGTAATCGTGTTACTTGCCCATGCTGCTGTTACTCCTGTTGGTAATCCTGTTGCTGTTCCGATTCCTGTTGCTCCTGTTGTAGTATGGGTGATATTAGTTAGCGCAGTATTAATACATAATGTTGGTGTTGAACTTGCTGCTCCTGCTGTGTTTGCAGCGGTTACGGTAATTGTACCCGTTGCATTTACACTTGAACAACCACCCGTTAATGGGATACTATAATTAAATGTACCTGCTGATGTTGGAGTGCCACTGATGGTGATTGTGTTACTCGCAAATGCTGCTGTTACACCTGCTGGCAAGCCTGTTGCAGTTCCAATTCCTGTTGCTCCTGTTGTTGTATGCGTGATATTTGTTAGTGCTGTATTAATACAAAGTGTTGGGCTTGAACTTGCCGCCCCTACTGTGTTTGCAGCGGTTACTGTACCACTGGCTGCTACATTTTGTGTTGTAGCTCCTGTAGATGTTACTGCAATATTACCACTTGGCGTACCTGTTGCCGCGTTGGTTAATCTTACATATATATTAGTGCTACTAACCGTTCCGCTCGAGGGTGTTATACTTACTGTTGATGCAAAACCAGTCCCAGATGTAATACTAACTTCATAACCTGTTGGTGGTGTTACTATCAAATTATTGGTCAGTCCCGTTCCACTAACCATAAAACTTTGTTCTGTTGATGCTGTGCCTATACAAGTACTAAATGCACTTAATGTGCCAATCGTACTTAAACTTGATACTACTGCAGATACTTGCACCGTAAAGGCAGTATTGGCACTTACACAGCCGGTTGTACTATTTCTTACTGTGGCGATAAAATTATAGGTATTGACCATACTGGCTGGTATCGTTACGCTTATAGGACTAGCTCCTAATGTAGCATTACTTACTGCACTAAAACCACCCATAGCCGATGGGCTGCCTGTAGTAATACTATACTGGTTAGGGCTGCCTGTTGCAGCACTATAAGGCAAACTAAATGAAGTGGAGCTAGGAATAATATTACTTACTGCACCTAAATTTATAGTTGGTAATGGGTTTACAGTGCCACTTAAAGCTATTGTGTTTGCTGTTGCTCCAGTGGATGTACATGTAATATTTCCACTAGGTGCTCCTGTTGCCGAATTAGTTAATCTTATAAATATTGGAGTGCTATTTACGATTCCTGAAGTAGGTGTTAAACTTATACTGTTTGTGAAGCCGGCGCCCGAAGTTGTTGATATTTCATAACCTGTTGGTGATGTTAATATTAAATTATCTGTTAAACCAATACCACTAACAGATACACTTTGTTCTGGTGATGCAGATCCTGTGCATGAATTAAATGCATTTAAATTACCACCTGTGGTAATTGCTCGATTAAAAGTTGTTCCAATTAGAGTTGTTGAATATTCATCAAAATTTGTAATTCTATAACCACCAAAAGCAAAATAAGAGTAAAATGTAGTTGCGCTGCCCATCGAAGCGTTTGTAAAACTTGCTGATTGGGTAGCGTCTGGAGCAACTCTTATAAGTGAACCATTTGAATTAGCAGAAAAAACCTGTGCAGTAACATCAAATACATTTGCAGGTTTACGTGTAATTGTTAGAACTATTTTGTACCATTTAGATGGAGAACCGTTATTTAGTAAGTCATTTATAGATGAAGTCCAATTACCTAAAGTATTATAATTTCTATCATTGTTAAAAATATACCCACCTCCATGTACGGAAATACCAATACCATCCCCTGGACTTGCAAAACTGTTGTAAGCTGCTAAAGGATTAGCGGTTATTCCAAAGCCACCATGTCCAAAATTACCAACAGATTGAAAATAAGTAGATGCCGAATAAATAGAACCCACAGCACCTGGAGCAAAACCTTGTTTAGCAACAAAAACAGCATTCACACCTCCAGTTCCACTAAGATTAATTGCACCAGTTCCATTAATACCTGTGTTGGTTGTTTGAGTTATTGTTGGACTGATATTATTTCTATTAAAATAACTATTTATTTCACCCGCGGTATTAAAACTATAAGAAGCTGAAGTTTGTGCTTTACTGTTAAAACAAAAAGCAACTATTAATAGAATTACTAAAAACCAGTTTTGTAATTTTTTAACTGTATAACTGTGTGTTAGAAATGTTATCATTTTATAAATGAATTAGTTACTACAGTTAGTTTTTAAACTAAAAGATAGTGACAATTAATTAAAACGATTTACATAGAATAGCTGATATTTCAACTGGATTTCAAGTAAACATATGTAGTTTTTCGTTATAAAAAAAAAAATGTTAAAATATAGATAATAAGAATAAATGAATACTTGCAAGTATGTTTTTATTCTATCGAGCTATATGATTATTAAATTATTGTTATTAAAATGTTTCATTAGTGTCCGAGATAAAAAAGAAAAATAAAAAAGTGAGCCATATTTTTTAGGATATGGCCCAAATTATATAGGTTTAGTTTACCACAACTTAACTATATGAACAATAGTACAAATTTTTCGGGTAATTCTGTTTTCGGACAGCTGATTTCTTTAATACCCAAGTATCAAGTACAAAGAGCGGTTAATAAATACCAGTCCGATAAGTTTACCAAACGGTTTTCAACTTGGGAACATTTGGTTTCTATGTTATTTGCCACTGCTTCCAACACTACTTCGCTTCGAGATGTAACCAATGGCTTCCTTGGTTTGGAAGGAAAACTACAGCATCTAAACCTAAAGAGACCACCCAAGAGGAGTACTATCAGCGATGCTAACAAACGCAGAACCTATCAGGTTTTTGAAAAAATATACTATGATTTGTTAACCCACTACAAGCCAATTTTATCGGACAGCCGCTTTAAGAATGAGTTTGGGAAGGAGCTGTCCATCATCGATAGCACTACCATTTTTCTTTTCAAAGACATACTCAAATGTGTCGGGCGTAAACCAGAGAGCGGAAAACGGAAGGGTGGCATTAAAGTACATATGCAAATCAGGCCTGATTATAATTCACCTGTATTGGTGAAGTTCACAGATGCTACAACCCATGATAGCAGCTTTATGAATGATATAGCGTTCAGTAGTGATCATATCTATGTATTCGATAAGGGATACAATGATTATGAACGTTTTGAAAGTTTTAATACCAATCAAATACCTTTTGTAACAAGATTAAAGCACAATGCAGCCTTTAGACGTAAGAAAGAATTTGAACTGACTGCAGATAGTAACCAATCAATTTTACTCGATGAACAAATAGTATTACCCATACGTGAAAATGGGAAAATCAATCGGGGGCTACCGCTTCGCAGAGTGGTTTATTGGGATGAAAAACATCAGGTATGCTATGAATTTATCAGTAATATTTATGAACTGTCCGCGGACCAAATTGCGCTGATTTATAAATCTAGGTGGCAAATAGAAACATTGCACAAACAGTTAAAGCAAAACCAATCATTGAGCTATTTTTTAGGCGACAATGTAAATGCGATCATCATACAAATATGGTGCGCACTGATTTGGAATCTGCTTCTCACTGTCCTGCAAAGGCAAATCAAAGCTAAATCTTGGGCCTTTTCTAATCTTGCCAGTGTGATAAGGTTGCATCTTTTTAATTATATCCAACTGAACTCTTTTTTAAAAAATCCGCAGAAGCATTATGAAGAAATAATAGCCCAAGAACTCAAATTGTTTGATGGATGATACCCTGCTTTTAATAAAACCAATATTTTTAACGAACTTGTATTGTAAACCTTTTAAAAAATAGCTGTCATAGAATTATCTCGGACAGTAATGTAAAAATATCATTTAATTTATTTAATAATTTAAAATTACGAGTTTTTTGAAT
>Ga0209490_10002869_pt1 | contig 16225 bp, 12 predicted proteins | sample MAT06_FD_187209 | JGI IMG/M metagenome (GOLD analysis project Ga0209490, IMG submission 187209) | Freshwater microbial communities from Lake Fryxell liftoff mats and glacier meltwater in Antarctica - MAT-06 (SPAdes) (version 2) | ecosystem: Environmental > Aquatic > Freshwater > Ice > Liftoff...
CCACCGCCTCAACATAACGAGTATCACTTTCTCCACTGGGTAACGCTGGAGTCCCAACAGCGATAAACAAAACTTGCCCATGCTCCACCCCTGCCTTTAAATCCGTAGTGAACTCAATCGTTCTATTTTCAATACACGATTGTAGAATTTCCGAAAGTCCCGGCTCAAAGATAGGAGATTGCCCAGATTTCATGAGCTTTACTTTCTCTTCGTTGTTGTCTACACAAACGACGTGATGACCTGTATGAGCTAAACAAGCTCCAGTAACTAAACCAACATATCCAGTACCAATCACACATACACGCATAAGGCTTTCTCTAAAAGACACAACATCAAGCAGAATCAAACGCGGGCAAAATACATCGGATGCACAAAAAATCCGGCACGGCTAATCTACACCGACACAATCAACAGGATGCGTGGAGCCAGAAATGCCTGAACGGGCACGAAAGTCCTCAATCGTGTACCGTAACCCTTCAGATAGAGGTACGGTAGGTTGCCAACTCAGCAACTTCTGAGCCTTAGTAATGTCGGGTTTACGCCGACGTGGGTCATCTTGAGGCAATGGCTCAAATCGAATATCGGTGTCTGGGCTGACCATTTTTTGAATCGTTTGAGCTAATTCAAGAATGGTATATTCCTCTGGATTGCCAAGATTGATAGGTCCTGTATGAATACCATTCATCAACCGGATTAAGCCGTCAACCATATCAGAAACATAGCAAAAGCTGCGAGTTTGCGACCCTACTCCATAGACCGTTAATGGAATCTCCTTAAGCGCCTGCACTACAAAATTACTAACCACGCGACCATCGTTTTCGAGCATACGAGGACCGTAGGTATTAAAAATTCGGGCAACCCGCACCTCAACATCATTTTGACGGTGATAATCAAATGCTAAAGTCTCAGCAACCCGCTTGCCTTCGTCATAGCAACTCCGAATCCCAATCGTATTCACATTGCCCCAATACTCTTCTGTTTGAGGGTGCACCTCTGGATCGCCATAAACTTCGGAGGTAGAGGCTAACAGGAGCCTCGCTTTGACCCGCTTTGCCAGTCCCAGCATATTTAATGTGCCAATCACATTGGTCTTAATCGTTTTAACTGGATTGTACTGATAGTGTACGGGCGAGGCGGGACAAGCCAGATGGTAAATCTGATCAACCTCCAAGCGAATTGGTTCTGTAATATCATGGCGAATTAGCTCAAAGTAGGGATGCCCAACCCACCTCAGCACATTATTCTTTCGCCCGGTGTAAAAGTTGTCCAGGCAGATCAACTCATGCCCTTCGGTCATCAAACGATCAATTAGATGGGAACCGATGAAACCCGCACCACCTGTTACTAGAATTCTCATAGTTTTCAATGACCTTACACGATATACATTAAAAGTAGACAGTTTTGGCTTTGGAATAAGTTAGATTGGGCTTCGTGGCTTAACTCCCACCTAATTTCGCAGTACATAGAGAATGTTTAAAAGTCCTTCAGCGTGTGCTTTACAAAGATGAGCACTAACACAAGCTTCTCCGAGGAGATTGGGGTTTTAGGATTTGCGATGGTGTCCCCAAGTCACGCTTGAGGCTCAGCCGACTCTTTCCAAGCATCCTCTGAGCAAAAAGTAATTTTAAGGTATTAAGCCAACAGTGTGTGTTTATGAAAATGTCTTAATTCAAAGAAACCAAATGTCTTTAGTCGCTTACTTTGAAAGCCTTTTGAAAAAGGATAACAAAGCAGTAAGGTGACGTAAATCCCAATCTTGCTAAGTTTATGGAAGCTTCGTATTACCAACTCCATGGAACCCGTTTGAGATTTAATTGATAGCTAAGCTAATCATCGTTTGAGTTGCATTTTGAAAACTCGAAAATCTCTGTGAATAAGGAGCTTAAGCCCCTTGTTATTGCATGAATCATTGCCCTCACCCTAAATCCCTCTCCCAGAGCGGGAGAGGGACTTTAATCTAGCTGCCCTTCTCCTATTTTGGGAGTAGACCGCAGGGCGTGCGAAGCAGGGACTGGGGGATGAGGACGGATTTTGCATTTACGCAAGATGTCTCTTGTTATTGCATTTGAATGCATAAAAGAAAGTGGTGAAAAAAAGTGGTTGCTGCTCAGTCGGTTTCTTATGCCCTATGTGAGTGATGAAGAGCAAGCAGAAATTGAATCTGAGTTTGGTTCTTCCTTCAGAGTCTAGCAATGATGCATTGCAGCGATTCTAAGATTAGTAAGCCAAAAGTGTAGTACCAAACAGTCTCTTATTCTGACAAATCGTGTGGCTTATTTAAGCAGCAACCGCTGTAATTGACCTTTCAAAAGGGGTTCGTATTTGCTCGATGTAATTGAAATGCTTCAGAATGAGGCAAATGAGGCATCAGTATTCAACGCGATCGCTAGTATTCAACGCGATCGCCTAACCAAGCGATCGTCCAACTGGCTTAAGTCTTTCCGATTCTGCCAATTTTTTATAAAGAATGCCCAGCCACTATTTTTGGTGCCTGTAATGACCTAGCACTCAGCAGTTGAGCCATTGAGTTTGAAGAAGCCTGCTCGGCTAAGCCGGGTCGCTGATCGCGCAGCCGTGCTGTTAGCTCAACTGTTTTGGCATCATAAATTTGGGTCAAGATTTTGGGATAAAAACCGATGCCAATGATGGGCACCAGCAGACAAGCAATAATAAACACCTCGCGCGGCTCCGCATCCACCAGTTCTTCGTGAGCGGTTAATTCTTTGTTTTCAGGACCAAAGAAAATCTCACGTAGGTTAGAGAGCAAATAAATCGGCGTGAGAATTACACCAACTGCTGCTAGCAATACCACAATCACTCGAAACGGCACACTGTAGGCATCACTGGTGGCAAAGCCGACAAACACCATCAGTTCGGCGACAAAACCACTCATCCCCGGCAATGCTAAAGATGCCATTGAGCAAGCCGTGAACATGGCAAAGATCTTTTTCATTTTTTGCCCGACACCCCCCATTTCATCGAGCATTAAGGTGTGAGTGCGATCGTAGGTGGCACCGACCAAAAAGAAGAGGCTGGCTCCAATCAACCCGTGGGATACCATTTGCAGCATTGCACCACTCAAACCCAAATCGGTGAACGATGAGATTCCAATAATCACAAAGCCCATGTGCGAAATGGAGGAGTAAGCGATTTTTCGCTTTAGGTTTCGCTGAGCAAAGGACGTAAGGGCAGCATAAATAATATTTACCGTGCCCAAAACGACCAGGACTGGCGCAAACACGGCATGGGCACCGGGTAGCATTTCGACATTCATCCGAATCAGGGCATAACCACCCATTTTCAGCAAAATGCCAGCTAGCAGCATGTGAACGGGCGCAGTCGCCTCACCGTGGGCATCGGGGAGCCAAGTGTGCAGAGGAATAATCGGCAGTTTGACGGCATAGGCAATCAAAAATGCCGCATACATCCACAGTTGGAAGTTGAGCGCCATATCTTTTGCTGCCAGCGATCGCATATCAAAGGTAACGGTATCGCCATAAAACGCCATTGCCAGCGCCGCCACCAGAATGAATAAAGAGCTACCAGCCGTATAAAGAATAAATTTTGTGGCCGCATATTGGCGCTTTTTGCCGCCCCAAATTGAGAGCAACAGGTAAATTGGAATTAACTCCAATTCCCAGGTGAGAAAGAAAAGCAGCATGTCTTGCACCGCAAACACGGCAATTTGACCGCCATACATCACCAGCAGCAAGAAGAAAAACAATCGCGGCTTTAAAGTGACCGGCCAAGAGGCTAGGATTGCCAAAGTGGTAATAAATCCAGTTAGGATGACCAGCGGCATGGATATACCATCGACCCCAACCGACCAGCGCAGGTCAATTTGCGAAATCCAGGAATAGCTTTCGACCAGTTGCAGTTCAGAACTGGAAAAGTTATAGAAACTGCCAAACATATAGACAATGACGGCAAAGTCAATCAGTCCCACAACCAAGGCATACCAGCGAATGGTTTTGCCGTCTTTGTCGGGAATCAAGGGGATCAGAAGGGAGGCGGCGATCGGAAAGAGAATGATGAAGGTCAGCCAGGGGAAATTCTCAGTCAGCATTGTGATGATTAGCCGTTCGGTTTTTGTTGTGGATAACTTAACTGGAGAATTAGAATTTTTCTAAATAATAAGTAAGGGCTTAGCATTCGGGCAACTACCTTGCGACTTAATCGGAAACTGACTGCCGAATGCCAAGCCCCTACAAGAATCTGAATACATCAAGGAACCATTTATCCGGTGGGTTTATTGGATCAAATCAGAGTCGTCAAATTACGAAGTCACTCCAGAGAAAATGACTAGCCCCAGCACGGCTCCAAACACAACCAATGCATAAAACTGGGCACGACCATTTTCCAGGTATTTCAGAGTTTCGCCTGTCAGCAGGGTCACCAAACCCGTCAAATTGACCACGCCATCCACAACTTTAGAGTCCACCTCTAGCACCTGACGGGCTAAGCGACGGCTACCCAACACAAACACGTTGTAGTAAATGTCATCGATATACCACTTGTTTTTGGAGAGATTGTAAAGGACTGGGATTTTGTCAGCGATCGCAGAGGGATTAATTTTGTGAGAAAAATACATCAGCGATGCCAGAGTTAGCCCAACTAAGCCAATCCCAACGGAACTGCCGCCCATGACCAAAAATTCAGTCAATTCTTCTTTGGGTAACGCATGGAATCCAGGCTCCAACACTTCTACCACTTCTCCAGGCGCATGAATAAACGCCTCAAAGTAGTTGTTAAACGGAGTTCCTACCAACCCGATGAGGGCAGAAGGAATCGCCAGAACTACCAGCGGCAGAGCCATTGTCCAAGGCGACTCATGGGGCATACTGCCGTGACCATGAGCATCGTGGCTATGATCCTCTTGAGTATCAGGCGAGGTGTCCATGATTAACTCTTTGGGGTTCATCGCACCTGGACCAAAGTTCAGCCCTCCCGCTTGCAATTGCTCTGCATCGATCTGAGTCAACACCGCTTTATCTTTGCCGCGAAATTCGCCCTCAAAGGTGAGGAAGTACATGCGGAACATATAAAAAGCAGTGATTCCGGCAGTCAACCAACCTACGAGCCAAAGAGCCGGATTGGCAGCAAAGGTGAGTCCCAAAATTTCATCCTTTGACCAGAAACCCGCGAAAGGCGGAATGCCAGAGATCGCCAAAACACCGACAAAAAAGGTGCTGGCAGTAATCGGCATATATTTTCGCAAGCCGCCCATCAAGCGCATGTCCTGAGCATAGGCGGCATTGTGACCTACTACAGATTCCATGCCGTGGATCACCGAACCCGATCCCAAAAACATCATGGCTTTGAAGTAGGCATGGGTCATCAGGTGAAACAATCCGGCGCTGTAGCCGCCCACGCCCATTGCCATGACCATGTAGCCCAACTGGGACATGGTGGAGTATGCCAAGCCTTTTTTGATGTCCATTTGGGTAATGGCGATCGTGGCTCCCAAAAATGCCGTGACTCCGCCCGTCCAGGCAATCACCGTCATGGCGGTGGGAATATTTTCAAACACTGGGAACATGCGAGCGATTAAAAACACACCTGCTGCCACCATGGTTGCGGCATGAATCAGCGCAGAGATGGGGGTTGGACCTTCCATGGCATCGGGCAGCCACACATGTAAAGGAAACTGCGCCGATTTTGCCACAGGACCCAAAAACACTAGAATGGCAAGCAATGCAGCGACTCCGCCGCTAATGGCACCCGATTGCACCAAATCTTGCAGGCGATCGCCAATCACTTCAAAATCAAAGCTGCGAGTTGCCCAATACAAACCGAGAATGCCCAGCAGTAAGCCAAAGTCACCCACGCGGTTTACCACAAATGCCTTCTGACACGCGTCTGCCGCCGCTTTGCGATCATACCAAAACCCGATCAGCAAGTAGGAACACATTCCCACCAACTCCCAAAACACATAAATCTGTACCAGGTTAGGACTAATCACCAAACCCAGCATAGACGAGCTGAATAAACTCAAATAAGCATAGAACCTCACATATCCTGGGTCATGAGCCATGTAGCCATCGGTGTAAATCATCACCAAAAAGGCAACCGTGGTCACAATCACCAACATCAGGGCGGTCAGATGATCAATGGTGTAACCCATATTGAGATGAAAATCGCCAGCCGCTGCCCATTCAATCATTTGGGTATAAGGAGCATGTCCATTCAATTGGCTCCACAACAGCCCAAAGGAGAGCGTCATTGCGGCTCCAATCATGAATACGACAAAACCAGCCGAAACCTGACGCAGTCTACTCGTTAACTTGCTAAAAGAAATAAGACCTAAACCGATAATCGTAGCGGCTGCCAATGGCAACACGGGAATCAGCCAGGCGTATTGATATATCGTTTCCATTCCTTATGTCCATGTAGAGTTCTTCACCAGTTTGGAAAAACCGCTTTCATTGTGACACAAGCTCACGGATAAACTGTCAAGAGTAAACACAAGATTTCAGCATTCGCAGGATGATACCGTTTTGAATTTTGTTTGTGCAGGGTTTCCACAGAAAATATTTTGAGTAGGACTTACGCACTCGCCCCCTAAATCCCCCAATTCTGGGGGACTTTGATCTCTAGCTCCCCCAGAATTGGGGGTTGGGGGGCAAATTTCGATGATTTGCGTAAGTCCTGTTGAGTGGCAAAGCAAAGAATTATGGTCACCTTCAGAAAATCATTTGGCGCGTTTCAATTTCAAACTGCTATGGCTTTTTCAAAAAATGTCCAGGCTACTGTTACCCATGAAGCTGCGTAAATGAGGCTTGATCACTTGTGTTAATAATTTAGGTTTGATACATTCAGTCCAATCCTCTCAGGCAGTTGAGTCATGAAGATTCTTCACGGTACCTGGATTCCCGCAGCAGCAGACTTCATTCAAACTGGCGCATTTTACTTGTGGGTAGAAACCACCGAAGCAACGCGCAAACGCAGCAAAACTGCTTCCGTGCATCCTCATCAGCTTGCTGGAACAAGTTTGGCAGAGTTTTTGGCGACTGAATTGGGGATTAAATCCGGCGCTACAACGACACGCCAGCCGCCACAACTAGAGATTTTGCCGCAATATTTTCTCTTGCCCACGATCGCTGAGCAACCGTTGCCATCATTAGAACTGGCGCGATATCTAGAAACGGAACTGCCAGAAACCTTTGATTGGCAATACTGGCAGGTTGATTGTTATAAAACGACGGCACTGGTTAAAAACGGATATCAGTACGCCTCGGTTAACAACGTGATTAAGGTGCTGAATGAATTGCACTTTTTGACGCTGCATCAATTGGCAGATGTGCAACTGGGCGCTGATCTCCTGTTTTGGTATCACTACACGCAAGCGTTTAAGCAGGTGATTTTGCGCGATCGCTATATTCCAGCACTCAAATATCGATCACTTGCCACCAAAAAAACGTCCCGCGCTGCCAAATCTACTGCTAAATCTACTACTAAATCTGCGACCCGCACCAAAAAGCCAACCGCTAGCACTGCAACCCAAACAGCCGATTTTGAACTCTATTCTGGCTGGGAGATTTTATCGGAGCAATATGAAGCCGAGATTGAGCAGTATGCAGAAGTGATGCCGCTGGTCTGCACCGCTGGGTTTGCTGTCCCGCCTGAGACACTAGCTTTGCACGACAAAGCGACCCTACTGCGCCACTTCTCAGAATGCTTATTGACAGACCTGGTGACTCATTCCCCTTCAACAACAGCGTTTGACAAGAAAGTCGCCGATTCTCTGTTGAAACTCTGCCTATCGCCCCAGCAGAGCACCATGCCGAATCGGGCAGCAGAAACTCTAGAGTGGTATCAGCAGTGGAAAACTTGGCGCGATCGCATTCATCGTAGCCAAGCCGAAATGCCGTTCCATCTGTGCTTTCAGTTGAAATCGCCCGACAAGCCAGAAGAACCCTGGATTTTAGAGTTTCAGGTTGCCGCCAAACATGATCCCTCACAGCGAATTGCCTTGCTGGATTATTGGCAAATGCGATCGCCCCAACAAAAGCAGTTTCACAAAGATTTTGGCAAAGATTTTGAGCAAGTGCTGTTAATGAACTTGGGCTACGCCGCCCGGATCTATTCCGCTTTGTGGGCAGGACTAGACACCGATCAGCCGATCTCGATCTCGCTGACCGCCGATGAGGCAGCAACCTTCCTCAAAGAAACCGCCTGGGTGTTAGAAGAAGCAGGTTATAAGGTGATCGTGCCTGCCTGGTGGACTCCCAAAGGCTGGCAGCGCGCCAAAATTCGTCTCAAAGCCAGTGGACGCAAAATCGGCGGTAACGACAAAAGCAAAAGTTACTTTTCCTTTGACACCTTGGTGGATTATCAATATGAACTGTCCATTGGCGGGGAAGCCGTGAGTCAGCAGGAATGGCAGCAGTTAGTCAACGCAAAATCCTCGCTAGTGCAGTTTCGGGGGCAATGGATGGAGTTAGATCCAGACAAAATGCAGCAAATGCTGGAGTTCTGGAAAAAACATAAGCAAGAACACCCTGAAATGGGCTTACTGGACTTTATGAAGCTGACGGCAACGGGGGAAGATGGCTTTGAGTTTGAGGTGGATCATGACCAAACGCTGACAGAAATGCTGTCGCGACTGAACGATAAAAGCGCTTTGGAAGTGTTGCCGGAGCCGCAGCCATTTAATGGGACTCTGCGGGAATATCAAAAACGGGGAGTTTCTTGGCTGCACTATCTCGAAAGTTTGGGGCTAAATGGGTGTTTGGCGGATGACATGGGCATGGGCAAATCGGCGCAGGTAATTGCGCGGTTAGTGCAGGAGCGCCAAGACGGTGAGAAACTGCCAACCTTGTTGATTGCGCCTACGTCTGTAGTCGGCAATTGGCAGAAGGAGATTGAAAAGTTTGCGCCGCAGTTACGATCGCATATTCACCACGGCAGCGATCGCGAACAGGATGGAAAAGCTTTTAACGCGATCGTGCAGAATTGCGATGTTTTAATCACCTCATTTAGCTTAGTGCGAAGAGATGAAAAACTGCTTGGAGATATTCATTGGCACCGGATTGTGATTGATGAAGCACAGAATATTAAAAATCCGAAAGCGGCTCAAACAAAAGCAATTTTGAAACTCTCAGCCGCTCATCGACTCGCCCTCACTGGAACTCCCGTTGAAAATCGCTTGCTCGACCTCTGGTCAATCTTTAATTTTCTCAATCCAGGTTATTTAGGCAAAGAAGCTTACTTTCGTAAGTCATTTGAAATTCCTATTCAAAAAAATAATCAAGTGACTCGCTCCACAGTCTTGAAAAAATTAGTTGAGCCATTCATTTTACGACGAGTAAAAACTGATCCAGCTATTATTCAAGACTTGCCAGATAAGGTAGAACAAAAGCTATTTTGCAACCTGACAAAAGAGCAAGCCTCGCTGTATGAAGCAACGGTTAAAGATGTTGAGAAAAAACTGAACGAAGCCGATGGAATTCAGCGAAAAGGATTAATTTTGGCAACGCTGCTGAAGCTAAAACAAATTTGCAATCACCCACGGCAATTTTTGCAAGATAACAGCGAATTTACGCCAGAGCGATCGCACAAGCTAGAACGTCTGACTGAAATGGTTACAGAGGCAATGGAAGCAGGCGAAAGTATGTTGGTCTTCACTCAATTTACTGACATTGGGGAAGCGCTGGAAAAATATTTGCGCCATCTTCACTACAAAACCTACTACCTGCACGGCGGCACCAATCGGATTAAACGAGAGACCATGATTGCCAACTTTCAAGATCCTGAAACAGAACCTTCAGTCTTCATCCTGTCCTTGAAAGCGGGTGGCGTGGGTATCACGTTGACGAAAGCCAATCATGTGTTTCATTTCGATCGCTGGTGGAATCCTGCGGTGGAAAATCAGGCAACCGATCGCGCTTTTCGGATTGGACAAAAGAAAAATGTGTTTGTCCATAAATTTGTTGCCATCGGCACCCTAGAAGAACGGATCGATCAAATGATTGAAGACAAGAAAAAATTGGCTGGCGCGATCGTCGGGTCGGATGAATCCTGGCTAACGGAACTCGATAATGAATCCTTTAAAAAACTGATTGCACTTAACAAAAAAGCCGTAATGGAGTAATTATAAATGCCTACTTTCAGCCGTACCTGGTGGGGACAAAAATTTATCGACGCTCTGGAATCATTTACCGATTCGGGTCGCCTTAGCCGGGGGCGCTCCTATGCTCGTGGCAACAAGGTAAAAAGCTTTGAGATTAAGGATGGCATTGTCAAAGCTGAAGTGCGGGGCACAGTCAATCCTTACTACGGAGTTTACAAGGAACCGCTGTACAAAACGGTGGTGGAGATTCAGCCGATTAGTGCCGCAAAATGGGCAGCCGCGATCGCCCTGATTGCCTCCAAAGCCAGCTACATCTCCAAACTGCTGCTCAACGAAATGCCCGATACTATTGAGGATGCTTTTCACACCCTAGGGCTAAATTTACTGCCGCGTAAGCGATCGGAGTTCAAAACAAGCTGTTCCTGTCCCGATTATGGCGATCCTTGTAAACATGTGGCAGGTGTTTGTTATCTGCTTGCCGCCGAATTTGATCGCGACCCATTTCTGGTATTTGAACTGCGCGGACTTTCTAAAGCAGCGCTGCAAGCCGAACTCGCTAAGTCTCCCCTCGGCATCGCCCTGTCGGCTGAACTCTCCACGCAAGCGACCGATCCCTCCCCGGTTGAGTCTTACTACACGCAGCCCCAAGCGATCGCCCTACCCTCTCAAACCAGCCTAAAGGAATTTTGGCAAAGTCCCAAACGATTTGCCGTACCGGAACCATCTACGCAAGTTACAGTGCCAGCGATTTTGATTAAAAAACAGGGCGATGCCCCCGCCTTCTGGCATAAAGATGCATCCTTCATCGCCACCATGGAAGAACTCTACGAACGGGTTAAAACTAAAAATCAGAATGTGATTGATTAAAGATGTGCAGCGATCGCTCAGAGAACATGAGCGCGTAATCTCATTCTAGTTTTACTGGATGGGCTAGCCTACTAAAGAATTGCTTGAAAGTGATTTAGAAACAAACTTATTTAATTCTGTCCATAGAACTTCCCGCTTATAAATTCCTTCCATCCGGTGATGTAGTTTTCCATCTTCAAAAAAGAGCAGGGTTGGCAAAGTTGTGATGCGATACTGACTCGCTAGCTTTAAATTCTCGTCTGCGTTGATCCCCACGAGTTTGAGTGAACTGTCACTCTCGGCTTGAAACCGAGACAGAAAGGATTCAATCACTCGACAAGGACCACACCAAGGGGCACTAAAATGTACCAAAACAGGAGAGGAGGAAGCTAGAACGTCTTGCTCAAAGGATTGTTTACCCATGGTTTTACTATTGGTTGATTGCTGAAGTATTGTTTGTAAAAAATGCTTGGGATCATCCTACCAGCCTATGCTTCCTGTTGCACTAATCATTATGGAGTGTGCCCACCACAAAAGCAGAATAAACACGGCGACCCCTAAATAGGAAATTCGCAAAAATTCCTCTAATTTAAGCGTTTGCTTGCCTTGGGCGATCGCCCAAAACGGGATCACTGAAGTCCGTGCTTTGACTGCTTCAAAGGCTGAGCCATATCGAGCCAACAGGCGGCGATCGCCGTGCCATACGCCAAACAAGTGATGCAGCACCAGACCAATCGAGGTGAGAAGCGTAAACGTTGTTCCTAGCCAAAGCGTGTGGGCAACGCACCAAATTACCTGCCCTACCATTTGCGGATGGCGAGTAATGCGAATGATCCCTGTTTCATAAAGATGAACCTCAGGCTTTTGGATCGCCGCAATTTCTAGCAGGTTGAAGGTGGCGGGATAGAGAAATAGGAATGAAATTGCCGACAAACTCCAAACAATCGGCTGCACTCCAGCAACGCCTTGCACTTGCCACAGTTGCAGTCCGTCGTAACGATGGTTGATGAAATAAATAATCAACACTACTGCCAGCGGCAAGCTGACGAGGGCAAACACTACTCGATACAATCGTGCGCCCATCTGCTTTTCAGCCCAAGGACGCAATGCTGCCAATCCGCTGTGGGCGATCGCGAATATTACTAGCAAACCCAGCATGATGAAGTGACTGGGGGTTAACCAACTAAAAGTCATTGAAGATCGGAATTAGAGTATTAGGGATCAGTGTATAGGACACGACTGGGTGCGATCGCTCAATTTGATTGATAGAGTTTTGAGTTTTGAGTTTTGAGTTTTGAGTTTTGAATTTTGAGTTCTGGTTCATTCTAGCTCTTGAGCTTTTGCTGTCGTAGCGTATTGCGCTCCCAGAAGACACTATCTGCATAACCCTGAATTCCAATTCTGCCAATTCCAGGCGTTTTTCTGTCAACAGACAGTAATTTTCGTTGAGATCGATACCGAGATACTGTCTGCCTAGTTTTTTGGCGACTACGGAGGTGGTGCCGCTGCCTAAAAAAGGATCGAGAACGGTATCGCCAACGTTCGTGCTGGCAAGGATAAGCCGAGCGAGCAGTTTTTCGCTTTTTTGGGTGGGATGGTCAGTGTTTTCGGGCATGGACCAAAAGGGGATGGTGATATCTGTCCACAGGTTAGAGGGATGGGTATCGCGGAAGTTGCCATCGGGGGTTTCTTGCCAATCTTTGGGCAATCCGTTTTGGCGGTAGGGGGCAAGCACTTTGCGCCGCAGTTTGACGGCATCTACGTTAAAGGTATAGGCATCAGACATGGTACAAAACCAGATGTCTTCGCTGGAGTTTTTCCAGTTAGATTTGGCTCCTCGCCCTTTTTCGCGTTCCCAGGTGATGCGATTGCGAACAGTGAAGTGGGCGGCGGCAACGGCAAAGGTGGAGATGGAGGAGAACCAGTCAGCGCAAATGTAAATGGAGGCGGTGGGCTTGAGTAGCGGTTTCAGGGCGGCGATCGCGTCATCAAACCAGAGCGTGTAAGCCTCAATGGTTTGGCGGGTAAATCGATTGCCGTGAAAGTCTTTGGTCAGGTTATAGGGCGGATCGAGAATCAATAGATCAACGAAGTTTTTGGGCAAGAGCGTTGCCCACTTTAAACAGTCGCCGAGCAGGGTTCCTTGGGGTGGTTCTGAAAAGCCAGAGATAGATGATTCTGAGATTAACCGCGATCGCAACCGAATGCGATCGGCTTCAGTCAATTCTAGAGTCCGATTTTTAGGAGCGCGGGAGGTCATAAGGGGGAGTCAATGAGTTTTGAGTTTTGAGTTTTGAGTTTTGAGTTTACTTCTTGCACTCCATACTCCGCACTTCGCACTTTTCTATTTTCTTCTCTCCTTCTTGAGGTACTGCTGCACTTCGGTTAAAACGCGCCGTGCGCCGTCAAAGGTGAGTTGCACGATCGCGCGATCGTAGGGTAGCCAATCATAATCTTTGATTTCTTCAGGCTGACAACTGACTGTTGCCGACTGCACAAATGCTGGATAGTAAATCACAGTTTTGTTGAACTTTTTGCCAGCACGGGTAAAAGGATATTGTTCTGAAAAGGATGCGTCATTTAGCAACGTGAAACTGGTGATGCCTGTTTCTTCCTCAAATTCACGACAGGCAGCCTGCATCGCCGTTTCGCCTGGGTCTGCGTGTCCTTTAGGAAAGCCCCAATGTCCGGCATGATGCTGAATCAACAAAAATCGATGCTCATCGCCGCTCTGCAAAATGGGCACGATGCCAAACGCTTCGTCCTTCGCGATGTTGAAGTCGTTCATACTGATGTTGCCGCTTTTGAACGATGGGGATGCTTGCAGATGCGTTGGCGTAGCCTCTCCGAATGGAGAATCGCTTAGAGTCTACCTTGCAATAAATCTATCGATCATACACTTGTTCAGTAATTACGACGACTGATTCTCCGAAACTGATGAAATATTGCTGTTCCATCAGAAGCTCAGAGCCTTTTGGGTGACTGCTTCAACAAACTCCTGATGTTGAATTCGCGCTTGCTTTTGGAGATAGGTCATGGCATTAAGCGCTGCCCAGTGAGCCTCCCAATCGGAGCCAATACAGCAGTCTTCAATCACATGAAAGTAGTAATCGCGCTGGTGAGCATCCACGGCAGTGTAGTGAACGCACACATTGGTCATCGATCCCATCAACACCAAAGTATCAACTTTAAGCCCCCGCAGCAGAATTTCCAGATCGGTGCCAAAAAAGCTGCTGTAGCGACGTTTGTGGATGGTGAATTCCCCAGCGATCGCAGTTAAGTCTGGATGCAATTGGGTACTTTCCCAGGTTTCCAAACAATGTACAGGTTCCGCGCCATCCAGCTCTCGCCCAAAGTCCACCATCTCCTGGCGATGCACTTCTTGAACATGAATGATCGGCAGCTTTACCTCACGAGCCGCCGCTAGCACCTGTTTCGCCTTAGGCAACACCTCCGCTGCCCCCACATAAGCCAAAGCACACTCTCCCGTAAACACTCCCGCTTGAAAATCAATGCAGATAACAGCCGTTCGTTGAATATCTAAAGTGAACACGATTCAATCCTCATGGCGAATAATAGGGGGCGAGAGGTTAGAGGTGCAGGGTAAAGATTTCATTCAAAACTCAAAACTCAAAACTCAAAACTTGTCCTTCTGTGCCTAACCCCGGCTTTGATCTGCCCAGGGAGTTAGCTTGTGGGAAACCCACTTCAGCCCATAGTCAATTACTAAGCCAATTACGCCAATTACAGCAATGCAAAACAGCACTTTTTCAGTTTGTAAGAACCGTTGAGCCTGAATGATTTTGAAGCCTAATCCGTTTTGAGCAGCAACCAGTTCCGCGATGATCAAAAAGTTCCAGGCACCGGAAATGTTCACGCGCAGAGTATCGAGAATACTGGGAAAGGCGGCAGGCATGATCACTTTGAACAGCACATCTCGGCGACCTGCCCCTAAGGTATATGCCACATTGATCATCTCGTTCGGAATAAACTTCACAGCATCGGCAATCATGATCGCGTTGTACAGCACAACCCCCATCATGATGATCAACACTTTCGAGACTTCACCCAAGCCGATCCAAATCACAATCAGAGGTACAAAGGCGGTGACGGGCATGTAGCGCACAGTGCCAACTAGGGGAGAAAACAGGTTATCCATGCTGTGAAAGGTGCCCATAGCAATTCCTAGAGGAACGCCAATGATGGCAGCGACGAGAAAGCCTGCTAAGACTCGACCGCTGCTCACCAGTACATCAAACAGCAGGTTATCTTCTGTGAACATCTTGATTCCGGCGGCAACGACAACCGTGGGCGCTGGTAGAAAGAGGGGCGTAACCAAGCCGCTGTAGCTGACTGCCGACCAAATGAGTAGAGGGACGATCAGGGCGACGCTAGCGATCGCCAGTGCCAGTCGTTTTGAGAAGCCTTGGCGAATGCTCCAGAAAACCGATGGTTCGAGATAGCGATGTTCACGAGTGATCTGCGGGGGTGCTGTCAGGTTGGATGGAGTCATAAAGTTTTGAGTTTTGAGTTTTGAATTTTGAGTTGGGAGTGCGGAGTTGGGAGTGCGGAGTTTGAATGAGACTGAAAACAAAAATTCTGTTCCCTGTTCCCGACCCCTGACCCCTAATTAAAAAAATTTTAGGTATCGCTGGATTTCCCAGTCGGAGATATGGGTGTGATATTCTTCCCATTCTTGGGATTTGTATTGAATGTAGGTGTTGTACATGAGGGTGCCGAATGTAGTTTCGCTGAGGGAGTCGCTGGCAAAGGCGGCGATCGCGTCACTCAGATTGCGGGGCAAGACTTGAACTCCCATTTCGGCGAGTTGTTCCAGGCTGTAGTTATACATATTTTCGGTGTGGGGTTCTCCCGGATCTAGCCCTTCCCGAATACCTTCTAATCCGGCAGCTAAGATGATTGCTGCCCCCAAGTAAGGATTGCTGGAAATATCGGCGGCGCGGCATTCTACCCGTCCACCTGCTAGGGGAATGCGGAGCATGTTGGTGCGATTGTTATTGCCATAGCAGCGATACACGGGTGCCCAGGTGAAGCCTGACATACTGCCTCTGGCGACTAGGCGCTTGTAGCTGTTGACAGTGGGGGCAATCACGGCGCAAATGGCGGGAGCGTGGTTGAGGATGCCTGCGATGAATTGGTAGCCTAATTTGGAGAGTTTGCAGCCGCGTGGATCGTCTGGGTCGTAGAACAGGTTAGTTCCGGTATGGAGGTTTGCCAGAGACATGTTGTAGTGGGCACCGCTGCCTGTGCGATTGGCGAAGGGTTTGGGCATGAAGGTGGCAAAGA
>Ga0209490_10002870_pt1 | contig 16221 bp, 11 predicted proteins | sample MAT06_FD_187209 | JGI IMG/M metagenome (GOLD analysis project Ga0209490, IMG submission 187209) | Freshwater microbial communities from Lake Fryxell liftoff mats and glacier meltwater in Antarctica - MAT-06 (SPAdes) (version 2) | ecosystem: Environmental > Aquatic > Freshwater > Ice > Liftoff...
CGGCAATGGTGATTTTAGGTTTGAGTTTCATAAAAACTAACTCTGCTTAAATGTTTTGTAGGCACTCAATAATTATTCTCCAATATACCATATTCTACTAATATAAATTTTAGATGCGTTCGCCCTGCTGCTTTGATAAGCTTTTTCGGCAAAAATAGCGTTTTTTGTCAATAACTTATCGCTGTTTTCTCTATTTTTATACCTTGGCCTTCTGCCAGGTTAATTAACCGCTTTCAATATTCGATACTAACTTGACCAAGATTTAAATATTACATCATAATTCTACCTCAAATATCTTTCTAGTTCTGATATATTTTGGTTTCGAGTTGAGATAGGAAGTCGAGGGGTTGCGGAGAGCTGTTTAGCCGTGATATTTTAACTTTAATCCGCGATTCCCGGCTAAGTCTTTTCTGTGAGTTTGGGCAATAAAACTTGTTGAAACTTCTAATCGTTTTTCTATTTCTCGATAACTAAATCCTTTTGATCTGAGTTAAACAGCTTGCGCTTTATTCCATTTTATGATATTTTTATATGCGATCAAATCTTGCAACTCTTCTAGTTGTTCCTCTATCTTATCTTTTTTTTACGTTGCTGATTAACGGTATGAACCTACTTTTTTCGGAAGTTACAAAACTCACGATACTTGGCTTATGGCAATTCCGAACTCTTCAATTCATACCTGTATTAAGCAACGCCAAATGATTAAAGTGACTTGATAAGACCGCTTTCTAACTGATAAATTGCTGCCATGATTCCGGTTTCAGGATTTGTGAGCAGTGACTTTTTGACATCTTTCAAGTATTCTACAATGTGTTCCCGCAAAATTGGTCTTTCTATTTTGACTGTGTGATTGTAATCCCACAAATCCCAGATGATAATCCCGATGCCGACAATCGGATCGATTAAACCTACTCCTAACTGACTAGCAACTGTGCCGCCTGTTTTTGTGGCTAATTTGGCGGCGGCTTTGCTGGCAACTTTTGCTGTAACTTTGCTGCCAACTTTAGCTGCTACTCCCAAAATTAAGGGTTTAGCAACTAAGTAGCCACTGCCGCCAACTAATACTTTTAACGATAAATTAGAGACGTTTCCTTTGTCGCTAATTGTGGTGGCAATATCGTTTAGATATTTGTCCCATTGTACTTGCGGTATATTATAATTGTTTTGAACTACTTTCACATTCTTGCTAACTTCTGATATGTACAAGTTAGCAGTATCTTGAGTTATTAATTGGAATCTGAGTTGAGCATTTTTGGGCAGCAGGACGCGGTTAGCAAATTCTCTTTGGAAGTCTTCGGTTAATTTTTCGGAAACAGCTTGAGATGCTGCTGTCATGTCAAATCGGTTGAGTACGGCTGATTTGACGAAGTTGAAAGGTACTGTAAACTCCATCTTTTTTTGATTGAAGTAATCGAAGTACCAATCGAGGAAACTATTGTCTAGTCTGGCAATTACTTCGGTTTCCCATTTGTCCAATTCTTTTGAGGCGAAAGTTTCGGCTGTTGTATGGGATTGTTGGATGGCGTTTTTAACGTCTTGGTTGACTTTGCTAAAATCGTGCGGCGGCGAGACGACAACTGCTGTGGTTCCGGTATTTGTTAGTGACTGGGAAATTAGAAAGTTACCTAATAGGGGAATGATGACTACTAAAATTACGATCGTCCAAATCATCGGTGTCACAGTTTTGATAAACTGACCGATAACTCTGAGACGTTCTGTTTTCTGTGAATAGGTAGTTTTTTCGTTGTCTTGACTCATGGCGGTTCTGCAAGTGATGAGAATGGGGGGCTAGTTTTGATTATAGGCGGCGTTTTGGGCGATCGACCTTACAGATGTCTGGCCTGGGATTTTGGAAGGGTGGGGCGGAAAGTGCGATCGCCTGCTCAGTCCTGACACTATAATAGTCACAGGCTTAATTACAAGTCTCAGGTACTGCCTTCCCCCAAACTCTAAAAAAAGATGGTTCAAAAAATAGCTCTATTTAATCACAAGGGTGGCGTTAGCAAAACAACCACTACATTTAATCTAGGATGGATGTTAGCCACCCACGGAAAAAAAGTAATCATAGTGGATGCCGATCCGCAATGTAACCTGACAGGAATGGTTTTGGGATTTTCAACTAAGGAAGAGCTAGAGGGATTATATGAAAAAAAACAGAATATTAAATCAGGCTTAGCACCTGCATTTGAATCAAGACCTAAGCTAATTGAGGCTGTAGATTGTTTGCCAGTAGAAGGGTGCGAGGGTCTGTTTTTGTTGCCCGGTCATGTTGGACTTGCTGAATATGAGGTAACATTAGGCATTGCACAAGAGCTAAGCGGTTCAATTCAAACACTGCAAAACTTACCGGGTTCAATTTCATATCTTTTGCAAAAAACAGCAGATAAATTTGAGGCTGATTATATTTTGATTGATATGAGTCCAAGTTTAAGCTCAATCAATCAGAACCTGCTGATGACCAGTGATTTTTTTATACTTCCCACAAGTCCTGACTTCTTTTCAGTAATGGCGATCGATTCTTTGGCAACAATTTTGCCAAAATGGTATGCTTGGGCTCAAAAAGCTTCAGAAATGAGGATTTTGAAAGATGCGGCCTATCCATTTCCCAAAGTTACACCGCGCTTGCTTGGGACTATTGTTCAAAACTATACAATCAGAAATGGAGAGGCTGCTGCGGCTTTTCAGAAGTGGATTGATGAAATTAAAAAAGCTGTTTCCGCTAGATTAGGGCCATCTTTGCAAACAAACAATATGCTGCTAACCGATGAAATGTATGGTTCTCAAGGAATTGAAAGTGATTTTTGCCTTGCAAAAATTTCTGATTTTAACAGCTTGATTGCTAAGTCTCAACAGAATCAAACACCAGTTTTTGCTCTCACGCCCGATCAAATAGGGCGACCTGGTAGAATTTTAAACAACACTCTAAAAGCACAAGACAAGTTCAAAACTACTTTTGATAAACTAGCAGATAAAATTATTGGGTTAACTGCCAATGCAGTCAGCAATTGATCTATTTCGCATCAGTATTGCTCGCGTTCGGGATCTGATTGCTGTGCATAATTCTCTAAAAGCTCAAGCTAGCAGTGTTCTGGATCTTTCAGATATCCTGAGAGCTGCACTTGTTCTAGCGGTTAGCGCTTTCGATTACTATATCCATGAAGTTGTCAGGATAGGAATGTTAGAAATTCATCGGGGGCAACGTCCTGAACCGCCAGCATTCTCGCGGTTTCAAATTTCACTGGGTAGCGCTCGTGCAGGTATAAACGCAGGACAAAATATTGATTCTTGGCTAGAAGATGAAATTCGCCAACGCCACAGCTACAAAAGTTTTCAGCAGCCAGATGCTATAGCTGATGCTGTCCGACTGATTTGCGATAAAAAGTTGTGGGAAGAAGTCTCTATGAATATGAGTAGGCCTGCTAAAGATATAAAACAAAAACTAATTCTAATTGTCGATCGCAGAAATAAGATTGCTCATGAAGCAGATATAGATCCTACTTTATCACTAGGCGATCGCTGGCCTATTGATGAACTATTAGTCAATGAAGCGGTTGATTTTCTTGAGCAGATTGTTGAGAGCATCCACAAGATTTTTTAACTGTCGCACTCTTACTCCGCGTTCATCTGCGTTAATCTGCCTGCATCAGCGGTTCATGAAAAATCCAATAACGATCGCCCTTAAACCATCCCTCAAACGCGATCGTCCCGATAGGATTATATTTTATATTTTAGCCAGCCTTACTCAACAAAGCTAAAATATATTGTTCAATACTAACTCCTTTCCTTTCAGCATTGTCTGCTAAACTCCGGCGCAGAGATTTAGGGATTTCCAACGATAAACTTCCACTATCTTCAACCTCTGTTGCAGGTAAAGGCATCTCATCTCCGCACTCATAAGCAGTCTCTATCCACAACTCCCTAGCTTCCTCAATGTTCTCCATCGTTTCCAACAAAGTTTCTCCTACAGACATACAACCCGGAAGATCTTTAATTATCGCCGTATAACCTCCTTCTGGATCTGGATAAAAACTAATCGCATATTTCAGACCAAAATAATAATCCAAAGATTTGAATTGACTTTCATCCGCGTTCATCTGCGTTAATCTGCCTTCATCAGCGGTTCAAAAAAAATAAGGTGAGCAACGCCCACCTTACAATCTTACTCAAAGCGATTAAACCTTAGCCTCATTCTTCACCAAATTACCCCAACCCAAATCCTTCAGCGAATTATTACGGCGCAAAGGACGAGTCACCAACTCCAAAATATCCCGCGCATTACCAAAGCCGTGAATTTGAGCAAAAGTAAACTCAACAGACCACTTAGTATTAATCCCGCGCGCTTCCAAAGGATTAGCGTGAGCCATACCAGTAATCACCAAATCAATATTCTGCGCGTAAATCCGCTGCAACTGATTGTAATTGTCTGGTTTTTCGACAATCCGAGGAGTAGGAACTCCCATCTCGTGACAAGTTTTTTCTAACAGCGCCAACTCGGCTGCTTGATAGCGCTTGTCCATGTAAGGAATGCCGATTTCCGGGCAGGTCATGCCGCAGCGAATCAAGAAACGTGCTAAAGAAATCTCTAGCAAATTGTCGCCCATGAAGAAGACTGATTTGCCGCGAATTATTTGCAGGTAATCTTCTAAACCAGCCCAGATTTGTGCTTCCCGTTCATCCAAACCTTTTGGTTCAATGTTGAGTACAGAGCAAATCTTCTCAATCCAAGCGCGAGTTCCGTCTGGCCCGATGGGGAACGGAGCACCAATTAATTTGCACTTGCGGCGGCGCATCAAGGTGCTGGCCGTGCGCGACAAGAACGGGTTCATTCCCGATACATAATAACCTTCTTCCAATACCGGCAATTCAGTGTAGCGCTTAGAAGGAAGCCAACCGGAAACTTTGATTCCTTGCTTCTTCAATTCTAGGGTTAGTTGAGTGACAACTGGGTCGGGCAAAGAACCGAAAAGTACCAGCGGTATGTGGTTGACATATTCGGATTCATCTGCTGCAACTTCTTCTTTTTTCTTGCCGAAGTTCAGCAGTTGAGAGATAGCATTGCGTTCTTGTTTCTGAGATTCCATGACGGGGGCTTTCTCAGGACATTTAGCGGCCATTGCTGCTAAAACGGTATCTTCCCCTTGGGTGAAAGCGTAATCTAGGCCGTTAGCGCGGGCTGTGACGATGGGAATGCCGATTTCTGCTTCGAGTTTCGGTGCTAACCCTTCCAAATCCATTTTGATGATTTCGGTGGTGCAAGTGCCGATCCAGACAATTACACTGGGGTTACGATCGCGCTTAATTTGCAAGCACAGCCGCTTCAACTCATCATAATCGTTTAATTGAGCGGAAATATCGCCTTCTTCCAACTCAGCCATTGCATAGCGGGGTTCGGCAAAAATCATCACGCCCATTGCGTTTTGCAAGAAGTAGCCGCAAGTCTTGGTACCGATGACTAGGAAAAAGCTGTCTTCAATTTTTTGATAAAGCCAAGCTACGCAGCTAATCGGACAAAATGTGTGATAATTGCCTGTTTCGCATTCAAAGTTTAAAGCTTCCGGTTCATTAGTAGTAATAGCAGTCATATCTCAAATCTTCTCCCTTTAAATTGTTTTTAGTCTGGAACAGGACAGGCTCGCTAAGCGAGGAAATACCTGTTTTTTGCGATCGCCTCACTGCTCTCGCGGACTATAGAAATAGGTTGTTTTTCCTCTCAAACGCGAACAGGCACAGGAGGGGAAAAAAAATCTGTTTTTTGCGATCGCGACGCACAGCGAACAATAAATAGAAATACCTGATTTTGGGCTAATTCCTCTGAAAAATAGATGCAACAAACTCAATATTTCCGCAGCCGCAGCATCCAAAATTTGAGCTAAAAAATTCTGCGCGAGGGCTTATAATCCCTCACAGCAGGGATTTAGTTTTCTTCAACTCGCTCGCGGCAAAAAGCCTTTTGGCAGTTGTGAGTTGGAGCTAATTAAAAATTAACAACTCGCAACTCACAACTCACCAATAGAGCGGCAAACTTCAAGACTAGAAGAGATGCGGGCGATCGCAACAACCTCACTTAAAATCAGACAAAAAACCCGAAATTTCTTCATCGTCATCATCGGAATCCAAATCGCCGAGACCTAGAGCATCTAAATCATCTTCATCGGGATCTCCGGTAGTTGCTTCCCCCAGATCGTCGAGTCCGAGATCATCGAGGTCATCGTCATCAGATACAGAGAAATCGTCAATACCGTCATCGTCCAAGTCACCCAGATCCATGTCTAGGTCATCTGAGGTCGCTTTCCCAAACGGATCAGGTATTTCTTCCGCGACAAACTCTGCATCTTCTTCGCCAAACGGATCGGATATTCCCGATTCGAGATCCCCAGAGGTCAAAGTCCCAAATTGTGAGGCTTCTTCCTCGTCATCGCCGAGGTCGAGACCGTCCAAAGCCAAGGCTTCTTCTTCCTCGTCATCATCGCCGAGGCCGAGACCGCCCAAAGCTAAGGCTTCTTCTTCCTCGTCATCATCGCCGAGGTCGAGACCGCCCAAAGCTAAGGCTTCTTCTTCCTCGTCATCACCCATATCAAAGTCAGATACGGCGTCTTCCTCATCGTCGCCCATATCAAAGTCAGATACGGCGTCTTCCTCATCGTCGCCCATATCGAAGTCAGATACGGCGTCTTCCTCATCGTCTTCGAGACCTAGACCGTCCAAAGCCGAGGCTTCTTCCTCATCATCGTCCATGTCGAAGTCGGAGACCGCTTCTTCCTCGTCATCGTCCATGTCGAAGTCGGAGACCGCTTCTTCCTCGTCATCGTCCATATCGAAGTCGGAGACCGCTTCTTCCTCAAACTCATCCAAGGATTCCTCCTCGGCGCTCAGTGCTGACGCAGCAGCAGCCAGACCAGCGACTCCGGCGGCTCCGGCGACTACTCCGGCTGCTGCTAAGGCAGCACCGCCCAATTTATTAGATTTGGCTGCGGGTGCAGCAGTGGCAGTTTGAGCTGCTGCGGGTGCAGCAGTGGCAGTTTGAGCGACTGCGGGTGCAGTAGTTGGAGTTTGAGCGACTGCGGGTGCAGTAGTTGCAGTTTGAGCTGCTGCGGGTGTTGGAGATTTACCGGCCGTCTGCGGCGCGATATTTGAGGGCATACCCAGCGCGATGTCCGGGTCAAAATTTAGCCCCAACACCTCGATCAGGCTGTCTGCATCCGGCTTGAGTTTTGAGAAGGGCAGCATTAATTGCTGGAGTTCCGGCTCCAGGGCAGCCGCAATTCCCAGGATGAGGTAAGAAACAGGCCTTTTCCCGCCGTCGGGTGTGGCGACCGTGTTGTCAGCCGTCATGTGCAGGAGCAGCCAAGCCCGATTTACCTGGTAGTAGTCCAACCACTTCTGTTTGAGAGCAACTGAAAAAGTATCAAAAAAAGCCATAACCTCTTTATCCTCATCCTGATCGCTAGACCTATTAAACCATCATCAGGTCTAGCTCATCTTCCTCCTTCTTGACCACCGGTTGCACTGGATTTAGATAAAAATCTGAAAGTAAGGCAAATAATTCGCGATCGGGCGTGTCGTTGGGCACTACTCCTTCGGGCATTGCCAAAATCTGGTCAGCGATGTTGAGGTAGTAATCGCAGACGTAGTTGAGGGAAGGATCGCTTTCGGCCATCTCAAACAATGTTTTGCCTTTGACGCGAGAAACGCGAATGTCTTCAATCAGGGGCAGCACTTCCAGCACCGGCATCGGTACAGAGTCAATGTACTTGTCGATCAAGTCGCGCTTTGAGGTGCGGTTGCCAATTAAACCGGCGAGTCGCAACGGGTGAGTGCGGGCTTTTTCGCGGACTGAGGCGGCGATGCGGTTGGCGGCAAATAAAGCGTCGAACCCGTTGTCGGTAACAATCATGCAGTAATCGGCGTAGTTCAAGGGGGCTGCAAAACCGCCGCACACTACGTCGCCGAGCACGTCGAACAGGATGATGTCGTATTCGTCGAAGGCATTGAGTTCTTTGAGGAGTTTGACGGTTTCGCCGACTACATAGCCGCCGCAGCCAGCTCCTGCGGGAGGGCCACCTGCTTCTACGCAGTCAACGCCGCCGTAGCCTTTGTAGATGACATCTTCGGGCCAAACGTCTTCGTAGTGATAGTCCTTTTGCTGAAGGGTGTCAATAATTGTGGGGATCAAGAAGCCAGTGAGGGTAAATGTGCTGTCGTGCTTTGGATCGCAACCGATTTGCAAAACTTTCTTGCCGCGCTTGGCTAGGGCAACGGAGATGTTGCAGCTTGTTGTCGATTTGCCAATTCCACCTTTTCCGTAAACTGCGAGTTTCACTCTTTGTTCTCCTATAGGTTTCTATCAAAACGATGAGGGCTGGATTTTCATGCTTTTTTTCGATCGCCCAACTCCAATAGCCCAATTGCAATAGCCCAATTGCAATTCCCTTACTGTCAGTCGATTTGAGATTTCAGATTTGAGATTAAAGAATGGACTCCACAGATGAATCTGGGGGTTCTCTCTAACTAAAATTTTCGATCTCGACGACTTTTGTTTGGGGCTTGTATCCGTCTTTGGGTTAGGCCAATTTTGGACTCGGCCCTTAGTCACCTCGTTGAAAGCATTATTAGCTAACTTGCGATGAAAAGAAAGGGGGCGTATAAATGAAAATGCTAGTAAATTTGTTTATTTTGCATCTTTGGGAATCTTAACTGGTTTTTTGATATAAAAATCTATTTTTATATTTTTTTTAGCTTTTAAATTGATTTTAGAATACTTTCTTAATATAAAGAGGTACAAAAATAAAAAAAAAATACTTCTCAAACAATCTGGGCTTTTGGCTTTGGGGCTAGGATGCAGGCAGTTGATGGCTTGTGCGGGTAACTGAAACGGTCGTAAAGGCGCTAGTGGATGAGGAAAACTCGAAGTGAGTTCGGATCAGTTGGGTCAGGGGAGGGCAAAGTTATAGGATTTTAGATTTTAGATTTTAGATTTTAGATTGGCAAAGATTGATTTTGCTGGGGTTTCTGGTGTTTTGTAAAAAATTGTGAATTTTTAGGAAATGGTGGGGAGTCGGGGAGTGGGGGGAGTGAGTCGGGGAGAGGGAGAGTGGATGGGGAGAGTGGGGGATTGGGACAATATGATGTCTTCCCCATGACTACTGATACCAGTTAAAAAAAGAATGCAACTGTAGGCCCGTGATCCAAACCACGAGCTTCATGAGTCATTTCCCATCTTTAAATTGTTCAATCTAAAATCTAAAATCTAAAATCCTATGACTGCTGACTAATGACAACTGACGATCGGAATCTCGATCGCAAATTCAGTGCCCCGTCCAGCTTCCGAAACGCAGTCGAGCCGCCCCCCGTGCTGTTCGACAACTAAATGGTAAGAAATCGACAGTCCCAACCCAGTGCCCTTGCCGACTGGTTTGGTAGTAAAAAACGGGTCAAATAATTGGCGGCGAATCTCTTCCGGTATGCCCGGCCCGTTGTCGGAAATGCGGATCGCCACAAAATCGCCGCCAACAACTTCAGTACGAATTGTAATTGTGGGAATAGTCAATGGAGAATTAGGATTTGACGGGGGTGAATTTTTCGCATTTCTCGTCGCCCATTCCCCTTTCTGGATTTCTTCATCCAAAGCATCAATAGCATTGCCGATAATATTCATGAACACCTGATTGATCTGACCGGCACAGCACTCGATGTGGGGCAAATTGCCGTATTCTTTAATAATGTGAATAGTTGGATGTGCGCCGTGGGCTTTGAGCCGGTGCTGCAAAATCAACAAAGTGGTTTCGAGTCCCTCGTGAATGTCAACGAGCTTGATGTTAGATTGATCCGATCGCGAAAAATTACGCATCGACACAACTATTTGGCGGATGCGCTCGGTTCCTACTTGCATAGAAGACACGATCTTAGATAAATCTTCTACCAAAAAATCGACTTCCATCTCTGCTGCTGCTTCCCGAATTTCCGAGACTGGTTCGGGATAGTGCTGCTGGTAAAGTTCCAAAAGTTGGAGCAATTCTTTGATGTAGCGGCTGGCGTGGGAAAGGTTGCCGTAGATAAAATTAACAGGATTGTTAATTTCGTGAGCGATACCGGCAATCATTTGTCCCAAAGAAGACATTTTTTCGGTTTGCACCAATTGAGTTTGAGTTTGCTGCAACTTTCGCACAGTTTCCTCTAATTGCTGCGCTTGATTTTTCAAGCAAGTTTGCTTTCGCCGCAGCACTTCTTCGACTCGCTGGCGCTTGATAATATCCCGTCTCAACAATTCATTTGATTCTAAAAGTTGAGCGGTGCGTTCTTCAACTTGTTTTTTTAAGTCGTCGTGAGCTTGGCGCAGGGCTTCTTGGGCCCGCTGCCGTTCTAAAATTTCTTGCTGCAAAAGTTCGTTGGCTTTCTGCAATTGGGTGGCTCGATCGTCCACTGCTTGTTGCAACAGCTCGATCGTCCCATACATTTCAGATTGGTTAAAAACTTGCGGCAAATTTGTCTGAGACACAACGCCCAAAAGTTCTCCCTGGCTGCCAACTACTACCAAACGGCGGACGCAGTGGCGCTGCATGGACTGGTGGACACTCCAGAGGGAATCGGCGGGAGATATGCAAAATAAAGGCGCACTCATGGCCCTTACTGCTGGGATTTCCGAGAGGTTGAGTTCGAGGGCGTGAAACTGCACGATGTCGCGCTCGGTGACAATGCCGATCGGAATTTGATAATTTTGTGTTGGTGCGATCGCCCGATCGGGATGCTGAGTTTGCTCTTTGACAATGACGACGGAACTAACTCGATGCTTGACCATGAGCTGGGCTAAATCGAGGGCTGAGGCAGTTGTTGGGGCCGAAATGACTTCGCACGTCATGACATCTGCTGCACAGCGCAAATTGGTTAGCAAGTTAATCGGTTGCAGGGCTTCGTGAATGGCTTCGCGGGTGATGATGCCGAGAAGTCGCGAGTTCTCGTCCACTACGGGCAAATGCCGGATCTGGTGCTGGCGCAACGTGAACATAGCTGTGAAAATATCTTGAGACTCGGATTGTTTGAGGGTAATGGGCGATCGAGTCATTACCTCAGCAATTGTCAGTCCGATCGCACAAGCTGCTACGGTAGTTAGCTTGACGATATCCCGCTCTGTAAAAATGCCGATCGGCCGATTATCTTCGACGACTAAGACGCAACTGCGCTTGGCTGCGCTAGCAACAGCGTTTTGTTTTTCGCCACAAAGCTGACAGGAGACACGCATGGGGTTCATGAGAGCCAACACTTGGGCGATCGGGGTTTCTGGAGCGACGGTGAGGGGGTGGCGGTCGATCGCTTGATCTAAAGGTGACGAGTAGAGGGGCCGGCTGTTGGGCCGTCCGGCTGGTTCTGATGATTTAATTACGGGCAACTGCAGGGCTGAATCTCGGAAATGTTGTAATTTTTCTTCTTGTAGCATGATTATTAATTTTACTTAATGAGTTGTTACAATTTTGGAGACTTGGGTTGGCAGACTTAGCATTAATTAAGCGGGTGACAGATGCTCGATCGCCTAAAATCTGATTGCTAGAACACTCTTATTTAATTTTTATTTTTTAAATCCTATGTCGTGGACGCCCTTAAGTCATCGAATTCATCACTTGCCGCTCATCCTTGCGGGCCCGATTTTGCGCCGGACTGAAAGTCGGGCCGTGACAGTTTGGCTGGCTCTGAAAGCACCCCGCCAAGTCGAACTCAAGGTTTATTCGACAGAGGGCGGAACCGGCGAAATTGTTGATCGACCCTTACTGCAAGGTGCGAACTCTACCGTGCAGCTCGGCAAATACCTGCACGTAGCGGCGGTGACTGCTAAACCAATTAACAGCAATGTATTGACATCCGGGCAAATTTATGCTTATGACATCAAGTTTGCTGGGGGTAGCGAGTCGCCGTCGGAGGTTGCAGTCCCAGAAAATGAGAAAGAAAATCTCATTTCTTGCCTGTGGCCTGCCTCCCCTGATTTGTCGGCTTTGGGGCCGGAGACGATTAGTTATTTCGCTCACGGGTTGCCCACTTTTGCCCTGCCACCGCAGGATTTAAACTATTTGCGTATTGTTCACGGTTCTTGTCGCAAGCCCCACGGAGACGGCAGAGATGCGCTGCCAATCTTGGATAATTCGATCGAACAGTTTGCAGGAACGGCAAATAGCAGGCCCCACCAACTGTTTTTAACGGGCGACCAAATTTACGGCGACGATGTTGCCGATGCGATGCTGTGGGCTTTGACTGATGCTGGCGATACCCTGTTGGGCTGGGAAGAAAGTCTACCCCTGATGGATGATGCCCAAATTAAAAAGAATTTGTGTATCAGTATACCTAAAAATTCGGAAAACGAAAATGCAGTTGGCCAAGAGAGAGAAATTTTTAGAGAGTCGCCAATTCAGAAACCGTCTGATGCTGAGTATCAATCCAAAAAACCAATTGAGTTACAGCCGGGGACTCGCAGCGATATTGCCAGAGATTTTGGCGGCTTTACGGCGATGTTGGTGAATAAACCCGACAATGCTAAAAGTCACTTGTTTAGCTTGGGCGAATATTATGCGATGTATTTGTTAGTTTGGTCGCCGATACTCTGGTGCACGAGTTTTCCGAAGGGTAAGGATATTTGTCCCAATTCTAAGCAGGCAAAAGTCTGGGATAGAGAAGTTGTTGAACTTAACGGTTTTGCTCGCAATTTGTGGAGGGTGAGGAGGGCGCTAGCAAATATTCCTACTTATATGATTTGCGATGATCATGATGTTAGCGACGATTTGTATTTGAATCGAGAGTGGTGTTACCGGGTGCTGGGAAAGCCGCTGGGCCGACGGGTGGTGCAGAATGCTTTGCTGGCTTACGCTGTGTTTCAGGCTTGGGGAAATACGCCTGCACAGTTCGATCGGGAAAAACCGGGAGATAAATTATTAAAGGCTGCTGAAAAATGGTCTGCTTCGGCGGGGAATGATGTTTCTGCTTGGGAGGAGGCGGCTTCGTATTTGGGAATTCCTGGACTCGATCCGAAAACTCATTTGCCTAAGTTGAAATTAGATGAAGATGTTTTTATTTTGGATCGAGATGACGAGGGTGTAAATGAGGTTTTGAATTGGCATTTTACTGTGAGAAGTTTTAAGCACGAGGTGATTGTGCTGGATACGCGGAGTTGGCGGGGGTATCCGGTGAAAAGCGCGATCGATCCACCGATGCTTTTGACTCACAAAGGTTTTGAGGAACAAATTCAGCAGCCTTTGAAGGAGACTGATTTGCTGAATAAAACTGGGGAGTTTGAGATTGAGGCGACGCTGGTGGTTGTGCCGACAAATTTGGTGGGTTTGTGGATTATTGATGCGGTGCAAAAGTGGGATGTGGAACAGGGGAAGGTTTTTAATAGTGATGCGGGGGATGCTTGGAATTTTCATGAGTTAGCTTTTGTCAAGCTGTTGTCGGAGTTTTTTAAGCAGCGCGATCGGGTGATTGTGTTGACGGGGGATATTCACTATGCTGCTGCTGTGCGACTGAGTTATTGGTCTGATTGTCATTTTGGCGATTCTCGACCGAATATTGATCCTTTGACGAGGGAGAATTATCGGTCAAATTGTCAATATTCTGTGCTGGCGCAGTTGACTGCTAGTGCTTTGATCAATGAGGAGTGGAAAACGCATTTAGTTCATACTAAGATTAAGTCGCTGTTTCCTGAGCGATCGCACGAATGTTTGGGATGGAATGAGCCGCTGGAATTAATGAAAATTTCGAGGGATGGCAGAAAGAAAGCTCTGGCGGCTGCTGTCAGGAATAGACAATCTCTGCCTGATTGGGGCTATCGGATTGACTGGATTAAACGGCAAAGAACTCGGGTATTTTTGCTGCTAGAAAAGGGAACTGCGTCAGATAGATCGCATAAAAATAAACAATTGTCATTCCTGCATAGGTTGTGGAATTTTATATCGCTGTTGTGGCGCAATCGCTGGCTGCAAGAGGGTGATGAGATTGTGGGATATAGCAATATTGCGATCGTCAGTTTTCAGTGGCCTGCTGAGGGTGATGGGGAGAAAGCGGTGATGCAAAATGTTTATTGGCGGCCTCTTTGGGAGCCGGATACTGTGGTTTACAGTCAATATTTTGTGCCACTGGGATTGGATGAGGATGATTAGATTCCCGATTTCTTGAACAAGTCGGGGATTTCGATACGGGTAGAATATTGTGATGAGTTTGTGGCAGTGTCCACCGGGAGCATCTCAATGAAAGCAGCCAAGCTAGAAACTGGAGTTGGGAGCCAGGAGCCAGGAGGACAGAGGAAGAAGGAAGGAGCTAGAAGAAGTGTTTTTACAAATATCGAGATGCTCCCGTGTCCGCCGGGGGTTGAAATCCTGACTATGCAGGACTACCCTTGGTGGATATACTATTATAAATTAGCAAGCCCGTGACGAGATTTGAACTCGTGACTTCCTCCTTACCAAGGAGGTACTCTACCACTGAGTTACACGGGCATAAAAAATTAAGAACCTCCAATTAAAAAATTAATTTTTAATTCTTAAATTTTAACTTTTTATTAAATTGAGGTGGGCCGAGCTAGATTTGAACTAGCGTAGGCGTAGCCAGCGGATTTACAGTCCGCCCCCATTAACCGCTCGGGCATCGACCCATTTCCATCACAGTTATAAATCCTAGCACCAGAATCTTTATTTGCAACATTATATTTAAAAGTCTAATCATTAAGTTGAGAACACATAAGTGAGTTAGTGGCATACGGGAAAATTGAACACTGTTTAAGGTGTGCATTGCTACGTCTAGGCTGGGTGCCCGCCCGGAGCACCCTAAGTCTAGACGAAGAGTTAGCAGGAAATCGCTAATTCACTAATTCCCCGGTTTCTTGCAGGGAGTGCAGGCGGCGGTAAATACCTTGTTGACTCAAAAGTTCGTCGTGACTGCCAACTTCGACGATTCTGCCGCCGTCGAGTACGACGATCGTATCGGCTTCGCGAATTGTGCTCAGTCTGTGGGCAATAATTATGGTGGTGCGCGTACCGAGAATATTCTGCATGGCTACCTGGATCGATCGCTCCGACTCATAGTCCAAACTAGAAGTAGCCTCATCAAAAATTAACACATCCGGCTCCACCAACAGCGCCCTCGCAATCCCCAACCGCTGCCGCTGACCGCCGGACAACCGCATTCCTCTCTCCCCGACCACGGTATAGTAACCTTGGGGCAACAGCCGCACAAAATCGTCTACTTTGGCAATGCGACAAGCATCCTCAACTTGCTCGAAAGTGGCGTTTCTGTTTCCGTAAGTCAAATTTTCCAGCAAAGTACCGTTAAAAACGTCTACTTCTTGGTGGACAATCGCTAAACGCTGGCGGTAGCGAGTCACGTCTAAGCTGCGAATGTCTTCGCCGTCGATCAGAATGCTGCCGGAGTTCGGTTCAAAGTAGCGAAACAGAAGTTTCACTAAAGTCGATTTCCCGGAACCAGATCGCCCGACTAATGCTACTGTTTGACAGGGATGAATCAACTTACCATTTATCAACACTTACAGCCATCACTAGCTTAGATTCTAGGACTTATCTAGTAAATTAACCATTTTAGTTACTTCTGACTCCTACCTGTGTCACCTACTTGCTACCACTACACAAGCAGTCTCATCTAGCATTATTCTAGAGCTTGGTTATTATAAGGTGCTTCCAATCTGCTGCAGCGTCGGTAGCAAGTTTAAATCACACTATGCGTATATCGTGGTTATGTAATTTAAACGTCACTGCCAGAGCGAACAGGTAAATTAATTTACAGCTTGACTTTTACTAATTACACCCCCCAAGTTGGGGGATCAAAACTATATACTTACATTTAAAGCTACCTATAAACAGACACTAGACAAAGTGTAGACAAACAGCTTGCACGTCATATATCAATATATGTGGCTGCTTACCACCTGATAAATAAGTTTTACTAATGAATTGCTTAAGTATATTTGTATAAAAAACTACACATTTGCACTACAAATTGTAGTCTTTTTGTAGCATCTGCAAAACAATGTTAACGCCCTCCCCTTAAAAGCTGCTGATTTAGCTTTCTTTTTTCGATTAATCGGCACTTTCTCGGCTATTTTTTCTTATCCCCGTGTCAAAACTTTTTCTCTAGCCTTAAATTAGCTGTTAAGCCTCTCTGGTTGAATCAACTAATAGAAACCTATTTGTTCTATTTTTATACATGACTTATACATAAGTACATTTATATAAA
>Ga0209490_10002873_pt1 | contig 16220 bp, 16 predicted proteins | sample MAT06_FD_187209 | JGI IMG/M metagenome (GOLD analysis project Ga0209490, IMG submission 187209) | Freshwater microbial communities from Lake Fryxell liftoff mats and glacier meltwater in Antarctica - MAT-06 (SPAdes) (version 2) | ecosystem: Environmental > Aquatic > Freshwater > Ice > Liftoff...
CTTCATTTGATTTCTCTCTCGATTTGAATATAATTTTTTCGCCGTGGCAGTTTTCAATTGTGTGGGGTAGCGTGTATTTCATATGGATGTTGTTTAAAATTTTAATGGGTTACTCAGAAAATTGGCTAACAATTCATGCAGGATTTTTGATTTATAATTGATTTATTTTGTTCATTTTGGAGTTTCCATTCATACTGAATTTCATTATAAACTTTACTATTGAATGTGGCATATATTTCTAGGAAGCGGAGCTCTGCCAAATCGATGCGGGGTCAGCAAGCCTTTTGACAAACCGCTTTTCTGTTTTTCCTTTCTATTCATTCGGTTCAATATGAATTAAAACGTGTCCTAATTGAGGTATTTCGTTTCGCAAAGTATCCTTGAGCTGATGCGCATAGTCGTGTCCTGTTTTTACAGAAACGTTTTTGTCTACAGTGGCATGCAGGTCTACATGATATTGCATTCCGGCTTTTCTGATAAAACATTTTTCAGTTGCCAATATTCCATCAACTGTCAACGATACTTTTCTAATTTCTTCAATAAGGTCGTCATATAAATGTTCGTCCATAATCTCCCCGAGTGCAGGTCTGAAAATTATATAGCTATTGTAGAGGATAAAACCAGATGCAAACAACGCTGCCCAGTCATCGGCTGTTTCATAGCCTTTTCCAAAGTATAAGGCAATGGATATACCAATAAACGCGGCAACAGAAGTAATTGCGTCGCTTCGGTGATGCCAAGCATCCGCTTTTAATGAGGAACTATTTGTTTCTTTTGCTTTCTTCATTACCAAACGAAATGAAATTTCTTTCCAAATAATCAAAGGAGCAAGAACAAGTAATGTCCATGTTTTCGGCAACTCATGAGGTGTTCCAATGTTTTTGATACTTTCATAAGCAATGATGGTTGCTGATGTAATTAAAAACCCTACTACTAAAAAGGTAATCAAAGGTTCCGCTCTACCGTGTCCATAGGGGTGATTTTTATCCGCTGGTTTGTTGGCATATTTTAGTCCAAACAGAACTAATAGGGAAGAAAATATGTCTGTCGTTGATTCAATAGCATCGGCAATGAGGGCATACGAATTTCCGAAAAAGCCTCCAAGTCCTTTTATAATGGCCAGTGCTGTGTTTCCAATTATACTAAAGTAGGTAGCTTTTATAGCGGTCTGTTCGTGAGCGTTGGTCATATAAAGATTGTTTCGGTCATCTGCTAGGATTGAATTTACCTCCCGGCGATTTGTGATCGCGCTGAAAGGTAACCAAATGTAATAAGGGTACCTCTAAAAACCTTTTTTATCCCGCATTGCACATTGGAAGCATCTTGAGGTTAATGCGCTGCGGGATTCTCGAATCTACACGATGGAACAAAGTAATTGTTCGACCTATGAATTCCGATATCTCCATGGCGTGATTCGGGATTATGTTTCGCGGAGATGCTCAAATCTAAGTGCTAGAAAAGTCTTTATGATACGCGAAAACAAACTTTTATTCTACCACTTGATTTGGGAACATTTACGTCGAAGACAAGTTCCTGACCTTAATCAGGAAACCGTAGTCAGGAAAGGAACATAGCTGGACGCTCTGCAACTTATACCACTTCATGCTTATAAAATAGTCCAAACTATTTTATAAGCATGAAGTGGTAAATGCAGTGAGAGTAGCTGTTATAGGCCAATGAAGTGAAACGAAATTGGACTGTTACAAATACATAAACGGTGTAATACCGAGTCAAATGTTTGAAACATGAAGATTATTTGCAACAGAGCCAAACTGTTAAACAGCATTTTTTGGACATATCTTTTGTATCATCGGTTGTATTGCCAAGATAGGAAAACCGTTGTTTGTTCGATCAGTGAACTAGCTTGTCTCGCCTTTGGTGATGTGTGAACCCTTCCCCATAAATGGGTTATTTTTGGCGAGTTGATCCGTTCATAGCGCCTCTTCTTTCCTTTTTTTGGTGGTTCCCTCAAGGTTTAAATCTTTCAAATGTTTGTCCGTTAAATTTATATGCTCCCGATTCTTGGGTACCTAGCCACAACGTTCCGTTGTTGTCTTTGAATATCGAAAAGAAGGTTATGTCTTTGGAGTTGTCTTTGACAGGGTAGTGGGTTGTCTTTTTCCCGTTGTAGTGCCATACCCTAGCGTTGTAAGTGGCAATCCATAAATCATTATTGTTGTCTTTTACTATGGATAAATACTCGTTCAAAGTGCCATCTTTTTTTCCGTCTAACGAACCAATGCTTTTTTCTCTGTTGAAAATGGCACTGTCCTTATTCTTTGTTGGAAAAGGGTTACTGTCCTATACATTATACCGAAACAGTGTATTGAACCAAAAATAGCCATCTCGGTCCTCAATAATGGAACGAACACCATTAGCTGGTTTATCGTGAATTTCAGTTACATCGTTTTCTGAAATCCAATCAAATGATTTTCCATTATATCGGATAACACCCAAAGCAGCAGTGCCAAACCAAATATTTCCTTTGCTGTCTTTATAAATGCTATACGCTGTATAAGGGTTGGGATGGCTTGGGTTTCTTGAAATATAATCTTCACCAATTTGGGTTGTCGGTAGTGGCAACTGGTATAAATAGGTGCCATCATACCTGTAAACAAATCCAGTATTTCAACCATGTTTGAACCAGATGTCATTTGGTTCTAATTTCCAATTGCTTTCCAAATCGGCTTCATTCAATGTGACGAATTTTTTGCCATCAAATTTGCTTATACCGCTGCTTGTATTGAAGTATAGATTTCCGGAAGTATCTTCCTTAATTTCATCAATTCTATTGCTAGGAAGTCCGTTTTTTGTGGTAAAATGCTGAACGTTCATTCCATCATACCTGTACAAACCTTCTTCCCAACTTCCATACCAATAAATGTTTTTCCGGTCTTGATATACAAGCATTATATTATTTCCGAGTTCTTGGACTGTATCTCCTTGTGAAATAAAGGTGAGACTGTTATTTTTTAGACTATTGATTACCTGCGAGCTATTCTGTCCGTTGGATGCCGTCAATGCAATAAGTGTAATCAGAAGCAATATTCCGTTTAATTTCATTGTCCGTTTGTTTGTGATTGTTGCACTCTCAAAAGGAATGCAATTGTTTTGGAGTTTGAGGGATCTTGGGTTTTCGCAGATTTTATAATTTCTTTTTCTGCAAGTCGATTCTGTGAAATACTGTAAATCTCAAAATATTTCTATTGTAAAAATCGCCATTTGGTCTTTGTTGAAACCAATTCAACAGGTTCGCTTTACATTGTGTTAGACTAGATTCAATAGCCTGTTTGACTGAAAACGGGTTGTCAAGTGAAGCACTGTTCAAATTCGCACTTCGCCTATCATATCACAAAGTTGCTGTTAAGAATTCTAGCTGCTTCGTTCATAAAGTGGATAATTTTTGAAATTGTCAGTCAACTTTTTTCTTTACTTCATTCAACTTCAATTCTTCAATATCTGCATCCATCTTTTCTTTTTTCAATCCAACCCTTAAGAATCCAAATAAGCTCATGTAAGCATTGGCAATCCATACCAATGAAAAACCTCCAATTAGGTACCCGCGCCAGTCGGCAAACAACAAATGGTACCGAGTAAGAATTAAAAAGGCAAGGGTAACATAATGGCTGAAACAATACTCGCACGTAAATATGTAGTATAATTTGCGTTTTAATAAGGTTTTACTGGATTTTGATTTTTGCACACAGAAATCCCTGAGCTCTTTAAATATTTCTTCATGTGTTATTGTCCAAGCAATGCAGGCAATGGGCAGTGCAAGTATAAAAAGATGGGCAACCTGTTCTGATAATGGCATCGTTTGTTATATTATATTTAGAGGTCCCCTTTAGTTTATTTCTCTGTTTAAATTGTGTATTATCGCTTAAGCACGACGCACAACACTTGGAGCCTCATGAAGGCAGGCCTTGTCGAAAATGTAGTTCTAGGATCAAATATAGCGGATTTCGATTAGGATATAAGGCTTTCGGCTTGTTTTCAAAAATGCGGACCTTAAACCCAGATTTTGCAAATGGAACCCTGAAAGGCAAAATGGACGGGTGCTCTCGCAAGATTTTTATCCTGATTCGCGCATTGTTTTGGAATAGAATTATACCGTTGAGGTATACTGCCTATTCCGGTCAAACGGTACCACTCATTCCAGTTTAAACTGTACCGCTTATTCCAGTTTACAGTGTACCGACTCTTCCGGTCAAAGAGTACCACCTATTTTGAAGCTGAATTTAGATCAATTCCGGCCAAAGTGTGCCACCTAGTAAGAGAATTCCGGTGAAAGTTTACCACGTATATACTGGCATTCCGACATAAGTGTGCCTCCTGTTTTTATTTGTTTTCAGTTTTAGTTAGTTCTCTCCAAGTGTAACTTTTATGTACGATTTTCCAAGCATCTTCGTATTTAAGTAGGAAAAATAGTCTGTAAAAATTCACCAATTTGGAATTATAATTCCTGCTTTTGCAATAGCTGCGTCTTTCTCTATGTCAATTGAAATTATTTGACCAATTCTGTTTGATTTTTCCCCTACTTTAATACTAGAAATATATTGTTCGCCTGAACGTGTCCATAAAGTGTCTTTTGAAATAGTGTACAAATTGAAATTTGGGTGAAAGGCCTTTCTTAATCTTTCAGGCTGCCCGTTTGCTGTACCTTCAATATAGTCATTAAGAATTTCATTGATTTGTTCTAAGTCACTTTTTGCAAGGGCGTTGTTTGTGTTCTTAAAGTTTGCGTTGAGCAATTTAACTACTTCATTTGCAACTTTTGAGGCAGAACTTGGGTCTTGTCCTGTTACAAATCTACCATCTACAACATAAAAGCCGTCTTTTGCATTGTCTGAATAGACGAAGTAGCCGTCATTACCCTTAATCACATTGTCCATTGAAAATGGAAATGCTTTGTAATAATCCATCTCTTTACTTTCGAGTTTGTCTGGATAGCCTGTTATTTTTCTTCCTGCGTAAAGTGATTTTCCGTTGTCGTCTTTTAAGTATGCAATTCCTGCTGTACCATGACAGATAGTTGAAACATCTCCATTTCTAGTGTATATATTTCTTGCAATTTTTTGAATTGTCGTATCTTCGGCTACAATACATTGCCGAACCGCCACCACTATAAAATATTGCCAAATAGTTGTCAGCCATAATTTCTGTCGGTTTATTCGTATGTTCTAATTTGTCCATAAAGAAACCTTCATATAAATACCATTTTTGAATACTGTCGGAAGTGTTTGTGTAACCGATTGGTACAGCTCCACCCTTTGGGCTAATAAAGTCAACGGTAAAGCCTCCTTTTATAAATATGTCATATGGAACAACAATTTCTTCGAAGTGATTCGAAGCATTGATTTTGGTTTGTCCATAAAAATCTTGATTGGAGGTGACAAACAGTATTTTTCTTTGTGCTGCAAGATTTGTCAGATTTAAACTGCTAACGATGAGTAGTAAAATTTTTAATCTGGTCATTTTTATTGTTCTTGAATAAATGGTCAACCTTTCGCAGCGTCTCTCTTAAATATCCCGTAACATCGGACTCCCTTATGGATAGGACCCGTGTGATAAAAACCTCCCCATTCCTTTGCAAATTATTTATGGATAAACATAGAACCAAGTTCAATGTGATTGCATTTTCGTTTTGAATATGAGACCATGAAAGGTATTCAGGGGTTTCTAGAAGTCAGTTGGAGTTCTAGTGTTGAGAAGATTTTAAGACCATAAGGGAACTGTAAAGACCTGTTTTATCCCGCATTGCGCATTGCAAGCATCCAGCGATCTGTTTCCCTTGTATTTCTTAAGGTTTTTTCGCGGGATTTGCCCCGAATGAAACCATGGGATTGACTCTGATTTAAATGATGGTCGAAACGTGAAAGATGTTTTTAGAGGTTCCCTATAGCCGCTATAGTTCCTGATAACCTGCTCCCATAGCCCTTTTTAATCCTGCTTGGGGATGAACGGGCTCCAGATTAAAACGCTGCTCCCCTTCGCTGCATGGGTTTAAGCCCTACATGTTACTGGATGACGTTCTTCCGTCTTTATTTCGCAAGTTTTTCAATTGTAAGCCCTTGAATAATTATACTAAATAAAACGCAAAAATATGTTGCAATTAGAAGTATATTTTTGGTTTCACTGTCTGGCAAAGATAATACCAATGCCAATGAAAGGCCACCGCGTAAACCACCCCAACTAATTATTTTTGCTTCTTTGTTGGTCATTTTTAGAAGTTTAGGGAGTATAAAATGAGGCAGATAAATAATGGTAAATCTTGATACCAACACTATTAAAACTGAAACGACCCCTACTAAAATATACTTTGTGCTAAAGTCAATTTCAACAAGCACAAAAGCAATTAAAATGAATAAAATGGCATTTAGAATTACGTTTAATAATTCCCAAAAACTACGGACAAATTCTTGTGTTGTGTCGCTCATTGCAATGTCTTGTCTAAAGTTACCAACCATTAAGCCCATAACCACCATTGCCAATGCCCCCGAAGTGTGTATGTAATTACAAAACGAATAACCGGCCATTACAAAAGCGAGTGTCAACAATATTTCTGTTTGATAATGGGCAACCGATTTTAAAAGCAAATACAAACTGTAGCCTAAAATAAGTCCCATTAATATTCCACCAATAGCTTCTTGTAAAAACAAAAGTCCAAAATGCGAAAAACTAAAAGTGCCAGTTTTTAAAGTGTCTAGCAATGCAATAAATAGGACCACTCCAACTCCGTCGTTGAATAGACTTTCACCCAAAATGGTGTATTCAATTTTTTTAGGTACTTTTGCTTTCGTCAAAATTCCCAAAACAGAAATTGGGTCTGTCGGTGATATTAATGCACCAAAAATTAAGCAATAGATAAAGTCAATTTGTAAACTAAAAAGTTGGGTGAGGCCATAAAATAGACTTGCAATAATAATAGTTGAAAGAAAAACTCCACCCAATGCAAATATTGCAATTGATTTTATTTGTTTCTTCAAACTTTCCCAACTCGTATGTAATGCTCCTGCAAAAAGTAAAAATCCTAATAAAACATTAATTACTATTTTGTCAATGTTAGCAAGTTCAATATAGGTTCTAATTTTTTCAACGGGTATGTTCAACCATAGTTTTGAACTGATTACAAACAAGGAAAGTATTGTTGACAAAACAAAAAGTCCTATTGCAAATGGTAATTTTAATAGCCTTTGATTCACAAACGAAAATCCTGCTGATAAGCAAATTAAAATTGTAATGGCAAGATATAAATTCATCTATTTTTTTGTCAATTATTGTTTGATAAATACTGTTTTGTCGTTGTGTCCAATTTTGAAGTGTGTCTGTTTACGCATGCCTCTAACGTCAGACTCTCGTATGGACGTAACTCGTGTGAAAAAAATCTCAGATTCTTTGTTCATTTTTCATCGATAAATATAGAGCTAGTTTCGATGGAGCAGTGTTTATAAGATGAATGCTTGACAATGAAAGTAATTCAAGGAACATCCAGAGATCAATTGGAATTATCCATTTTGGAGAGCCTTTTTACAACATATAGTCCGTTGCGGGTGATGGATATGTTTGTGGAAAAGGTGGATAATCAAAAGTTAGGTTTTAAGGAGAAGGCATCAAAGTCTGAAGGCCTTGCGGGGTATGAGTCTCAAGCTTTTTTGAAACTCTATCTCTATGGTTACTTCTACGGAATTAGAAGTAGCCGCAAATTGGAAAGGGAGGCGGCTAGGAACATTCAACTGCCTTGGCTATTGTGTAAGTTAGTTCCAAACTATCATTCGATCGCAGATTTCCGGAAAGTAATTCCACAGGCTCTATAGAAGTTATTCAAATTGTTTGTTCTGTTTTTGAAGGATTGCGAATGGGTTGCAGGAGAGGTAATAGCTGTGGATGGCACGAAGATACTATACGGGCTCTATCTGCTTCCCATGCATTTCTATAGGCTGGCTCTAGTGATTTGGGCCGAATGAATTTATCAGAATGTGCTGAAATCTTTAATTTGATGAAACGTGAAAGAGGTTTTCGGCGTTTCGCTACTATGATCTACTCGTTATTTTAATTTTTGAAAGGAATGTCCAAAGTTATTCGATTGTATAAAAGTTGGTCTTTTTCGATTAGATTCATAAAAGTATTTTTCACTAAACGCTATAGTTGCTTGACCATCTGCTGAGTAATTGATTCTTTGAATTTCCTTAACAAGTCTCTTTTTGTCAACGAGTTGAGATTTTTCAGTCCAATTGACCCCTCCATCATTCGTGAGTGAATATATAAATAACCCATTTCTTATATTCCAAACGATGATGCATTTTACTTCATTGAGCACATAGAACTTTTTATTATCGAGCTTACAGTTTGAATTACCTTCAATTCTACTTCCAGATTCATTTTATGTCCTTGTCAATCCTCTGTCTGCTGTTCGAAACAACTTATTGTAGCGGGCATAACACCCAAGAGATTCAGTTAAAAAACCTTTGATGTCATTAATGAATAAAATTGAATTGGGTGGAGAACAGGGTGCATGTTCATACCCTCCAGAGTATTTATTATTGTGTCATTTTTATGTCTGGCAAGAATTATTAACTGAAATTCGGATGAATTTTGAACTTAAGAAATACATTTTCCACTGGGCAAGATTTGACTATCGATGATTCTGGTAGTTTTGCTGAAACATATTCCATTCATTGCTGAAAGCAGAAGTATCGATATTAATTTCATCACTTTCCTTTAGTTGAGATTATTTCTCTTGTTTTTTTGCAACTTGCCGCTACGTTTTACGAATGGACGTTGTTGTGAATTTTCTTGCTTAAGGGGACCTCTAAAAACCTGTTTTATGTTTCGCGGAGACAAATCCCGCATGATGGATGCACGTATTACAAGATATGTCTTATCGCGTGATTCGGGTTTATGTTTCGTGGCGACAATTTCGTCGTATAAAAACCAAATCCAGACTCAACAAGAGGGGTCAGTGTCACGGAGTAAGGTGTCAACATCACCGGAATGTCAGTGGCAGGACTTGTAGGACAAAATCAGAATTTTCGCTCGAAAAAATGGCGCCATAACCGATGGAGGAGTGCCCCCGACAAATCAAACTGTTGCAGCGCGGTTGGCTGAATTACACCAATGTTACATAATGAATAGTCCAAAATATTTTATGCGGTTACAGTGGTAAATCCAAACCGTATTACGTCATTTAACGTAACTGATTACGCCAAAACACTTTTTTATGTAGCGATGTGAGTGGGTACCTTAGCCGCTAAATCAAGCATTTCTTTGTTATAAAATGTATTCACTAAAAAATTTGAAAAATGATTATTTCCCCTAAGAGACTTCAGGGCCTTAAAGCTTCTCCGGCCCGAAACAAAAAGTATGATCTTATTTCGGAAAAAGGCCCCGGTGTTTTTGTGAGCGCTATTGTCACAAAACAGGGAGGACTTAACGATCTCGCACAAGTGGCATTGTACATTGATGGAAAAAATGTGGTGGCTATCACCTATGCCGGCGCCGACACCTTCGGATTGGATGTGCTAAACAATTTTGGCATTCAATTGGTAAAGGGTGGTGTCGATGCCATCTCTATCCAGTTTAACGAACCACTACATTTCAAAAAGGAAATGCGAATCGAATTTTCCGTTGGATCTGATACAGGCATTGCACAGGCACTTGCTGTGGCGGTGGTGGGCGAGGCCTGCTCATATCCCAATTGAAAATTACTAAGCTAGCGTTACAGCAATCACTCCTTAATGGACCCCGATTTATAGAAAGAGTTCTTTAGATCGGGGTTTATTTCAAATTGAATAGTTGAGGGGGTATAAAATACAAGTCTGTTTTTAATCAACATTAGAATAACAAAAAAATACTACAATGGAAAAAGGAAAATTGCAAAGTGGATTATATCAAGGAAAATATCTCGATATAAAGGGCCGAGAAGGGTTTGTAAAGTTCGATTTAAAGGTCGATGGTGACCATGTTCACGGAAAGTACGAAATGGACGTTTTGGACGAACATTCATCGGACAAAATTACCGGCGAATTATCGGGTAAGCTTAGCGAAAATCAAATTGAACTTGACTTGTCGAGAGGTAAGGAGAAGTTGCCCGTGAAATATCATGCGCGTGTTGCTGATGCGATGCCTTATGCCGAGCAGGCTCTCTATGGACAGGTGAGCGATGTGCAATCGAAGAAATTGGGTGGCGGAGTTTGGATCGCATGGCGTTTTAAAACTACTAACAAATAAAACAAAACAACATGCCAATTTGGATAACACATACAGAAGGGGGAAGTTGGAATGGTGGGGGAACAGAGGTTCCGAATTGTTCACTTTCCCGCAGAAATATGATAGAGTCTGCTTTTAATACTTTTATTGCTTCCTCTCGATTAGATTGCTTCCCGGGCTTGGAAGATTGTCTACGTGAAAAGTTCAAAACGATTGAAATTGATTGCCACGACTCCACTTGTGCGAACAATTCATATAATGGATATCAATCTGGAAACAAACTTGTGCTTTGCAACTCAGCTTTAAATGCTGGACAGAACAGAGTGAATGCTGTGCTGCTCCACGAACTTGTTCATGCCTGTGGGGGAAAGGAGTTGGATTCCGAAGCATTGGAATTTACTGTTTTCGAAGGCGCAGGGGCTACTCTACCTTCGGGTGACGATGATGCGAAATTTTTCAGTGAAACATCTGACTGGGATGGCGATTCAACTATTCGAAAAGGAAAATGGGTAATTTGGGATTCCCAAACGGGAGAGGTTTTTGGGATCGATAAATCGGACGGAGGTTGGAATGGCGGTTCTGAGGAGTCTAAAGGTGATAGATGTTTTATTGACTCAGATTGGATTATATCAGAGCCAGGTGGAGGATGGTAGAATGAGTGCCGAAATACTTTCGGCTATACAAAGAGCAGCGGACTTTCTTGTTACAACTCAAAGGTCCAATGGATCTTGGTGTGACTTTGATACCCTTGCAGGTGAAAGTACAGAATGGGTGACAGCATATGTTGCGTTGAGTATGGCCGATCCAGCGTTTTCCCCTGAAGAAGGAGCCGTAAAAAGAGCAATAAAATGGCTTTTATCACGCCCGTTTTACCGAACAGGCTGGGGCTATAATAGACACGTTCCGGTGGATGCGGATAGCACAGCATGGGTATTGAGACTCCTGCAGGCAAAGGGGAGAGAAGGTCATTGGAAAGCTCGAATGGCTAAATGGTTTCTCTCTAGTTGTCAGACAACAGACGGTGGAATCCGAACATACGGCAGCGATTTTCGGATACGAATTTATACACGATTGAATCGCAAAGTATCCATGAAGGGTTGGTGTAACGCGCATGTGTGTGTTACGGCGAATGCTGCTGTAGTGAATGGCCCTCATCGTGCTAAGGCTATTTCATTTATTATGGAAAACCAAAACTTGGATGGTTCGTGGAGTCCATATTGGTGGCGCGATAAGTCTTATTTAGTGAGTTTGGCCTTGGATTGCCTGGAGAAAGGTACTGTTGAAAGGGCAAATGCGGTGGAGTGGTGTTGCGAGCAAATTCGAGAACCAAATGAATGTAAGAAATTGGGTACTTTTTATGTCGCTAGTTTATGCGATGTTCTTCTACGTGAAGGTAATCTATTTCTTGGCTATGCTCGGCCTTTGATTCATTGGATTTTAAGTGAACAGCTTTCTGATGGAAGTTGGGAAGCATCCGCAGCAATGAGAATACCTCCAACGTATCTCACGAATCCTGACAACTTCGACAATTGGACTGTGGGCGGAAAGGGGGGTGGGTCTATTGTTTTAGATCAGCACCGAAACTATACCACAGCGACTGTTATAAGGTGTTTGTCTCATTTTAAAAACGTATTGGCATGATAGACACTGAATGGAAGGCTATATTTATTCGGGAATTGGCGAATAATGACCTCTTGTGTTCTGAGGAAAAGTATCGGTTGGGAAGAGATACTATCAAGTCGTTTGGAAAAGGTGAATGGCAAAGACTCGAAAAGACTTTATCGGCTAAAGAAATGTCCCGTTTGTTGAAATGGTACGGAACTCAAAATCCAAAAAGGGAAATTCAACGTATTCTTGGTTTCGGTTTTGCCTTGACTGATTTTCTAATACGACCCATAGAAAGAAACGAGATAAGGTTTAAAAAATTTCTGGAAATAGGAGCTATTGCTAATTTGATAATTTGTGTTTTCGATTCCCTTGTGGACAACCATTCCGACCACAATTGGATTCGACAGTACGCCAGAAGAATAAATTCGGGATTTCAAGAGAGCTATATTGATCGGGTATTATTTTGGAAGGACGAGAAATATATGCTGATGATGAGTTTGACTAGAGTCTTTATGCATCGACTCTATGAGACTATTGAGGACAGAAAAGCAAGGGACTTCGTGTTGAAATATGTTCAAGTGGCTTTTACCGCCGAAGCCAAAACGCTTTACAAAATGGAAACGGGGAATAGATTCATTGCTTCTAGAAAATCGGCTCTTGCCATTCTGCTTTTGGGAGCGCCTGCCATAGCTGTTAATAGCCAAGAGAAAGAGCGATCGGGCATAGGTCACTTTATATGGACTTATAGGGTGGGCGAATTGTTGGGAAGAGTGGATGATTTGTGCGATTATTCTTTTGATATTGATAATGATTCAGCTAATTATTATAAGAGTGATTGTTCAAGTGAATTGAATGAGTTCAACCCTGTTGGTGAAATTGTAAAACTCGTGAGTGATATTGAGCATATTTTGCGGAAATATTCGGCAGATAATGATCTTAAGGACTACCCTGGAAAGTCATCATTTTTGCTTTACGCAATTATTTCTTGGATTGGTGGTCCGAGGCTTGAATCGGAATCTGAGAATGCTCTTGTACAAAAAATGGGCAGCGTCATGAGATATTCTGAATAGCTTCGCTAATCCATGGTCCTGAAGTTGGCAATTTTTATGCACAAACAGAGCCACAAATGAGACTATAAATCTTGAGGAAACCTCTAAAAATCTCTTCTTTATTTCGACCAAATTCAAAATAATAGCGCATTCTGATAAATTCATTCGGGCCAAATCCCGCGAAACAACCTTAAGAAATACAAGGGAAACGGATCGCAGGATACTCAAATCAAAGTGGTAGAAAACACCTGGTAAATCGTCAAGTTTACATTGATTTCTACAACTGGATACCGTTTGTCCCGCATCACGCATTAGGGCAAATTTTGTAGAATGCGTGCGGGATTCTCAAATCTAAGCGATAGAATACTGTATTCATGGGCAAAATTAGGGTGCAATTTTTCTATCGCTTGATTTGGGTTTATGTATCTGTAATCTCGGCTCAGCCGAGATTACAGATACATAAACGGTATTAGCACTTTATTGCGAATCCCAATACGGATTTTGGGTTAAAACCCAATCGGGTGCATTGAAATGTGTAAAACTTCCAAACGCGTGATGCTGCGTCGAGTTTTTCACATTTCAACACACCAAAAACAACAACATGAATTAAATAAGAAAGTAAAATATTACATGTGAACTCTCGATGAGCTGCTTTACATAGGAGGTGTGGTTATGCCCAGTGCTTCTTGTCTGTCGTGTTTGTTTTTCTGTCATTTTAGAATGCTTGTCCAATGCCAAAGTAAAATAATTTGTCCTCTTTTGAAACGCCATAGTCGAAGGAAAGAATTGTTGATTGATTCCACGCAATTCTTAAACCACCACCGTATGAAGTTTTGATATTTGTAAAGTTCAAGTCTTGCCAATGGTCCCTTACCGTTCCTGCGTCAAAGAATGGTACAATGCCAAATGCAAAGCGTTGTTTTTTTAATTTCACTTCTGCAAATCTTATACGTAATTCAAAGTTTGCAAAAGCCAATGAACGTGCTAAAAATCGGTTTGCTCTGTGTCCACGAAGTGATTGTTTACCGCCTAATGAATTTATACTTCCGTCTGGACTCCATTGGTCTTGAAATTCAAAAAACGGTGCATTGCTACCAAAAATATTGCCTACGCCAAGTCGTCCGCCAAAAACTGTTCGTGGTCCAATCGGTATTTTTTTATAAACACGTCCTTGTAGAAAAAGCTTGTTGAAATTAAACTGAGAACCAATTATTGGATTCGAAAATTCGTTTGCAATTTCAAGATAATATCCACGTGTCGGGTCAGGCTCAAAATCTCTAGTGTCAAAAATTAATGCTGTTTGTAATATAGAAACCCAACCTCCTTCAAGACCAGAAATTAGTCCTTGTTGAAAATCTCTTCTAAGCAACGAAGTTCCATTAGGTGCTTTAATTTCTTGTCCTGTGTTTGGGTCTATTGCTTCAGCTTCTGTCCCTTCAAATGTTTTGTAACTTAAATGTTGAATTTCATAACCGCCCATTATTCGCCAAATTCCTTTTTTGCCAAGTGCATAGTCGGCTTTTAGATTTAGCATATATTCAGTTTCTCTAAACCTGTTTGATAAAGCATCTGTCACAAAACTTTCTTCTCCGATTCCGCCTGGTCGTAGCGTTTTTCTGGCTTTGTCAAAGGAAGAATATGTTGAATAAGTTTGTCCACCGTTTGGTGTTGAAGGCAATCTAAGTTCTCCGAGTGTAGATTCCGTTGAACCAAAATATAAATTGGCAGGATTTTGTTGAGCCTTGAAGTCTATTTTAAATCGCCAACGTGTCCCTTTGTAATATGGCACGTCAAGCGATAAAATAATTTCTCGTGCGTTTGAAGTATAGTATGCAGCGTTGGCTTTAAGTTTCGCGAGGTAAGGCGTGTATGCGAAAAAAGGATTTGTCCGCTTACCGTTCCAATAAACATTTGTCCGTACGCCAAGTCCAAAGCCAGTTACAGGGTCCGATGAGAAGTCTGGAATACCAGTTATAAAAGTTCCTTCACGTTTTTTTGCCAAGTCTGCGTCCGAAATTCGTTTTGATTTTATAAACGAAATGGTGTCTGCTGTCTGTGCTGAAATATGGGTTGCTATAATTGTCGTAAATAATACTATAAGAAATCCTTTCATTCACTTAATTTTCTGTTCGTTATTTTCTTGTTTGGTGGTCGTCATAGCATTGGGCATAATGGCAGACTCCCGTATGGTCGGGACCCGTGTGAAAAAACTCAACTCACAGTCTTTGAGAATCGAATGTATAAAAATTCTAGAGATTGGTTCCGTATAATTTATCTTGGTAAAGGAGTTTTTTCACAACCTGATCGAGTCACGCAAGGGAATTTCACCCCTGCGTTCTCATGGAACCGTGCCCCCCATGGACGGGATTTGCAACTTGAGACTCTCATCTCACACGCGCGTCCCGAGCAATTCGGGAGCTCTTCTTGTTCAGTCACGAATGTAGTATAATACTACGGATGAACCAATGCCCAGTGAGGAAAAAGTTGAAGGATTGTCTTGTCCTAGGCGTTTTTTAAAACCATTGTAACCAAACATGTGCAGGTAGCTGCGCTTTATGGCAGACTACACATAGGAGACTGAGCTTAATGATTAAAACCCAATCGGGTGCATTGAAATGTGTAAAACTTCCAAACGCGTGATGCTGCGACGAGTTTTTCACATTTCAACACACCAAAAACAAGAACGTGAATTAAATAGGAAAATGAAATATTACATTTGAACTCTCGATGAGCTGCTTTACATAGGAGGTGCTGTTCGGCGCATGTGCTTGATTTCTATTGATATTGTCCATTTACTAATCATTGATTTACATAAGCTATTAGTCAGCAAAGAATGATGCAGCAAAGGGATTGTCTACAAGCCAAAGCCAAACTCCGTCTGCGTTTTTGCGCATTATATGTGCGGAAGCTCCTTGCATCTTGATTGGATTTCCTTGCGGGTCGGTACCTGTCATAGTCCACTTATCTAAACGATATATCAGGTCTTTACCGACTGGCGAATTTTTGTGCTTGTAAATTTTAATGTGAGGTTTCATATTGCAGAGATTAGCAACCACCTTTTCTATATTGACAAGTCCTCTAATTGCATTTCCGTCCTTGTCCATATACACTCCTTCTGGGTCAAAGCAAGTCATTGCATTTTTTAAATTACCCTCCCGAATGCAATCCATAAAATATTCATCTGCCTCGTCTGGGTTTGTCCTGTCAAAATTTTGTTTCATATCCTTTTCGATTAATATTTTTAATTGTTGTTCAGTACAAAACTAGTTATAAAGTATAATATTCCTCTAACAGACTTTGGCGCTTATGTGTTGCAAGGTCAATAACATCGAAGCGTTTGTTTTGAGTAAATGAACC
>Ga0209490_10002875_pt1 | contig 16217 bp, 8 predicted proteins | sample MAT06_FD_187209 | JGI IMG/M metagenome (GOLD analysis project Ga0209490, IMG submission 187209) | Freshwater microbial communities from Lake Fryxell liftoff mats and glacier meltwater in Antarctica - MAT-06 (SPAdes) (version 2) | ecosystem: Environmental > Aquatic > Freshwater > Ice > Liftoff...
TTCTTGCTCTGTACCTTCACAAGCGCCGCCGTCAGTGTCGTCTTCCCGTGATCGATGTGACCGATCGTTCCGACGTTCATGTGCGGTTTGCTGCGTACGAACTTTCCTTTGGCCATGATTACCTTCCTTTTATTTTGTATAGACGGTCGGGGTTGTTCAAAATGGGGTTACTCGCCACGAACCTTGGCGACGATCTCTTCTTGGATTGAAGTCGGAACCGGTTCGTACTGTGAAAACTGCATGGAGTAAGTGGCTCGGCCCTGGGTCTTGCTCCGCAGGTCCGTCGAATAACCGAACATTGCGGAAAGCGGAACCTGCGCCGCGATGACCTGCGCTTTTCCGCGGAGGCCCATGCCATGAATCCGTCCGCGACGCGAGTTCAGATCGCCAATCACGTCCCCCATCGAAACTTCAGGGGTGACGACTTCAACATCCATGATGGGCTCGAGCACCTGAAGGCCAGCGCGTTTCGCGCCATCCTGGAACGCCATCGACGCCGCCACCTCAAAGGCCGGGCCCGAGGAATCTACTTCGTGGTAGCTGCCGAAAATAAGCTCCGCCCGCACATCCATGATTGGATAGCCCGCGAGGACTCCTCGCCCGAGGGCGTCTCGAATCCCTTTTTCCACGGATGGGATGAACTCCTTAGGGATGAGGCCTCCCACCGTCTTGTTCTCGAAGATGAAGCCTTGCCCGCGCTCACTCGGAAGCAGACGCAGCACAACATGCCCAAACTGGCCGTGGCCGCCCGATTGCCGAATGAACTTGCCCTCGGACTCCACCTCCTTGGAGATGGCCTCGCGGTACGCAACTTCGGGCTTCCCCACGTTGCACTCGACTTTGAACTCGCGCTTCAGGCGATCAACGATGATTTCGAGGTGCAACTCGCCCATGCCGGCAATGATCGTCTGCCCGGTGTCCTCGTTCGTGTACGTGCGAAACGACGGATCTTCGTAGGCCAGCTTTTGTAGGCTAATGCCGAGCTTATCGTGATCTGCCTGCGTTCTTGGCTCAATCGCGATCGAAATCACCGGATCCGGGAAGGTCATCCGCTCCAGAATGATCGGATGCTTCTCATCGCAGAGCGTGTCGCCCGTCCGCGTGTCCCGAAGCCCAACCGCGGCATAGATATTCCCGGAGTAACACTCCTTGAGCTCTTCGCGCTTGTTGGCGTGCATGCGCAAAATGCGCCCAATTCGTTCGCGTTTGCCACGGCCAGTGTTGAGTACGGCCGTGCCGCTGGTGAGCGAACCCGAATAAACACGGAAGAACGTGAGATTGCCGACGAAAGGATCATTGGCGATCTTGAAGGCGAGGGCTGCAAACGGCTCATTATCATCCGCTTTACGCCGAATCTTGATTGATTCGTCCGTGGGATCGGAGCCTTCAACGGGGGGCACGTCGAGCGGAGACGGCAAGAAATTCACGACCGCATCCAACAGCAGCTGAACGCCCTTGTTCTTGAAGGCCGATCCGCACATCACCGGTACAAAAGTGAACGACAAGGTTCCCTTGCGGAGGGCCTCATAGATCTCGGCCTGCCCCACCGCATGGCCGTTGCCCTCAAGAAAGCGCTCCATGATGCTGTCGTCGACATCGGCGCATGCCTCGATCAGCTCTTCGCGCAACTGCTCGCACTTTTTGAGCAGATCAGCTGGGATCGGCTGCCAGGCGAACGTCGCTCCGAGTGATTCATCATCGAAGATTGCGGCTTCCATTCGAACCAGATCGACCATTCCGCGCAGCTGCTCTTCTTGGCCTACGGGCCACTGGACGGGGACTGGCCGGCAGCCGAGGCGCTCGCGCATCGAATCCAGATTCATCTGAAAATCCGCGCCGACCTTATCGAGCTTGTTAATGAATGCGATGCGGGGGACGTGATAGCGATCCGCCTGGCGCCACACAGTTTCGCTCTGCGGCTCGACGCCATTACCACCATCAAAAACAGCTACCGCGCCATCCAGCACGCGCAGGCTGCGTTCGACTTCGATCGTAAAATCTACATGGCCCGGCGTATCAATGATGTTAATACGGTGGTTTTTGCCGGCATCCTTACCGAACATGGGAGTCCAAAAGCAATTCGTGGCGGCACTGGTGATCGTGATGCCGCGCTCCTGCTCCTGCTCCATCCAATCCATGGTGGCGGTGCCCTCATGCACTTCGCCGAGCTTATGGCTGGTGCCAGTGTAATAGAGGATACGCTCCGTGCACGTCGTCTTGCCCGCGTCGATATGCGCCATGATCCCGATGTTCCGGGTGCGCTCAATGGGCATCTCTCGCGGCATGGCGTTTTAGGAGAAGAAGCGCGGGGGCACCCTTTACACAGGAAAGCCCCTCCGGCTTCAGGCTCTCTTGTTCGAGAGTTTGTTTGTTCCGGAAGGGGCTCGGGGTACTCCGTCTACCGCAGTTCTTGCGGGACACACCTGTCGGTGCGTCTTCGGGTAACCCGATCCTTATGTAAAGCGCGTCATCGTCCTCTAGCAGCCTCTCCTATCTTGGTTCATGGATCCGATATGAGCAGCAGTTACCAACGGTAGTGAGCGAACGCCTTATTGGCGTCGGCCATCTTGTGCGTGTCGTCACGCTTCTTTACGGCGTTGCCTCGGAGCTGGGCGGCATCGACGAACTCAGAAGCAAGACGCTCGCGCATCGTCTTCTCGCCACGCTGACGCGCATAGAGCACGAGCCAACGCATGCCGAGAGCGACACGCCGTTCGGGGCGAACTTCAACCGGCACCTGATAGGTAGCGCCGCCAACGCGACGGCTCTTCACTTCAAGCTTGGGCTTCACGTTATCCAGAGCTTTACGAAACACCTCGAGCGGCTCCTGCTTGAAGCGCTCCTCGATGATATCGAAAGCACCGTAGAGAATGCCTTCAGCCGTGGGCTTTTTGCCACCGAGCATCAGAGCATTCATGAACTTCGCGACGAGCTTGTCGCGAAATTTGGGATCAGGCAAAATGGTGCGTTTGGGAATTTCTCGGCGGCGCGACATGTCTGTTCCTTACTTCTTGGGGCGCTTCACGCCGTACTTAGAACGTTTACGGTTACGGTTGGCCTTGTTGGTGCTGCTCGGGCCCGAAGCGCCAGAAGCATCCAAGGTCCCGCGGACCACATGGTAGCGAACACCCGGCAGATCTTTCACGCGACCACCGCGGATAAGAACGACGCTGTGCTCCTGCAAATTGTGTCCCTCGCCCGGAATGTAGCCGGTGACCTCCATCCCGTTGGTGAGGCGCACGCGACAGACTTTGCGCAGTGCGGAGTTCGGCTTTTTAGGCGTTACTGTGTAGACGCGAACGCAGACACCACGCTTTTGAGGGCATGATTTCAGCGCTGGAGACGCCGTCTTCACGTTAACGGCTGCACGACCGGATCGAATGAGTTGCTGAACTGTGGGCATTTCAGATCTTTGCAAAAAACGCCGCTTTGGCGGCAAGGGACGGCGAGGGTACCCGGGAAAGTTCCGGTGTCAACTCCGGATCCCAGTTAGTCGTGGCTCCCCAATAATGGGTGCCGCGTTGCGGTACCTCACATGCCGACCCCTCACAGCTTTTTCAACACTGAAAATCGTAAATCGTCTTCCCAGAGCCAGCGAAAGGACTCCCCGAGCGGACTCTGGCTACCCGAAAGGCCAGGATCGCCGAGAGAAACCCGGGCCGATACCCCAAATCTCCGAGTCATCAGCACCGGATGCAGTGCCCCAGCTTGGCAGCGCTGGTTTTCTCGCTCACAGAGAAAAACCACACGGCGGCCGCCACGCTCGGAGAAAACCTGTATCTGAACAGGAGACCAGTCCTCGTAGCCCGCACCAACTAAGAGGAGGCGTGAGAAAAAGGACGGCTCGGCCCGCGACAGCAAGACCGCACGACCCGCAGCCATTCCCTCGCCGGAAAGGCTGATCGGACCTTTGTCCAGGTATTTCCCAAATCGCGCCTTGGCTGCGCCAAGCGCCGCTTTCAGCCGAGCTTCGAGAGCCGACACGCTCGGATACAGCCGACTGTTGAGTGGCTGATCGCGCGCTCCGGCATCGACTGGAAGCTTTGGGCACAAAACAAACCAACCCGCACCGACCACTTGACCCCACTTTCGGCATTCTGCCTCCGGTGCCTCGCGCCACGGAAGCACGAGATGTAGCGGCCGAGGAGCTGTAGCGCCGACGGGAGCGATGATGAATGCGACGGGATCGCCCTGCGGACCCAGGGCTTCCAAATGTTCGGCCTGAAGTGGTGACAAGCTCTTGAGCGACGATGACGCCACTGGCCCTCGCTGCGCCATTCCCCTCTGCGCTAGACCGTGGGAGACGAGGCCAACCGTCGCACCGAGCAACAGCAGCAGCAAGGCCCAGGTCAACGTTCTCGGCGAGCTAACCATAAGCGATCAGCATAGCGAGAATCGGCAGCTCACGCGAGCGAGCTGCAACGGCACCAGGGCTCACTCGCCCACGAACTGCCGATGGAGCTCGAAATAGGCGCCTTTTTGAGCCACCAGTTCAGCGTGTTGACCGCGCTCAATGATCTGGCCGTCGCTCATCACCAAGATCATATCTGCGTGCCGGATAGTGCTCAAGCGATGGGCAATCACAAAGCTCGTACGTCCCTGCAAAAGCTTCTGCAATGCAAGCTGCAGCCGTGCTTCGGTAACTGCATCCACGCTGCTTGTGGCTTCATCGAGAATGATGATCTTCGGATCGGGCAACAGCGCCCGGGCGAAACAAATGAGTTGGCGCTGACCCAAAGAGAGACTGCCACCACCTTCGCCAACCTGGGTATCGAACCCGTTCGGAAGCTCATTCACGAGATCCCACATCCCGAGTGAACGCACTGCCTCTTCCACCGCGGCGTCACTGGCATCCGGTTTGCTCATCCGGATGTTTTCGCGAACGGTGCCGGTGAACAGAAAGTTATCCTGGGGAACGGTACCCACCTGATGAGCCAAGGACTCGCCATCCAGATCGCGGCTATCGTGCCCATCGATGAACACACTGCCCGAACCTGGTAAGTAGAGCCGCCCGAGCAGCTTGATCATGCTGCTCTTTCCGCTCCCCGTCGGACCGACCAGCGCCACCGTTTGGCCTGCCTTCACCTCAAACGAAACGTGGCGCAGCACGGGCCGCCCGGGGACATACTCAAAGCCAACATCGCGGAACTCAACCCTACCCTCAAGCGAGGAGAGCACCGTGGCATCCGGCTTGTCCGCCCAATCTGCTTTAGCGTCCAATAAGTCAAATACACGCTCAGCTCCCGCCATGGCTGTCAGAGCGTTGTTGTATTGGCCCCCAATCACCGGCACCGCTGAGAAGAATAGAGTCGATAAAAACAGAAACCGGATGATCGTAGCCAGGCTCACATCGCCGTCAAGAACTTGGGCACCACCCAAAACCAGGATGACCGCCAAGAACAGCTGACCGTTGAATTCGAGCAGCGGCAACAAAGCTGCCGTCTGCTTCGTAACTCGCATGTTGTACTTGGAATGGTCGGTGACCAACTCCTCAAACAACTGGCCGTTGAACTCCTCGCGAACAAAACCTTGAATCACACGAATACCGGTGACGCTTTCTACAAGCGTGACTGTCACCCGGCTGAAGCTCTCCTGCACTTGCCGATAGGCCTGCATCAGGCGACTGCGAAAATAGCGGGTGATCACCCAAAGAATGGGCACCATCCCCAACATCAACAGAAACAGCTTCCAGTCGTAGTAGGCCATCAGAACTGCTGCCGTTAAGGCCTGCCCGGATTGCACGAAGCTGACAAACACCACATCCTGCACGCCCGTCCGAACTGCATCGACATCGGACGTCATGCGACTGATAAAACGCCCGATTTTTCGGCGCTGAAAGAACGACAGCGGCATACTCATGATGTGGCGATGCAGGTCGTTCCGAAGGTCGTGGACGATGGCCTCTCCGAACATCAGCGCCCAACGCGAGCGATAGACGCACACAATTTCGGTAAATAGCTCAAAGACCACGAACCCCGCCACGCCCCAAAGCACTCCCTCAAACTTACTTTGAGTAATCGGCCCAACCACGATCTGAGTAATGATCCAGGTGACGAGCGGGACCTGGATGGCGCGCAGGCTGACCATCACAAACAGCCAGTTTCGTAGCCCCCGGTGCGCCTTGCTATAGTGATACAGGCGCTTCACCATCGCGAAACTGATGGGCCGCTGAACAGCTTCGTCAGCCCCGTCGCGCGCAAAGTGTCGTGTGTGGCTTCCCTTCACGCGACACCACCTAAGGCAATCTGCGCCAATTCTTCGGAGTCCCCAGTCTGCAGCCGCGCAGTGCGACTGTAGAGCCCACTTTGATCCATCAGCTCCTCGTGCGTGCCCCGCTGCACAATTCGACCCTCTTTAAGCACCAGAATGATATCAGCACGCCGCAAGGTGCTAAGCCGATGGGCAACAATGAAGGTCGTGCGGTTCTTGGTCGCGCTATCAACAGCCTCTAACACCTCGTGTTCCGTGTCCGGATCCACGGACGCTGTTGGATCATCCAGGAGCAAAATAGCAGGCTCTAAAAGGATGGCGCGCGCGATGGCAATGCGCTGTTTTTGACCCCCCGAAAGATTCGTGGCCGCCTCCTGGAGAACGCTGTCGTAGCCCTCTGGTAGCGCAGTGATAAAATCGTGAGCCCGTGCCACCTTTGCTGCGTGTTCGATATCGGCCTGACTTGCTTCCGGTTTTCCAAAAGCAATATTTTCTGCGATGGTCGCGCTAAAGAGCAGGCTCTCCTGAAAAACGACGCCGACGCTCCGTCGTAGCACGTCAAGATCCAAGGCTCGCAGATCGACTCCATCCAGCAGGATTCGACCCACTGTTGGATCGTAGAACCGAGGCAATAGGCTCAGCAAAGTACTCTTTCCCGAGCCTGTTCCGCCCAGGATTGCCACGCATTGGCCGGGCTTTACCTCCAGGTCGAGATCCGTGAGGGCGGCTTGTTCCGAACCAAACCCAAACGAGACGCGCTCGAACTTGAGCCCGCCCTGAATCTTTGCCGGCCGAACTGGATCGACGGGGCACTGCACTTCAACGTCCGCATCCAGCACTTCGAAGACGCGGCGCGCGCCACTCAAACTCTGCTGGAGCGTATCGACGACCGTTGCCATGCTGCGAACTTGCTCCCCAAATTTCTGGAGCAGGCCGACAAAGACTATCAAGCTACCGAGACTTAGCTCGCCCGCACTAACGAGCCAACCGCCATAGCCAAGCAGCACCGCAACATTCATCTGGCTGAGAAACTGAACGGAAGGACCATACACACTCACGGCTTTGAAAATCGCCGTCTGCTGCTCTTTGACAGCGTGATTGGCCGCCACGAAGCGCGCATGTTCCTCCTTCTCTTGACCGAATACTTTGACAACCTGGATGCCCTTGGTGCCTTCGGCGATTCGCAGCACCATGTTATCAACTAGCTTGCGATTTTTTGCGTACTCGGGCTGTGCCCATTTGGAAAAGCGATGCGTCACGACCCACAAGACCGGTGACAGCACCAGGCTCGCCGCCGTCAGCCAGGCGTGGGTTGAAATCATGTACACAGCGTACAGCGCTAAGGAGAGACACATGATGATGCCATTGATCATCACGCCATCAATGAAAGAGCGCAGAAGCTGCACGTCACGTGTCACTCGATTGATAATGGAACCGCTCGCATGAGCGTCAAAAAACCGAAAACTCAGACGCTGCAACTTGGCATACACATCGGCGCGAACAGCCGGCACAATCTCTATGTGAACCAGCTTCCCAGCTTGCATGGAGTAAGCAAAATTAAGCCCCCCCCGCAAGAGCCCCATTCCCAGAATCAGACCGCCGAGCGTGAGCAACGTTTGCCAGGTGCTCAATCCAGCAGGCGGCGTTAGCCCAAGCGGCCAGTGGGGTTGCGGCGCGGTGGGTTCTAAATGGTGGCGAAGCACATCCACGCCCAGGCCACCGAAACTCAGCGCCCAAACGCCAAGAACGAGCAGCACCACCTGCAGACCGAGAACGGCAAGGCAGCGTGCACGATGCCGCCAGGCGAGCTTCAGCAGCCGCAGTAGTACTTGAGAATCGGAAGTGCCCTTGGCAGCAAGGCCGTCAGTCAAAGTTTGTGGAGCCGACATGGAATTAAGAAAGCGCGACGCTAGCGGAACTCGCCTTTGCAGGACGGCACACCAAGCAAGAAAATAAAGCTCAAGAGGTCGAGTCTCAGGCGGAACAGCGCTTTCCGCGCCGCATTTCCGGGAATGGTACTTCTGAAGCGCTGAACCGCAATGGCATTTGTTGCTTGATTGTTCAGCGACACGGGTTTCCAGCTAAGGCGCAACGCCTGAAGCGTGAAGCGCTTCGCTAGTGCGAAACCGGAGCGCCGCCGATTTCAATTTCGCCTTCTTGAATGTTGAGTTCAGCGCGGAGCTTGATGCTCTCCACTTTTCCGTCACGAATATTGATAACTCGATCTGAATTCTTCAGCATCTTGTGATCGTGTGTGGCGGTAATGATGGTGACTCCGTGGTCGACGCTTAGGCTTTTCAAGATATCGATGATTTCGGCGCCTGTGGTGAGATCAAGGTTGGCCGTGGGCTCATCTGCCAAAATAATCGCGGGATCGTTCACCAGAGCTCGCGCTATGGCCACCCGCTGCTGTTGGCCCCCAGAAAGCTCGCCTGGCCGATGCTCAAGACGATGACCCAGGCCGACTTGCTCCAGCTTCTTAGCAGCCAGGGCGTCGGCATCCGCCTGGCTCGCCCCCATGAACACGCGAGGGAGTGCAACATTCTTCAGCGCACTGAGCGACGGGAGCAGATTGTACGCCTGAAAAACGTAGCCGATGTAGTTGCAGCGCACATAGGCAAGCTCACGGCTGCCCAACGTCGTGAGATCGAGTGGGCCAATCTGAACCGACCCTTCGCTCGGGCGATCAAGCGCACCCACAATGTTAAATAATGTGCTCTTTCCAGAGCCGGAAGGGCCCATGATCGAGAGATACTCGCCGCGAAAGATGTCCAAATTGATCTGACTGAGTGCGTAAACAACCTCGCGCTTCAACTGATAGATCTTGGAAACGCCGCGCACGCGGATCAGGAGCGCTCCACGTTGCTGTGCTTCAGGTTCTACACTTTTCTCGGCTACCATCGTCATAACGCGCTCCTCACCGGGTCTGGCCTAGAACGGCAACGTAAAGACGCTCTTCGAGACGAATGTCGCGCCAATGCCAAGAGTACCTATCAAGCCCATGCCACAAGCGAACCCGGCAAACACTACCGGCACATACTGGCGCCAGACGAGCCCAAACTGCCTGCGAAAGTAAAAGCGACCGATCAACGCTCCCACGAACTGCGGGATCACGACGAACGGCAGAGTTTGGTTGAGGCCCCGCACGATGCCATAGATGAAGAACGTCGGCGCACCGAGCCACGCAAACGTTCCAAAGAGCATGCCACCGGCGGCCACCCCCGCCCAAACGTAATTCCCGTTGAACGCCGCTTCAAACTCCGTAAAGCCCCCGAGTGTGGACGAAAAGATGATCGACTGCTGCGCTGCGGTGACCTCCCACCATTGTTGGGCAAACAGATACTGGGGGCTTGGGATCGGGCCTAAGCCCCAGATGAAATGAGCGAACAAGAGCGAACCACCAACGATGATCGGCGTGAGCAAGATCTCGCTCTTCCAGATCGACCAGAAGCGCGTACCGGTGAGCTCGCACTGGCGGTAGAATACCGTCATGGCACCGTAGTTATGGAGCGGGATCGGAAGAAACCAGATAGCGACCCCGTGATAACCGGAGAAAATGAAGCTCGCTTCCCGCACAAAAGGAATGTTGAGAACTTCGCCGGCGATGCCCTCCAAGCGGGCCGTGACGTAGCTGATGATCGGCGTGTAGATAATTGCGTAAAACAGCATCACCCCGACGACAGGCCAGTACACCTCACCATCAGCCAAGTACAAAAGCCAAGTGGAAACACTAATGTAGAGTGCCATCACGCTGAGGTACGTCGCGATAATGAACACGGTGCGAATATCCCCGCGTCCGGCTGGGATATCGAAAGCCGCCATACGGCTGCGAGGCCCCGCGAGCTTGGCTCGTTTGCGCTCGGTTGCCCATGCCTTGCCCACTGAAATAAAACCAGCGATGGCGATAGCCATGCCCACACCGATGGCAAAGCTAAAATAGAAGTCCATCTGGTTCTTGTAAAAGGTGGTTTGCATGTTATCCCCTGGGTTCCAAGATTTTAGGATCCCAATCTGGGGCAGATGCAAAATCGGGTTCATGATCATTGTGATCACTAGCCCTACAAACGTGCCTACGGCGGCCCAATACGGCAACACCATGCCGAGCAGCAACATGCCTAAATCGAAGGAGATGGCGATCGCTGCAGCCGGCAGAAACTGCCCCGTTTGGGAAGTGAAATCCTTGAACGGCAACGGCAGAATCGTGATCGGCTTGTCGAGCAGAGCGCCCGTCACCGTTGGAACACCGAGGTAGATCGCTCCGAACACGATTCCGAGCACCGAACCAATCGAAAACACTCGCCAGCGCCAGGACGCTTGCTGTTGCATAGCTCGCTCGCCAGGCTCGGCCCCAGAACGCGCACTGCCTTCACTGTCCTGCTCTTCAGAGAGCGCCATGATGCCCTGAGCACCCACAGGCGCCATCGGGAATGGAAGCTTCTCGATGTCACTCGTCAACCGAAACAGGCCGTAACCGAGAATCATGTTGTCGATGCGGCCAATCACCATGGTGAAGACCACAAGACCGATGACCGGCAGCCATTCCGGCAGAAACAAAGAACGCTGGTCCAGAACGGCAGGGTCGCTGGGAACAATCCACGTTGGCAGCTTGTCGGCGATGCCAGCGGCACGAGCGGCGTCAGATTGGGCGAAGAACTGCGCCCAAATTGCGCCGAGCCCGCCCTGAAATTGGCCTTGCGCCATAGACGCGGTCACGATGATGGCGCCCGCTAAGTAGAACAGCGTAAAAATCTCGGCACGCCGGAGATTCTTGTTGGCACGACGCGCCACCTCAATAAAGAGAATCACTGTCACCCACTGAGCAGCAGGACCGATCGAAAGGCCGGCGATCAGCGTCATGTAGATGGAGCCCGGCACCATCAGCAGCGCGACAAACAACGCGCCCGCAAACGCGGTCCAGCTGAAGCCATCTTCAAAAGTTCCCGGCACCTTCATCAGCGAGCGAAACTCTTCGAGCTCGGTATCGGGGCCGCGCTTTCGAGAGAAAAATCCAGGTTTTGAGGGTCGCGCTTCCGCCATCGTGTGTCCTAGCTCAGGCCTCCGTTGGGCCCAAAGTCTCGAGCGTCTCCATGCGGTAGTGCTCAATCATGTCGTTTGAAAGCGTGCGCCAAAGAAGGAACTGTTGGCGCAATTCGCGCATAAAAACCCTGTTGGCGCGAAACCAATCAGCCTGAGCGCCGCTCTCTCGCTTCACATGAATCGCCACCTCATCGACGCCCTCAATTTCCGAAGGCGATGCCATGAGCGTCATGTGTTGGGTGACGCCCAGGTCGAACGGCGCTAGCGCAAAGCGCCCGGTGAGTTCAAGATTTCCCTGAGCTCCGCGCCGGATAGCCACATCGGAGGCCGCAAAGCTTCCGAGCCCGGCATCATCGTGAGCGCGAAAGTGCTCAGCGAGAAAGCTCACAACCCCGGTGATGTCGTAGGCCGAAACAGTGAACGGAAACTTAAGCTTCAGATCATCTTGCTCGGGCGGAGGCAGGCGCCACGAGCGGGCAAGCCCTGGATTGGCGCTGCGCGAGGCTCGCACCGCCGGATAAATAGCTGACACGAGCACTGTCAGCATCACGACTCCGATCGCGAACAGTGAATTGGTCGACGAGAAGTTGATGGCGGCCGGCTTGATGTACCCGGCCTTGGCCAGGGTCGAGGCTCCCAAAGCCACGAACTGCGCCAAGATCTGCCCACCCATCCCACCGACTACCGCGTACACGGCTGCTTCCGCAAAGAACAAAACACCGACATGACCTGGCGAAAGCCCCAATGCGGAGAACGTGTAGATCTCCTTTTCACGATCGCTGATCGAGCCGAGCAACGTCCCAAAAATGATCAGACCACCGAGGAGTAGTGGTACAAACAGTGCAAAACCTCCCGAAATCTCGGTGAGCTCCGTCAGCAGCATTCGCTCCACGCCTGAAGAGCCAGCCGCCCACACGGGCATCACGAGTGTCTCGGCAAGCTCTCTGCCCCGTGCTTGAGCATCGACACCTTCCCCAGGATAGATCGAGAGCGCAAACAACTTTCCGCCAAGCCGTTGCACAAAATCGGCCGAACCGACCACGACCTGATCAGCGCTCAGATGCACAAAATCGCGGGCCACGTCCTGGGCGAAAGCTAGCTCTGTCTCGCTCTTATCAGCCTGGATCTGTTCCGGGCCGCTCTCGAGAGCCTGGAAATTAACTGGCAAGACACTCTGACCGTCTACGTGCTTCAGGCTCTGAAGCTGTGAAGTATTCAGCGTCCCACCGAAGGTCGCGCGCAAGCCGTTGACCATGATGGCTTGCCCGACTTTCAACTCCAACACATCCCGAACGATGGGGGGCAAGAACACGGCTCCCGCGCGGAGTGCCTGGCGCTTCTCATCCGGTGTTCCCTCGCCTAAGGTTGCCAGGAACTCGGGCCAAACCGCCATTTCTGCGTCCGTGATGCCCACCGCAGCGTCGATCGCGATCGAGCGCCCATCGTCCGCACGGGCCACGGAGAAGCGAACATCAACGACCTTGTTTTTCGTGTCTTTCGTCAGCCAGTAATAAGGAGCCAATAGGCCGCCCTTGCCTTGCTGTCCGAACATTAGATCTTTCACGCCCTCGGGCAGCGGCGTGTAATCCAGCTGGTGCACAAGAATCGAAGCACGCGTATGTGGACTCTTGGGTCCCTCATAAGTGGTTCGGATTCCAACCTTCTGGCTAAAAGACGCAAAAACCAGCGTCGTGAAGGTCAGAATCACGACCGTGACTGCAGTGAGCGTGGTGCGCGTGGGTCGGCGGCGCATCGTGGACATGCCCATGCCCACCGCAGCCAACATGGTTCCCATGCGCGAAACCTCGAGCCCGTGCACGCCGAGAGCCTGCCCCTGCATGGCCTTCAATTCTGTCTTGAACTTGCGAACGACGATGTAGATGACCAAGCTCGACAGGAGCAGAATCGCAAATGCCAAGAAGATGATGACCGGTGTCGCTGCAATTGCGAAGCCAGGGTGCATTAAATAAAGCAGACCAAACGTGCCCAGGAACATCCCCGTGAAGCCCGCGAGCCGTCCATAAATGGTGGTGGCGCAGATAATTAGACGTTCCAGCGCAAAGGCGAATGGAATGGCTAACAAAAGCAGCATCACGATGGCGTGCACCAAATCATCCATCGTGTTTCTGAGGGGCAGATACACGCGCTGCGAGAGCGCCGCGCTGCGCCCCAGATCCGCCATTTTTCCCGCCAGATTGGGCTCTGTTTTGGCCTGCTCTTTGATGCGCAGTGCTCGACCGTGCAGCACCTCGATATCCGGGCTGGTGACGCCGCGGATCCGAAGCTGGCTTAGGCGCGTCTCATTCAGTTGCCAAAGATCGTTCGCGGTGTTGTTGGCGATCGAGAAACTTCCCGACACATCCTTGGGATCCAGGCCGTTGCCGTAGGGCGCCTGATCGCTGAACACGCCAAGCGCTGCCGGACCCATCACCTGGAAAATCTTGAGTCGCCGGTCGACGATCTGGTCAGACACGTACCCAAAGTACTGATCGCCCAACTGACCCCATAGCGAGCGATTGTCTCTGAACGGTGCATCCGAATTGGCCTTCAGAAGCTTGAAGCGCTTGGGATCGCTCTCGAAGCCTCGTCGCGCCATCCAGCGATACTGATCACCGAAGAAAAGATTCACGCGGATCAGCTCAGTGTTGAGCTTCACTTGGCCTTCTTGAGTTGTCACCGCCTGAATCCGGCCTTCGCCGTCGAACCGGCTACCGAAGACCATGATCTCAGAATGGATATCGGTGCGCAGGCCGAGCAGACGAAAACGCCCGTTCTGGTCGACTGCCTCCATTGCCAGCGGCTCAAAATCTGGGACCCCCTGGGCATCCTTGAGACTCGACCACGCCTCACCTGCAGTTGCGAACCCGGAGCTCCCTGGCCAGAGCGCAATCATGGCGCCCCCCGCGGGACGATCCTCGGCCATGCTGCCGCTCACCTGAAGACCGGCGTAGTCTCCGGCCTGGGCACCAGCATTCCAAGTGGGGTACCGGCTCAGGTTCACAGCGGTCAGCACGCGCGGCAGCGAGATCTCAGAAGAGCTCGCTGCTCGCCGCATGAGCTCAGTGGCTTCGACAGCTTGATGCTCAAGCCTAAGCCAAGCGAGCTCCTCCAGCGTGTCGGAAGGTTGGCCGTCGCGGGGGCGGCGATCTGCGCCGCTCATCAACGAAAAGTTGTAGATGCCGTACGTTCCAGCAATCGAGCTGGACGTCGCGAATGGCCCAGGCGCGAACGAGAGCCCAAACAGCGGATCCGTGAGTGTGCGCGGGTCGAGATGGGACAGCTCGTCGGGTCGCTCAAGAGCGACCTCCCGCAACGCTCCGAGCAGCCTCCCGTAGTAGCCTGGAGCATCCGAACCGGCCGTGGGCAGCCGCCACGGCGTGAGCGCGTTCGTCCAATCACCAACGACCGGCCCAAAGCTGCCGCCAGCATCTGACAAGTTATATTGCGCGTGAAAAACGACGAATAGTGGCTTCGCGTCCGGAGAAAGTGCCTTCCTAAGCACGGTGCGCTGTTCATCCATTTCGACAAGCGCTGTCAGCTCATTCAGCCGTTTTTGAAAGCGCAGTGAGGCAGCTTCCTTCAATTGATCGAACAGCTTGAGGAAAAGCCTCGCAACACCCGAGCCGGGGCTCTTCTCTTTCGACAGAAGAGCTCGCTCCGTTGCGAACTGCTCAAGCTCGCCCTGATGTAGCGCGCGCCGGATTTCATCCCAACGCAAAGCCTCCCCTTCCAACTCGCGAACCTGCGCTCGAATGCCCAGTGCGCCGGAACGACCAGCCTTCAGGCGCAGCACCTCCATCTCCTTGCGAACGTCGTCACGCTTGAAATTTGCGACTTCCACCAAGGCGCGCTTGAGCCACACTTTGGGCATGATTCCGCCCGGAGGATCGATCGCGCGGTCGAACACCAGGCCGTTCTTGCTTAGCAACAGATCCATCGCGCGAACGTGGAGCAATTCCTTCCGGTGCTGCTCACTGCGACGAGCATGCTCGTCGGCATCCATCATCCACGTTTCGTAAACCTCGCGGGCTCCCTGGTGGTAGCGTGCTTGATTATCAAGAAAGAGCAGCACCACATCGCGCTTTGCTGGGTGTTGCTTGAGGGTTGCCGCGGCTTGAAGCAGAGCGGCAACGTTGGCGGCTCCACGCGCCCCCGGCGACAGCTCCGGCACGATTCCAAATGTGTCGTAGTTCGCTGAAAGTACTACGGCTTCGGCTTGACCTCCGGCACCCGCGAAACCCGGCGCTGACCCTGGAATGCGAGCGACGATGTTGCGCCCCTCCGTGCGCCGCCAGCGCGATTCGATGAATAGTTGGGCGTTCGGGTGATCCGTTCGGAGATCCACTGCGGTTTGGCCTGCGGGAATGTACGCGCGCACCCAGTTAGCGGGAACGCCGGAATGCCTTGGCTCCGACGCGACGCTCTTGCCACTGTCCAAGAAGAGCACGGCCTGCGCGCCATACGCGAAGGCCCGCTGCCAGGCGCCAACACTATCGTAGTCGAGTACGACTAGCGCGCCCTCAACCTTGCGTGCCCCGTAGTCCGCAAGCTCCCCGCGACCCAGATACAGCAAGGGACCCTTCAGCCCTTCGGGACCAGTGACCGAAAGCGCTGAAATATTTGGGCGAAGCGCATGCACCTCGATCCGTTGGCCATCGACGAGAAGCTCCGCGCGCTGCGTCTCCATCTGCCAGACAGGCATGTCGATGAAGAACGTTTGCAGGCCAAGGCGAGTGAGCTGCGCGGTGATGTATTCGGCAGCCTCGTACCCGTTGCGGGAGCCCGAGAGCCGATGCGGATGCGAAGTGAGCTGTCGCAAGTCAAACAAGAACGCGTTCTCTTCGCGAGTGAGTGGGTCTGGGACAGAGCCGACGGCTGCTGCACCGGCCGCGCCATTCGGTCCCGCCACCATCGCACCCGGGTCGGCACTCGCACCCGGGTCGGCACTCGCACCCGGGTCGGCACTCGCA
>Ga0209490_10002877_pt1 | contig 16203 bp, 11 predicted proteins | sample MAT06_FD_187209 | JGI IMG/M metagenome (GOLD analysis project Ga0209490, IMG submission 187209) | Freshwater microbial communities from Lake Fryxell liftoff mats and glacier meltwater in Antarctica - MAT-06 (SPAdes) (version 2) | ecosystem: Environmental > Aquatic > Freshwater > Ice > Liftoff...
TTAAATCACCAATAAAACCTTGGATGAACGGTAAGGGTTCGCTGAGCCACATCACATGCACCTAAACTATTTCTTCATCGCTTACTATATCCTCATAGCGTAGACTTAAAAAACTTGAACATCGAGTTATAGCTATATACTATTAGGGTCAGCTTACCCCTTCAATAGAATCTTTCGCAATTTTACTAGAATCTTTTGATGCTTCGAGTTCATCTTCATCAAATTTGTATTTGATTTCAACACTAGGTGCAAGCCTACAACCTTTTTTATATTCAATAAGAATTAAATCTTCGGCTTTGACACCTACTCGATCTAGATATCGTTTAAAATCAGACATTGCTTGACTATATTTTTCTGGGTTGGAAGGAAAATATATTTCGGAGACTCTTTCTCTAGACACAAACTTTTTTATATCAGTTTCTTTGGCATCTATCATTTCAAGAAGTAGCTTTGAATCTAATTCTCTCATCGGGATAAATTTATCTCTCTTCCCTTTACGTCTGACACCAATATCAGGATTTCTTGGATCAGGGTTATAGATTTCAATTACATAATGCCAAGGGGCACTTTCACATAGATCGATTAATTTCTTCTGATGTAGTAGGGTCTTGAGTACTTTTATAAATTCTTCTACAGGTATAGTGTCATCAGGAGGTTTTGTATAGCTAATTTGGTGACCACCAAACCATTCTTCTAGATAATCATTAAGAGTTGAGACAAAAATCACTCTATCTTTAAGATCGGGAATAATAAAATCTAAATTTTCATCGTAGGGGAGTCCAGTAATCACGATTAAAGCTTTACATGCTTTAAGTTCTCGCGCTCGACGTATTATGGTGCGACCATCAGCAGTTAAGCTATCAGTTACTAATCCGCAGGTTGTATGAAGATTAATATCTAGAGAAATAATGTCAAACTTTTTGCCTGACTCTAAAATTTCAAGAACTTCGGCACCACTTTCCTCTGCTTTAACAGACCAGTCTTTAGGTAAGATTTCTTTATACATCTGGCGTAAGGGGATTCGCCAGTTTGGATCATCTTCGGCAATAAGCAAGCTACCCATAGTTACAATGCTTCTCCTAGGACAACTGATAAGATGCGATGAATTTCAGGAATATATTCCATATTGTGCTGTGATGTAGCGCGATCGCGTAAACCAAGTAAGGCTTTTACCATAGGTATATCGGCATGGGGCAGTATTGTCGCCCAAGAAATATTGGACATCTCTTGTAAGATCTCATCTACTATTTGGTCAGATCCTGAGCGATCACTATTAGTCATCAAAAGCTCTACACAATTTACCCGTTTTCGCAGTTTACCAATTCCAGATCTATCCTGACAGATTTGCCACCCCTCAAAATACATTTTTTTTGTTGCATAGGGAGCAAATAATAGATCCCTGAGAAAAATGGGTTGCCCGATCGCAATTTGTCCAGGTATTTTAGTAAACTCAAAATTTCCTTCGCAATCACCAAAAACATCGAATTGCTTAAGGGGTTGCAGAGACGATTCACTTGCTGCGATCGCTACAAACTTACCTTCCCAACAAAAATGCGATCGCAATCGGCGAAGTTGACTCATAGTTTCAATAGGGCTACTTGCCAACGATATCACCCAAGGACATTCTGCAAGATCGTATTTGAAGTCAGATGTGGTGTTTAGATCTTGTGAAAGGGCTGGGTATTGATAGGATTGGATATCGAATAGGTCAAGGACTTGGCTGATGGCGCTCGCTACTGGATTACTCCCAAGAATCATGACAGAATTGGGTAGCTTATTGATCGCAATGTCGTCAGGCAGAAAAATTTCTGGTTGATATTTTCCTAGCTTTTGAGCGATCGCACAATAGGCATTGGCAACTATTGTAGGTTCGATCGCTTTGTCTATGTATATTGCCTTGAGTAATCGCCCAAAACTGGAATCAGCGATGTCATTACTGTTCCATTCTTGAGCAATTTTGCCTGCTATCTTGAGTTGGGTTGCTTCAAAAGTGACTCGAATCAGATCTTTGTTGAAGATGTCTGACCACCATACTGGATTGGTGACATGATCGCTTTTGGTTTTGAGGATTTCGATATTGTCGTTTATGTTGGCAGTGCGATCAAGGAAGTTGGACCACTGCATTGCATGGAGCGCATGGGCTATTTCGGTTTGTTGATCGTAGACGACTAAATAGCCTTGGCAAAGTATGGCAAAGGTTGCTAAACATTCATTACCTATTGATTGAATTTCGTGGCTAGTAAATTTGTTGCGATCAATATCAATGAGGGAATAAATTTGTTTCCATTCTGATGGAGTAATGCCGTCATGACCGCGATCAATCTTGCGGTTAATTTTGAGAACTCTAGTCGAACTGATATCAATTTGTGAAAGTTTTGGATCGCCTGTACCACTATAGATAACGATGAGTTTTTCTGGATAGTTGCCAGTGTAGTCTGTTTCGAGGCTAGAACCATTGTGCCCTTTAAAGTTGCTGTTATGTCCGCAAATTATCTGGGCAGATGCTCGATCTGGACATGTGCTGAATATCTCTGTAGGCAAATTGGCGATGCTGTTTGCTTTACGTCCACTGTCTACGTCTTTGAAATCAACTGTTATTCTTCTTTCCATGAAAATGTAATCTCCTTATCTTGCATGGTAATGAGGAATGCTCCTGTTTGCGATCGGATAAACTCTTGCTTTGTATCTGTAGCCAGTTCCCAACCGCCATACTCTATACATTTAGCCAATGCCTTAGACGTTTCGTGAGCGCTATCCCAATTTCCACACTCGCGGAACTTTGACAAATGATTGCGAGTTCTGGCAAGTAGGTTATCTTCTTTCCCAACTACAGGACGAGAAGATAGCAATGTCATAGTTGAGTCACCAAAAGACAGAAAAATCTGATCTTCTTCGAGTAGATCCTTAAAGAACTTGTAAAGGGCTTTAGCAAAATCAAAATCTTTAGTTTTGGTATGGGTTGAATTCTCAACGTCAGGGGTGTAGGTTGGTGCGGCTGTCTTAAGAGTGAGGTGGCTGACATCACGTTGAGCATCAGCAAGAAGGGCGATCGAATAAAGGGTATGTATGCCGAGCATGTCACCTGTTAGGCAGAAAGATTTGAAGCCTTGATGGGCAAAAAAGTCATAGCGATCGCGCAGCAAGTTTACGGTTTTGAGTAAACACCCAGAAGCTATTTGAAATTCTTGAATTTTTTGGGCGGGATGCGGATAAACATGTGGAACCTCAGTAGAACTATCTGTAAACCATATATTTTTACAGCTTGACATGTAAAGCAATCGATCAATAGGAGTAGCGAAAAACCTCATGTACCAGATACGAAGGACTTCAATAATTAAGGCGTGAGCGCCTCCAAGTATTATGGAGTCAGAATTTTTGTAGAATCTGTCTTTGGCATCTCTTGGCAATCCTGGCAAATTTAAGATACCTTTTATTTCGCCTGCGGAACTTGCTTTAATCAAAAAACGATTGCCACCTTTTTTCAAAAACTCAAAACCAATATTCCATGCTCCGAGGTATCCCTGTGGATAAATCTCATTCCCATAAAGCATTTTAACAGAATCAGATGAAAGGAGATTGGGAGATTGCACTGAGTAATTACCCCAATCAACATCTTCTAAAAGAAATGTGCAATCTGGACTATCGCAAATAGTAGTTAAAGCTTTTTTATAGGTTGAATCATTAAAAATCAGTAGGTTTGTAGTGTTTATTTCTATTAATGGAATAGGTAATTTTGAGAGGTATATATAGCCATTATCTGTCAGGGAAGATATTAGAGAACTTAGCTCTTTTTTGCCAATCCCAATGAACTCTACATATTCATCCCATTTTTTGTCGTTATCCACATCTCCAAACTGCTCTGAAAGCTCAAATGAACTGTGAAGCTCGTGAATTGGAATTTCTAGAAGTCTCTGCACCCAGTCTAAATTTGTTGAGGCATCATTAAATTTCTTAATAGATTCCTCTCTGTCTTCAACGATGTATACACTTATTTCGATTTTCATGGATTATCTTCCTCATCTAGATGATAATAAATATATGTTCGGACTATTGGGAAAGACAGTCTCTGTATGTCATCAGATGCTTCTCCTTGAAGATCGAACTCATCTTTGCTGTTAATTGATTTCATCTTTACAGCGCCTTTTAGATCTCTAAGTTGATTTTTAATGATATTTAGAGTGCCGATTTGTTTTTGCTTTTTTTCTATATATCCACTCTCACTGTGGTTATATATTACAACTGCATTATTTCTTAAGGTAATAATGAGTTTAAAAACTGTATCTTGCCTAAGAAAATCATCAAATGGAATGTTAGATGGCAAGGTATGAAAAATTGCATTTGAGAGGGCTGCTAGAATCGCTTTCCTCACTTGTTGAGATCTGCCTAATGAGATAGGTGATTCATGTGTAATGATTTCTACAAGGAGACGATTGGTAAAGAAATTAACAAATAGGTCAACGTCTTTGACAACTTCATCTTCGCTGAAACCACGAAAGCGTTGAATAAGACCAATACTTTTTGCGGTACTGATGATTTCATTCAGTTTAATATCGTAGTCTACATTTTCTTGGTTATTTGCCCAAAGATCGATGTAACTATGAGCGTCTTTCTTTAATTTCTTTAGATTTTTTGTTTGTTTTGAATCTAAACCTTGAGTCTCTAGAAGTTCTGAAGCTATTTGACAGAAATGATTAACCCATCTAATTTCATGCCCAAGTTCTTCAGCAATATATCTGCGTCCTAAACTAAGGGTACTATTTGGTATAAGTGTGTGATCACCCATGGAATGAATTTTGTCATACTCGTGCTCGATTTGTTCTGTTGAGAAGTGACTATCATAAAATAAAATTATTGCATCATCAGCTTGTGGAGACCCATCAAAGCGGTAATCTATTGGATAAGTCACAGATGTATAAAAGTCAGAAATTATTGGGATAAAAAGAATCCCAAACAAAAGTTTATCAGTTATATTCTTTTTCAGCGCATCGGAAAAACTGCTGCTTTCTCCTCCAATTTCATCTATTTTTTGCCGAAGATATGTAATAGAATTATCTATATCTAAATACATTTTAGCTTGTTCTTGCAAACCACCCTTTTGTAAAATACCCTTTCCCTTTTCCTTAGATAGTACTTCAGAAAAATTGCCATAATGAGTATCCATAGAACTTATTTTTAAAAGCAAGCTAATTTTGGATTCCTTAATATAATCACTATTCATTTGGAATTCACTAACCCTATTTACAACTTCTTCACTAAGGATAAATTGAATTTCTTTGAAGTCAGGATGTTGAATAATATTCAAATCAATCAGTGGTTTACCTTGATTAGCAGAAGTTGATCGCTTGCAAACAAAAACACAGGTTTTGCCTGAGTTAGGCAAAAGCTCTTTTAATAGAGTACTAGTGTTGCTATACCCCTCCTCACGAAAGAAGAGATAGAAATATAACTCTTGAAAAAATTTTTTCTTACGGGTTGAGTCATATTTATGTAGAGAATTAGCAAAGACTCTAATTGCTAGTTGATCAATAAGACTTACCATTAGCCCGCCAATGCAGAGAGAAGATATTGCGCCAGATGAAATTGCATTTTTTACAAACTTTTCTTGTACTTCAGTAAGCTCTTCTGACCTATATACACCAGTTATAAACTTTGCTTCTTGAGCCTCATAGTATTTCTCTGCTCTAATAAAGTCATGGGAATTATGCTTTATTGGATGTTGAATAGAACCTATGAATTTATGTGCAATCGGTGAGGCTAACGCTTTAGATTTACTAACTAATTTACATATTGACCATGTGTATTCAAGCAACAAAATATCGCACTCATCTTCAGAAATGCTTTTAACTTTATTTTTAATGTAATCGATTAAATATTCATAGTGAGTAGCTCCAGTGATTTCATTTTCAACTACTCTAAATGAACTGGAATTTCGCTTTTCAAGTAAATTTATATAAGTACACTTGTTGACTTTGTTTTGTATAAGATAAGATGATCTATATTCGTCAAGTCCATAATCAATTAGTTGTTTAATAAATCTATCGATTGCAAATGGTCTAATTGGAGTTGCAGGGCGAGGGAAGTTTTCATATTTTTTAACTATTGCATCGCCATAAAAACCATCTTTTGACAAAAAGATTTGTTCCATTATTTTATTGCTGTGCTTGATATGTGAGGGATTACCTAGCTTGTTTAGAATACTTTTAACATTACTAGTTCTTCCCTCTAACATTTCTGCGTCACCTGTGACACGAGAATGCATAAATACTCCCCCCTCGCGAAGCAATTCTAAGGATGCCACCAAACAATATCTCCACCAAGTTATATGAGGCAGGAAAAAAGATGCCAAAACTATATCAAAGCCAGCTTTCGGAATAAATTCCTCGTGAGATCTTTGCAATCTCTCTTTCCATCTTGACGCTTGTGCAGTGTGAGCTACGTGATCATCTTCAGTTCTTCCTTTGTCAAAATCAAGGTTGTCGCACACAAATAAATGTAAGTCATGTTTCCATGAGTTATTCTCAGGAACCGTTTGCCAATCTGACTCATCAAGTCTTTTAACCATATCATCTGATGTAACTGGCAAATTATCAAGTCCACTCGCAATCAGTTTTGTTGCAAAATTAAGGGGTTCTTTATTAGCATCGATTGCAACAATACGAACTTTTCTTTTAGTATTACGCTCTAATTGGGCAAGCAAAGGGAATTCAAAACATCCGACTCCCACACCAAGAATTAATACATTTATCTCTTTCTCCACTTGAGTAGGAATAATTTCTTGAAGAATTTGATCGCAAACCAAAGAACTTCCTTCAGGCTTATTATTGTAAAAGAAGCTTACATAGGCTTTCCATGAATCTATATTAGGGAATGGCTTTAGTCTATCTATTTGAATAATTTTCATGACTTTATATCTCGTTAATAATTAATTCAAAATCTTGATTCCATTATCTGTTCGTTTAACCAGTGTCATAGTCGCCTGATTATCTCGATCAGCATTAAGTTGGATTGTTCCTGTTACTCCTTCATATGGCATCAATTTTAACATTGATGCTCCGATATCCTTTGGACTTTTTGAAGGAGAAGTCTGAATTGCCTTGATTAGAATGTTTGTCATATCATAAAAGTAAGCAATGTCATGATTTGCTTCTTTCCCTGCTGCTTTGACTTTCTGATCGAATTCTTTGATCTTCGGATCGTCTTTTGCAATGTAGTATCGAGAAGCAGGGAAAACAACTCTTCTCAGGACATCTGGTGAAATTTTTTGATCGAATCCACCAACAGCAAATTGTAGGTTTCCTAGTATAGGTATTTTTAGCCCGACCTCCTCCATTTGTTGCAAAATTGTAGGATAGCCTGTTGTAAAGGCATAAATCATAATGGCATCAAGATTTTTCTCTTTAAATTTGCCTAAAATATTCCGAAAATCTTTTTCAGTAGAAGGAACAGATTCAGAAATTTCTACTGTGCCACCATATTCACCAACTTTCCTCTGGAGGATTTTAGCAGCTTCATCACCAGCTCTATTTGTGGCATTCAATGTCCCCACTCGTAGATATTTTTGCTGTTTAGAATATTCAGCAAGCAGTTTCATCTCTTCATCTGCTGTTGCATAGATGCGGTATGCAAAAGGATAGCCTTTGGTTAGTTCAGGCATCATTGATTGTGCAAAAACGAGTACATCTTTGCCAGATTGTTTGTAAGCAGGTAAGGTAGCCAATACAGCACCTGTTGTACTAACAGCATGGATGCCGACATTTTCAAAATCCAGAAGTTTTCGTACAGATGTGACAGCATTTTCTGGTTTACCTTGTGAATCTTCAAATATAAAGTTCACCTTTGACTTCATATCTGGATAGTTCTCAAGAGCAAGCTGCATTCCCAAGCGTTCGCCTTCACCTAGGTAGGCAGCAGGTCCAGTCAAAGGTATAATCGCCCCAACTTTAATCACCTCTACTTTTGTTGTAGGAGTAGTGGGATTACTTCCCGAATTTCTTAGCCATCCACAGGCAACTGTCAGTGTTGCCGCCAAGAATACAGTACAAACAAAACGTAGCATTGACTTTTGATTCATTCTAAACCTCACAAAAAATTCAATATAAGGATGGAGATATACGTGAAAATATTACAAGAATTAAAAACCACTAAAATCAGCAACACTATCTTCATCGATAATTTGTTGTTTTCTCAGTTCGTAGGTTATTGGTGGTGGTTCAAGAATAGCCTCAATATATGCTTGCCAATTTTGATCGTCTGATTTTTTTACATTGTGACCACATCTATCAACAATTGCAAAACTGACATTCTGATTGAGTTCGCAAATATTTTTTAAATATTCAAAAAAAGAAATTGGAACATACTTATCGATGGTTCCGACAGCTACAAGCGTCTTGTACTGGACTAAGGGCAGTAGATATTCTACTGGCTGCCATTCCTCCCAGAAATTGCTAGCAAACTTTGTGCTACTCCCAACCTTGTCTAGTCCTTCACCCTTAGAAAATATTTTCCAGAAAAGTGAAAATGGCGCTGCACCATAAAGGATTACCTTTTGAAGTTTATGGAGACTTACCTTCTCATTGCCAAGTTCAATAAGTGTGGAGAGCAGAACTGTACACCCACCAGAGAGAGCCATGACTGTGTAAGGAAATCTGCCTCGCTCCAAACTGAGGATTTGCTCTCTAACAGGATCGATACAGGCTTCTAAACCATATCGTCCACTCAGATGTCTATCCTTTTTTCTCTGTCCAGGCATATAGAGAATATCAAAGTGATATCCTAATTTCTCGGATTCTTCTTTGAGTAAACCGTATACATCAAGATATTTTTCGTCACAAGGACTACTACCGCCAGGAATAACTGTAAAAACTGTCATACTTAAGACTCCTTTGTATGGATGATTGACGGTACTGCGATCAGACAGGATTTCTCTGTATTTGGTTTCAATATTTCCAAAACAGAATCCACTCCCACTGCATCAAGCGCTGAGAGTGGCTCATCAATCAATTGCACATTACTCAATCTACTCTGAAAACATCTGAGAATCACCCTTTGCTTCTCACCACCACTCAGATCTGACATCCGTTTGTGCAGCAAAGGCTTCACATCCTCAGGGATATTTCTGACATGAGATAGCTGCAACGCCTCTCTTACAGTCAAATTCGGATAGATATTATCCCGTGATTGCAAAAGTGATAAACCCAGTTTAACCCGCTTCCAAGACGGCAATTTTTCTACCAATCGCCCACTTAAACGAATTTTACCCTGAGCAGGTGCGATCGCACCCGCTAGTGCTTCCAATAGTGAGGTCTTACCCCAACCATTAGGAGCCTGCAACAAGGCTACTTGACCGCGATATAGCGTAAAAGAAATTCCTGTCACCGTTCCATCCTCATGTTGCTCGCCTACCACCAATCGTTTACCACGATAGACCACCAGATCTTCAACCTCTAGCAAAGGCACAGAAGCTTCTCCCACTGTTGATAGCACTGCCCCTCCAGCCAGAATGCGATCGCTTATTTTGCCACCTGAAACTTTCGCTAACCAGTTACGAATATCATTATGCTGAAGCTCAGCCAAATATTTCTGCGCCATTGCTGGCAACTCAACCCTTAGTTCTCCCTGTTCTAGCATCCACACCTTTGTCACTAAGTCCAGAATATGCGGAATATTAAGAACATGCTCCACAATTACCAGCGTTAGCTGTTGCTCTCGTACCAGTGTCTTCAACCACTGCACGACCTCTAAAATGCCTGCTCTATCCAAACTTGCAAGCGGCTCATCTAAAAACAGGATTTTTGCCCCTGCTTGAATTGCTCTAGCGATCGCTACGCGCTTTGACTGCCCCAAAGAAATTTTGTTGGCTAAGGAACTCTCTCGCCCCTGCAAACCCAAATCTTCAAGTTTTAGTCGTGCTTCATTTTGCAACCGCATTTCTTGCTTGCGAATCAAAGAATGCTGGAACAAAGCTGAAATAGGATTTTCGCCTTTTTGCTGAGGTGAGGCTGCGGTAATGTTATCCAACAAACTTAGGCTAGGAAACAAACGAACCTCCTGCCATGTTCTACCTATACCTTCTTGCGCTAGGCGCTCTGGCGTGAAATGATTCCAAGAGTTAAGCTCTTGTTGCCAAGGGCTAGGAAAACGAAAAACTTGTTGCTTCTTACCACTTGATAAATGAATTTCTCCCACATCGGGCTTCAAGTTACCCGTTAGCATATTTAAAAATGTCGTCTTACCTGAACCATTACTACCCAAAAGCAGGACAACCTCTCCCAGACGCAATGACACCGAAACATCCTTAAGCACTATCTGACCGCCAAAGCTTTTGCCCAGGCCATAGACTTGCAACAGAATCTCTCGCTCCCTTTCCTTGGCAACTGCGCCTAACACTTTATTCACCTCTAGCCTTGTGATAGTTTTCATCCTAATCAACCTGATACTTCCCTGCTAGTCCTTGTGGTCGAAAATGTACCATCACGACTAGTAACAAGCCGTAGAGTAGTAACCTTATATTCGCCGCAATCCCATCGGGAATAGTAGCAAACTTCAGGAGTTCTGGAATTGCCAGCAAAACAAACGTTCCTACAAGTGGACCGCGAAAATTCCCTACTCCTCCTAATAACACCATACATAGCATCAATATCGACTGATCCAGCGCAGCCAAGGTTGGGTCGATAAAGCCAACGTATGCTGCATAGATTGCCCCACCAATTGCCACCATGCCACAGGCGATCGCAAAGGCTTGTAACTTTACTAATCGCGTATTTTTCCCTACTCCGCGCGCCGCCAGATCGTCATCTCGCATGACTTGCAGCAACCTACCCCAAGGCGAAAACAACAATACCCCTGACACAACGCCACAGATCAGAGCGATTGCAGTTGCAAATATAGCAATACTACTTGGATCGTTTAATTGCCAGCCAAACAAATCGGGTTTTGGAATTTCTGATAGTCCAAAAGTGCCATTAGTCAAATTTCTCAGCGTTCCTGGCTCAGCATCCGAACTCACCCAATTTTGGCAGAGTCCAAATATCAATGCTTGCACTGCCAAAGAAACCATTACAAAAAAGTCACCTTTAAATCGCCATGCAGGAAGCGAAACGGCAAAACTTAGTAAGCTGGCAATAGCTACAGCCATTGCAGAGGCTGGTAGAAAACCCGCGTGTAATTTCAGCGCAATAAGTGCATAAACATAGCTACCAACAGCAAAATATCCTGCATGAGCTAGTGTTAACAAACCGCAATAGCCCACTACTAAATTTAGGCTCATCGCCACGATCGCGTAAATATCAAAATAGATAATCAAGTGAAAGAAGTAATTCATGCTTCTGCCTCCAGCCTTCCCTTGCGACCAAGCAAGCCATTAGGACGTACAAATAGAAATAGAGCCAGTACCAGAAATGTAACTGCTTCTTGCCACCGTGCTGATAAAACCCAAACAGCTAGCGCTCGAGTAACGCCGAGTAAGATACCACCCGCCAACGCTCCCCAAAAGGATTGCTGACTGCCAATGATCATTGCCACAATCGCTATAAGTAATGCACTTAATCCACCCTGCGGATCGAAACCCACATCATAGGCAACCAGTAAAGAAGCGATCGAAGCCAGCAGACCAGAGGTGCCGAAAGCAACCAGCCGTAATCTACTCACATCGTAGCCCTGTAAACCAAATTCTTTAGGATTGTCTGCCAGCGCACGGAACTGTAAGCCAAGATTACTGAACTGCAACCATGCATAAAAAAATCCTAAAACTATCACGGCAGCAATCGCCCCTACTACTTGTGTCATCGGAATGCTCACACTGCCTAATTGCAAGATTGCGTCTGTTCCTTGCTTTAGCAATTTCGTCTCATTGCCCCAGATCAACACGATAACCTGCACAATGGCAATGTAAATGCCCAATGACGAGATCAGATGACCACCCAAACCAGTTTGCTTTTTCTCTAAAAATGAATGATTGAGCAACTCGCATCCCAAAGATATTGATGTGCCGACAATCAAAGCCAGTGCGATCGCAACGGATGTAGAGCCACCTCTTTGCGAAATAGACCATGTTACGAAAGGTACAAGCGCATACACACCACCAAGAGCTACGTGAAACACTCGCGTTGGTAAAAACACAACAGTGTAAGCCAAAGCAAAAACTGCTATGGTTAATCCTGTAATAATTCCGTTAAATAAAATCTGCATTTACCGACTTGCTTAACAATTTTGGGAAACGACATTTCTTCCTAATATTTTAGTCTTAGCAGATGACTAAGTTGATCTGCACTCAAGGAATTACAAACTTTAGCTCCAGAGAAAATAGTCAAAAAGCCCTGAGATTAAAGTATTCACAAGCCTTCGGTCTTGATTAATTACCAAAAAATATTGCTGAAATCTGCTGAAAATCCTTGGCTATTCGAGATTAGTGCAAGCATTATCTACCAAATACGTGATCAATCTTGGTAAAGTTGTTAATACAAAATTACTTATTGCTTGCCGCATGGTAAAGTAAGTGCCCAAATTGGATGCCTTATGGCTAAAGCGGATGTCCTCAAAAAGCTGCTACAGAGTTACCAAAGACGCGACGATCGCGCCTTTAGGGAAGCTGCGTCTGAAATTATCGAAGACGAACGCAAAAAACATCACGCCATCCTAGCCAACGAGTTAGAGCAGATCCTACAAAATGGTTCGGCAATCACCAAGCATAACGGCAATGGCAACGGCTTTGCTCTCTTTGATAGCCCCCCGCTTGACACCGATAAAGGTATTCCCCTCCTTGAAGTTAAATATAGCGATCGCTACCTTGATGACCTCGTATTAGGTAAAACCATCCGCAAGCCAATCGATCAGCTTATGGATGAATATCGGGCATGGGAAATTTTAGAGGCAAACGGTTTACAACCTATGCGCCGCATCCTTTTCTGCGGTCCATCGGGTTGTGGCAAGACAGCCACCGCCGAAGCAATCGCCGCCGAACTGAGTTTACCCCTCCTTTACGTCCGCTTTGATGCCGTTGTCTCATCCCTGCTAGGTGAAACTGCTGCCAATCTACGAAAAGTGTTTGACTATGCCCAGCGCGGACAATGGGTGATGTTTTTCGATGAATTCGATGCGATCGGGCGATCGCGCGACGACCCAACCGAACATGGCGAAATCAAGCGGGTTGTTAATTCCTTCTTGCAAATTCTCGATAACTTCAAAGGTCGATCGCTAGTCATTGCTGCTACTAACTTCGAGCAAGCGATCGATCCTGCAATCTGGCGGCGATTTGACGACATCGTGCGGTTTGAAAAACCAGATCGAGATCGACTCAAAGCACTTATTTATAAATGCTTACAACCTTTACAGGTAGAAGATATACAGATAGATGAACTAGCCAATCAGCTTACTGGAGCCACCTACGCTGATGCCGAGCGCGTCTGCCTCGACCTGCGTAAGTCCTACGCCATGAAAGGGACTCGCAAGGTCGAGCCACAAGGCATTGCTGATGCCATATTGCGATATGCCTACCGTCGCGCAATTCTAGATCGTTCGGTAAGTCAGTCTCTTCCAACAGTCGATCGGGAGTAAGTAAGAATAATGCCCATTGAAAGCAACAGCGAACAGTTCTCGCATATCCGCTTCGAGCGCGTACCCGAACGACAACCAGCAAGGAGGACTCAGTCTGGGAGATTTACTCCCAAAAAGCCACCTTTACCAAACGATCGCCATACCCACGCTATTCAAATCGATACAAACTTCACGCAAGCGATCGCCCAAGTTACTGAAACCCGCCAGCGCATTGGAATCGATCCGCGTAGTCTGTTTGTATTGGAATTTGACACCATCAATTTAGATCTTCGCAGCAGCATCGATCGCTATGCAGCTTGGATTGTCGAAGAATACTCGGCTAAAGATGGCGATGACGATCTCTACCGATTCCTCATTCAGTTTCCCAGCGAAACCTCGCGGCAACTTTTCCTTGAAGACTTGAGACTGTATCAAAACGGTTCCCAAGATCGAGCTACATTACCCCAAGCCGAGCGCAGTAACTTTTTCGATGCCCTTCAAGAAATCCGCAAGCCATCTCGCTCTGAACGTATGGGCGTTCGTCTTCACACAGAAGGTTTCCCAGAGAGCGCAACATTCTATGTCGATATCGATCTCTGGCATCCCCCCTACGATTTGCTGTCACGCGAGGTTAAAGAGCAAATTCGTACCCTTTGTCAAAACATGGGCGGAGCTGTGCTTGATCAAGTAGCAACAGCCAGCCTTTTGCTAGCAAGAATTCGCTGCGATCGACCTTTAGCAGAAGCCCTTTTAGATCTCGATCTTGTTGCGCGGATCGACTTGCCACCCCGATTGGCATCTACCTACACAGAAATCTTTAATGCTGTTCCCCCACCAATTCTACCCCTGCCTACCAGCAGCGATCCGATGGTTTGCGTTGTCGATAGTGGTGTGCTTTCTGGTCATCCGTTCCTAATCGACTGGGTAATCGAAGAGCGCGATTTTGATACAGGCGAAAATACGCCCACTGACCTCAACGGTCACGGAACCTCTGTTGCGGGTCTGGTAGTCTATGGCAGTGTGGCTGAATGCCTAGAAAGCCAAACTTGGCAACCTAAAGTCCGCATTTGTAGTGCAAAAGTACTGCGAAATGATGAATATAATCGACCTACTTTCCCCGACGATCGTCGCGTCGAAGCCATTACCGAAGAAGCCATCCGCTATTTTGCTACCGAGCGTCAATGCCAAGTCTTTAATCTATCGCTCGGCATTGAAGACGAAGTCTATGCAGACGGTAGGCAGTTTGCTTGGTCAGAAAAGCTTGACGAACTGGTGCGAGAACTCGACATCGTGATCGTTCTGTCATCTGGCAATCGCAGCAATCCACCCATTCCAGAGAATGCCAACACGCGCGAGCAATTTCAAGAAGCTGTCCGTCATAGCCTACTTACCGATCCTGCCCAACGACTCTGTAATCCTGCAACATCCTCACTGTCTCTGACTGTTGGCGCGATCGCTAGTTCCGATGCTCTTGGGCGAGATGATAGCGATGCAGGTATCCGTCTGCGTGACGCTTTTGCTGGTGCGCCCCTTGCAGCTCCTACTCCCTTTAGTCGTGTGGGAAATGGTTATGCTGCCAATGCCAGCAACCCACCTGTCAAGCCCGATCTTGTTGATTACGGTGGTAACTATGCCTTGCAAACAATCGCTAGCGGAGATCCCAGATGGGTCAACCATCACCTCAATTTGGGCGAACCAACCCTTTGCTTAGAGCAAAATGGTCGTTTTATCAGCACTCGCACAGGTACGTCCTTTGCTGCACCACATGTTTCCCATGCGGCGGCGATCGCTGCCACCAGCCTCGAAGCTGCGATCGGACGGAAACCTTCTGCTAATCTGATTCGCGCTCTCATTGGTAGCGCAACTGACCTTCCCCCTTGTCCTGAAGGTTGGCTGGGCGATGAAAATGCAATCTTGCGGTTAGTTGGCTATGGTATCTGTTCAGTAGAGGATCTAGCATGGTCGCGTAAAAATCGCGTTCGTCTCATTGCCATGGATGCTATTGAGCCAGATCGCCTCCATTTTTACCGTGTCGAAATCCCTCAAGCTTTCCTTACTACAAAAGGTAAACGCGGCATTACAGTCTCCCTCGCTTACGATCCACCTGTTCGAGCCAGTCGGCGCGAGTACCTAGCACGCACCATGCTAGTTGAAGCACTCCAAGGATTAACGACAGAAGAGGTCGAGCTATATCGCGCCAAGCGAGATGCACAAGAGGACTCAACGTTACCCAATGGTACTGAAATCGATCTACGTCCAACAAAAAATAGACTCCAGTGGTCAACACTTCAGGTCAGAAGAAAGATATGGCAGAGAAATCCATCTATTCGTATCCCAAGCGGTGAGTCTGAACCTGTCATCCATTTTGTCGTTCGTTGTCAGCAACGATTCCCCTCTGAAGATATCCTTCAAAGATACGGTTTAGTTGTCCTTTTCTGGCACGAGTCGGAACAAATCGAGCTGTATCAAGCCCTGCAAAATCGAATCACCTTGAGAGCAACTCGCGTTCGTATCAATATCTGAGTTAATGTTTTTGGGATTTTTGCTGACGGCATCGATCGCTACAATATTTCACCTCATCCCAGCAATCAGCCCACTTTTTGCGCCAAGAAAAAGGTCGCCCACAAACCACACAATCCTTGCTTGGCAAATTTGACTTATTACCCCTGTGAT
>Ga0209490_10002886_pt1 | contig 16181 bp, 13 predicted proteins | sample MAT06_FD_187209 | JGI IMG/M metagenome (GOLD analysis project Ga0209490, IMG submission 187209) | Freshwater microbial communities from Lake Fryxell liftoff mats and glacier meltwater in Antarctica - MAT-06 (SPAdes) (version 2) | ecosystem: Environmental > Aquatic > Freshwater > Ice > Liftoff...
ACACGGGCCTGCAAGGGGCTGGCGCCGGCGCCGCCCTGCAGCGTGGCCTGGCCGTTGATCTGCGTGGTGGGGGCCTGTGGCAGCAGCGAGGCCAGGTTCAGCGCCTGCGTCCGCAGGTCTAGCCCGGCCAGCGGCCAGGGTTGCAGCGGCTGCAATGCGGCCTTGAAGTCGACGGCCGGCGCCTCGCCGCGTAGCGGCGAGGCGGGCGTGCGGCCGCGCAGGGGCGCAGCCGGCGCGCGGCCGCGCAGCGTCGCCGTGAGCACCACATCGGCCAAATTGCCGCGGGCTTGCGCCGCCGCAGCCCAGGCCGGGGCATCGCCGCCGAGCACCGGGCGCGCCGTGGCTTTGGCGGCCAGGGTGTAGGGCGGGGCGTTGGCCAGTTCGGCGCTGCCGGCCAGGCTGACACCCGCAGCCTGCAGTGCGAAGGCTTCGACGCGGTGCAGCGCACCCGGTCGTGGGTCGAGCTGCAAGCCCGTGATCTGCAGGCCTTCTACCGGCGCTTTGCCGTCGAGCCGGAAACGTTGCACTTCCAGCCGGCCCAGCTGCAGCTGCAGCGGCGGTGCCAGCGTGGCCGGCATGGGTGTGGGGCCGGTGGCCGGCGCGGTGACGGTGTGCAGCGTGACTTGTCGCGCGGCCAGGGTGTCGACCGACAGTGCCACCCAGGCCTGCGCATGCGGCCGCCACTTCCAGCGCAGGCCACGGCCCTGCAGGCCTTCGATGACAACCCATTGCCGCCCGCCGTCCCACTGCACCCGCAGGCGATCGGCCTGCCATTCGGGGCCCAGCAGCGCGCCGCGAAAACCTTCCAGCTGCACTGTGGCAGGCAGCCGCTGCACCAGCCAGCCTGCACCGCCTTCGGTGGTCAGCAGCCAGCGCAGGCCGCCGACCAGCATGCCGGCCAGCACCAGCACCAGGGCCCCGACCCACAGCAGTGGCAGCAGCAGCGCGAGGCCGCTGCGCACGGGCGTGGCCGGGGCATGCACCTTGGCTGGCGTGGCGTTGGTGGGCGGGCTGGCGTCGCTCATGACCGTCTAGAACGCGATGCCGACGCTGAAGTGGATACGTCCCTGGCGTGTCTCGCGGCCCCAGGCCCAATCCAGGCGCAGCGGGCCGACGGGGCTGCGCCAGCGCACACCGACGCCCAGGCCCACGGCTGGTTTCAGCGCGCTGAAGCTGTCGGCCGCATTGCCGGCGTCGATGAAGGCCGCGCCCCACAGCGATGGCATGGTGGCCAGGATGGGCCGCGCCAACTCGAAGCTGGCGGTGTACATCGCGTTGCCGCTGCCCACCACGCCATTCACCAGCGGCCCCAGGCTTGCGTAGCCGTAGCCGCGCACCGATTCGTCGCCGCCGGCACGGAACTTCAGCGAATCCGGCACCACCACGTCGTTGCCCAGGAAGACCTGGCCGGCCTCGAGCCGCCCCTGTGCATACCAGGTGCGGCCCAGCGGCAGGTAGCCGGTCAGGCGGGCATAGGCGCGCGTGAAGTTCCCGGCGCTGGCATTGGTGCCGCGCGAGCGCCCCGCGCCGACCTGGCCGGCGAAGGTGAAGCCCTGGGTCGGCAGCACCACGCTGTCGAGGTCACGCCAGACGCCGTGGTAGTTCAGCGACAGCGCCAGCGCATTGGTGCGATCGCCAGCCGCCGTGGTGCGGCGCGAACGTTCGGCCTCGACGAAATACAGCCGTTCGATGCGCTGCGTGTCTTGCGTGCGGCCCACGCGCACGCGCTGCGAGAGCACGCTGTCGGCGGCGAACTCTTCGTTCGAGATCGTGCCGCCGATGAGGTTGCGGTACAGACGCTCGCCCGGATGGCTGCTGATCTCGCCTTCCCAGAACTGGCGCTTCTTGCCCCATTCCACCTTGTTGCGCGACGACGCGGCCTGGCCGAAGACGCGGCGCCACGTGTGTTCCACCGACGCCCGTGGCCCCGTGTTGGCGCTGATGCCGACGCCCACCGTGTAGACCTGCAGCGGTGCTTCACGCAGGCGCACCTGCAGACGCGCGTTGTCTGCGCGCTCGGGGTCGGGGTCCAGCGTGACGCTGACGTTCTCGAACAGGCCCGACTTCTGCAACCGGTCTTGATAGTCCAGCACCAGACTTTCGGTGACAGGAGAGCCGCGTGAAGCGCCGACCAGGTTGACCACGGTGACAGTGTCCTGCACCAGCAGGCCTTCGATTTCCAGCTGGCCATAGCGAAACAGCGGTCCGCTGTCGGCCACCAGGAAAATGCGCACGGTGTTGTTCAGCGGATCGACCTCGGCGCCGGTGCCGACCCAGGTGGCGGTGGCATAGCCGGCGGCACGCAGCCGTGCCAGCGCCCCGGCCTTGGCATCGTTCCAGGCGGGGTTGCGGAATTCTCGGCCGCTGTTCAGCGGCCAGCTGCCGCGCCAGGCGTCCAGCGTGGCGCGGGCGTGTTCTTCGCCGCCGGCGTGGCCACGTTCCAGTGCGCCTTCCACCTCGAGCGTGACGCGGCCAACGCGCGCGCGCGCGCCGGGCTCCACCTCCAGGCGCACACGGTCGGGCTGGCCGTCGGCGCGGCCGGCCGTGCGCTCAATGTTCACCTTCGGCGCGAAATAGCCCTCGGTCTGCAGCAGTTCACGCACCTGTTTGGGGGCGGCATCGATCAGCCGCGCCCATTCGCTGTCTTCCACGTCTTCAGGGCTGATGCGGCCCAGGCGCACCAGGTCGAGGTGGCGTTGCAGCAGTTCCTTCAACGGCGCGGGCGCCACGATGTCGATCACCACGCCCAGCGCCAGTGACTGCGGTCCGGTTTCTGGCGGCGTCACCAGCAGAAAGGCCTCGGGCGTGGCCTCTGGCGCGGCCGTGGGCGTGGGCGCGGCTGCGGGCTGAGGGTCCGCAGGCGCCGTGGCTGCCGTCGCTTCCTGCAGCGCAGCGCACCCCGCTGTGGAAAGCGCCACGGTCGTCAGCAGTGCCAGCCAGGCACCGCGCAGCACTGCAAACGCCGCACCGCGCGGCGCCAGCGCAGCAATCCCGGACTTCATCGCCCGAGTTGCCGCATCGCAGCTTCAAGCCCAGCCAGCGACAGCGGATGCATGCGCTGGTTCATGAGTTGCTGGACGATGCTGATGCTCTGGCGGTACTGCCACACGCCCTGGGGTTCAGGGTTGATCCACGCGAATTTCGGGAACGCATTCGTCAGCCGCTGCAGCCACACCGCGCCCGGCTCTTCGTTGTTGTATTCGACGCTGCCACCGGGCTGCAGAATTTCATAAGGGCTCATGGTGGCGTCGCCCACGAAGATCAGTTTGTAGTCCTTGTTGTATTTGCGGATGAGGTCGAAAGTGGCGTGCTTCTCGCTGAAGCGGCGCTTGTTGTTCTTCCACATGAAGTCGTAAACACAATTGTGGAAATAGTAGAACTCGAGGTGCTTGAACTCGGTTTTCGCCGCTGAAAAGAGTTCCTCCACGCGATGGATGTGTTCGTCCATCGTGCCGCCGACGTCCATCAGCAGCAGCACTTTGACCTTGTTGTGACGCTCGGGCACCATCTTGATATCCAGCATGCCGGCGTTGGCAGCGGTGCTGTGGATGGTGTCGTCGAGGTCGAGTTCATCGGCCGCGCCTTCGCGCGCGAAGCGGCGCAGGCGGCGCAACGCGACCTTGATGTTGCGCGTGCCCAGTTCCTTGGCGTCGTCGTAGTCCTTGTAGGCGCGCTGGTCCCATACCTTCACGGCGCTCTTGTTGCGGCCCTTGTCCTGGCCGATGCGAATGCCCTGGGGGTTGTAGCCGTAGGCGCCGAAGGGGCTGGTGCCGCCGGTGCCGATCATCTTGTTGCCGCCTTCGTGGCGTTCTTTCTGCTCTTCGAAACGCTTCTTCAGCGTTTCCATCAGCTCGTCCCAGCCCATCTTCTCGATGGCGGCTTTCTCTTCGGCGCTGAGCTCGAGCTCCAGCGTCTTGCGCAGCCAGTCCAGAGGCAGGTCTTGCGTGAAGTCGGTGAGCAACTCCACGCCCTTGAAGTAGGCCGCGAAGGCGCGGTCGAACTTGTCGAAGTGCGATTCGTCCTTCACCAAGCTGGTGCGGGCCAGGTAGTAGAACTTGTCGACCGTGGGCCCGCCGTCGTCGGAGATGACGCCGGCCTGCAGCGCTTCCAGCAGCGTCAGGTATTCCTTGACGCTGACCTTCAGCTTGGCGGCACGCAGCGTGTAGAAAAAGTCGATCAGCATCCTGGCCCCGGCGGGGTGTGAGGGCAGGGATTCATTGTCGCCGCTTCAGCGTTTCACCGTTTCACCGCGCACTCCGTCTTTCAGGCAGCCGCAGCCCGCTTTCTGGCACGGCTGGGTGCGGGCTTGGCGTGCTTCGGGTCATGCGTTTTCAGCCAGTCGAAGAACTCGGCAAACCACAGGCGGCTGTTGCGCGGCTTCAGGATCCAGTGGTTCTCGTCGGGGTACCAGAGCAGGCGCGCATCGACGCCGCGTGCCTTCAGCGTGTTGTAGTACGCCAGGCCCTGCGCGTCGGGCACGCGGTAGTCCAGCGCGCCGTGGATGACGAGCGTGGGCGTGCTCATCGTGCCGGCATAGGCATGCGGGCTCTGGCTGTTCAAGCGTGCCATGTCGTCCCAGTACCAGGCGCCCAGTTCCTGGGCGTGCCAGGTGTAGGCGTCATCGGCAAACATGCCCACCCAGTCGAAGCAGCCGGCGTGGCAAACATAGGCCTGGTAGCGGCCTGCCGGCACGTGCGCGTTCATCCAGGCCACCATGTAGCCGCCATAACTGCCGCCGGTGGCGAAGACACGCTGCGGGTCGGCCCAGCCATGTTTGAGCAGCCAATCGGTGCCGGCTTCCACGTCCTGCAGTTCCAGCTCGCCCCAGCGGTGGGTGATGCTGTCCAGAAACGCATAGCCGAAGCCGCTGCTGCCGTGGTAGTTCACGCTCGCTACCACATAGCCCTGCGCGGCGAAGACCTGCAGGTTCCAGCGGTAGTGCCAGTTGTCGCCCGGGCCGGTGTGCGGGCCGCCATGGATGCTGTGCATCACCGGGTACTTCTTCTTCGCGTCGAAGCCCGGCGGGTAGACCACCCACATCTGCACCGGGTCGCCTTGTTTGGCTTTGGCGTCGGCCTTGGCACCTTCCAGCCACACCTCTTCGACCTTGCCGAGGTTCAGTGTCGCCAGCAATTCGTCGTTGAAGTGCTCGATGCGCTGCGCCGGCTCGCCGGGCAAATGGGCGTGCAGGCGCGCCGGGTGCAACGAACTGTCGGAAAGCGTCACCAGCGTGCCGGCGGCCTTGTCGAAGCCACTCAGCCAGCCGCCTTCGAAAACGATCTCGGCGCGGCGGTCGGGCAGGTCGAAGCGCCACAGGTGGGTGCGGCCCTTCTGCTCGGCCGGAAAAAGCACGGCCTGGCCGTCGGCTTCCCACTGCAGCGGTGCGTGCATACCGTGGTCCCATTCGGCGCTGACCACGTCCCAGCTGTTCTCGTCGCGGCTCCACACCGCCAGCTGCGAGGGCATGGTGTGCTTGATGGCCTGGTGGCTGGCCGTGAAGGCGATGCGGTCGCCGTCGGGGCTGTAGCGCGGCGCGCCGAGGTCAAATTCGGCGTCTTGCACGATGACCCTGATCTTGCCGCTCTTCAGTTCAAGCTCGGCCAGCGCGCAGCGGCCGTCTGGGCGCTTTTCTGGGGCGGGGTCGAAGGCGAAGACCAGGCGCTTGCCATCGGGCGAGATGTCGAAGTGGTTGGCATCGGGGTCGGCGCGGCTCAGTTCGTAGTTCGTGCCTTCGAACAGGTCGCGCACCTTGCCGGTCTGCCCGTCCTTGCCCAGCTCCAGCACGTGCAGGTGGGCCACGCGCCCCATCGGCAGGTTGCGGTCCCAGAAGCGGTATTGCGCCTCGCTGGTGACATACCCGCTTTCCTTGCGGTCCTTGAACTCCTTGAGCTTCCTGGCCTGCGCCTTGGCGCCCTTGAGTTCGGGCCAGACCCAGCTGATGAAGACCAGGCGTTTGCCATCGGGCGCCCAGCGGAACGCTTCCACGCCGGTGGCCACCTCGGCCGCGCGGCGTGCCTCGCCGCCATCGGGCGCGATGACATACAGCTGCGCTTCGGCGTCCTTGCTGCCTTCCTGTTCACGCTTGGCGGTGAAAGCGATCAACTCGCCCCGCGGGCTCCAGCGCGGCGTGCCGTCCTTGTCGCCAGCGCTGGTCAGGCGGCGCGGTTCGCCGCCCAGCGTGGACAGCAGCCACAGCGACGAACTGCCCTTGTTGTCTGCCATCGAAAAGCGCGTCAGCGAGGCCACGGCTTGCGCGCCGTCGGGTGCCAGGCTGGGGGCGCCCAGGCGTTCGACCTGCCAGAGCTCTTCGGCGGTGATGTTCTTCTTCTGAGTCACGGGGTCTCCTTGGGGTGATGCCGCGCGCTATGAGCTTCGCGGGGTTTGGCAAGCTGCCAATCCAGATGGGCACGCGCCGCCGCATGCGAGAGCAACAGAGGCTTGGCGTTGGTGTTTAGCGGCGTGCGTTGCGTGCTGCCGGCGGCTTGCAGCGCCCGCCGGTGGTCTTCGCTCAGCGGCAGCAGCCGCACGTGCAGGCCGGCGAGTTCAGCCGTGTCGTGCCAGGGCATCGTGCGGTGGCGTTGCGGTCAGCGGTTGTGGCGCTGCATGAACACGAGCTTCTCGAACAGCGTCACGTCCTGCTCGTTCTTCAACAGCGCGCCCACGAGCGGCGGCACTGCCACTTTGTCGTCCTTGCTCTGCAGGGCTTCCAGCGGAATGTCTTCGGCCACCAGCAGCTTCAGCCAGTCGAGCAGTTCGCTCGTTGAAGGCTTCTTCTTGACCCCGGGCAGGTTGCGCACGTCGTAGAAGGTCTTCAGCGCGGCGGCGAGCAGCTCTTTCTTCAGGCCCGGGAAGTGCACGTCGACGATGGCGCGCATGGTGTCGGCGTCGGGGAACTTGATGTAGTGGAAGAAACACCGCCGCAGGAAGGCGTCGGGCAGTTCCTTCTCGTTGTTGCTGGTGATGAAGACGACGGGCCGGTGCACCGCTTTCACGAGTTCACGCGTCTCGTAGACATAGAACTCCATGCGGTCGATCTCGCGCAGCAGGTCGTTCGGGAACTCGATGTCGGCCTTGTCGATTTCGTCGATGAGCAAGGCCACCGGCTGATCGGCGGTGAAGGCCTGCCACAGCACACCCTTGACGATGTAGTTGTGGATGTCCTTGACCTTCTCGTCGCCGAGCTGGCTGTCGCGCAGGCGGCTCACGGCGTCGTATTCGTACAGGCCCTGCTGCGCCTTGGTGGTGCTCTTGATGTGCCACTGCAGCAGCGGCAGCTTCAGCGCGCTGGCCACTTCCTCGGCCAACATGGTCTTGCCGGTGCCGGGTTCCCCCTTGACCAGCAGCGGGCGTTTCAACGTCACTGCAGCGTTCACTGCCAGCATCAGGTCTTGGGTGGCGACGTACTTCTCGGAACCTTGGAACTTCATCGTGAGGGGTGTCGCGCGGGGTTGCTGGAGGCTCGAATCAGTATAAGGGGGCACCCTATACTTGAGAGTTGCTGTGCATACCGGCGCCAACGCCCGGTTTCAGCCCCGTTTGAAGAACCCGACTCCCTCGATGATGAGCAAAGCGATCACCCTCCTCGCAGCCCTGGCCGGTGCCCTTTCTCTCATGCCTGCAGCACAGGCCCAGGATGCCGCCGCTGGCGAGAAGAAGGCCGCGACGTGCATCGGCTGCCACGGCATCAAGGGCTATCAAGCCAGCTTCCCAGAAGTTCACCGGGTGCCGATGATCTCGGGCCAGGGTGCGAAGTACATCGTGGCCTCTTTGCAGGCCTACAAGAAGGGCGAGCGAAAGCACCCCACGATGCGCGGCATTTCCATCACGTTGACAGACGCCGACATGGCCGATCTGGCCGCTTACTACGAAAAGCACGGTGCTTCTTCAGTCAAGCCCATTGCCGACATGCCCGCTGCGGCGCCAAGCGCTGAAGTGGCTGCCCTGCTCGCGAAGGGTGCCTGCGCTTCCTGCCATGGCGCCAACTACAGCAAGCCCATCGACCCCAGCTACCCGAAGATCGCTGGCCAGCATGCCGACTACCTGAGCGTCGCCTTGCGTGCATACGCCACCACGGGCAACCCGCAAGTCGGCCGCAGCAACGCCATCATGATGGGCCAGGTGAAGCAGTTCAAGCCGAGTGAACTGAGGGCGATGGCGCAGTACATCGGCTCGCTGCCGGGCGAACTGCGCACCGTGCCGCAATCGAAGTTCAAATAGGCGCAGCGCGCGCAGGCCACTTCAGCAGGCCCGTGGCCAGCGCCGTGCCCAGCAGAATGACGGCGCAGCCAGCCAGCATGCCCGCCGTGGGTTTCTCGCCCATGATCAGCCAGCCCCAGGCGATGGCAAAGCCGGGGATGAGGAAGGTCACCGAGATGGCGTTGGTGGCGCCGGCATGGGCGATGAGCCGGAAATACAGCACATAGGCCAGGCCCGTGCACAGCACCGCCAGCAACAAAGCCGCGCCCCAGGCCGTGGCCGACACGGGCACCGCCGGCCAGGCCCACAGCGCCGGCAGCGCCAGCACCGCGGTGGCGCTGAGCTGGCTGCCTGCGGCCAGGGCCATCGGCGCGACACCGGTCAAGCGCTTGCGCGTGTAGTTGGCGGCCAGGCCGTAGAGCGCCGTCGCGCCGACGCAGGCGGCAATGCCCAGGGCCGGGCTCATGCCGCCGGCACCCACCGTGAAGCCCGCCTTGCCCCAGGCCAGGCCGACGACACCCGAGATGCCGATGGCCAAGCCCAGCAGGCGCCCGCGGTCGAGCCGCTCGCCCAGCCACACCCAGGCGAAGAACGCGCCCCAGATCGGTGCCGTGGCGTTGAACACCGCCATCAGGCCCGTGGTCAGCACCAGCGCTGCCAGCGTGAACAGCACGAAGGGCAGCGCCGAATTGATCACCCCCACCACCGCGATGGCACGCCAGTGCTTGCGCAGTACCGGCAGCTCGCCGCGCCAGGCCAGCAGCGGCAGCAGCAGCAGGGTGGCACCGGCCACACGCAGGAACGACAGCGCCAGCGCGCCGAAGTCGGCAGCACCCAGCCGCATGAACAGGAAAGATGCGCCCCAGATGGCGCCCAGCAACAGCAGTTCGAGCTGATCGCGCGCTTTCATGCCCGCCGTGCGCCTTCCAGCACCAGCAAGGCCTGCTTGCGTGGCAGGCCGCCGGCATAGCCGGTCAGCGTGCCGTTCGTCCCCACCACGCGGTGGCAGGGCACGATGATGCCCAGCGGGTTGCGACCGATGGCCGCGCCCACCGCGCGCACGGCAGCAGGCTTGTCGATGGCCTGCGCCACCGCCGCATAACTCAGCAGCGTGCCGGGCGCGATGCCGCGCAGCACCTGCCACACGGCCTGCTGGAAGGGCGTGCCGGCCGGGTCGAGCGGCACCGTGAAGACCGCATGCGCTGCTGCTGCCCAGTAGGCCTGCAACTCGCGCGCGGCCAGTGCCAGATGCGGGTGGTGTTCATCCACCGGCGCGGCCACGGTTTCCGTGCGGTGCGCCTGGTCGTCGAACCAGGCCAGCGCCAGGCCGCGTGGGGTGCAGGCCAGGGTCAGCGGTCCCAAGGGGCTGTCGACGCGCCTCTGCGCCACGAGCGAGTGAATCTCTGTCTTCATTTCGGTGGCCTCATTCCAGGGTTTCGACGCGGTGCCACAAGCGCATCACGGCATAGGCGCGCCAGGGCCGCCACGGTTCGGCCAATGCGGTGATGTGCCTGGCGTCGCGCGACCCCAGCACATTCATCAGGCCGATGTCGCTGGCCGGCCAGGCATCGGGCCAGCCCAGGGCGCGCATGGCGATGAGCTGGGCCGTCCAGTCGCCGATGCCGGGCAAGGCGCGCAGGGCGTCCAGCGTGGCCTGCAGCGGCGCGCTGCGGTGCAACTCGATGCTGCCGGATGCGACCGCAGCCGCCAGCGACTGCAGCGCCTTCACACGCTGGCGCACGATGCCCAGCCTGCCGATGACCTCGGGGTCTGCGCTGGCCAGCGTGGCGGCATCCGGGAACAGGCGGCTCAGCGCCGGGAAGGGTGTCTCGATCGGCCTGCCGTAGCCGTCGACCAGGCGCTGCGTCAGCGTGTGCGCGGCCTTCACCGTGACCTGCTGGCCCAGGATGATGCGCACCGCGACCTCGAAGCCGTCCATCGCACCGGGCAGGCGCGCGCCGGGGCGATGCGGCACGGGCAACTGGGCCAGCACGGGGTCGATGAGGGCAGGGTCGGCATCCAGGTCCAGCGCCTGGCGCACACGCTGCAGCACGGTGCCGAGCACCGGCATGAGGCTTTCCGATGTGCTGACATGCACCTCGTTCTTCGCAGGCACGAAGCTCGCGCTCACCCAGCCCTGCACTGGCCGGCCGTGGTGACACCAGCCCAGCGTGCGGCGCAGCATGAGTCCATCGACTGCTTCCACCCCCTGCAGTTGGCGCCGCGTCAAGAAGCCCAGCATGGCGCTCACGTCATAGGGCGGGCGCCAGGCCAGGCGCAGCACGTCGGGGCGTGTGCGTGTGACTGTGCGTGCGGCTGGGCATGCGCCGGTTGCCCCCGCTGCACCCTCACGCCGCAGCTGGCTGGGGCTGAAGCGGTAACGCTCGGCAAAGGCCGCGTTGAAGCGGCGCAGGCTGGCGAAGCCACTCGCCAGCGCCACCTGCGTGACGCTCTGGCGGGTGTCGGTCAGCAACTGCTTGGCCAGCAGCAGGCGCTGCGTGCCCAGGTAGGCGAGCGGGCCCACCCCGTGCGTGGCGAGAAAGATGCGGCGCAGGTGACGGTCGGTGACGCCCAGGCGCGCGGCCAAGGCCGGCAGAGGCAGCGCCTGACCCTCGTGCACAGCCTGGTCGATGAGCCGCGCTGCGGTGTCGGCCAGGCAGCGCGACGAGTCCATCATCGACAGCCCCGGCGCAATCTCGGGCCGGCATTTCATGCACGGTCGAAAGGCGGCGGCCTCGGCCTGCGCGCGGGTGCCGAAGAAGCGGCAGTTTTCCTGCCGCGGGGTGCGCACGCGGCACACCGGGCGGCAGTAGATGCCAGTGCTGGTGACACCGACGAAAAAACGCCCGTCGAAACGGGCATCTCTGGCTTTCAGCGCAAGGTAGGCAGCGTCGGCATCAAGAACCATGCGGCCATCATAGGCACCGCTGGCAGGCTGGCTCGCCGTTTTCGGACCTGTCCTTGCGGCGCCTGTTCTCAGCCGGCCTTGAGGCTGGTGCGCGCCTGGGCGATGGCTGCGGTGGCGGCCATTTCGGCATTCAGCGCACGTTCCAGTGGCTGCAGGCACAGGCCGGCCATGTCGTAGCGCAGATTCTCGTAGAGGTCAGCGGTGTGCGGCGCGGCGCGCAGAAGCCGGTGCAGGTCTTCGTCCAATCCTGCGCCAGCCAGTGCGTCGGCCAGCAGGGACTGCACGCACCGCGCCACGCTGCGGTATTGCTCGGCGCTCGCGCCGGTGTCTGCACTGGGCGGGCTGGCCTCCAGCCGTTCCAGCAAACCGGCCATGGCGGCCAGGGTGTGCAGGCGGGCGGGCAGTGGATGACGGGTTTCGATGCTCATGCACACAACATCGGGCCGTGCGCGCTGCTTTCAAGGGGCAGCCGGCTATGCTGACGGCCATGTCCGATCCATCCGATAAAAACCGCACGGCTGAAGCGCTGCCTGGGGTGTTCCCAGCCGCGGCCTCAGACGATGCCGCCACCGGCTTCGCTGCGCTGGGTCTGGCGCCTGGGCTGCAGCGCTCGGCGGCGGCTGCCGGGTGGCTGCACCCCAGCCCCGTGCAGGCGGCGGCCATCCCGGCGGTGCTGGCCGGCCGCGATGTGCTGGTGCAAGCGCCCACCGGCGCTGGCAAGACGGGGGCCTTTCTGCTGCCGCTGCTGCAGCAGCTGCTGGCCGAGCCCGGTGCTGCCGAAGCGCGCCCGCGCCGCCTGCATGCGCTGGTGCTGTCGCCCACGCGTGAACTGGCTGTGCAGACCGCTGCGGCGGCGCAGGCGCTGGCGCCGCAGTTCAAGATCGTGGTCGCGGTGGGCGGCCTGTCCATCAACCCACAGATGATGGCGCTGCGTGGCGGCGCGCATGTGCTGGTGGTAACGCCCGGCCGCCTGCTCGACCTGACGCGCCAGAACGCGGTGCGCGTGGCCGATTTGTCGGTGCTGGTGCTGGACGAGGCCGACCGCCTGCTCGACGATGGTTTTGCCGAAGAAACACGGCGCGTGCTGGCGCTGCTGCCACGCCAGCGCCAGACCCTGCTGTTCAGCGCCACGCTGCCCGATGCCGTGCGGGCGCTGGCCAAGACCGTGCAGCGCAATGCGCTGCTGCTTCAGGTGGATGAGCAGGTGGCAGCGAAAGCCCCGGTGGTCTTGGGCGATGAGGTCGTGACCCCAGAGGATGCGGCTGCGCATGACCCGGTCGCAGAAGGCGCGGTCGTCCCGGCGAACAGCACCTCGCCACCGTCTATCCACCAACGTGCCATCGCCGTCGACACGGCGCGGCGCGCGGCGCTGCTGCGTCACCTGCTGAAGGCCGAGGCCTGGCCGCGAACGCTGGTGTTCGTGGCCACGCAATATGCCTGCGAACATCTCGCGGCCAAGCTGCAGCAGAGCGGCGTGGCCGCCACCGCCATGCACGGCCAGCTGAGCCCGGCGCGGCGCACGGAGGCGCTGGCCGCGCTGCAGGCCGGGCGTGTGAAGGTGGTGGTGGCCACCGAAGTGGCCGCGCGCGGGCTCGACATCCCGGGGCTGGCAGTGGTGGTGAACCACGACCTGCCGCGCTCGTCCGCCGACCATCTGCACCGCATCGGGCGCACAGGCCGCGCGGGCGCGGTGGGCCTGGCGGTGAGCTTCGTGCTGGCCGATGCGCCGGGCAGCGAGGCGCACTTTCGCCTCATCGAAAAACGCCAGGGCCAGCGTGTGCCGCGCGAAACCGTGGTCGGCTTCGAACCCGCTGCGGGTTCTCAAACACCACTGCCGGCGCTGGTTCCAGCGTGGGTGCCAGATACTGCCGGCGGCATCAAGGGCCGGCGCAAGAGCAAGAAAGACAAGCTGCGAGAACTGGCCGCGCTGCCTGCGGCCGAGGCGGCCAGCAAGCCCGCCTGAGTGAAGACATACGGCATGGCAAGACTCAAGACCTGACCCCAGAGTCCGGGGGTCAGGTCTTGAGTCTTGCCCTCCTGCCGGTCTTCTTCTCCTTGCCCCTTCGGTTGGACAGTTTGCAACACAACAGGGTGACAGGGGCCGGTTCCCGGCGCCTGCCGCGCCGCGCCTACATGGCCTTGAACAAGTGCACGTAGGCTCGGCTCACCGGCAGTTCGCGCGCGTGGCCCTTGATGCGAAGGAAGAGCCGGCTGGTGTCGTCGCTCCGCGTGCCGGCGAGGTAGGCCAGATTGACGATGGTGCTGCGGTGAACCTGTACGAACTGCACGGGGTCGAGCTGCTGCACGGGTCTGGGGGTCAGGTCTTGAGTCTTGCCCTGCTGCCAGCGTTCTTCTCCTTGCCCCTTCGGTTGACCAGTTTGCAGCACACCAGGGCGACACGGGCCGGTTCGGAGCGCCTGCCGCGCCGCGCCTACATGGCCTTGAACAAGTGCACGTAGGCTCGGCTCACGGGCAGTTCGTGCGCGTAGCCCTTGACGCGCAGGAAGAGCCGGCTGGTGTCGTCGCGCCGCGTGCCGGCGAGGTAGGCCAGATTGACGATGGTGCTGCGGTGAACCTGTACGAACTGCACGGGGTCGAGCTGCTGCGCCAGGTCGGCAATGGGCGTGCGGATCAGGTGCTCGGCGGCGGCCGTGTGCACGCAGGTGTACTTGTCGTCGGCGCGGAAGAACAGCACCTCTTCCACGGCCACCTGGTGCGTCAGTTCGCCGGCGCTGGCACGCACCCAGCGCAGGCGCGGTGCAGGATCGTTCGGCGCCGTGCCGGCAGGCGCCGTGCCTGGCAGCAACCGCTGCAGCGCGGCCAGCAGACGCTGGCTTTCATCGGCGGCGGCGGCCTCTGCTGTATCAGCCGTGGGTGTGGCCAGGCCGCGCCGCACGCGTTCAATGGTGCGGCCCAGGCGTTCTGCGCTGACGGGCTTCAGCACATAGTCCAGCGCCTCGCTCTCGAAGGCCTGCACGGCATATTCGTCGTAGGCGGTGACGAAGACCACACGCGTGCCGCCCTCGATGCCCTGCGCCACTTCCAGCCCTGTGAGACCCGGCATCTGGATGTCGAGAAAGGCCACGTCGGGCTGCAGCGCGGCGATGCGTTCTGCGGCTTCGAGGCCGTTGCGCGCGGTGTGCACGACCTGCAGCTCGGGCCACAGCCGGCTCAGCTCGGCGGCGAGGGCGCGGGCCAGGTGGGGTTCGTCGTCGGCGATCAGGGCGGTGGTCATGGTTTCAGCGTGCTCAGCGGGATGGTGATGCGGGCCAGCGTGCCATGCGCGACGCCGGGCGCAGGCTGCAGTTCGAGGCAGGCGCCGGGGCCGAAGCGCGCCAGCAGGCGTTCGCGGATGTTGCTCAGCGCCACGCCGTTGCCGCGGCGTGCGCCCGGGCGGGGCGGGACGTCGAGGCCGAGGCCATCGTCCTGCACTTCCAGTTGCAGCAGGTGGCCGTGCGCATGCGCCTGCACATGCGCCCGCACCCACACCGTGCCGCCGTCGATGCTGGGCTCCAGCCCGTGCATCACGGCGTTCTCCACCAGCGGCTGCAGCAGCAGCGGCGGCAGCGGCTGGCGGCGTGCCGCCTCATCGGCGTCGATTTGAAAACGCAGTCTGTCTTCCATGCGCCCCTGCAGCAGCTGCAGGTAACTTTGCGCCAGCTCGAGCTCTTGCGCCACCGTGCTGGTTTCGCTGCGCATGGTGCCAAGGCTCACGCGCAGGTAGTCGGTGAAGTTGGCCAGCATCTGCTTGGCCTTGGGCAGGTCGTGGTCCATCAGGCTGTGCACGTTGGCCAGCGTATTGAAGAGGAAGTGCGGTTCGATCTGCGCCTGCAGCAGCCGCAGCTGCGCTTCTTGCGCCTGGTGCTTGAGCTGTTCTTCGTGCCAGTGCTGCCAGGCCCACAGACCCCAGATCACGCTCGCCAGCAAGCCAGCGACGGCCACCGAGATCCAGCTGCGTTGCGGCGTCCAGTTCACGCGGTTGCCGCCGGGCATTTCGCCGAGCAGCAGGGAGGCCAGGCCCAGGCCCGCGACCACGCAGACCATGGAGGTGAAGGCGTAGAAGAGGCTCACGCCGATGCCGGGCTCGCCATTCACCCAGGCCATGAAGCGATCGGGCGCGTGGCGCTCGATGAGGGTGTAGACGATGTGCATGATCACGCCGATGAGCAGCGCGGTCATCAGGAAGGGCAGCCCGATCTGCACCAGGCCCGGCAGCGAGGGCCAGCGCCCGCCCAGCCCCAGGGTCGCCCCGAGCAGGCCCACGCCCCAGGCCAGCGAGACGCCGAGAGTCATCACCCACATCGCCCAAGCCGGCGCGGCGCGGTGGCGGCGCAATTTGAAGAAGTCGTGACGCGCCAGGCGCAGGTCACGCCACATCGTTTGCAGGAGTGCGGGTTGTGAAGCTTGCATGGGGTCGCAGTCTAGGCAGTCGGGCCGGGCTTGGCGCCGCAGCGCGACGGATCGACAGCCCGGCCGCTGGATCGCCCACGCGCTGCCCGTGCGGCCGCCGTCACGGGCGGCTTCCTACAATCGCGCGTCTTCGAGTTTCCAACTCCTTCTTCTCCAACACGCTCATGCACATCGATCCCACCATCTTCAAGGCCTACGACATTCGCGGCATCGTCGGCAAGAACATCGACGAAACCTTTGCCGAGCACCTGGGCCGCGCTTTCGGCAGCGAAGCCTTGGCGGCGGGGGAAAAAGCGGTGGCGGTGGGTCGTGACGGGCGGGTCTCAGGCCCGGGGCTGGCGGCGGCGCTGATCCGGGGCCTGAAGAGCGCGGGCCTGGACGTGGTGGACATCGGCATGTGCACCACACCCATGCTGTATTACGTCGCGGCCACACGCGGCAAGCATGGCTGCACCAGCGGCGTCATGGTCACGGGCAGCCACAACCCCAAGGACTACAACGGCTTCAAGATGGTCATGGCCGGGCGCGCCATTTATGGCGACGACATCCAGAAGCTGCGCCTGCGCATCGAGGCCGAGAACTACACCGTCAAGCGCGGCCGCAGCGCCAAGATGGACGTGCTGGCCGAATACACGCAGCGCATCGTGTCCGACTGCAAGCTGGCGCG
>Ga0209490_10002888_pt1 | contig 16175 bp, 13 predicted proteins | sample MAT06_FD_187209 | JGI IMG/M metagenome (GOLD analysis project Ga0209490, IMG submission 187209) | Freshwater microbial communities from Lake Fryxell liftoff mats and glacier meltwater in Antarctica - MAT-06 (SPAdes) (version 2) | ecosystem: Environmental > Aquatic > Freshwater > Ice > Liftoff...
TAACTGGTATAAAGTCCAAAGGAATCTATTCACTTCAGTTATACGTGAGCATATTTTGGCAAACCGATTCAGTGATGGCATTGTCTACAATACATAGATGATGTTTTTTGTCAATGCGTAAGTCCTAGGGTCTGGGAATATATCAAACAGCAACTTGTTGGAGAGGTTTTTACAACACTCGATCAATTACGAGAGCGCTTGAAACAAGTTCTTGAAAAAATTACTGCTGAACAAATTAGTTCGTTGTCATCTTACAAGTTTATTCTTGAAGCCCTATTCTATGCAGCTTCATATTAAATTGGTATAAGTTGCTATACCTGTTAAACTGATTCCGATCGCCCTCAACACGAGTGGATTCAATGTGGGATAAAATTGCCGCACGCATTGCGGAAGTAACTGGAGACAAATTTGCGATCGACAATCGCCGTACCGTCAGCGGTGGCTGCATCAATCAAGTCTATGATATCAGCAGCAGTTCCCGCACTTACTTCGCGAAAATCAATCAAGCTTCCCAAGTCGCGATGTTTGAAGCTGAAGCGCTGGGTTTGCAGCAAATGGGGGAAACCCAGACGATTCGAGTACCTGAGCCGATTTGCTGGGGAACTGAGGGAAATTCAGCTTATATTGTGCTGGAATGGCTGGATTTGGGAAGTCGCGGGGGCGATCGAGCTTGGGAAGAAATGGGGCGAAAACTCGCCGAAATGCACAAATATACCGCCCCCACCCCCCCCTTGCTAAGGGGGGGAGAAGAGCCTAATTCGGGCTTATTGAGGGCAGTTTTTGGGTGGGATATTAATAATACGATCGGCTCAACTATACAAATTAATAATTGGACGGCAAATTGGGCAGAATTTTGGGCAGAACATCGGATTGGTTATCAGTTAAAAGTGGCTAGGCGTCGGGGCGGTCATTTTCCACAAGGGGAACGTTTATTAGAGATGATTCCTGAATTGTTAGCTGGTTATGAACCTCAACCCTCGCTAGTGCACGGGGATTTGTGGGGGGGAAATGCGGGGGTGACATCTGCGGGGGAACCGGTGATTTTTGACCCGGCGGCATATTTTGGAGATAGAGAAGTTGATCTTGCGATGACTGAGCTATTTGGTGGATTTCCGGCGCAGTTTTACCGGGGATATAATCAGGTTTGGCCTTTGGATTCAGGGTATGAAGAACGCAAAACTCTTTATAATCTGTATCAAATTTTAAATCATTTTAATTTGTTTGGTGGGAGTTACGAGTCCCAGGCGAATCAAATGATTAATCGAATTTTGGGTTAGTTAAGAATCAGATTCTTTTTTAACCGCAGATGCACGCAGATAAACGCGGATTTAAGGTTTATCTGCGAGGGTTGCAAGTTTATTTTTGCTTAGCAGCAGCTTTTTTCTTTGCCTCTTTTTCGGCTTTTTTAGCTGCTTTTTCGGCTTCAATTTTTGCTAACTTGGCTAGCTCTTTTTCCTCAGAAATTTTATCGAGATAGTAGTGGTAATCTCCCAAATAAGGGCGAAATTCTCCATCCCGAATCTCGACAATTTTGTTAGCTACTTGGGAGATGAAATAGCGATCGTGTGAAACGATAATTACTGTACCGTCATAATTCTGAATCGCTTCTTCCATCATCTCTTTCGCCGGAATGTCGAGGTGATTTGTCGGCTCGTCCAAAATTAGCAAATTCACGGGAGTCAACAGCATCTTTGCTAAAGCCAGACGGGCTTTTTCTCCCCCGCTCAAAGCGCCGACTTGTTTGAATACTGTTTCGCCGGTAAACAAGAACCGCCCCAACAAAGTCCGAACTTCTTCATTTTTCCAGTCCGGTACTTCGTCGTGAATGGTTTCCATCACGGTTTTATTCAAATCTAAGGCTTCTGCTTGATTCTGTTCAAAGTAACCGGGGATGACGTTGTGGCCTCCCAATTTGACCGTACCTTCGGTCGGCTTTTCTAAACCCATAATCAGGCGCAGCAGTGTTGATTTGCCCGCGCCGTTGGGGCCGAGAAAGGCAATACGATCGCCCCTTTCAATTAATAAGTCGGCTCCCAAGAATAGGATTTTGTCGCCGTAGGTGTGAACCAAATCTTCAATTATTGCTACTTCGCGCCCGCTGCGGGGTGCGGGGGGAAAGCGAAAATGCAAAGTTTTTAATCCGCCGGTGGGCGCTTCGATGCGTTCGATTTTGTCTAACTGTTTCTCGCGGCTTTTGGCTTGGGTGCTGCGAGTGGCGCTGGCGCGGAATTTTTCAACGAATGCTTGCTGTTTTTCGAGTTCTTTTTGCTGGCTTTCGTAGGCGCTGAGTTGGGCTTCTCTGGCTTCTGCTTTTTGCAGCAGGTAGGATGAGTAGTTGCCAAGGTAGGTGCTGGAAACACCGCGTTCGGTTTCCACGATTTGGGTGCAGAGCCGATCGAGAAATTCTCGGTCATGGGATACGATTACCATTGGGGTTGTCAGCCCTTTGAGGTAAACTTCCAGCCATTCGATCGTTTCTAAGTCGAGGTGGTTGGTAGGTTCGTCTAGCAGCAGGATGTCGGGTTTTTGGAGGAGAATTTTGCCCAAACTCATCCGCATTTGCCAGCCGCCGCTGAAGGCGCTGACTAATCGATCGCCATCTTCTTGCTCAAATCCGATTTCTGGTAAAATTTTCTCGATTTGGGCTTCTAAACCGTAGCCATTTAAGCCTTCAAATTGTCGTTGCAACCGATCCATTTTGTGGATCAGTTCGTCGAGATTTTCTGGGGAGGAGTTTTCCAAGTCTCGATGGACTTGCATTAGGGATTCATGGACTTCGTTGGCTTCGCTGAAGGCACGCCAAAATTCTTCTTTGACGGTGCGAGTCGGATCTACTTCAAATTCTTGGGAGAGGTAGGCGATGTGCAAGCTGGCAGGGCGAATAACTTCGCCGGCGGTGGGTTCGATTTCGCCGGCGATGATTTTGAGTTGGGTGGATTTACCGGCACCGTTAACGCCGACTAAGCCGATGCGATCGCCCGGTTTGACTTCCCAGGTGACATCTTTGAGTACGACGCCTGTGGGGTAAATTTTACTGATGTGTTCGAGTCGCAGCATTGTTGTGGGGACTGGGGAAGGGCAGGTTTAGCGGCGGATGGTATGCCGGCGCTGAGGTCGAGTTAATCTTAACAAATTTTAATTATATTTAGCGTATTGCCAGATTTTGATTTGGTAGGAGTTACGCGAAGAAACCGGGTTTCTATGAAAAATCGCAGATTCTCAGCTAGAGATATACGAAGAAACCCGGTTTCTAGCCTCGATGTGGGTTCAGGACTATTTGGGTGGGGCGATCGCTGCCGATCCTACGAGTCAATAAACTTGTCAATAATCCGTTATCTTTTTCGTGGTTCAGCAGCCTCAATGCTCTTATAATCAAAATTTCAGAGGTGTTATCACCCCCTCAGTGCGTTTCGTAAAGCTGAGTTTTGCTAAGATTTAATAAATAAGCTAAAAAGCAAGCAGGTAGCCATGACAGCCACCCTGATTCAAACCCCACAACCGGGAGTTGTGCTGAAAAATATTAGTTGGCAGACTTACGAATCTTTGGTAAACGAGCTAGCCCAACAGCGGGGAATTCGTTTAACTTACGATCGCGGAACATTAGAAATTATGACTCCATCAGATCCCCATGAAGGTAATAAACAAATCTTAGGACGTTTCGTAGAAACAGTAACCGAAGAATTAAATGTAGAAATTCGCAGCTTGGGTTCGAGAACTTGCAGGCGCGAGGATTTGGCTCGCGGATTAGAACCGGATCAGTGCTACTACATCGAGAATGAGCGACTTATTCGAGCTGTAAATCAAATTGACTTAAATGAATATCCGCCACCTGATTTAGTAATCGAGATTGACATTACTAGCAGTTCTATCAACCGCATGGAATTGTATGCGAGTTTGGGCGTGCCAGAGGTTTGGCGTTATGACGGTTCGCGTTTAATATTCTATCAGTTAGAAGGTCAGGAATATGTAGAACGGGAGGTTTCTCCTCACTTTCCTTTTTTGTCGCCATCTGAGATTATGGGATTTTTGGAAATGCAAGAAAATGTGGGTGAAACGTCGATGATTCGAGGGTTTAGGCAGTGGGTGAGGAGTCAAATTCAGTCAGGGGAATGAAAGGGCGATTCTCTACGGGATAGCTCCGCTTTACGATCTTTTTTTAACCTATCCATTGCACAGGCGGGCCGCCCGTGCCACGATGGAAGCGGATGGATGAAAGGGCGATAGTCAAATATTCGAGCTTTTGAGAAGCAATCAGCAATAAACATTGTAAGCGTGCTAATCGCCAACAGCTAGAATGACTCAAATATGTCGATCGCACTTGGATAGGGCTGGCAATGCCAACCCTACGTTTTCTCTAATTTGCTACAGAGTAGCTAACTCTGAGGACTCCTTTCTGGGATTTAATTTTAGTCACTTCTACTTCTCTCAAGGTGCCAAGAGACTTAGGATGTGTCCCGCCACATGAGACAGCAGGAAAATCTCCGATGGCAATCTTGCGACTGCCGTAAGGATCGCCCTTAACTTGTACAGGTATATCTTCAAAGATTGCCTCTGCCAAATCGGATTTTAAGCTTTCCTGAACCTTTTCAATGGGTGGTATAGTTCCTGAAAATTCAACTCGTGCTTGTCCTGGCCAATGATGCCCTCCAGTTGCTTGCAAATCGGGGAAACGTTTCTCAATTAATGCTGCAATCAAGTGACCTGCAACATGGTGCTTAGCATGAATCAAACGATTGTTGATATCGATTGAAATATTTACCTCCTGCCCAACTTCTAGATTTCCGAAATCTGCAACGTAATGATCTACATAGTTATCAGAATGAGAGGCATGAGTCACAAGAATATTGTCAATCAAGCCAATGTCAGATTTTTGTCCGCCCCCTTGAGCATGAAAAATCGTTCGATCGAGGCGAATAATCGGTTGCTCGCCATTAATCAATTCAACGATTTTTGCGGTTGCTTCCGAAAGGTCTGAGTCTTCTAGGTAAAGCTTAAGAGTGGTCACAATGAAAACCTCTAAATTAAAGTGTAAGAAACAGCAGTCACTAGCTCCAGTAAGACAGCGGGCGATTGAAAGAACGGAAACCAATAAAGCAAGAGCTACTCAAGCGTCCGCCAACACCAACACGCGATACAGAATGAAGATACCGCGAGTTAAACAGTATTAGATCGCCAATCTCTGGTTGAATTTCAAGCTTAGGAGGGCCAATTTTTTCAGGGTCAAATCCGTAGCCGCCTTGACGACGGCAATCTGATAAATTTTCAGGAAGCATAGAAGCATCCCATAATGACAAGCTGCCTCCTGACTCTGGCATATTGAGGTAAACGTTTGCCCCAAGCTGAATGCGAATTTCTTTGGCGCGTGGATTGAAATTGGAATCCTCTTGAATATTGTCATTGTGAGGGAAAATGTAAGACCCTTCTTTAAGAAGACGAGTCAACCCAACAAACATAGGTAGACCATCAATATTTTCGAGATGTGCTCCTGCGGGCCACACTTCGTCTAAGTTGAGTCGCAGTCGATCGATTGGTGAATAGTAAGGAGCGAAAATTTCTCGAATTTCTCGAATGTTGTATCCAGCTTGGGCGTAGTATTGCTGCCAATGTACTGGGTTGTTGTGTGTTTCGTAATAGGAAAGACGATCGCGACCAATCTCTTCTGCACCAAAAGTTGAATAGACTCCCATCCGTTCTTCGCTAGACAACCGTTCTTGAACTCGTTGACAGAAAAGTTCAGGATAGTAATGACGAACTCTAATGGCTAGTAATTGACCTTTTATGAGAGCTAGAATCGCCTCCGAGTGAAGCAATGTTTCCAAATTTAAAAAGCCATCTTCACCTGTCTTTGTTTCTGTAGTTTGTGCCAGCATGACCAGATTCCTTTAAGAAGTGTATAGTTCGGATTGGTTGAGCCGAAGTTTTGGATACAAGGATTGCGGCAAGTAAGAATATTGCTCTTCACAAAAATTCTGGCTCGATTACGTTCTACGATATCGACTTATTTTTTAATGAGCTAGTCTTTTTTGTATCAACTTTCTAGAACACTATTAATACTTTTCGATCGCCCTATTAAAACTTTGAAGACAGAAAAAAATATGTTGGGATACCTTATATCCCCAATTGATAAGGGTTTTGGCTCTTGGTAGAGATCGGGTGACTAGCTAAAAAGCGCATGAGTCTTTTTTGAACTAAAAAGTATCATTGGGTGTTTCGTTGCCATGAAGCGATCGCGCAAACACCAAACTTGTTTACCCAAAAACCTTGTAATGGTAAAGGTTTTGACGCTATACTAAACCAACGCTAAAAAGTATCTTTTGGTATTATGGCCGACGATCGCACAGCAATGGTCAATTGGGTCAAAACAGCTTTGTCAGCTTTTCAAAATCGTCCTTTAACTAAGACCCAGTGCAGTCTGATGGATCAGTTTTTGCAGGGCAAGACGATCGAGGATGCTGCGAAGGATAGTGGTTACAGCCAAAGCACTGCCAAACGAGTCAGCGCGGACATCGGTGAGGCGATCGCCCTGGCAATGGGAGAATTAGAACCGATCAATAAGTCCTCCTGGTTGCCGAAGATCCGGGACTATTTGCGACAGCAGGCAGATCCAGATTTTGCAGAAAGTGAAGAGGCGATCGCACATCCCTCAATACCAAACCAGAATTTTGTGGGACGCGAAGGGGCGATCGCCCACCTCAACACCCGCATCAACCAAGGCGCAAAAATCATCGTCATCAAAGCATCCGGCGGTATAGGTAAAACAACCTTGGCGCGGCAATATCTCCATTCCCAAGGATTTGATTTAGTGCTAGAAATCCCGATGGCGAAAGAGACGGAAAATATTACTCCCGTCGAAAACGTGATTGAAGAATGGCTGAAGCGAGACTTTGATGAAGAACCGGGGCGGGAATTTGGAGTGATGCTTGGTAGGCTCAAACGACAACTTCAAACGCGCAAAGTAGGAGTGTTGATTGATAACCTGGAACCAGCGCTAGATGAACTAGGTAGATTTATTCAACCTCATCACCGCTATATAGACTTGTTGCGAATTTTGGCTGACTCGACGGTACTGTCAGTGACGCTAATTACCAGTCGCCATCGCCTGTGTGATCCTGAAGTGAGTGTCGATCATTACGAATTACCCGGATTGGATCAATCGGCATGGCAACAGTTTTTCGGCAGTCGCAATATTGATATTGATATTCCGACTCTCAATGCAATGCACAACACCTATGGAGGTAATGCAAAAGCAATGGGTATTTTGTGCGGTGCAATTCGAGAGGACTTTGACGGGAATATGGTGACTTATTGGCGGGAAAATAGCGCCGATCCGTTGGTTAAGACAGATTTAAACAATTTAGTTACCCGTCAGTTTCAGCGTCTGCAAGAACTCGACCTCGCAGCTTATAAACTCCTCTGCCGTTTAGGATGCTATCGCTATCAGGATGTGGCGACTGTCAGCACTGAAGGATTGTTCTGTTTACTGTGGGATGTGCCAGAACCACAGCGCCGACGAGTTATTGAATCTTTGCGAAATCGCTCTTTGATAGAGTGCTGCAACGCAGAATATTTGCTGCATCCGATGATTCGGGCTGAGGCGATCGCGCGTTTGAGAGCAAGTGAAGATTGGGAAGAGGCAAATCGCAAAGCAGCAGAGTTTTGGACGGATAGTGTTAAGACGGTTGAAACTGTAGAAGATGCACTGAGGGCTTTTGAGGCTTACTATCACTGTGTAGAAATTAACGACTTTGAGCAAGCTGGCTCTGTAATTGTGAGAAGGAGAGATACCAGTTGGAAAAAGGGAGAACGTCTGGGGGGTGCGTTTTATAGGTTGGGTTTGTTACAACCAATGGTTTACTCAATTAATTCAATTATTAGCGAAGTTAAAGATAATCATCTACTGAGTATGTTGTATAATATTTTAGGGGATTTATACTGGTTAACTGGATGTATAAACCCAGCAATTGAATGTCACATTTTATCATTCAAAGCAGCGGAATGTACCCTTTTATCTATTAATTTAAGCCCTTCAATATATTTTGAGGCTAAAAAGTGGAAAACTTGGTCTTTAATTAATACAGGACTTTGTAAAATCGATTTATGGGAACTTGAAGAAGCTGTCAAATTGTTTGAAAACATAGAAGTTATTTGTAATAATCATCACGATTCAGAACATGGCTTGTCTAAGAATGAGAAAGACTATTTATACTGTTTAGCATTTTTGAACTCATGTTTAGACTTTAAAGAGAGCGCTCTGAGTTATGCACAACAAGCAGAAGTAGTGATTTCTAAAATAGATAATAGTTATTGGAGTAAAGGATATAGCTTATGGTTTATGGGCCTAACTTATAAAAATTTAGGAGAACCTGAAAAATCTTTTGAAATGTTCCGCCAAGCCCTCTCATTTGCCGAAAAAAGTCACTACACTCAGGTTAAGGCTAAAGCTTTAAGTGGTTTAGCAGAGCTTTATCGAGAACAGGGAGAATTTGCAACAGCGCTTTCGCATCATTTAGAATCGATCGAATTGCTAGACAAAATCGGCGCTAAATGCGATCTAGCTGAGGCTCATTATCAACTTGCCTTAACTTACCAAAAGATGGGTGATGCCGAAAAGAGTCAGACTCCGTTGCAAGACGCGATTCGACTCTTCACTGAAATGGAAGCACCGAAGCAAGTTGAGAAAGTGCGAAAGGCCATAGGTAAGAGCGACGAAGTTTAGTTTTGGATATATAAATAAGTAGGTTCACACATATATTGCGTGTCATTGCGAGGAACGAAGCAATCGCAGAGACTAAGCGATTGCTTCGTTTCACTCGCAATGACAAATAATACCCTGTTTATCTCTTAGTCCGCGAAGGCGGACTTCGTTTGTATAGACGCGGTTTCAACCGCCGAATTATCTAAACCAAAGCTTGTCGCTGAGCCTCCAACAATTCCTGAATCCCGGTTTCTGCCAAATCCAAAATTTGATTTAACTGACTCCGACTAAAACTTCCCTCTTCCGCAGTTCCCTGAATTTCGATGATATTCAAATCTCCATTCATTACCACATTACAATCAATTTCCGCGGCCACATCTTCCACATAATTCAAATCTAAAAATAGCTCGCCTTCCAAAAGTCCGACAGATACGGCCGCCACTTGACGAATGATGGGCGGTCGCGCTAAATCACCTTTTTGCACCAACTTATTCAAAGCATCAGCCACAGCCACAAATGCGCCATTAATAGAAGTCGTGCGAGTCCCTGCATCTGCCTGCAAAACATCAGCATCGACAAGAATCGTGCGATCGCCCAAAAGTTCCATATCCAAGCACGATCGCAAACTGCGCCCAATCAACCGCTGAATCTCTTGAGTCCGTCCCGATAATTTCATAAATTCCCGCTCTTGTCGTTGCGGCGTAGAACCAGGCAACATTCGGTATTCCGCTGTTAGCCAACCTTGTCCGGTATTCTCCAGAAATCTCGGCACTCCCGGCTTGATTGTAACGCTGCAAAGTACCTGAGTATCGCCACTTTTCGCGAGTACGGAACCGCTAGCAAATTTGGTAAACTGTCGATCGAAACTAATCGGACGAATTTGATTTGGTTGTCTGCCATCTGGACGCTGGAAAGACATAATATTTAGGTGATTGGTAATGGGTAATTGGGAATTAAAAATTGGAATTGAGCAGGAATTATCGGCTTTTTTTAATTCGTTAAATATGCAGTCATTCAATCTAAAATCTAAAATCTAAAATCTAAAATGCTATGAGTATTGACCTTTAGCCTCGATCAATGTGAGAAGATCCTGCTGGACTTGTTCTGGCGATTGATCGCCATCCACAGTTAATAGTTTGTTGCGGTATTCGTAATACTCTAAAAGAGGAATAGTGCGTTCGTGGAACAAATCGAGCCGACGCTGTAAAATTTCAGGGTGGTCATCCGATCGATCGCGCTCGATCGACCTGCTCAGCAAAACCTCGATCGGCACTTTCAGCCAAACGGCCCAATCTAGCTCTTGCGCCAAATCCTCTAATAAAAAATCCAACTCCTCAGCTTGAAAAGCCGTTCGCGGATAGCCCTCCAACACCCAGCCATTAAAGACATCCCACAGCAGCAGCCGGCGGCGAAAGAATTCAATCATAGTTGCGTCGGGAACTAATTCCCCTCTTTCGACATAAGACACCGCCAGCTTGCCTAAATCTGTGTCTTCTGCGATCGCCTCCCGTAGAATGTCCCCCACAGCCAGCAAAGGAAGGCTCAAATTGCTGCACAGTAGTTCAGCCTGAGTTCCCTTTCCCGCTCCTGGCCCTCCCAGAATCACCACTCTCACAGTCTCTGCTCCTAGTGCCGCGACATTCAAATTTTACGCGATGTGTGTACCTTTTCTTAAAAGCCCTGGACGCAGCGAGACTCTCATCACCTTGGTTTTTTACCCTATAACTGTATAAATGTCAAGCTCCACGCCGTATTTTGGTAAAAAACCCCGTTTCTGTGTAAGTGCTAATTGAGTTCAAAAATTGAACAAATGACTGCGAATGCCACTGCCACGAGCTTTTGACAACTTGTATATCTAGTGTTCGATCCGATGTGCACTCGGCCCCGTACACTATATATTGTCAAGCAGGCTTCAGCCACGCCAAGGTCGGAGCTGCATTCAAGACTTAGTTGCTGATTAAATATTGCCCTATGGTTGCTCAGTTACAAACCCCTAAACTAAATTTAAACCACAGCTTGCCCTACACAGTTCAAGGGCTGGTGCAAGTCTTTACAGGCCCGCACCGCTGCTTTTTTACCACTGTCATGGCTCAAGCCCTCAGAATTGCAGGACAGGGAGCTCCCGTGCTAGCAGTGCAGTTCCTCAAAGGGGGAATTAATCAAGGGCATCAGCATCCGGTGCGGCTGGGGCAAAATTTAGATTGGGTGCGCTGCGATTTGTCACGCTGCATTGAGAATGCCGATTTAGATGAGCTGGAGACGCGATCGATCGAACAATTGTGGCAGTATGTTCAAAATGCGGTGCGCGAAGGTCGTTATTCCTTAGTTATTCTCGATGAATTGAGTTTAGCAGTTAATTTGGGCTTGATTCCCGAAGCCGAAGTGGTGGCATTGATTGACAACAAGCCGCATCATTTGGATATGATTTTTACCGGGCCATCCATGCCCCAAATAATTTTAGATGTTGCCGACCAAATTACTGAAATTCGCCGCAGTTAAGGACAATGATTCAAGTTGCGATCGCCTTTTTAGCGGTCGCATTTTTTATGTAAAAAAACAGTATCTAAAAAAAGAGGCGATCGCTTAGCTCACAGAGCGATCGCACGCTGATCAATTTACCAGCGACGTTACGCTTGAACTACCGGATCGAACACAACACTCAATCGATCCGCCGGCACCATCCGCTTGAGAATTTTCAAGTGACCGTCTGCATCAGACCAACTGCGAAACTCACCCACAACCACCTTTTCCACATTTGGAAGCGAGCGAACTATAGTCCACGGCTTGAGACGTTTTTCTTGCAACATACTAGATAAATCTCCTTGGTAAATTGGAGGCAAAGCCAGTCCCCATGGTTGGCCACGGTCGAGGACTGGCTTTTGACTTTGCAAACTTGCCCTTCTCTAAGAACATAGCACAAAAAAAATGGTTTGTGATTATATCTTATTTTTCGCTTTTTTTAGAGCTATTTTCTACATAACAGATGATTAAACTCAAAACTTGTTAACTCTTTAATTCCCAACTCAAAACTATTTCATGACTAACACTTCGACTTCGCTTGGGGTGCAGCCTGACTAATAAATTCTGCCTTCTACCTTCTACCTTCCTTCTACAAATCCCGCCGCGACAGCAGAAACCAGATCCCACCCAAACCCAAAACACCGCACAAAACCCCGCCTTCCCACCCAAAAACAGTCCCCCCCGGCAAATGTCCAGGCTTTGCTTTAGAAGTAAAATTCAGCTCCGAATAGTATACCCACTGGCTGTTAACTCGCCAGCCCACTCGATCGCCAAACTTCTCCCAAACTGTAGCATCATAAACACCAGGCTTTCCCCCCAACTTGAGCCACAAACCCTTTTGCACAGAAAAACCAAATCTGCGGTGACTGTGCCGCACCCAAAGTTGATCGATAGTCTGCAAATCCTTAGCTGGAAACTTCCTAATATCTTCCTCGCTCAAATAACCCCGTGAAATTTGCTGCATCACCTCCAGCATTTTCACAGAAGTTTCCTCATCAGCACCACGCCAATTTTTAGCAGCCAGCAGCCTGGCCAAGTGAGAATAATCAATACCTTTTTCGGACTCTAAATTCACAGAAACTACCGGAGAATCAGTCACAGGTTGAGTCGGAACAGAAGGACTAACAACAGTTGCCTGCTGCGACTTTTCCAGCACGGGGACAACAACAACAACAGGAGGTTTTAAAGCATCCAAAACTTCCACAGCCGATTTGTAGCGATCTTTAACATATTCCTGAATCAACTTATCCAAAACCTGACCTAAATCCTCGCTAATTTGTGTTCCTTTTGGCAAAGCCTCCCTCCAAAGCCACCGGCCTTCAAGCGGATCGTAAAGGTCATCGTGAATGTCGCCGTAGATATCCAGATAAGGCATAACAGAAGTCAGCAAGCGAATGCAAGTCACCCCCAAACTATAAAGGTCGCTAGCAGGAACAGCCCTACCGTGACGCTGTTCTAGAGCCGCGTAGCCGGGAGTTCCCAACTTAGTTCCTGTTTTGGTCGGAGCCGCAGCTACTACCTGTTTAGAAACCCCAAAATCTATCAGCACTAACTTACGATCGCGAGATCGGCGGATCACATTCTCAGGCTTAATATCGCGGTGAATTACATTTCGGTCGTGAACAAACTTCAATAAAGGCAACAAATCTAACAGCAGTTCGCAAGTTTTAATTTCGCTATAAGCACCGTACTTATCTAACTCATCCTTTAAATTATTGCCATCAATAAACTCTTGCACTAAATACAAGCGCCCATCTTCCTCAAAATAAGAAATTAACTGAGGAATTTGCGGGTGCTTCAGTTCGTATAACCGCCTTGCCTCTTGTTCAAACAGCCGAACATATTTTTTAAAATGACCGGGCTTTCGCTGAAACTCTTGAGGGGGCGACAACTGTTTAATCACGCACAATTCCTCAAATTTGCCATGATTAACAGCTCGGAAAGTCCTGCCAAATCCCCCATCGCGCAGCGGTTCAGTTGCTGCATAAAGGTCTTTTAGCAGCAGCTTTGAACCACAATTAAGACAATACTTTGTGCCTGGTGGGTTCTGACGCTTGTCTCTTGGGCAATCGAGATTAAGGCAGTATGTCATATATTAAAAAAAAATGCGAACAAAATTAGTAGGAAGGGTTTAATATTATTCAAGAGTCCGATCGCGAGCTGGTTTTTGTAGAGGCGAGACCTCGAACCTTACGGAGGCGGCAGCCACCCTCGCGATCAGAGGGGGCGCTCTCACCAGACTGCCCCTGAGCAAGTATAACTCTCTTGAGGGTTTGACCTCAAACTCGAAGTCCATATCTAACCTTAGACTCCGCTCCGTGCAAAACATTTGATTTAGCGGTCAAAGAGCCACCAGCTCAAACAGAAATAGTAATTTATTACCAGCCCCGTGAGATCTGCAACGCCAAAAAAACTGAGGATTCCGCCTGAGATATAATTTTATTGCCAGAGAGAAGCACACTAACGGGAGCCACGGCTTCCGTCAACTTCGATCAGCTTTAATATTTTAGCAGCATAATTTATTAGCTAACCAGGCGGAATCAACAATCCAAAACTCCCCAACAAACGCACGTTAAAATAAAGACTAGCTTCCGAGATCGCAATCCGAGCGCGACCAGACAATTAGCCAGTTTTCCCTGTTTCCTTTTTTCAGCTATTACCAGTTACATCTATTTCCATAGGTCTACTTAATTAGGAACCGTCAGTGACACCAAAACTACAGCCCTCTCCCACTCCAAACTCCCGCAAAAAATCACCAAAAGTACCTTGGTTCGAGCGGTTCATGGCACTGGTCGCCCTAGGAAATTTAAGCCTAGTATTATTTGACATAACTTACGTCCCCGGGCGAGATTTCTACTTCCGGCAACTGCCAGTTCTCACTCAAGTATACGACCCATTTAAAGGAATCAAACCCCACCGAGACACCCAGCAATATCTGGAAACCTTAGAAGAATTAAAAATTCAAGTAGTGCAAACAGGGTTGCCATCTCCCCAAGTAGCAGCAAAATTGCAGGAAATAAACAATCTGAGCGCGAAAATGATCGACGAAGATCCCTTTCGAGTAGCATCAAAAAGTGGCACCCTAGAAAAAATAAAAGACCGGATGCGCGATCGCGCCCCAAATCCGCAAGACTCGGCTAAACAATCATTCCAAACATTCTGGAGTCCTGACTATTTAAACAAACAAGGCTGGCAAAAAGAAATTAAGTGGTTTGACACCAAAATCAAGCCATTAATCGCCACCAACTATTTCCGCGAGATTGGAGAAAACGGCGAATTTACCGATAACTTCTGGCTAATCGACCTGCCATTCATTGCCATATTCGCGATCGAATTTCTAGCCCGTACCTACTTGATCAGCCGCCGCCACCGTAGCGTCACTTGGCGAGCAGCCATGCTCTGGCGATGGTACGACATCTTCCTGCTGCTCCCATTCTGGCGCCTGTTGCGAGTATTACCCGTCACAATTCGCATCCACCAAGCCAAAATGCCAGATCTCCAACCCATACGCACCCAAATCAGCCGAGGTTTCGTCGCCAACTTCGCTCAAGAATTGACCGAAGTAGTAGTAATTCAACTCATCAACCAGATGCAACAATCAATTACCACAGGCGAACTAGCCCGTCAACTATTTCAATCTCAAAAACAGCGCTATCTAGACATCAACAATATCAATGAAATAGAAGCGATCGCCACCCATCTAGTCCAAATAACCGTCTACAAAGTCCTCCCCCAACTCCAGCCAGACCTAGAAGCCCTTCTCCGGTACAATATTGAAACCTTCCTCAAACAATCCCCCCTCTATCAAGGATGGAAGCAAGTACCCGGCCTGGGAAACCTGCCCGAACAGCTAGCACAGCAATTAGTTGCAGAACTCTCAAAATTAGTCACCCTCGGCCCCCAAGATGCCTACGAAGCCTTCAAAATCGCCAGCGAAGACCCCATAAGCATCAAACTCTCAAGCCAGCTAGTCCAACATTTTGGGCAAGCTTTAGGAGCCGAACTGCAACAGCAGCAAACCTGGCAAGAAATACAACTGCTGCTGTGCGACTTCCTAGAAGAGTTCAAAATCAACTACATTCAGCGGTTGAGCGAAGAAGACTTCGAGAAAATTTTAGAACAAGCCAAAGAACTGCAACGGATAGCCCCGCGTTAGGGCATATCATGACTTGGAAGTCCCCAAACCCTTCGGGCAAGTATCCCCACGGGATGCCCGCTGGGTAGCCGTACAACACCGCTTCCACGAACAACCGATTGTAGGCAAGCTGTCCCACCCACATCACCTTCACGTCCCGGCAACAAATCTTTGATCCTTTCCCACTGTTCATCCTGTGGGGCATAACGGCCGCTTGTCCTGGCGATCGAATCCTTCTAGTCGGCTGTAACTCCTGCAAATGAAACTTGCTGGAATTGTAAAGTTTCATGTGCGATCGGCATTATCTACGAAAGTCATCTGCAGGGTTGTGCATCACATCTTCAGCGCGGTAATGAGTTAGACCGCCGTTAGGGTTCTCAGCGGCCTGGCGTGTCATGTTTTTAGCGAGAGAAGTCAAATTTTTAGACGTATATTATATCAATTTATATGTAAGTTTGATGAAATTATACTTTTAATCGCCAATCTGTAAAGTAAACTTAAAAACTACTACAAATAGCTCTAAACCAAGTAATCTATTAGATAGGATTGCTAACTGCTTTTCTCAAGGCTAAAAAGTTTTATAAATAGTAGTGAAAAAAATCAGGCGCATCAGCATCTTTAGTCAGCTATAATTATAACGATCTCATAGTAAACACGTCAGTAGCCATGCTTGTTCAAGCAAGTTACTGTCTAAAAAATTTCAATAACTATTATAGATTGCTTTCCAATATATATTGCCTCAGCCTCATTTCACTAAATCCACTGAGATTTTTCAGCCAACTCGTTACCCCAGGAGTAACACCAATCAATGTCACACACCTCTCC
>Ga0209490_10002896_pt1 | contig 16158 bp, 16 predicted proteins | sample MAT06_FD_187209 | JGI IMG/M metagenome (GOLD analysis project Ga0209490, IMG submission 187209) | Freshwater microbial communities from Lake Fryxell liftoff mats and glacier meltwater in Antarctica - MAT-06 (SPAdes) (version 2) | ecosystem: Environmental > Aquatic > Freshwater > Ice > Liftoff...
TTAAATAGATAGATAGATAGATAGATACAAAATTCGTTACTATTTAGACAGTTGAGTCAGAGGCAGGGAGGAAGGGAGAGCCAGTCAAAGCGCCGAAAAGGACTTTGATGACATTATGCCCCTGCTTGCGAGCCGTCGAGATATAGCTACGAATGTCACAGAAAGTGGAAGCGCCCTCCATGGTACGGAAAGCACCAGAGACCTTCTGTTTAAGCTTGATCATGCGGATATCCCGTTCGGCGAGATTGTTGTCAAAGGGGATCGAAAAGTCGTGCATAAAAGCTAAGGTTCCCGCTTTGTGGGTTTGCAGTCGATCCAGCAGGTTTTTGGGCGGTGACTGTCGAGTGCGTCCCCGACTTTTTTGCGCGGGTTCGGGCGGTGGAGGATTGGCCGCGAAGCCCGCTTTGAGAAGCGCATCGTAGCGATTTTGAAAGAAGTCGATGCGGGCTTTGGGGAGGGAAGAGTCACCTGAAGGTGACTGCGCAACCTCGGCTTTGATATTGAGCAGGAGCTTGTACATCTCCATCGCCCAAGTTTGCTCATATTGGTCGCTGATGAACTGCAACTCCCGTAGATGGTGGGCATTGCAGAAAATATGTTGGCAAGCATAGGCTTGGTAGGATGGCCAATGGTCGTGGACTGCCCGTCCTTTGAGAGTCGGCAGAATGCCAATCGCATCCATCGCCGCTTGTCCGCGCTTTTCATGGGGCTGATAATAAGTCAGATTTTCCGTGCTGGTGCTGTGCAGCCAGTGCAGTTTGCCAGCAATGCGTAGCCCACTCTCATCAAAGTGTGCCAGGTCGGCAGCTTTCAATTGTGCTTGAATCCGCTCCAGCGCAGCCTGGCTGCCCGCGCAGACCGCTTGGTTGGCTTGTCCGATAAAGGCGGTGGAGGGGGTATGATTGTAGAAATCACCGAGCAGTTCACAGGTGCGGGCCATGGGCAGCAATTGATAGGTGTTGAGATAACTGGCCTGGGCCTGCAAACGCATCCCATACTGGACGCGCTGCGTGACCCCTTCGGGATAGGCGGCGCTGACGCACTTGTGACAGCACGGACAGTTTTTGATCTCGACTTGATGCTCGGTGATTTCAATCTGCACGGCCGGAATGTCAAACACTTGACGCTGGCCCTGGGCGAACAAGGCGACTGCCGACAAATCGCACTGACAATGCGGACATTGATTCAGCCGGTGAAGCTCGACATGCGTGGGTTCTGCTACCGCTTCCAATGTTTGTCCTGCATGACCGGGTTGACCACCGACTTTGCGTCCGGCTCTCTGGCGCAGATTGCGCGTCCGTGGCTTTTGCAGTCCGTCACTGCCAGGTGGTTTGCTACTGTTGCCGCTATTCTTTGCCAACTGGTCTTGCAGTGCTTGCAGCGCTTCTGCTTGTTTGAGTACGATGCTTCCCAACTCTTGCACGCGCACCGTCAGCCCAAGCACCATTTCGATTAGGCTGCCCTTGTCTACTTGTTCTAATTCGGCTCGCTTCAAGGCGCTTGACCCGTTCATTCTTTTATTCTATCACTCATCCGTTTGTTTTGCGTTTGCAGTTTGTTTGCGTTTCTTGTGATGCTTCAGCTCTAAATAGTAACGTTGAATTTTGCAACGTGAGCTCCTTTACGGTTGAAATATCTGGTCACCAGATAAAACCGGGTATGACGTATCCGGCTTTTCTGCTATAATGGGAAAGTAAGGCAACTCGGTTGTAGCGAATGAGGTAGCTATTGCAGTACAATTTCGATTGGGATCCAGCCAAAGAAAGAGCTAATCTTCAGAAGCATAAAGTAGACTTTCGGCGTGCAGCGACAGTGTTTCGCGATCCGAATCAGTTGTCAATCTACGATGAAGAACATAGCGAGGAAGAAGAGCGCTGGGCGACCATTGGCATTGACAGTGGGGGTGTTCTGCGGGTGGTTATTCATACCTTCCTCCAGGTTGCCGTCGATCAATGTGAAATCAGGATCATTTCTGCACGCAAAGCAGAACCACCTGAGATTATACAATATCAGAGTGAACACGCATGAAGAATGAATATGATTTTTCCAAAGGTGTCCGCGGCAAATTTTATCAGCCAGAAGCAGTGTTTAACTTCCCGGTCTATCTTGAGCCGGATGTTGCTGCTTTTCTAAGCAAGTTGGCAGAGAAAAAGCAAACCGATATTCAAGCCTTAGTCAATGAGTGGCTACGTGCTACCATTAGATTGGTGGAGAGTGCGCAATAAGGATGATTCGTCGATGCTTCAAGGAAATTTCGTTGTTCTAGCCCTTGGCTGCGCCGCAGGTCAGGCCGCGCACTATGGAGTACAACACAACTTCCTTTGTGATTATGCTTAAACTACACTGAAATTGAGTGGCATGGGGGGTGCTTTTCTGCTACAATCTTAGCGTAGAAGAAGGTGCTCGTCAAATGAGTTTCAAAAGGGCAAAGGTGGGAAGCACGCCCAAATAATAGCATGGTGTAAAAAACAGGCGCAAGTCGAAAAAAAGTATGCCTTTTGCGCATTAGGTTACGTACTGGACAACTGACATATGTAAAAGTCGTTAATTTGGCTGACGAGGCGGGCTGATCGTTTACTAGTTGGCGACGTCTCGATAAATTTTTTTTGTGCTTTGACAGATAAGCGTAAGGGGCTTATACTCAAATAATAAGAATATTGTGTTAGAATCACTATACTGAGCAAGGGCATATATGATAACGATTCGCTCTGGTCACATTTATCATTTATACCCTTCACGAGTATATAAAAGCATATTTACTCTGCTGACCTGGCAGGTGAGCACTCAGACTGGCTATATGGTTAGATATTTGTAAGGTTTCGGATATAGAGAGGTCGTGCTGCGCCCAGCTAAAATACTGAATTTCTTGTACATTGGGCATGATCACGTCGATCTGGTATCAACTATAGTTAAATTACTTTAGGTTATCTGTCGGAACGGTGATTTGAAAGCTGTTGACTAAGGCAAAACTTATCTTTATCTCCAACTGTAGTTTGGAAGTTATTCCACAAATCTGGCTAGAGTAGCAGGTGATGCTACGTTGATTGGCAAAGCCACTACGGGGGCTGAAGTCTGGGGATTCCCGTGCATCATTCAAAAGAACCCACAAAGTGAATTGGGCAAGCAATGCAAATGATTGAGGAAAGATCAAGCCGAAAAGTCAAACCTACCGTACTCGATATTTTTTGTGGTGCGGGTGGCATGAGCTTAGGCTTTAAGAATGCCGGGTGTCAAATTTTAGGTGGAATTGACCAAAATCGTTATGCGATCAATACCCATCATCAAAACTTTCCCTCTGCCAAGCTGAAGTTACCACCTCAAGATATTCGTGATCTTTGTAATCTTGAAAAGTTGGGCTTGAATGCTGGTGAGGTTGATATCTTGGTAGGTGGGCCCCCTTGTCAAGTTTTCTCGCGAGTTGGGATTGGCAAAATGAGGAAGCTTGGCAGAGATATAGAATCTGACCATAGAAATTTTTTGTATAAGGAATTTGTAAAATTTGTTGCTTATTACAAGCCTTTATGTTTTGTGATGGAGAATGTTGATAACTTAGCAAATAAAGAGGAGACTCTTGCAGGAATCAATAGGGATTTTAGTAGTAATAGATGCAAGGATTATCCTGGTTACAAAGTTGATTATCGAGTCTTAGATGCTTCTGAGTTTGGTGTGCCTCAGAAAAGAATGCGGCTTTTTATCGTAGGAATTCGTTCTGATTTAAGCATTGAGCCGCCCTTTCCTAGTGCGCAGGTGCAGCATCCTATATCAGTTGGTGAAGCGATCGACGATCTTCCTAATCTAGAACCTTTCGTTATGCCCCTCAAGACAAAATCTTCTGGACCAAAACAGAAAGATATGGAGTATGCTTATAAATGTCCTCCTCATTCATCTTATCAAGAAAAAATGAGGAAGCACAAAAAAGAAGGTGAAGGGGTATGGAATCATCTTTGTCGTTCTCATAATGACAAGGACATCATAATTTTTGAAATGTTAGAGCAAGGTGGAAAATATCGGGATATACCTGAAGAAATGATGCGCTATCGAGTCGATATTTTCGATGACAAATATAAGCGTTTAACTTGGAATAAGCCAGCTTGGACATTGACTGCTCATATGAGAAAAGATGGTCTGGCATACATTCATCCTTTACAAAACCGCAGTATCTCTGTTCGTGAAGCTGCCAGAATTCAAAGCTTTCCTGATGATTTTGTTTTTTATGCACCGATGACCCGAATGTTTGAACTGGTGGGTAACTCTGTACCTCCTCTTCTTGCAGAGGCAGTTGCCAAGCCTCTGGTCAGGCTGATTCAGCCCTATCTACAGAATAGGAAATTTGCTGATTTTGAGGGCAGTCTGGATTGAGATGCGCTCTCTGTAGATGGTGCAGTTACAATATAAATTAGTGCCAGATCAGTCTCTAATCATGGGGTTAAACGCCGACAATACATTTGAATCTATGTATGACATTGCTGAACCTCGTGCTTCAGCAATGATCGAGTCTCTGCGTGCTTTTGGCTATAATCTTCAAACCGCAATTGCCGATCTAATCGATAACAGTATTTCAGCTGGTGCAAGAAATGTCTGGCTGAGTTTTTGCTGGGATGGTGCTAACTCCCATGTGTCTGTCCGGGATGATGGGTATGGTATGACTGAAGTACAACTGATCGATGCCATGCGTCCAGGCAGCCAAAGCCCTTTAGAGGAAAGAAAACCACAAGATTTGGGAAGATTTGGTTTGGGACTCAAAACAGCCTCTTTTTCTCAGTGCCGACGATTGACGGTCGCGTCAAGAGCAAAAAATCATGAGGTAGCCATCAAGCGATGGGATCTAGATTATGTGAATCAGGCTAATGAGTGGAGGTTGCTGCACTCCCCTGCGGAAGGTTCAGCTCAGAAATTGAATGATTTGGGAAATATGCCGCATGGCACGATCGTACTTTGGGAAGATCTGGATCGAGTTGTGGGCGAAGCAAAAATAGATGATCAGAAAGCTCAAGATGACTTTCTTGAAGCTGTTGAGGTCGTAGAAAATCATCTGGCAATGGTGTTTCATCGATTTTTAGAAAAGCGCAATCGCCTCAAAATCTGGATCAATCATCATCCGGTTGAACCCTGGAATCCATTTCTGCCGGATGCCCAAGCAACTCAGATTTTACCTCTGGAACCTCTCACCTTTAAGAGTGAAACGGTGAGCGTTCAGCCTTATATCTTGCCACATCATTCCAAAATTGCCCCGGATACCTACAACAAAGCAGCAGGATTAAATGGTTGGAATGCTCAGCAGGGGTTTTATGTATATCGCAATGAGCGATTGCTCGTAGCTGGCGATTGGTTGGGCTTGGGGTATCGCAAGGATGAACACTGTAAATTGGCAAGAATTCAAATAGACCTGCCAAATTCGATGGACAACGATTGGGATATTGATATTAAAAAGTCTAGGGCGCGTCCCCCTGTATCGCTAAAAGCAGATTTGAAGCGGATTGCGAGACTAACTCGTCATAGAGCAACTGAGATTTATCGTCATCGTGGCAAAGTTATAGCACGGGAAAATACTGAAAAACATGTCTTCCCGTGGGATAAGAAGCTTAGGCGGGGCAAGGTTTTCTATGCTGTAAATCAGGAACATCCTCTCGTACAAGAGGCTCTCAATCTGCCTGACCACTTTCAGCCTGTCATTCGAGCCTTGCTGCGGCTGCTTGAAGAAACAGTGCCAGTCCAACAAATTTGGATAGATAACTCTATTGAACTAGAGAAGCAAACACAGCCTTTTGATGGAACTCCACCAGAGCAGGTTATAGAGGTTATGCTTCAGATTTACCGTGCGCTCAGGAAAAGCGGCATGACCCAGGAGCAAGCCCGTAGTCGCATCTTGATAATGGAACCCTTTCAGCATTTTGAAGACCTAATTAAAACTCTGTCAGATCAGCTTGTCGCAGGAAATCTAGAATGACTTCTTATGAAACTGCCCGTAATCTAGTTCAACTGTTACTGAAAGGAGAGCAGACTCCCCCGCTAGAGTTAATCCGGAAAAAAGTTCGGATGGCTCTATCAATGCTTGGTAGTCAGGGTATGGCAGAAGGGGTAGAAGAAGAGTCGCTGATTCGAGATCTTGAAACCTTGTACAGTATTTGGATGGCACAAGGGACAATCCTAGAGGATAAACAGGATCACATTTCCTGGCTGCCCGATCACAAAGCCGAAATTAACTGGGATTTTTGGAACCGCTATCGCCGCTATCTGGAAGAGGAAAAGGGATGGTCGCCTGTTACAGTAAATCGATTAGAGCAACTTACAGATTCGATCCTGGAACGGCTGGAGGAGCCACAACGCCCTGGAGACTGGAGCCGTCGCGGAATGGTCGTTGGGCAGGTGCAATCAGGGAAAACATCTAACTACACCGGGCTAATTTGCAAAGCAGTTGATGCAGGCTACAAACTGATAGTTGTTCTGGCTGGATTACATAATAGTCTCCGCAGTCAGACCCAGCTACGGCTTGATGAAGGATTTCTCGGTTGGGACTCACAGGTCAGCAGGGCTTTTGACACGGGCAATCCTTTCATGGGAGTTGGGGTAATTCCTACTGGAAAGCAAATGAGAGCGCTGTCTGGAACCAGTAGTGCCGAGAAAGGGGATTTCAATACGAGAGTTGCTAGTCAGTATGGTGTAGTTCCCGGTGGGACTGACCCAATTTTGATGGTTGTTAAGAAGAATAAAACCGTTCTTAACAACTTAGTTAAATGGGCGTTGAATTGGGCAAATCAGGATCCACAACTGGGAAGAAAAGTTGTTAGAGATTTCTCCTTGCTTATTATTGATGATGAAGCAGATAACGCTTCTGTCAATACGAAAGAAGTAAAGTTGGATGACACTGGTATTCCTCGCGAAGAGCAAGACGCTACTGCAATCAACAAGCTGATTCGACAACTCTTACACAGTTTTGAAAAGACTGCCTATGTAGGTTATACAGCAACTCCTTTCGCCAATATTTTTATCCATCCACAAGTCAGAACAAGTGAACATGGTGAAGACCTATTTCCTCGACACTTTATTGTGAATCTACCTGCTCCTTCTAACTATACCGGTCCAGTTCAGGTTTTTGGTTTGGATTCTGATTCAGCAGGAGATGTGGAGAGTGTAACTGGGTTGGATATCGTCCGCATTGTTGAGGATCAAGATGAGTGGATGCCGACAGGTCATAAAAAGGAACATGTTCCGCCTTACCTGCCAGCGTCTTTGAAAAAAGCCATCCGAGTATTTATTCTTTCTTGCACTGTTAGGCTTTGGCGAGGACAGGCAACAGCCCATAATTCAATGCTGGTACACGTTACTCGTTTCACAGCGGTACAGGAATTAGTTAACCAATTGGTCAAAGATGAACTCACCTCCTTACAGCGACGATTACGTTACAGTGAAGGGAATGCGCTGAATCAAGTTTTGAGTGAGTTTGAATATCTCTGGAACTCAGATTTTGTCCCAACCAGTAGATCAATTGTTGATACTGAACTACAACCCGCTGTACCTTCTCCAAGATGGGAGGATATCAGCCCTCTTCTGCATCAGGTTGCTGCACGAATTCAAGTCAAAAAAATCAATGGTACAGCAAAAGACATATTGGACTATTGGGGAAGCCCAAATGGCTTAAATGTGATTGCAATTGGTGGAGATAAGTTGTCTCGTGGATTGACTCTAGAAGGACTGAGCGTTAGTTACTACCTGAGAGCTTCCAAGATGTACGACACCTTGATGCAGATGGGACGGTGGTTTGGATATCGTCCTGGCTATCTTGACCTCTGTCGTCTTTACACAACCGATGAATTAGTGGAATGGTACCAACACATCACCGTTGCAAGTGAAGAACTTCGCAAAGAGTTTGACTACATGGCAAACATGAGTGCCACTCCAGAAGAATTTGGATTAAAAGTAAGAACCCATCCATCTGGGTTGATCATCACTGGGGCCAACAAAATGAGAAATGGAACAGTGATGCAACTATCATTTGCGGGAACAATTATTGAAACATATTTGTTTCACAAAGACGAAAATATCATTCGCAGGAACCTGAAAGCTACAGGGGATTTGATTTTAGGGCTAGGGACTTACACTATTGAGAAAAATAACTTCATATGGAAGCAGGTTTCTGGTGGCAAGATTATTAATTTTCTGAGGAGTTATCAATCTCACCCTAAAGCACGGCTGGCAAATATAAAAAATTTAGTTGATTATATCGAGGCGCAACTTAAACAAAATGAACTCGTATCCTGGACGATTGCTTTAATCTCGAAGAATGAAGCTGAAAATAAGCACACAATTGCTGGATTGGAAGTTGGCCTAACCCAACGGAAGAATGTTGCCGATAGTTCACTACCAGAGTACCGTCTACCTAAATCTCGGTTATTAAACCCAGCAGACGAGATGTTAGATTTTTCTCCACCTGTTCAAGAGGAAATTATCACCATTACAAAGTGGCGTAGACAGGAAGCAGGAAAACCAGAAAGTAAGAGTAAAACCCCTGATGGCAAAGTGATTCGAGAAAAGCGAAATCCTCGAAATGGGCTGCTTTTGCTCTATCCATTAGATCCTAAAGCCATTAATACTGAAATTCCTGTAGTTGGTTTTGGTATAAGTTTCCCTAGTAGCAATTCTGCTAAATCTGTAGAATACAAAGTAAATAATGTTTATTGGGATCAAGAGTTCCTGGATATTTATGAAGATTGAAGATATCTGGAAATTCTTAGAGCAGGACGGAAGCAATGTCTCTTCCGGCTATTTGACTCGTCGTATTTTGCCAGACGTAAGTTACGATGTTTACGTTGCGATCGAGAAGCCCTCGAACACGCAGTTATTAATGCTTCGCGTCAGCAGTGCATTTCTTGATCGGAAAACGGTTTATCCGGCTTCCAGCAGTTTTACAGTGAACCGAATAGCTTTACCACAGGATGGTGAAAAGTATGGCACTCTCCAACTCGTTCTGACCAATACTAGATATAGGGATATTTTTACAACTTTAGTTCAGGATATTGCTGACTATCTTGCTTCAGTACCAGAAGAACGGGCTGCTGTCCCAGCATTTATTGTCCGCCTGAAACGATGGCAGGCTTTTCTAGAAAAAAATAACCCAGAGGGGTTGAGTGAGATTGCTCAACAGGGTCTTTATGGGGAACTGTGGTTTTTGAGACAATTAGTATTTCCACATTTGGAATTACTCAAAGGACTCCGATGCTGGACTGGTCCAAAAGGCACTCAGCAAGATTTTCAGTTTTCTAGATGTGCGGTTGAGGTGAAAACAACCAGTACGAAACAACATCAAAGGTTAGCGATCGCCAGCGAACGGCAATTGGATGATACTGGGGTCGAGACGATTGTGTTGCTTCATCTATCGCTTGATGTACGACAAGGGCAAGGCGAAACTTTACCTGCAATGGCCACCAGCATGAGATATCTCGTTGCTGGTGATGCGATCGCCAGAGATGAATTAGAAAATCTTCTATTTGAAGTTGGATATCTGGATATTCATGCGACTCGATACGAAACCATTGGCTATACCCTTCGAGAACATAACTACTTCAAAGTTGGGCCAGACTTTCCCAAGATTATTGAATCTGATCTCCCTAACGGCGTAGGAGATGTTCGATATACCATCAGTGTCGCTGAATGCAAACGCTTTTTCATCCCTGAATCAGAAGTCATTGATCTGATTGGAGGTCTGCCGTGAGTAGTGACGATCTAGAACTGACTCGCTTTGCCGAAAATCTCCGGCAGGAAGTCATTATCAATGCTGAGGGTAATCAGACTGAAGAAGATGAAGGCTCCTTCAGAGAGGAAGCATTTACCCGCCTCATGATCGACTATTTGACCGAAGCAGGCGAACTTGAAGATGGTCACGTTTGCTATCACAGTGCCCGTGGCATTAAAATCAATGGCTACAACCTTCAAGAAGATGAAGGTCGGCTTGATTTATTCATCTCCATCTATACCCAGAATCCTCATCCTACTACCGTTCGTAAGGATGCCGTCGAAAATGCTTTCAAGCAACTGATTAATTTTCTGAGTAAAGTCTACAAGGGATATCACCAATCAATCGAAGAAGCATCGCCTAGCTTCGACATGGCACAGTTAATTTACAGCCAACGTAGCCAACTTAGCCATGTTCGCCTATTCCTCTTTACTGATGGGCTGACCACATTACAGACCAAAAAAAACCAAGTCAAAGATGGCATGAACTATTCTTTCAACCTTTGGGATCTCCGCCGGACCTATCGCTGCGTTACTTCAGGACAAAAACGCGAAGCGATTGAAATTAATTTTCAAACCCAGTACGGTTCTGTCATTCCCTGTCTTGCTATGCCAGAATCCCAGGCAGACTACAGTGCCTATGTTGCCATCATTTCAGGCGAAATCCTTTGCAAAATCTACAGTGAATACGGTTCAAGACTACTGGAACGCAATGTTCGCTCTTTTCTGCAAGCAAAAGGTAATGTAAATAAAGGCATTCGCCAAACAATCCTGAAAGAACCCCATCGCTTCCTTGCTTATAACAACGGGATTTCTGCGACCGCTGAATCAGTACAACTGATTGATTTGCCAAACGGTGGACAAGGCATTACGGAAATTCGTGATTTCCAGATTGTTAATGGTGGTCAGACTACAGCTTCCCTCTATCAAGCCGTTCGCAAAGACAAAGCAGACATTTCTGGGATTTACGTCCAAATCAAGTTGACTGTGGTAGATCGCGCGCGCGTTGATGAAATTGTGCCCCTGATTTCCCGCTACGCCAACAACCAAAATAAGGTCAGTGAAGCCGACTTCTCCGCCAACGACCCTTTTCACATTCGCATCGAAGAACTTTCTCGCACTATTTGGGCACCTGCCGTTAAGGGTACTCAGCGCCAAACCCGGTGGTTTTATGAACGGGCACGCGGACAGTACGCCGATGCCAAAAATCGTGAATCAACTCCTGCCAAGCAAAAAGCTTTCACGCTTACCCATCCGAATGCTCAAAAAATTACCAAGACAGATCTTGCAAAATTTGAACACACTTGGGATCAGTTCCCTCACATTGTCAGTTTAGGTGCCCAGAAAAACTTTGCCAAGTTCACAGTCGGGCTAGCAGAGAAGAGCCGTCTTGAGCCAGATGAAACTTACTTTATCCATCTCATAGCTAAAGCTATTCTGTTCAAAGGTGCCGAGAAAATCGCTCAAGATGAAAAGTTTGGTGGCTATCGTGCCAACATTGCTACCTACACCCTAGCCTATCTGAGCTATAAAACTCAGCAAGGCATTGATCTAAATAGGATATGGAAGCAGCAAAGCCTGACACCCTCACTTCAACAGGCAATCCAATTCATTTCCAGGGAAGTTCACCAAGTAATCACAAATCCACCTGATGGACGAAATATCACGGAATGGTGTAAAAAGGAGTCTTGTTGGAAAGCTATTCAGGGCATTCCAACTGAGATATCTAAAAGTTCTTTCTTGATAACTTAAAATCGTGAATTCAGTGCGCTTGCAATACCAAATGATTTCTGACACAAAGCAGGCACTTGCCATGCAGCCTAACATTTAGAGCCAAACAAGTAAAGTTAAAGTCATCTCCAAGAAATAGGTTAGGTCTCCACGCGACGGAATTGTCTAGCGAGCGCGCGCAGGGGTGTTGCGAATATTGTTTGTGTCAGGTCGATTTTGCCACACAATCGTTTTCTGTCGAACATATCGTTCCAGTCAATCAGGGTGGCGTTAATACGCTAGAGAATCTGGCGCTTGCCTGTCAAGGTTGTAACAGCCATAAGCGCACCAAGCGGGAAAAGGCTGATCCGGTTAATGGAACAGTCGTTCCGCTTTATCATCCCAGGCAACAGAAATGGGATGAACATTTTCAGTGGAGTGAGGATTTTACGCTGATCATTGGCGTGACGCCGACTGGTCGGGCAACGGTAGAAGCATTGAAGATGAATCGGCTTGGCGTCGTCAATCTACGTCGAGTGCTCTATGCGCTTGGTGAACATCCTCCTGGTTTTGTTCAACAACTGTAATGCGGATTAAGTGGCAGGAAATTGTGACTCAATCCCATGTTGTCATACTGGATCTAGACGGCGTTATCATCAAATCTAACTTCATCAAATACCGCTCCAGATAAATTTTGTCCCCACAGGAACATCCCATGATCATCGACGCCCACTTGCACGTCTGGCGTGCAGACCCAAGCTATCCCAATCCAGCCACCACCATCGTTAGCCCGGTTTCGGATGTGCCGCTGACGCTGTTTCAAGAATACGTCAGACACCCCATAGCTGAAGCTAGGGCAGTATAATGAGGATTGGACGAGAAGTCAGGAGGTGACTATGCTCCAAAGCGCTATCATGCAAAATCCGCCGATCACAATCAACCCCAAAATCATGAGTGGTACACCTGTCTTTTCAGGGACGCGCGTGCCCATTCAAACGCGCTTTGGCTATCTGATGGGTGTACGTTGTTAGAATTTCTGGATAATTTTCCGAACGTATCCCAAAACGATACGGATCCACAACCGGTTTTCGGATAAATGCTTAAGGAATAACGATGAAGCCCAAGCCGATTAAAAATGAAGAGGATTACCAAAACGCCTTGCAAGAGATTGAGCGGCTTTGGGACGTGGAAGCAGGGACGCCGGAAAGGACCTGCTTGAAATTCTGGTGACGGTCGTCGAAGCCTACGAAAAACAACACTACGAGTTGCCACCACCGGAGCCGATAGCCGCGCTTGAATATTTTATGGAAAGTCGGGGTTGGACGCGCAAAGACTTAGAACCCTATATCGGCGGTCGTGGGCGTGTATCAGAAATACTAAGCCGGAAGCGCCCTTTGACCCTGGCGATGATTCGGCGCTTGGAACAGGGAACGGGGATTCCGGCATCGATTTTGATTCAACCGTATGCGACAGAATAAGGGAATGATGATCCGGCGCCGCTCCACTCGCCAAGGGCAAGAGAGTTGGTTGCTGTTGGCTCGGCTAGATCGTGATCCTAAACAAATTGGCGCTTGGAAGTCGCCGACATAACAGCACCCCTGATCCACTTGTTGCGCCTTGAAGATGGCCGGACGGACGCCGCCAAAGATGGCATAATAGGTGTCACCTTCTAGCCAGCGCGTGTGGATCCCACGCTGCGGAAGAAAAGTTGGCCGATTCCCGCCCCTTGTCTTTGCTCTCCACGAGGGCAATCGGGTTTCTGGGCAGCTTTTGCCAAGTGTCGAGTATCGCTTCTTCGGTGATCTGATTCTTCGCTTTAGTGAGCGGTTCAGATTTTACCCCATCAAAATGGGCGATTCAACTCGGCGAGCCACGCTTGCGTCAGCGTCACAATCTCCTCAGTGGCAATTTCCAACAAGCGTTGACCTTTTTCTAACGAGCCTTCGGTGGCGCGACCGTGGTAGCCCTGCCAGTTCGGCCGCGGGCGACCTTCGTTGATCGCCTGCACGACACCACCGCCTGGCGGGGAGATTACATCCAAATCGACGGCGGCCAGCCAGTCTACCGTGCCAGGGCGAGCCGCATCGGCGGCCGCAATCTCAAGTGGACCACCGTGGCCATGCCCCCGATTTTGCGAGAAGAAACCCAGTTGGTCTAGTGTCTCTCTCTGCAGCGCTTCCCACCAGTTGACGATCAACAGAAAGTGCTGGGGATAGCGCTCGGCAAGCCGATCTCCGGCGGTGCGCGCTGGACGGATGTTGCCATCGTGGGCATTCAACAGCAAGAGGCCGCGCAGTCCCAAGGCAAAAACGCCGCCGATCACATCTTCCAAATAGCGCGCCAACGTCTCTTCGCTGACGGTGATCGTACCCGTGTATTGGCGAGTCGCCGGCGGGCAGTGGGAAAAGGGCACAGCGGGCAAGAGCAGGGCGTTTAACGGCTCACCCACCCGGCGCGCCAAATCGTCGGCCAGGAATAGATCCGTCCCCAACGCGCCATGTTGCCCGTGATATTCAATGCTGCCCAACGGCAGAATCGCCAATGGCGCGTCACGTACCGCGGCATCCACGCGGCTGCCGGATAGATCCGCCAAATAGGTTGCTGGCATCGTTTTATGCTCCCTGATTCTTTAAGGAAATTTTCATTCTATCGAACGGAATTGAGGGTGCTGATAGATAAAATCAGACAGCGGCGCAGTGGCTTGAGTTTGCGCAAAATGTTGAGCCTGTCATATAAGGTTGCCTCCACTTCGGCTTGGCTTGCTGCTCTTTGCCGGCTTTCTCGCTGAATACTTCCGCACCCTCGTTTCGTCATTGTTTCCCTCCACATGTTCCGTTTTTCGTATCTTATCATGTGGTCTAGTTTTTAGGGGCCACTATAGTCTTACTATCGCCGCCTCACCCTATCGCCGCCAACGCCTGTTCCAAATCCCACAACAGATCCTCCACCGTTTCTAACCCAATCGACAAACGAATCATGCCCGGCCCGACGCCGCCCTTTTGCAGCTCTTCATCGGACAGTTGCTGATGGGTGGTTGAAGCCGGGTGGATGACCAGGCTGCGCGCATCGCCCACATTGGCCAGGTGCGAAAAGAGGTGCAGCGACTCGATAAATTGCTGGCCGGCCTGGCGCGGGTTGGCGGCTTTGAGCCCAAAGGTAAAGACGGCGCCTGGACCTTTGGGCAAATATTTTTGCGCCAACGCGTGATAAGGATTGTCCGGCAAACCGGCATAGGCCACCCATTCCACTTTGGGGTGTTCGTGTAAAAACTGCGCTATCTGGCGTGCGTTGCCCACGTGGCGATCCATGCGCAGCGCGAGCGTTTCCAAGCCCTGAATCAGCATAAAGGCGTTGAAGGGCGACAAGCAGCCACCCGTGTCGCGCAAGGTCTCGGCGCGCGCTTTCATCAAAAAGCCATAGTGGCCAAAGGTTTCGTAAAATTTTAGATCATGGTAGGAGGGCGACGGTTCGGCAATCGTGGCAAAGTGGCTGAAATCAAACTTGCCGGCATCGACAATCACACCGCCAATCGAATTACCATGCCCGCCGATAAATTTGGTGGCCGAGTGCACCACAAGATCGGCGCCAAAATCGATTGGGCGGCAGAGATAGGGCGTGGCAAAGGTGTTGTCGACGATCAGCGGGACGCGATGCGCGTGGGCCAGTTCGGAAAGCGGCGTTAAATCGAGGATGCTGCCCTGCGGATTGCCAATCGTCTCGCCGTACAGGGCGCGCGTCTTTGGTGTGATCGCCGCCGCCCAGTGCTCGATCCCGGTTGGATCGACAAAATGGACCTTGACGCCCAACTTCTTAAAGGTGTGCGTAAATTGGGTCACAGTGCCGCCATACAGATGCGTCGATGCCACGACCTCATCACCCGGCTCCAGCAGCGTCATCATCGTGATGAATTGCGCCGCCATCCCGCTGGCCGTTGCCACTGCCCCCGTGCCATTCTCCAAAGAGGCGACGCGCTCTTCGAAGACCGCCGTAGTTGGGTTGTTGATGCGGGTATAAATGTTGCCATACTGCTTCAACTCAAAGAGTTGCGCCGCATAGTCGGTATTATCGAAAACATAGGAAGTCGTTTGGTAGATGGGGACGGCGCGCGCACCCGTTGCTGCATCTGGAATATGACCAGCGTGGAGCATGCGCGTTTCAAACCCAAATTGCCGCTTAGCACGTTGCATAGTGTTCTATCCTAATCGAATTGTCAAACGGTTGCCCAGTGTTTGGTGGTGCTTTTGTGGCCGGATAACGTCAATTGCCTGGCCCAAGCTTGAATTCAATGTAGCATAAACAGAAACCAGACGCAACTAGCTAGTGCTGATAACAAGTTTTCATATAACGAGGGACTTTTTCAACAGGTTTGGAACAGCGATTCGAGAAAGATATATATTTTTATTGTCAAATATACGTCATTTGTAGCTTAAAATCCGTAAGATATACTTAATGTGAATGATGGATTCAATTGGACGTTATGCTATGATTGCCATAAAACATGCCTTCGTCAGTTTCAGAGCAAACAATTTTTAGCCAAAGAGAAATGAGAATCCACATATGGATACAGCATTGTTGCGTGGGCAGATTTGCCGGAAATCTCCATGCCCGCCATTCAAGTCGGCGGTTCGGCGTTTTCAGCGTGTTTGTCTTCCACTCATTGGGGCAATAATCTTGTCTATTGTCGGCAGCAAGGCTGGAAGGATATTAATCGCCACGGCC
>Ga0209490_10002897_pt1 | contig 16151 bp, 13 predicted proteins | sample MAT06_FD_187209 | JGI IMG/M metagenome (GOLD analysis project Ga0209490, IMG submission 187209) | Freshwater microbial communities from Lake Fryxell liftoff mats and glacier meltwater in Antarctica - MAT-06 (SPAdes) (version 2) | ecosystem: Environmental > Aquatic > Freshwater > Ice > Liftoff...
ATGTGGTTGATCAACGGAGGGCCGTCATGAAGATGACATACGCAGGTCCAGGGCCGCAAAGCCCTGCAGAGTTTGTTGCCAGTGTCAGGTGTCTCCTGTCGCGCTGGCTGCAGGTTGCGGCATGTGCTGTTCTGTCGGTCGCCGCCATGGCGACCACAGCATCTGCAGAGACCCTGCTGATGCCGACGCGCGACGCGCGACAAGGCACGCCGGTGGTGGTATGGGGCGTGCACACGCAGCCGGTCGGTACAGTTTGCGCTTTGAGTTTCGGCGACCTGACGCCCCCGCAGCCCTGTACGGGCATCGACCCTTCCTACGTCGCATTCCCAAAGACCTATGGGGCCCAGGGCACGTACACGGTGACGTTGACGGTGGGTACCGAATCGACCACCACCACCATCCAGGTGTTCAACCCCGCAGTCCTGAGTTTGGACAACAACCGCAGCCTGGGCATCAACATGGCCATCCAGGATGGCCTGAGGTACTTGTGGACCAACCAGGACAACCGGGCGGCCAACTTTCCGGCTGGGGTGACGACCTTCTGGAACAACAGCGGCTTCCCTTATGCCGATACGTCGCTGGTGGTGCTGGCATTCGAAAATCAGGGTTACACACTCATTGCCAATGCGGCGCCGACCGGCATCTTCCAGAAGTACATCGTGCGCCGTGGTCTGAACTACGTCATCAGCAATCTGAACGCCGTTACGCTGGGAATCACGCCCGGCGGCGGCAACCCCTGCGTCGGCGTGCCTGCGGCAACCTTTGCCGACTGCCAGGGTTTGGCGCCGCCAGACGACACGGGCTACACCGCGGCGGTTGCCATTCTCGGCTTCGCGGGTAGCGGTGCGCTGAGTCGGATCAACACCGAGGTCGCTGGCGTCACCAACGGCAAGACTTTCGGAGAGATCCTGCAACGAATGGTCAATGCACTGGCATGGGGCCAGAACGACAGCGGCGGCTTAGGACGCGGTGGTTGGGACTACAACTTCAACAACGCGGGCCGCGCAGATGGGTCCACGATTGGCTGGGATGTGCTGGCCATTCTCGATGCTCAAGCTGCGGGTGCAGTGATCCCGAGCTTTGTGATCCCCGAGTTCAAAGTGCTTCTGAGCGGCGCTGCGGGCGGCGGCGGCATCCTGAACAGCGACGGCTCGTTCGACTACGTGGCCGATGGCAGCGCCGCATCCGGCAACGCCGATGGGCCGCAGAAGACGGGTATCGGGCTGCAGGGCCTGTTCCTGATCGGCGAGATGGTCGGTTCACGCGTCACGTCAGTGAGGGACAACATCAATAGCTGGTGGAGCGGCGGTCCCGGCACCGGTGGCGATGGCTGGGGCTGTGGTTTTGACGGAAACTTCAATTACGTTCCTGCGGCAAACAAGGGCTGTGCGTACTCGATGTTCAACAATTTCAAGGGCTTGAGGCTGATGAACATCGCCACATTGCCTGGTGTGGGGCGCCCCGCCGGCCCGGGCCTGCAACCAGCGAACGACTGGTATGCCGATTACCAGGACTGGCTGGTGGCCAACCAGACTTCGCCCGACACGACGGGCGGGGGTAGCTGGAGCACCATGGGTTTCTCCTGCTGCGGCTACGGTAACGCGCTGACAGCCGCCATTGCGGAACTCATCCTGTCTCCGGTGGCGCTGGTGGCCCCCGACGCGCTGTTGTTCTCTACCGTCGGCCTGAGCCCGCTGACGGCGACGAACCCCCTGCGCACCAGCCACACCGTTACGGCCTTTACGCAAGCGGTGAACAATGCTCCGGTGCCGGGGGTGACGATCAACTTCCGGGTGCTCTCCGGACCGAACGCCGGCAAGGCAGGCGGCGGTACGACCGGTGCCGATGGCAAGACCAGTTTCACGTACACCGACACGGCCGGGCCGGGGACCGACGAAATCCAGGCGTTCATCGGCGCGACCCTGAGTTCGAACAAGGTGTTGAAGATCTGGGGTGTGGCTTGCGACGTCAACAACGACGGTCGAGTCACTAATGCCGATTTGCTGCTGATCCGCGGGCGGTTCAACACGGTCGCGACGGGTCCGACGGATCGTCACGACGCGAATGGCGACGGCGTGATCAACATCCTTGATTTCGGCATCTGCCGGACGAGACTGACACCGCCCTGAGGCGCAGACGCGGGCATAGGGCTTTAGGGTTGTCCACGCACTCTGAAGCCGTGCCAGCAGGAACCAGCCCCCTTACCTTTCTATGGAGTCCGATATTATGAAAAGCACCTCACGATCGTTCTGCACAGTGGCAGCCCTCGCGTTGGCCATTGCAAGTCTGTGCTCCCAGGCCCAAGCGGGACCCGTAGTCGCATTTACCCCGCAATCATCGAACACTTCAGGTCCGACGTTCATGCTCGACATCGAAGTTAGCGGCTTGGACTCGAGCACGCCAGTCGGGGCTGTCGGCCTCACGCTGACGTTCAACAGCGCGATCCTTCAGGGGCTCTCCTATATTGCGGACCCAGGCAACAAGATGGGCGTTGCGATAGACCCAGCTTTCAACGACATCAGTTGCGGCTTCGGAGTTGCTGTCGGCCCCGTGTGCGTAGCCACCCCTGGCACGTTTGACTTGAACTTGTTTGCTGACTTGAGCTTCGCGGACAACGCTGCCCTCTTTGCTGCCCAGGGAACCGGTTTCACACTGGCAAGGCTGACCTTCACCACGGTCGGTCTGGGCCTCTCGAATCTTGACCTGTCGAACATCGTGACGGGCGATGTGACCTTTTTGAATACCGGCGCCAACTCCACGGCGACGGGTTCGGTCTGCGTGAGCGTCAACGGGCAGACATCTTGTCGCAATTCCGTACCCGAGCCCACCACCGCGCTGCTTGTGGCCACCGCCCTGGGCGGCCTGGCCATCCGTCGCCGGCACAAGGTCGTTGCCTGACAATCCAGGCTGCCCGGGCGCCCAGGCGGGTGCCCGAACCGTGCAGGCGGAACGTGACCCGGCGGACACCGCTCGGTACGTTCCGCCTTTTTCTTGACCCCCGTCGACAGGAACTCAGCCCATGGCGTCGCTGACCGGTTCACCGGCCCTGAAGCTTCAGGTGATGTGCGAAGGCATCCGCTACACCGAGGCACTGGCCGCGGCCAACGCGCACGCCATGCCCAACTACTACCCCTACCGTTTCAAGGAAGGTGAGCCCGACCCCACCGGCCGCGGCATCGCGACGATTCCGTACCTGATCAACACGCCTGACGGCACCGAGATCCGCATCCTCGGCAATGGCGACTCGCCCTGGCATGTCGAGGGCAATGCGGAGCAGGGCTATGCGCTGATCGACGACCGCAGCGGCCGTTCGCTGGCCATCGAGTTCGAGCCGCAGCGGGCCTGGTTTGCACAGAAGACGGCCGACGGTTTGCCCTACTCGCAAGCCGGCGTCACCATCCACGGCGACATGCTGGTGATCAACGTCGCACCGGGCTGCGAGTACTTCCTGCACAAGCAGGACGGCGTCTCGATGCGCTGTACCTTCTGCGCTTACGGCGCGCCTGACGAGCGCACCAAGCACCTGGGGCAGATCGCCGGCCGCATCGAAATCCTGCCGCCCACGCTGGACCGCATGCACGAGGCGCTGAATGCGGTCATCGAGCAGACAGAAATCCGCCACATCTACCTGGTCGGCGGCTCGCTCACCGACGCCCGGCAGGAGGGCGAACGCTTCCTGCAACTGGCGCGATTCGTCAAGAAGGCCAATCTGCGTGGCATACCCGTCACGCTGGGTTCGGGCGCGCTGCCCGACGACATGATCGAGCAGTTCCACCGCGAACAGCTGGTGCAGCATGTCTGCTTCAACCTGGAGATGTGGTCCGAGCCCTTGTTCGCAAAGATCTGCCCCGGCAAGAACCGTTTCGTCGGTTATGCGAACTGGATCGCAGCGCTCGAAACCGCAGTGCGCCTGTGGGGCCGCGGCAATGTCTACTCGGCCATGGTCGCCGGCATCGAACTCGAACCGGAACACGGCCTGGAATGGGAAGAGGCGGCGCGCATCGCGCTCGAAGGCGCCGAAGACCTGTGCAGCCGCGGCATCATCCCGATCTACTCGCTCCAGTGGCCGGTGGGCGGCCGCCAGCGTGCGGACTTCCACGCCCGCGTTCGCAGTTACTTCGAGACCTTGAACACGGGCTACCAGGCCATTCGCCGGCGTCACGGGCTGACCATCTCCGAAGGCTTCATGTGCCACCGATGCGCCTACATGCAACTGGAATGCGATATGGACCGCATTGAAGAGGTGGCGGCATGATCGGCGAAGTCCGTAATGCGCAGCACGAAGGTGCGCCCGAATGAGCGCCGTGCCAGAGAGTGCGACGTCACGTGGCCCGGACCCGTCGTCCATCGTTCGGCTGAGCACGGCCTACTGGGAGAGTCAGACATTACTGACCGCCAACCGGCTGAAGATCTTCGACTTCCTCGCCGACGGCGCGCGCAGTGCCGATGCGGTGGCCGCCGGGTTGCAACTCGACGCCCGCAGCACCACGCTGCTGTTGCGCGCCTGTGTGGGCCTGGGCTTTCTGGCGGAATTGCCCGATGGCTTCGAGAACACGCCCGTGGCGGCCACCTTCCTGGTTTCGCGCAGCCCGGCGTTCATGGGCAATGTCATCCGCTACAGCGACCAGCTCTACAGCACCTGGGGCAAGCTGGAAGATGCCGTGCGCAGCGGCAAGCCGGCGCTGGCGGCCGCCACCTACCTGGGTGACGACGCGGCACGAACGCGCGGATTTGTCGTCGCCATGCACGAGCGCGCGCTGGGCATTGCACGCGCTTTGGTGAGCGTGCTCGACCTGACCGGCCGGCACTCGATGCTCGACGTCGGCGGCGGCCCGGGCACCTATTCGGTGCTTTTGACTGAACGCTTCCCGGGCTTGAAGTCCGAGGTGCTGGAGTTGCCGGGCGTGGCCGCCGTGGCGAGCGAGCTGGTGGCTGCCGCCGGCGCTGCTGAGCGTGTGGTGCTGCGCGACGGCGACTACCACCATGCCGACTTCGGCAGCGGCAAGGACGTGGTGCTGATGTCGGGCATGTTCCACCGCGAGACGGCGGCTGCGTGCCGCGCGCTGATTCAGCGCGCCGCGGATTGCCTCGACCCCGGCGGCCTGCTCATCGTCAGCGACGTGTTCACCGATGCCGGTGGCGCGCAACCGGCCTTTGCCGCGCTGTTCGGCCTGAACATGATGCTCACCGCACCGGATGGCGGCGTGCATGCCGATGCGGATGTGCAGGGCTGGATGGCGCAGGCCGGCTTCACCGAACTTCGAACCCGGTCGTTGCCACCACCCATGCCGCACCGCGTGGTGATGGGCCTGAAGGCGTCATGAAGCGGCGTCATGTGCTGGCGGCGCTGGGCTGCGCCGCCGCCGCCGGCACGGCAAAGGCGCAATCGGCGGCGCCGGCCTCGACACCGGCTGCGCGCGTCGGCGAGATCGTGTCCCTGGGAAACGACCGTTTCCAGGTCGGCCGCATCGTCATCGACAAACGTGGGCGCAGTTTCGCCGTGGCAGGTCGCGTGTACGCGCTCGGCAAACCGCTGGAATACCTGGCCACCACGCCGACGGGCAGGAAGGCCTACGAGTCGCTGCTGACGCTGGACACCACGGGTTCCGAGTTCAACCTGGCCTGCATCCTCATCGGCCTGGAGCGCGACCCCAATGTGCCGTCGTCGCGCCCGCTGACCCAGCCTGGCCAATCCGTTTTTCTTTCGGTAGCGTGGACCGACGCGCAAGGGCAGCGCAGGCAATTGACGGCTGTCGAGGCTTTGCTCGGCGCCGAGGCGGCGGCCAAGATCACCGGCGTGGCATGGGCTTACACCGGTTCGTTCACGTCCATCGACGGCAGCCAACTGGCGGCAGACCACACCGGCACCCTGATCGGCTTCGTTCCCAAGGACCGCACCGGCCTCATCGAGGCTGCGCGTGACATGGATTGGGGGCCTTACGGTGCCATCAGGGGCCACGCCGGCCTGCCGCCCGAAGGTTCGCCCATCGAACTGATCGTCGACGCGGCGGTACCCAAGAAATGATGGCGCTGCGCTCGGGCATGCTGCTGGTGGCCACACTGCTCGCGATGGCTACCCTGGGTGCCTTCTCTGGCGACCTCCAACCCTCGGCGCTGAGAGTCATGGTCACCGCCGTGGTAGGGTTGCTAGCCCTGCTGTTCTGGCCCGGGTTGGCGGCAACGCCTGCGCGCACCGCGCTGCGCGTGGCGGGCTGGTCCATGGCCGCGGCCCTGCTTGCGGCGGCGGTACTGGCGTTGGCAGGCTCTGGCCGGCAGCCCTGGACGCGGATCGGCACGAGCTGCGCGATGCTGTGGCTCATCCTGCTGGTCGCGCATGCGCTGGCGGCGGTGCTTGAAACGCGGTTCCGGGCATGGCGTGGCGGCACCCTTGCGCACTCGCCGGTTGACGCACCTTTGCAGGCACGTTCGCAGGCCCATCCGCAGGCCCATCTGCAGACACATTCGCAGGCCACGACCGAGTCCGCCGGCCGCATGCTGGCCTGGCTGCTGGCGCTTCTGGGGTCGCTGCCGCTGTGGCTGGGGCCACTCGCCGAATTGCTCTCGGGTCGCCACGACTGGGCCGTCGACGCTGTGATCGGTGCCAGTCCGCTCACCCACCTGGCGGTGGCCAGTGGCAACGACCTGCTGCGCAATCAGTGGTTCTATCAACACGTCAACCTGTCCGGCCTGCAGTTCTCGTATCCCGACCTCGCCGCCATCGTCGCGGCCTACGGCTTGGCCTGCCTGATGCTGGCGCTTGGCGCCTTTGGCCTCGGGCGTCGCCGTGTCGCTATCGCCGGCACAACCCTTTCCCACCCCCCCCCACGGAGATAACGTCATGATGAAGAGAAGACATCTGCTGGCCGTTCCCGCGTGTTTCGTGCTCGCCACGCCATGGGCCCACGCGGCGGATAGCCTGGAGCCGGCCCTGCGCGAGCGTGCCCGACGCGCCGTGGATGCAGGTCTGAACTACCTGCGCTCGCAACAGGCGGCCGACGGCTCGGTGGCGCGCTCGGTGGGCATCACCGCACTGTCACTGCGCGGCTTCCTGGAAAGTCATCGTGGCTACAACGAAGGTGACGGTGCCTTCATCACCCGGCAGGTCGAATACCTGCTCTCCAATGTCAAGAGCAACGGCTCGATCACCCAGTCGCTGCAGAACACTGCGTACAACACGGCGGTGACGCTGAACGCGCTGGCCGCGACCAAGAACCCGAAGTACGAACCCATCATCGCGGCCGGCCGCAAGTACCTCATTGGCCACCAGATCGACGAAGAAGAGGGATACAAACCCGACCATCGCTACTACGGCGGCATCGGCTATGGCGGCGACGAACGGCCGGACATGTCGAATGTCTATATCGCCCTTGAAGGCCTGAAGGCCGCGTCCACGGACCCCAAGGACCCCGTCTGGCAGAAGGCGCTGCAATTCGTGAACCGCTCGCAGAACCGAAGTGAGAGCAACGACCAGAAGTTTGCCGGCAACGACGGCGGCTTTGTCTACCTGCCCGGCTGGAACCCCCCTGAATTCGAGAACGGCACCGGCTCCTACGGCGGCATGACGGCCGCCGGCCTGTTGAGCCTGCTCTTTGCCGGTGTCGACAAGAAAGACCCGCGTGTGCAGGCCGCCTACAAATGGATGACCACCAACTACACGCTCGAACTCAACCCGGGCACGACCAAGAAGCACGGCATCTTCTACTTCTACAACGCTTTTGCGAAAGTGATGACGGCCTACGGCGAAGACAGCTTCATCGACGGGAAGGGCCAGAAGAGAAACTGGAAGAGCGAGCTGGCAGCCAAGCTGGTCAGCCTGCAGGGGCCCCAGGGCACCTGGGCCAACCCCGACTCCAACGCCTGGTGGGAAGACAGACCGCAACTCGTCACGGCGTGGTCGGTGATCGCCATCCAGCACACGCTCCTCAAGTGACCTGGTGTTGCGCCGCCTGCTGCTGCTGCTGCTGTTGCTGCTGGGATGGGCGCTCTACGGCATGGCGCACGCGGCGGCGGCGCCGCGCATCGAGCTGACGGCGACACCGGCCTGGGCAGGCTGGTCCCGCCCCGGCCGGGCGACCGAGATCGACATCCGCCTCGGCGCCGACGCTTCCGCGCGCGTCACGCTCGAACTCGTGGCCGGCCGGCAGACCGTGCGCGCCGAGCTCGACCTGCAGCCCGGCCGCGTCGTGCGGCTGCACGTGCCCGTGGCTGCCGCGCAAACGGTGGCGGTCAGCGCCGCGCTGCCGGGCGCGGCGCCGGTGCAGATCGAGGTCGGCATCGCGCAGTCCGAATCGCCGGTGCTCGGCGTGGCGTTGGCCGACGCTGAGGCGGCGCGTGTCGAAGGCATCGCCGGTTTCCACACCGTGGCCCTGGCCGCCGACGACCTGCCGCGCAATCCGTCGGCCTATGCCGGCATCGACGCCCTCATCCTCGACGCAGCCACCTTGGGCGCGCTCGACGAAAGGCAACTCGGCGCGCTGCTGGCCCACGCCGCAGGCTGCGGCCGCATCGCAGTCGTGAACACCGACGAGCGTGTGCGCCGCCTGCTGGACGGCGCGGCGGGTTGCGGTGGCCGCGCGCTCATCAACGCCGTCTCACTGGCGTCGGCCCGCGCCAGGCTGGGCGAGTCGCTGGCGACGAGACTGCCCACCGCGATGTCGCCCGGGGCGCTGAGCGCGGTGGCGGCACCAGACCATGCGGTCTGGGATCGCGTCGCAGTGGCCCTGGCGGTGTACTTTGCCGCGGCGGTACTGATGCTGTCGTTCACGGCCTCGTTGCCGGCGCTGGTGCTGGCACCGGCGCTGGCTGCCGTGGCCGCCCTGATGCTGCTGCACGCCACGCCGCCGACGGCGCAGCTCGTGGTGTGGAGTGAAGGCGAGTCAGGCGCGTCCGTGGCGCGCTACCAGGCCCTCCAGCAGTTTCCTGGCCTGGCGCGCGAACGCGTGCGCGTGCCGCTGCCGCCGCTGCTGGCCTCGGCCGCGCGGCCCTGTGACGCGGCACAGGCCATGCGACTGGACTTCGACACGCGTCTGGGTCAGCCAGGCTTCGCCGAGTTCGAGTCGCGCCTGTTTCGCCAGACTGCGCTGTGCTATTCGGGCAGCTTCCCCATGGCCCGGGCCCTGGCCACCGAAGCACGCGCGGACGGCTCGCGCGAGGTCGCCAATGTCGGCGCCGAGGCCTGGCCCCAAGGCCTGTTGGTAGCAGCCGGCCGGGTGCACGACCTGCCCGCGCTCGGCCCGGCCGCACGCGTGATGCTGGCCCCGCTGGCCGGCGCGCCGCCGCGCGATGCGGTGGCGCGCACGGCGATGGCGCGCACACCCCCCGACAGCGCGGCGGCGCTGTGGCCGCTGGACTTGGCCGGCGTGGCGGCGCTGTCGGCCGGCGCCACGGGCTGGCTGCTGTTGTCCGAAGCGGAACCGTGAACGACGTGCTGGCTCGCCGGGTATCGGCACTTTCCGGAATCGCCATCGCAGCCGCCCTGGCGCTGTGGTGGCTGGGCAGCAGCCGTCTGGCGCTGGACGACGGTGCCGACGCCAGCCGTCCGGCGGCTGATGCGCTACACGCCCTGTGGCTGGTGCGCGCGATGGCGCTTGCGCTGCTGGGCTTGCGCGTGGGCGCCCTGGGCGGGTGGCGTGCGGGCGCGGCCGCCGGGCTGGTGCTGGTGGCGCCCGCGTGGCCGGTGCTGGTGCTGGCGTGGTCGGCCAGCGCGGCGCCATTGGCGCAGGTGGTGCTGGCCGAGTTGCTGCTGCTGGCGGCCTGCGGGGTGCTGCCACTGCTGGGGCTGGGCTTGCACCGGCTGCTGCGCCAGGCGTCGCTCGCCGAGGCCACGGCCACCCTGGCCGGCGTGGCCCTGGCTGCGGCACTGTGGTTCACGCGCGGGCTGTGGGCGCTGCCCGCTGCTTGAGTCAGCGATGACGAGGCTGCGATCATGAGGCTGCGATGACCACCATCACGCCCGAGATTCCCCACTTCACGGCGCCTGAAGCCGGCCCGGCCCGGCCCGGCATGCAGACCCTGCTCAGCGCCGTGCGAGGCCGCCTGTGGCTGGGGCAGTTCGCCGTTGCGGTGCGTGCGGCGGCGTGGGCCACGGCTGGTGTGATGCTGCTGGCGGCGGCCGTGCACGCAACTGCGCGCCCGGTGCCAGTGGGCGCCGTGCTGGCAGCCCTGGGCCTGATCTGGTCTGTGTGGCTCGCGCGCGCGGCCTGGCAGCGCCCGGCCGACAGGGCCTGCGCGCTGTGGGCCGACCAGCACCTGGGCGGGGCGTCGGCGTTTTCGACGCTGCTTGAAACCCGCCAGGGCGCGCGGGCCCGAGGCCACGCGCAAGCCGTGCGCCAGCTCGAGAACTGGGTGAGCGCGAGACTGCCCCACAGCCTGCGCCAACTCGCCGTGCGTCGCGACCCGGCGCGCTTGGCGCGACCCATGTTGGCGATGGTGGTGTGCGGTGCCTTGGCGACCCTCGTCCTGACGCTGCCCGGACCGTCGCCAACCCCGCAGCCGTTTGCTGCCGCGCCGGCGGGGGTCACCGCACCCGACGCCGCGCTGCGCCTGGCCGACGCGCCAGAGCCGGCCGCCCTGGCGGGCGAGATCGCAGCCGCCTTGCGCGCTGCACCGTCGCGCGACGCCGAAGCCGCTGGCGGCGGCCGCCGCTCGCCCGCAGCCGGTCCAGTCCGGGCCGACGACGCCATCGCGCCCGTGCGGGTCCAGGCCGGGCCGGCGCCGGCGGGCGCACGCCCGGCCGACAAGCCGCTGCCCGTGGCCACCGCCGACGCAGCCAGCCCCGCACGCGCCGGGGCCACGCCCGCTGCCGGCGGTGGGGGCGGCCGCGAGGCCGGCGACAGCGCCGACGCACGGGCCGGCACCGGCCTGTCGCGCGCCCTGCGGGGTACGATGGATGCGCAAGGCGTGACGCTGGCGGCAACCCGCCCAACGGGGCAAAGGCGGGTCGACAGCGACCAGGCCGCGAGCTACGAAAGTGACGACAGCGAGACCGGCCGTCGTGTTGCGACGGCGGTGCTTAACCAGTCCGCCCCGGCCGCGGCAACGCCGCAGCCGGCCACCGAATCGACGCGTCTGACCCCCACACAAACGAGTTATGTACAAGCATGGATGAAGGCCAGCCAGCGACGCCCGTGATCGACGCCAGCGCCACCGCCAGCGTCGGCGCCAGCGACTTCAGTTACGCCGATGCCCATCGCCAGTTGCACGAGTTGCAGGCCGTGCTCGGCCGCGTCATCGTCGGTCAGCAGGAGTTGGTCACGCACTTGATCACAGCCGTGTTCGCCGGCGGGCATGTGCTCATCGAAGGTCTGCCGGGGCTGGGCAAGACCCACCTCGCCAAGGCGCTGGCCGCCGCACTGGGGCTGCAATGGGCGCGCGTGCAGTGCACGCCCGATCTCATGCCGGCCGACGTCACCGGCGCCGAGGTCTACGTCACGGCGGCGGGCGGCGCTTCGAGCTTCGAGTTCCGGCCCGGCCCGGTCTTCGCGCAACTGGTGCTGGTGGACGAGATCAACCGCGCCACGCCGCGCACGCAGGCCGCGCTTCTCGAGGCCATGCAGGAACGCCAGGTCACGCAGGCCGGCGTCACGCACGCGCTGCCTAGCCCCTTCTGCGTGCTGGCGACGCAGAACCCGATCGAGCTCGAGGGCACCTACCCGCTGCCCGAGGCGCAGCTGGACCGCTTCATGTTCAAGCTGACGGTGCCCTTCCCGAGCCGCACTTCGCTGCGCGAGATGCTGGACGTGTCGCTCGACGCCGAGCCCGCCGACACGCTGCAGCCCGTCGCCAGCCCCGCCGACGTGCTGCGCATCACCGCCCTGTGCCGCACCGTGCTGCTGGGAGAGCGTTGCAAGGAGGCGGCGGTCGACCTGGTGTTGGCCACGCAACCGCTGGCCGACGACGCCGCTGCCGCTGCGGATGCCGGTGCGCGCCGGCACATCCGCTACGGCGCGAGCCCGCGCGCGCTGCAGGCGTTGCTGCGCGCCGCACGCGTGCGGGCGTTGATGGCAGGGCGCGCGCATGTCGATGTCGCCGACCTCGCGGCGGTGGCATTGCCGGTGCTTCGCCACCGCATCCTGCTGCGCCTGGAGAGCGAGCTCGACGGCCAGGGCGCCGACGCCACGCTGGCCGCGGTCATTGCCGCATGGCAACAACGGCTCTGACGCGCGAGGCGCTGCCCGGTCAGGCCGAGTTGCAGGCCTTTGCCGGCGCTGCGGCGCAACTGCTGATCGAGCGCGTGCCGCGCGCGCCCGGTGCGCGTGTGGTCTCGCGCCGCGCCGGCGTGGGCCTGCAGCACCTCGACCACCGCGACTACGCCCCGGGCGACGAAGTGCGCCACATCGACTGGCGGCAGACGGCCCGGCGCCGCCAGCCCGTGGTGCGCCGCTTCGAGGCCGAGTCGGCTGCCGACTGGACGGTGCTGCTGGACGCCAGCTCGTCGATGGCCGCGCACGGCGGCGCCAAGTGGCGCGCGGCCGTGCGCATGGCCGCAGCCATGAGTTACGCGCTGCTGCAGCTGGGCCACCGCGTCGGCCTGCTGGTCTTTGGCGCGCGCCTGCTGGCCGAGTGCCCGCGCGGGCGCGGCCAGCCGCACTACACGGCCATGGCGCGCCTGCTGGCCACGCTGCAGCCCGCGCCGGCCGGCGAACGCAGCGAGATCGGCGTGTGCGCTCGGCACCTGCATGGCGCCGCCACGGTCTTTGCCCTGAGCGACTTTCTTGCCGACGACGAGATGCGCCGCGACCTCGGCACCGTGATGCAACGATGCACGGCCCTGCATCTGGTGCAGGTGAGCGACCCGGCCGAGACCGCGCTGCCGCTGGCCGGCGAGTTAGATCTGATCGATGTCGAGTCCGGCGCACAGCTTCCTGCCGTGGCCGGCGCGCAGGCCAATGCCGCTGCCAGCGCCGAGCGTGCCGCGATGACAGTGCGCCTGCGGCGCTTCTGCAGCCGCAGCGGCGTGGCTTTCACCGACTGGGACATCGCGCAGGCCTGGCAGCAGACGCTGCTGCGCCACCTGGTGCAGGCGCGGCGGCATTGCTGAGCCTGGCCGCACCGCTGTGGTTGCTGGGGTTGGCGCTGCTGCCGGTGATCCGCTGGCTGCACCGCGGCGGCCGCCACCGGCGCGCGCTGCCCGTTTCGCACATAGGTCTGTGGCAGGGCGCGGCCGCCCACAGTCCGGCGGCGGGCGAGAAGCAGCCGCCCGACCCCGCCTGGCGACGCCGCGCGCTGCTCGCCGCACTGTTCTTTTTGGCGCTGGCCGGACCGCGACTGCCGCCGCCGCAGCAGGCCGTCACGCTGTGGGTGGACGACTCGCTGAGCATGCTCACGCGCGAGGCGCAGGGCACACGGCTGGCCCTGGCGATGGCGCAGGCGGGCGCGCTGCTGGCCGAGTTGCCGCGAGCCGACGTCGAGGTGCGTGCGCTCAGCGACCCCTGGCAGCGTCTGGCCGGGCCAGGCCTGCCCGGCGACGAGGCGCTGGCGGCGCTGGCCGTCCGCATGTCAACCACCGCGCATGCCGAGCCCGCCGCGCCGCCCGCGGCCCTGCTGCACGCGCAGCGCCAGCACTGGCTGCTGACCGACGGTGCGCACGCCGCATTGCAGCAGTGGCCTGACGGCCGGCGGGCCGACCGTGTCGTCCAGGTGGGAAGCGTCACGCGCAACGTCGGCCTGGCGCAGATGTCGGCGCGTCGCAGCCTGGACGCCTCGGGTCGGATGGACTTGCTGATCAAGCTCAGCAACGGTGGCAACGCCGTCGAGACGCGAGAGCTCGTCATTGCCAGCGGTGCGGCTGAACCGGCGCGCTCCAGCCACCGCCTGGCACCCGGGGCCGCGGCCCTCGTGACGGCGCAGGTCGCGGCAGCCGACCGCGTGCGCGCCACACTGTTGGACACCGACGCGCTGGCGGCCGACGACGAACTCGTGCTTGACCTCATCCCCCTGCGCCCGCGCCGTGTGGCGGTTGATGCCACCTGTCCGGCGGCGCTGCGGGCGGCCGTGGTCAGCCACCCTGGCCTGACGCCGACCGGGTTGGACGCGGGCGACGTGGCGGCCGTGCTCGACTGTGGAAACCTCGGCGCCACCGGCAACGTGCCCACCCTGCGTGTGCGGGATGGCGATGTGCCGCGGCGGCCGCCCGGCCCGGCGCAATGGTCGTCGGCGCTGGCCGAATCGCAGCGCGTGCGGCTGGATCCCGGCCGGCTGCCGCTTATCGCGACGCTGACGCCGCGGCCCGGCGACATGGTGCTGCTGGCTGCGGGCGACGAGCCGGCCCTCGTCAGTCGGGCCGGTGCCACGCCGTTGATCGAGGCATCGCTGGACTTCGACGAACTGGCAGCCCTGCGCGGCGCCGAGACGCCGCTGCTGGTCAACGTGATGTTCGACCACCTGCTCGGCGGCCGCTTGCTCGGCGGGGCGGTGACCGCGGGGCGCGGCACGGCGGCATCGCTCGTCGTGCCGGCGGCGCCATCGGGCCTGGCAGCAGCGACCACGGCCAGCGCGAGCCAGGTCGCCCAGGCGCCGGCCCGCGCGCAGGCTGACTTGCGACTGCAGGGGGAGGGCACGCGGGCGGTGCTGTGGGTCGCCTTGCTGGCGCTGTTGTGGGAGCTGGCGGCATTGGCCCGCCAGTGGGTTCGCCTCGGGCGGCCCTCGCAGGCGTGACCAGCGTGAACGCACGCGGCGCCCGCACCCTGGCCGCCCTGGCGCTGCAACTGGCGGCGCTGGTGGCCTTGGGCCTGGCACTGGCCGGCAGCACCTGGCTGGACGCGCGCAGCAAGCCGCGCTTGCTGGTGTTGCTGGACCGATCGCAGAGCATGCCCCGCGCCGGCAGCGACGAGGCGCAGGCCGAGGTGCTGCAGGCCGCCCGCGCCGCGGGTGCGGGTGAGTTGCAGCTGATCGAGTTCGCTGGCCGGCCTGCCCGACCCACGGCGCCGGGCACGGCCTCCACCGTTGATCTGCAACTTGCGGCGACGAACATCGAGGCCGCCTTGCAGGCCGGGCTGGTCGCCCATGCCGCTGCCGCCTTCGACGGTCTCGTCGTCATCTCCGACGGTCTGGCCAACGCCGGCGACACGGCCCGTGCGCTGAGCGCCGTGCGCGAGGCGCGGCTGCCGCTGCAATGGCGAGCCCTAGGCCGCCCGCCGCCGCCCGTGCGGGTGGCCGAGGTGCGGGCGCCCGACCGGGTGCGGGTGGGCCAGCGCGTGCGCGTCAGCGTGCAACTTGCCGGGCTGCTGGACAAGCCTTGGCGCGTGAAGGCCGTCGCACACGGCGCCGGTGGACAGAACCAGACCGTTAGCGCCCAGGCCGATGCTGTGGGCCGGGCCGCGTTGGAATTCGACGCCGGCCGAAGCGGCGCGGTGGTCGTCGATGTGGCGCTGGAAGATCCCGCGTCGGGGCAGACGCTGCACGCCGTGCCCTATGCCGCCGTCATCGACATCGCGCCGCCCGCGGCCGTTCTGTACGCGCAGGGCGGCGCGGGCGACATGCTGGCGCGCAGCCTGCTGGCGGGCGGATGGGCGGTGGAACGTATCCCCGCGGCACGGCTGGACGCTTTCGCCGACGGGCTGGACGGCTACCAGGCCGTGGTGTTGGATGATGTGGCCGTCGCCGACGCCAGCCCGCGCTTCTGGGCCGCGCTGGTGGCGGCCGTGAAGCAACGCGGCCTGGGCTTGGTGGTGCTCGGCGGCGAGCGTTCGTTCGCGCGCGGCGGCTACCGCGGGTCGGTGCTCGAATCGGTGCTGCCCGTGGCCTCGGAGCCGGCGGCGCTGGACGAGCCGGTGAGCATCGTCTTCGCGGTGGACAAGTCGGGCAGCATGGGCCAAGGCAGTGGCGGCGTGGACCGGTTCCAGCTCGCGCAGCGCGCCGTGCTGGAGACGGCACGCACGCTGACGGAACGCGATGTGATGGGGCTGCTGGTCTTCGACGTGGTGCCGCGGCTGCTGATTCCGCTCGGCCCCGCCGGCGCGGGCACCGTGGCGCTGGCCCAGCCCTGGCCGGCCAGCCCGAACGGTGGCACACGGCTGGCCCCGGCGCTGGAGGCGGCGATCGCCGAGCTCGAGCGCGGCGGCCGCGGGCGGCGGTTGCTCGTGCTGGTCACCGATGGCTTCATCGAAGACGCGCCGCTGGCCGCACTGCGCTCGCGGCTGGCGCGGGCACGC